>ORMF011639127.1_pt1 | contig 77309 bp, 69 predicted proteins | sample 1779871 | NCBI WGS metagenome assembly ORMF01 (sample SAMEA104232316, study PRJEB22302) | groundwater metagenome | biome: forest; feature: aquifer; material: groundwater | place: USA | collected 2011-08-07 | depth 5.4 m | reverse complement strand
CTCCCGCCCGTTTCCATCGCTGGTCTTCATTTTTCGGATGGGAACCTCGCCCTTCCGCAGGAGCGTGCGGATGGAGCGCGATTCGCCGTCTCCGAGGAAATCGGCCACTAAGAACCTCGGGCCGTCGTTGAGTTCACCCGCGATGCGTTGTTCCGTCAGCCGGACGTAAGTATTCCACGCCTCGAGAGTTTGTGGCTTCAGTTCAGCCCCCCATCCGCCCGGAGCGGACCAGAGGCTCAGCGCCATGATCAGGAAGCACGCGGCTTTTCCGGCCGATCCTCTTCTTTCGATAACAGCGTACTCGCTTGGTTTCAACATATGCCCGGCATCTTCAATTTCCTTAGAAGCTGTTGCACAACCTCTTTGGGAACTCCGTAAGGGCACGACTTCAGTCGTGCCGATCACAGGATGGTAAGGAGCGGGCTTTAGCCCCTGAGGTGCGTCTTGGGACCTCAGCGGCTGAAGCCGCTTGCATCACTACTCGCTTCCGGCACGGTTAAAACCGTGCCCTTCCAACACTTTGAAATCGGTTTTGCAACGGCTTCTGATCACTATTGAAACATGGGACCACAACGGCGCGGACTATCATTGCGAACTCCTTCCCTCCACCGCCTTCGAACCGCGGTAAATACTGAGCATCAACGTGCGCTGGGAAAATGGCAGGTAGGCCAGCGCCGCCACGGAGCCTAGCGCCAGCCCGTATCCGATCTTCCGCGACAGCAGCAGCGGCGAGACGGCCCAGAGCGTGTCCAGTAGAAACAATATCGGAAAGAGACGGAGGAATTTCGGTCCCGCGGCAGGGTGGTCCAGGCCGACGGAGGTAATCAGGTACAGCCGCACGGCGATTCCGCACATGGCCGTCCCGATGGCAAGCGGCTCCGCCAGGCCGAGCGAAACCAGAAGCACTCGGCCCAAAGTTTCTTCGAGAGCATCCATCTTGTAGAGGGCCGCGCAGTACATCGCCAGATAACCGGTCTGTATGACTAGGAACAATATCCTCGCCCTCGCTCGCGGCAGCGAAAACTCCACCTCCGCCACGGCTGGGGCCGAAGGGGCCGCCGGAGAGAACGATTCGCTTTCGATTACGGGCAGCGGAATTTGCGCCGCCTCGACGCTCCGTTCCCGTACCACATTGTTCGGAGCGGCGGGAGACGGGTCTTGCGAACTCGTCGTCCCGACAGCTTCCACCGGCACGAGGAACCGATAGCCCTTTCGCGGGAGCGTCTCGATATAGCGCGGCTGCTCCCGCTCGTCCCCTAACGCGTCGCGGATCTTCCTCATGGCCGTATTGATGCCATGCTCGAACTCCACAAACTCGCCATCATTCCAGAGAGCCTTCTCAATTTCCGCGCGAGTCACCAGCGCTCCGGCCCGGCTGGCCAGCAGGATCAATAATTTTATGGGTTGATCCTGGAGCTTGATGAGACGGCCGTCCTTGCGCAACTCACCCGTGCGCAGGTTCAGTTCGAACGAATCAAAGCGAAGCCGGTCCGGTTGGTCGGGCTGAGACATTTCGATTGAGTTAAGTTCCACAAATTAAAGCGCTAGGATTATAGCACCGAGAGTCTGGCTGACGTATCCCCTGCCATCGACATTCGGACCAAACCGCATTGTGTTTCTCTGACGAGGAATCCGCAGCCCTTCCTGTCCTTACAATATCTCACTAGTTCAGATTCAGTTCAGAAGAAATCCAGACTTGCCCGCCAGATCCCAACTAACTCATTAATAACCATTTAACTGTCAAGAAACTTTACAGCCGCTCTTTAGACAGGATTTACCTCCGGTGCATTGAGGGGCTTTCTGACCTGCCGCACGATGGCCCCCGTACCGCGACCGGAGGCAGAAGAGATGGCAGCGAAGAGCAAATCGAGCCGGGCCGTGAATCTGGAAAGGACGCGGCGACAAATTCAATCTACGGAGGTCAGTATGCGTCGCTTCACATTGCTCGTTATCAGTTTGGTCCTGTTTGCAGGGATCGCTCAGGCACAGGAGTTTGGGGAGAAGAGAGCCATCGGATTCCTCTTCGTCGCTCCGGGAGGCGTTGCGTCGAATCGCGACAGCTCCCCAACCATGCACTTCGGCGGGGGCGGAGAGTACTTGATCTACAAGGGACTGGGCGCTGGAGCCGAGATCGGGGCGCTGCTTCCCGTGGGCGGCTCCGGTTGTAGTTGTACAACCGGAAAAGGGATCGGTCTTTTTTCGTCCAACGCCTCCTACCACTTCCTGAATGCTTCACAGAATCGAAAACTGGTTCCATTCGTCACGGCCGGATACACCGGAGCATTCCAGTCCGAATGGGGCGAGAGCTGGTTCAATTTTGGCGGCGGAGCCGACTACTGGTTCCGCGAGAGGGCCGGGTTACGCGTCGAGTTCCGCGACCACGTGGACCCGCATCACGACGAACCAATCCATTTTCTGGAAGCCCGCGTCGGGTTCGTGTGGTGAGGAGGGAAGAAAAAAAGCCCGCCCGGCAAGGAGGTCCTCATGATCGTCAGAACCTGTCCATGGTGCAAAGCAATTCTCAAGAAACTTAACAGGCCGCAACCCTGGAAGTGCCCGCGCTGCGGCTGGGAGTAAAAACCACTTTTCAACCTTAATAGGAGGAAGACATGCGTCAACTAATTCAAGTCACTTGCAGCGTTTTGCTGCTGGTCGGCATAGCCGGAGCACAAGGTACAGAGCAGTCCTGGGACAACCTGAGTACCTTGCGGGCCGGGGAAAAAGTTCAGGTCGTGGATCAAAAGCTCCGGTCGCAGAACGGAACTTTCGTCAGCGTTTCCGATGAATCCATCACGGTCCAGACAGGCAAGGACTCGGTCACGATCCAGCGTACCGATGTCTTCCGCGTTAGTTCGCGGGAACGCGGGCACAGTCGCGGTCAAAACACCTTGCTCGGCCTGGCAGTAGGAGGACTTGCAGGTCTGGGGCTCGGCGTCGTCATGGCAGCGAACCACGCGGAGGATGTTCCTATAGCCGCCGAGTTGGCCGGCATCCCTCTGTTATTCGGCGGCATTGGCGCTGGCGTCAGCGCGGCATTGCCTGCGGGCCATCCCACCATCTACCGGGCCGAGCGAAGGAAGGACCAAACCGCGCCCCAGCCGTAGCCTAGCTGCGGCGCTATTTCCATGGAGGTGACATTTCAATGAGAACCATTCAGAGGATCACACGCCAATTGTCCAACGTGTTCCAGGAACAATGGAAACCAATTTCTTGGAGCGCCCTGTTGCTGCTCAGCATCAGCGCCCCGGTGGCATCGGCGCCAAGTGCGACCGCGTCCCTCGCTCCCGACGAAATCATCAACCGGATGGAACAGCGCTTCGAGCGGCAGATTCACACAATCGGGTCCTACCAGGACCGGCGGCGCTATTCCGTAACGCATCCCCTGCTAGGCAAACCAACCTACCTGCTCGTAGAAGAAAATTTTCTGGCTCCGGAGGAAAAGCGGTTTGAGGTGCTGGAGCGCAGCGGGTCGGCCAAAGTCCAGACGAGCGTTTTTTCCCGACTTCTTCAAGTCGAGCGGGATACCGCCCCGGCAGTCGCGCGAGAAGCGGTCGACCTGTCGCGGCGTAATTACAACTTTCAGTTTGAGCAATATGACGAAAGCGCGGGAGCCTACGTCTTTCAGGCGGAGCCGCGCACCTCAAACCCGTATCTGCTACGTGGGAAAATCTGGATAAACGCGGAAGATTTCGCGGTCCAGCGCATCGAGGGGCAACCGGCCAAGCGGCCGTCTTTCCTGGTCCGCCAGACGACTTTCGTGCACGAGTTCGCAAAGTTCGGCGACTTCTGGTTCCCCATCCACCATCGCAGCGAGTCCCATCTATTCCTTTTCGGGCGGGCGATCCTCGAAATCGACTATTTCGACTATCAATGGCAACCGCGCCCGGAGGTGCAGCAATGAGTGTCACTACGTTATCGCAACCGCATACCGAATTTCGGAATGCAGATCGCCGGCAGGAAAGCCTGCTGGCTGGGATAGAAAAAGTATGCCTGCTCCGGATCGCGCGCCTTCTGCCGCCGCGGGTGAAACCTGATCACCTCACCATACTCGGCTTCGCCGCCATGTTCTTGGCCGGGGCATCCTACGCCCTGGCCCGATGGTGGCCGCCAGCGTTGCTTCTGGTGAACCTGTGGCTCGCGGTCAACTGGTTCGGCGACAGCCTGGATGGAACGGTGGCCCGAACCAGAGACTGCCAGAGACCGCGCTTCGGCTTCTATGTGGATCACATGGTGGACTCGTTCGGCGCGCTCTTCCTGATCGCCGGACTGGCCTTCTCCGGCTACATGTCTGCCTGGGTGGCGGTGGCTCTTCTGCTGAGCTTCTACCTGCTCTCTATCAATTCGTACCTTGCGACCTACACTCTCGGAACTTTTCAACTCTCGTTCTGGAAGTTCAGCCCCACGGAGATGAGGATTCTTTTGGCAGTCGGCAACGCTTTCGCTTTGTTTCGGCCCACGGTCACCGTCCTGGGAATGCACCAGCGGTTCTTCGATGTCTCGGGCGCCGTGGCCGTCGTCTCGATGGCCGTGGTTCTGGCGGCTTCCGTCACGCGCAACACACTTGCGCTTTACCGAATGGAGAGACTTTAATGCGCTGGCTGAAATTCAACACGGTAGGCGCCATGGGCGGGACCGTTCACCTCGGTCTGCTGGCCTTCTTCGTCCATGTCGTCGGGATGAACTGCCTCATAGCCACGGCGCTGTCGGTGGAGATTGCGATCCTTCACAACTTCGTCTGGCATTGGCGCTGGACTTGGGCTGACCGGCGCGGCGCCGGGCTGGATTCGCCGGGTGCCGCTCTGTTCCGCTTTAACCTGTCGAACGGACTGGTTTCAATCACCGGCAATGTGCTCTCAACCTACATTCTGACCGGTTTCTGGAAGATCGATCCCGTGGTTGCCAACCTCGTCTCCATTGCCATTGGTTCACTCGCTAACCTTTTGCTTTCCGATCGAGTCGTCTTCGTGTCGCCCGGCACATTCGAGCACTCATCCCAGCCACAACACGATGATCCCGACTCAATAACGACCCCAGATTCGAATCATTCCGCCAGAGACAGGCGGGAATCAGAAACTTCGCCAATCACCTTCGAGGAGGCGTAACATGACACATAAGTTTTGGTCTCGTACCATTAGGAATTTGGTGTTTCGCAACCGCCCTTACTTTGCACATCTGGCGCTGACCCACGTTTGCAACCTGCGTTGCCGATTTTGCCATATTCCCGAGGAGCGTGTAAAAGAACAGGACACGGAGGGAATGAAGCGCATCATTGACCGGCTCGACCGTTTGGGAATCGCCGTCCTCAGTATTTCGGGAGGCGGTGAACCTCTGCTGCGGCAGGATTTCGCAACTCTCTTAAACTATGCCGCCGACAAGGGACTCTACGTCAAAATCACCTCGAACGGGACCATGTCGCGAGCGAAGTACGCGGAGTTGCTAGCTTCCCGCGTCTCTGAGATTTCCATTTCCCTCGACGGAGTGCGTGGCAACGATTTGCCTTTCAGCCACGAGGGACCAAAATTGTTGGACTCCATCGCCTTTCTAAACAGGAATCTTCCCGCAGGCAAACTGCTGACGCTGAATATCACAATTTCAGACACGAATCGCGACCAAGTGGATGATATCGTGAACTTCTGCACACGCGAATTTCCCAACGCTCGTCTCTGGCTGAACCCCGTGGTCGTGGGCCAGGGTAAGCTGCGCGTGCTGACACAGCTCAAAGTGAATCCCGACTTCATGCACCGCGTGGAATCTCCGACGCTGCTCACGCCCAGATTATACAAAGAGGGTTGCGAAGACTATTACCGCAGCGAAACGTACAACTGGGAGTGCCTAGCCGGAGAGTTCTTCTTTGACGTTAAGCCCAACGGCGATTTCTGGATCTGCCAGGATCATCCGGCCAAGACGCCCCTCAACATCCTCGACGACGACTTCGAGCAAAAGTACCGCCGCGCGGATTTCAGCCACCGGCGTGCTTGCAGCGGCTGTACCTATTCGTGTTACTGGATCACTCAGAAATCGTTTGAGCCGCGCACGTGGCCGGGGCTGGCCGTAATGTGGTGGAAATGCAATACGCGGCCGGACGAGGTCTGCCGTCAAACGGCGCGGAAGTACGGCTGGCAGGCGGGACTCCTGCACTTGTGCGTATCGAGGGCATTGGCCGGCCGGAAGCGCTTGCCAGAAACGAATGAGATGGATTTGGAGTTGAGCTGACCAAGTGATCGGGCGTTGAATCTCGCGGACGGAAAACTGATGTGCAGACATTTCTGAAACTTCCGGTAGACTGTGCTGCGTTCCGCTGAAGGGTCGCGTGCCAGCATTGTCAATCTGCAGACGCAGTAAACGGACAACAGTTCGTTAGGTATTGCAGGGCTTTACGCGGCCGATGCCGCTGCGGGAGAATAGTGATCGGCGCTCGTGCCGCCGACGGTTCCAACAAGGAGCGGTCCGAGCTACTTGGATTTTTCAGAGAGGCCGTCGCCGATTGAATTGGAGTATATTTCGATGGACATACAACCTCATGAGCTTCCGCACCGCGATTTCTATCGCCTCTTGATCACTACGGTTGCGCCACGACCCATCGCCTGGGTCTCCACAATCAACAGTGAGGGAATCCACAATCTGGCGCCGTTCTCCTTCTTCAATGTGATCTGCGCCACGCCTCCTCTTCTCGGTTTTTCTCCCGGCATCCGCACAGGCGACGACCGGAGCCGTCTCGGAACGGGACTCAAAGATACGCTGCGGAACGTTCGTGAGACCGGAGAGTTTGTGGTCAATACCGTCACGTTTCCGGTGGCCGAAGCGATGAACCTGACCAGCGGCGACTACGAGTCTTCGGTCGACGAGTTCGAGATTGCCCGCTTGACCATGCGCCCTTCCCTGCATGTTCGGCCCCCGCACGTAGCAGAGTCCCCCGTAAATTTTGAATGCAAGCTGTTCCAGGTCCTCGATTTTGGAACGGAAGTCTCCGGCGGCAGTCTGGTGATCGGCCAGATAGTCTCAATTCATGTAGAGGAGGCGGTTTTGAAGAATGGAAAGGTTGATGCACAACTGCTCGATCTCGTCGGACGCATGGGCGGCGCTCAATACTGCAGGACTACCGACCGATTTGAGCTGGCCAGACCGGACCTGAATCCAGAACAGAAATAGGTGCTGGAACAGCCAAAACCGACCAGGCAGAAGTTTTGTACCAATCCAAGTGAGAGAATTTACATCACAACCTGCGGTTGTGAATCTGGGTTCCAGACAGAGGTATTTGTCCCCGGCGCCGGGCGAATATTTGCGGGCGTCGATCCGCATTGTCGTTTTGAGCGACATAATATTTCAAAGACGCGCACGTTTCTTCCGTAAGTTTCTTGAATCGGACACCCAGTCCAGCCTCTGTCGCGTAAGCAACGATTCCATCCAAGGAAAGGACTCCCTGTATCGCATTCAAAGTCAGTCCAATCTCCACATCTTTTCCCACAAGTTCTTTGTGCGTCGACATCAGGAGGATTCCAAATTCGCTCAATTCCAGTGCCTGACAATTGAACTCTTTCTTGCCCAATGTCATCGTCACCGGGAATTGAACGGAAATCCGGGATGTTCGCGATCCTTGGTGTGGTCTTTTCGCTTCGGTCATAGCTCTCCTTCCACGGAATATTGCGCCACGCGATTTACAGGCTGCGGCGCCGATCCGCGCCGACACCACCGATCGATCCTCTCCGGCACTTCCCCTCCGTTTTGGCGTCGCCGCTCGCGACCCTTGCGGTTGGTTCCTCGCAGTATTGGTTCCGTGGTCCCGCGCACGCCACACTGTCGTTCAGGGATGGCAGGGTTCGTTAAAAAGAGCAGTGTTTGCATATTTTCCTCAAACGGCATGTAGCAACTGTTCATCGTGCTGTCGAGCAACTTCGGGCTCGTACGCGGCTGGCTCAGCCTTGTGTAGAGCTGCCCCACAAAATGGGCAATTGGGAAAGCCCGGCATAATTTCACGCGAACAAGAGGCACACCGTGCCGGCCTAACCACTTCAAAGGGAACCGTACGCAAAACTTCTTCCAGCGTTGTCACTCCCTGTTTCACCTTTTCCAGGGCATCTTCCCGCATGGTTTGAAATCCGGCGGCTCGGGCCAGACTGCGAAGTTCCTCCGGGCGCGCCTCAAAGTGAATTGCGTCGCGGATCGGACCGTCAATCAACAGCAGCTCATAGATTCCCACTCGTCCCTTGTATCCGGTGTGATCGCAGGAAGCGCAGCCCAATGGCTCATACATCCAGTTGTCGATCTCTTCGGCGCCGATGATGGCAAGACGCTCCAGATAGGCGGAGGAAGCGGGTGTTTTTGTCCGGCAACTGCAAAGCTTGCGGACCAGCCGTTGTGCCATGATACCGGTCACCGAGGAAGAGATTAAATAAGCAGGAACCTTTAAATCAAGCAGCCGGTTCACGGCCGAAATACTGTCGTTGGTGTGCAAGGTCGAGAGCACCAGATGGCCGGTTTGCGAGGCCTTTAACGCGATTTCCGCCGTTTCTCCATCCCGGATCTCGCCGACCATGATGACATCGGGATCTTGCCGCAGAATGGAACGCAGGCAACCCGGAAAGGTCAATCCCGCTTTGGGGTGGACCTGAACCTGATTCACTCCCTCCAGCATGTACTCCACTGGGTCTTCCACAGTGACGATGTTGCGGTGAGGCGAGCACAGGAGGTTGAGAGCGGCGTACAACGTCGTGGATTTGCCGGATCCAGTCGGGCCGGTGATAATCAGCGTCCCCTGCGGCAAAGCCAGGATGCGGTTCAGACTTTCGGCATTTTCCGATGACAGTCCGAGCTGCCCGAGGCTGACGCTGGTGGATCGGGGATCGAGCAGGCGCATCACGATCTTTTCACCGAAGTGGGTGGGCAAGGTAGAAACGCGCAGGTCGAGCCGGAGGTCGCGGTATTGAATCAAGAAACGGCCATCCTGGGGGACACGGCGTTCCGAAATGTCCATATCCGCAAGGATCTTGACGCGCGAAAGCACAGCGGCCTGATGCTCGGAAGGGATGGTCAGCAATTCCGCAAGGATGCCGTCCACCCGCAGGCGGACCATACAGTTGCCGACACGCGGCTCAATATGAATGTCACTGGCGCCTTTGTTCACCGCGGCTGCCAGGATTCTGGAAACGTAGCGAACGGCCGGAGTTTGCTGGGTTTCTCCCGCTTGGAGCTCTTTCAATGCCTCGCGATTTTCTTCTCGTTCGTTGGTGGTAATGAATTCAATCGCGGAGGCGTCTCTCTTTTCCGCCTTTTCCGCTTCGGGTTCGTCGCCGGCTACGTCTCTGCCATAATGCTTTTTTATCCCGGCCAGGATATCGTCGCGAAAGCTGAACCGCGGCGAGATTTCCATCCCGATACTGAATCGAAGTTCATCGCGAATCAGCAAGTTCTGCGGCTCCGCCATGGCAACCACTAATGTTTTGCCTTTAATATACAAGGGAAGCACACAGCATCGAAGGGCAATGAAGTGCGGAAGCAAAGCCAATACATCGGGCTCGATCATGGGAGGGGGACAGTCGGCATAGGGAATCCCTTGTACCTGCGCGAGAGCCGTGGCGATTTCATTTTTCGAAGCTAGCCCGCTCTGGAGCAGCAACTCGCCCAGGGGAATTCCTTTTTCTTGCTGGATCGCAATCGCACGGCTCAAGTCTGCCTCGGTCAGACTTCCCCGCTCAACCAGCATTTCTCCCAGCCGTTGCTTTTTCATGAATACTCCTATTCAAAACGCTGCTCCAACGACAGAGATGGAAGGGATTTCACCGCGACGATACATCCGTCAGAACCTTTTCAGCGCACGGCTCTTGGCCGGAATCGGGGAGCAGCCCCTCTTCGATCCGACATACCACCGCGCGGTTGCGGCCTGCGATCTTGGCTTGATAGAGCGCCTCATCGGCGGTTCGCAGGAGAGACTCGACCTCCATGGATATGGCTCCTCCACCAATCGCCACCCCCAGGCTTACCGTAACCGGAACCGCCCCGTTCGGGGTGTCCATTGGAGTGCTGGTAATCGCCGCCCGCAGGTCTTCGGCTCGGCTCGCGGCAACGGAGGAATCGCATTGCGGAACAACAATCAGAAACTCCGCTCCTCCGTAACGGCCCACCGCGTCGTAGGGGCGCACGCAAGCCTGCATCCTCGTTGCCGTTTCCCGCAGGATCGCATCTCCGGCCAAGTGTCCATACGTGTCGTTCACATGTTTGAGATGGTCCAGATCAGCCATGATAATGCTCAGCGCAGTTCCCTGCCGTTGGGCGCGTGCAACTTCGGTCCGTAACGTCTCCAAGATGGCAACTCGGTTCCACCCTCCCGTGAGCGAGTCGTGGGAGGCGTGGAACAGCAAGTTCTCATAGGCAGAGCGAAGCCGTTTTTCCAACCCGAGAACCCGATTTCCGGCCCAGAGTCGTGCTTTTAGCTCCTTCGCATCGAATGGCTTCGACAGGTAATCATCGGCTCCAGCGTCCAGGCCCTCGACGATGTCGGCTTTCTGGAACTTTGCCGTGAGCAGCAAAATGTAGACGTACGACTCGTCGCTCCTATTCCGGATTCGACGGCAGACCTCCGTACCATCCAGGCCAGGCATCATCCAGTCCAAGATGGCCAGGTTGGGAGCGTCTTTCTGGCTCAAGATATTCCACGCTTCGTTCCCGTCACAAGCGACAACTACTTCATAGTTCCACTTGACCAGAAATGTTTCCAGCAGGCGACGATTAATGGGGTCGTCATCGGCAACCAGGATTTTCACCTTACACACTCCTTTTGGAAATCGATCAGCGTGGACCGAAGAGCGCGGAGCTGCTGCTCCAGGACTTGAAACGCATCTGCTGCTTGATTCCAATCCCGATTTCGTCCCATGGATTCCAGTTTCTGGGCTGCCTGAAGCGCTTCCGAGGCCGCAAAATTCGATAAGGAACCCTTGATGGCATGGGCTGTAAACTCGAGCGCGGCAGCGTCCCGGTGTTCGATCGCATCCCGGACCGCAGCCAACTGTTGCGGGGAAATATCCAGAAACAGAGCTGCCAATTCTTGCTGGAGTTCGGCATCGCCATCAAAAAGCGAGTGAAGCAAGTTCGGATTCATTTCATCTCCTCCAGCCGTCACCGGCGCACTCGTGATACTCGATGCAAGATCGGTTGCCGCTACGTATTCAAATGGAAATGCCGGCCATATTGCCGTCCGGGACGGCTTCGTTACTAGCAGCGCTCTTCGTATCCTTCCCTGCATTGCTTGGAGCACTGGTCAATGTTTCGATGATCGCGAACAGCTCTTGCGCCCGGATGGGTTTGGCAACGTAAGCGTCCATCCCGGCCGCCAGACACATTTCCCGGTCCCCTTTCATGGCATGAGCGGTCATCGCGACAATGGGGATGTGGCGGTTGGTTCCCTTTTCGCTTTCCCGAATGGCGGCGGTCGCGGCCAATCCATCCATTTCCGGCATCTGTACATCCATCAGCACCAAGTCGAACCCCTCAAAAGCGGTCGTCTCGAGAGCTAAGAGTGCCTCCCGGCCGTTTTCGGCAACCGTAACATGATGCTGCTGTTTCTGCAGCAGGCGTTTCGCTACCATTTGATTTACGGGGTTATCCTCCGCCAAGAGAATCCGCATCCCCTGCGCGTTTCGGTTCTCCGATGTGGCCCTGACCGGAAGTTCTCCTTCGTTCTTTGCTGTGTGTTTCCCCAAAGCCGTGAGAATCGAATCCAGCAGATCCGCGCGTCGGACTGGCTTGACCAAGTATGCCGCCACGCCCAGCTTGCAGCAGCGTGCGATGTCGTCGGATCCGCTGGCCGACGTCAACATCATGACGGTTGTTCCGCCCCAGGCGGGATTGTTTCGGACGTGCTCGGCAACTTCGAATCCATCCATTCCCGGCATGTTGACATCCAGTAGCAATAGAGAGAACGGTTCCCCTTTTTCTTTGGCTGCCTTCATTGCGGCGAGCGCGGATGGGCCGTTCGGCATCGACGTTACCTTCATGCTCCACCGGTCCAGACTTTCTTCCAGGATTCGGCGGTTGGTGGAGTTATCGTCCACCACCAGCACCGTTAGGTCTATCAAATTAGCCACTTCCTTGGGAGCAGGTACTACAACAGGATGCTGCTGCACGGAGAAGCGGGCGGTAAAGTGGAAAGTGCTGCCTTTGCCTGCTTCGCTTTCCACCCACAGATTCCCTCCCATCATCTTCACCAGCCGGATGGCGATGGTCAGTCCCAGTCCAGTCCCGCCGAAGTGGCGAGTCGTCGAACTGTCCGCCTGCGCGAATGCTTGGAAGATGATTTGCTGTTTCTCGACGGGAATGCCGATGCCGGTATCTTTAACCGTGAAATGCAGAAACACTTCCTCTTCTGTCCGTGATTCCACCTCGACGCTGACGATCACCTCTCCGGTTGCGGTGAACTTGATCGCGTTCCCCGTCAGATTGACAATGATCTGCCGCAGCCGGTCCGGGTCACCGATCAGAACCTCGGGTATTCCCTGCGGGATCCGGCAGGCCAACTCCAGATCTTTCTCGTGGGCTCGCAGGGCCAGCATTTTCATGGTGTCTTCCAAGGTGTCTCGCAGCAGAAAGTCGATCCGGTCCATTTCGAGCTTGCCGGCCTCGATCTTGGAAAAATCCAGGATGTCGTTAATCACCGTGAGCAGCGAACCGGTGGCCGACCTCACGGTGGTGAGATACTCGCGCTGATCGGGCGTGAGTTCGGTTTCGAGCGCGAGTTCCGTCATGCCCACGATCGCGTTCATGGGGGTCCGAATCTCGTGGCTCATGTTGGCCAGGAACTCGCTTTTGGCGTGATTGGCGGCCTCGGCGGCCTCTTTGGCAACGGCAGTCAACTGTGCCCGGTATTCAATCTGCGTCAGCATCTCGTTAAAACCGTCCACCAGTACGCCGAACTCGTCCTGGCTGCGCTTCGTAGCGCGGATGGAATAATCTTTTTGGGCGGAAACAGCTTTGGCCACACCGGCCAACTCCAGGATGGGATCGGAGATCAGCCGCTGTAGCCTGGACGATAAAAAAAGAGCTACGAGCGAAGAAAGTGCCAGGATAATGCCGACGATCCACGCATCTCGGTCCAGGCGGGATTGCAACTCCGACATGTCCGACACAAGGTGAACAGCGCCAATGGTCTCTTTATCGAGGATGAGCCGCCGAACCACATGCAGCGAGGTGCTGGTAAAATAGCTTTGGTCTTTGAGCGGCTGGTCCGGGAAGGACAGCCCGGCCTGATTGCCACGCGCGTACCGGGCAAACACCTGACCCTTGCCCGTATAAATAGCCGCATAAACGATGTTCCGCTGCACTTCGAGTCCCGCGAGGATTTCCTGAGCGGCCTTGGGATCGAGGAAGGTCAGCGCTGCCGCGCTGTTCTTCCCAACCACTTCCGCCAGGATCGTGAGACCCCGGACCTTCTCCTGCCGGGTTTCCATCTGGTCAGAGACAATATACGCCGTACACGCGAGCAGCAGGGCCACGCCGCTGGTCAGCATCAAGATCAGCATCAGTTTGTGGCGGATGGGAAGATCCCGAAAGATTTCCCTATTAATCCTGATTTTCATGTTCCTATTCCCAAACGGTTTTCGCCAGAGCCAGAAGCTTGGAGCTGATCTTCAGCCCGGCGCTCTCCGCGTTTTTCCGGTTGATCTCGAAGCCCACCTTGTTGTCAGTAAGGATGAAGTTGATCATCCCTCCCTGCTGAGCAAATCCATCCGTTTCGCCCACAGTCAGGACGGGCGACCCTCTTATATTCCGCAGAATCTCCGCATGGGAACTACCCACCGTCGAACCTATGAAAAGAATATGACAGCGGGGAGAACTCTGGCCCTGCTTCCACCTGCCGACCAAAAGCTTCCTGCCCTCGACCGTTTTGTCCTTCACGTAACGATCCAGAGTGTCCTCAACGGAAGCATCTCCCGCAACGCCAATAATGATCGGAGAGCCCGCTTCCGCGAATGCGGCGGGAGGCCACTCGACGAATTTCGCGAAATTGTATATGAACGCCGCCTTAACTTGATCTTCCGAAGGCAGGGAGGCTTGCCCGCGCAAGCCGGGAACGCTGCCGAGCATTGTCGAGAAGGCGACAGCCAGGACCAGTTGCAGAACTCGGGTGCGAGCAAACGGGAAGCGCCGGTAAGCTCCCGAAACTGCATTCTTGCGGCCTTTTGTGCCCACTGGATTCGCTGCCACAAGCTGTGCCGCAGCGATCAGAAATGCCATGATAGTTGCCCCTCTAGGCGGCGGTCATCCGAAGCAAAGCCATATCGCATCAAAAAGCCTTTTGATAACCAATTACCAGATTTGTGCCGGGAGCGTCGATGCCCGAACCGTGAAATCGGTAGCGTTTGTTGGTAAGATTCTCCAGTGCGATGGTGACGCTTCCCTGGCGATTCCAATTCCAGCCGCTCCGGATATTGAACACGGCAAACCCTGGGCTGCCGCCCGCCGGTATGCGCGGATCCGCAAGGTCGCCCAGCCCCAGCCGGTCCTGCCGGGAAGCGACGAGATTGTAATATTCAATCCAGAAGTTTTTCACGGGCGCCCATTTAACCGCGAACGTTCCTTTTATTGGGGGTATGCGGTTCAGTGGATTATGGGTAATTTCATCCTTCCCTCTGATCCAGGCCACGTCCGCCGATAGAGACCAGTCTTGGAGAAGTTGCACGCGTGTGTCTATCTCGATCCCTTGAATAAGCGCTTGTCCACCGTTTTGTCTCTGGAAGATATTAGCTTCGCCCTTATCTTGAACTCCGTTCTTGTTAAGATCCAAGAACGGGCGGCCTTGAAAGGTTTCCGGCTGGCGCTGAATCAGGCTATCGAAGTCACTCATGAAGTAAGCCGCCGTTCCGGAAAACCTCTTGCCCTGCGTCTTGATTCCGAACTCATAGTTCCGGCTTTTCTCCGGCTGAAGATTGGGATTGGGGATTTCGAATCCCCCGGCGAAACTACCCAGGATCGTCGAATCATCCACGTTCGGAGCCCGGAAGCCTTGTCCCACCCCGAAGAAGAGGCCCAGATTGGGGTTAAATTTGTACAACCCGCGAGCGCTGGCGGTGACAGCGCTGGGACTCGAATTTATTTCGATAGCACCGATTCCAGGATCGGTTACGGCAGCTTTCAGATGAAACTGACTGTAACGAACGCCGAGGTTCGCCGAAAGTGATCCGGAAACCCTGATCTCGTCTTGCAGGAAGGAGGCGACGGACCGGGAAGTGGACCCGTCGGCAAAAGTCCCAGCCTTGGCGCTCTGCTGGCCGGTTATGGAGTCGACATCAACTCTTCGGCTGATGATGCGATCGCCATAGTAGTCAAGGCCATAGGTAAGCACCTGCCGTTCTCCCAGAAGAGAACTCAGTTGAACGACAACCCCTTTCGACTGAGCCTCATCGTGCATCAGTCTCTGGACGCTCGGCGCCGACCCCACAATTCGCTTACCCTCTTCCAGTTGGTCCTGATAGGACACGCCAACCATGAGGGAGTTGACGAAGGAGCCGATATTTTTGAACTCGTATTGTAAAGAAGCCAGATCCCTTCGTTCCGGATCCCATTCATATTTCAGATACTGTCCGGAATTCACCACGTCCGTCCTGGGAACATCCTTCTGATCCACCCGTTGTAATCCGAGCACCAGACTCTGGCGGTCGGAGAGGCCGTAGCTCAGTTTGAGATCCCCATCTCCTTCCAAATAGCCCGTTTCGTTTTGCAGTCCCGTTCCATTGCCGGCCCGGAGATTGCCAAAATTCTTCAGACTAACGCCCCCGATGAGTCCCAGCTTTCCAACATTCCCGCTCACCTCAAAGCGCCCGACTCCGGATCGGTCGGCGCTGGCGAACCGCCCAAACGCCCGTGCTTCCATGGAAGAGCCAGTAGTAGAGCCGGCTCTGGACTTGGTGATGATATTGATTACACCTCCGAAAGCGTCGCTGCCGTAGAGCACCGACCCCGTCCCATGAATGACCTCGATTCGTTCCACCTGGTTCATGTCTATGGTATTCAGGTATTGGTTGGGACCCAGGCGGTAAATCGCATTGTTCATGCGGATGCCATCGATCAAAATCAAAATCTGGTTCCCGACCATCCCTCGAATAATGGGGGAGCCTCCTCCGTAGTTGGTCTCCTGTACCAGAACGCCCACCATCTCATTGAGCGCTTCCGGGACAGTGCGGTAGTTCTTTTGCAGGATATCCTCGGCCGTGATCACGGAAATAAATCGCGGTGAATCGATGTTCTTCTGGACGTGACGTGCCGCCGTAACCACAGTCGTATTCAACAGTTCCTCCAAGCTCATGGTCGACAAGTCGCGGTCTTGCTGGGAATCTTTACCCAGCAGCGAGCCACAGGGAACCAGCAGTACGGCCAGCAGCAAACATCGAGCTATTCGGATACTCATCGGTATATTCCTTTTCATCGAATGTCGAATTCGTCCCTGGCCACTGAACGTCTTGCCTTTAGAAAACGGATGTCCTCAGCTTGATCACGAAGACCGCAGACGGCGCCCGGAACAGACCTTGCTCCTTTTTCGAAGCGGAGGTGACCTCCATTTCCATCAACTGATCCAGACCGATTTCGGTGAAGTCGACGTTTGCTTGCTGGGCCCAGGAATTGGCAGCCAATAAGACCGCAAACAGCCCCAGGACGATACTTCCCCGAATGCGTGAATTCAGAGTCATTAATTTCATCTCAGATCCCATTAGGCCGCACCTTTTCGAACCACCATGAAAAATTTGCCATTCGCCGACCTGCGCAGTTTCTAAACCCGGCAATGGAGAGATCAGCCGGCGAATCCTTTTCTTATAACCAGCCGTCGCTTCTCTCGTGCTATAGATCTATATCGTCAAGTCCAACTAATTCATTAAATTAGCCGTCCGGCATATTGCTGACACCGTTTAGCGGAAGGAAATGCTGTGGTCAGGGTTTTTCGCTGGCAAGATATCGAGAAGTTGCGGCTGTACAATCCGCTCAGGAGCATCGGGAAAGCGAACATCTTCGAGTGCCGTGCCTTACGGGTTCAAGAAGATCAGGGCATTGCTGCAAATCGCAGCATGGAAGGCAGGCCGCGAGCGCGGACGGGGCGGATCCGGCGACGGGAGGGGCTGGTAGTGACCCAACAGCGTGGCAGCTATGTTATTGATTGAATTTAGTGGAGTTTGGTTGCGGGGGGTGGATTTGAACCACCGACCTTTGGGTTATGAGCGAAATCTAACCCATGACAGCAACCAACCTGCCCCAACCAAACTCAAGAAAAATATAGTAAGCTCACAGTCCGCTTTTGGCTTGAGTTGTGGCCTTTCCGCAGTAGTTCACGGACAAAACACGGACAAAGCTAACGGCGCATCGGGATACTGCCCTGCCCGCAAAGCAAAGAATCAGAGCACGGCACATTGGGCGGCGAACCCAATGCTCCGCCGTAACCCCGTGAAAGTGTGTGGGTTGCTGACTGCTGTCCGTGAATTGTCCGTGAACGGGGCGAGCCTTTGAAGGAGCGAATGGCAGGGTCAACAGCGAAGCGCACGGTCCCTTGAGCGGGACAAAGGCTTGACCTGGCCGCAATGGTGGACTGCGGGGGTTGAGTTTGTTTTTGTTCCCAGGGACGGCCGCCCCCCCGCTTCCATAAGGGGCGGCTGTTTCTGGTGGCCTTGCCTTTCCTGCTTTGGAGTCGTCTTTTGCTTCGCTTCCTTCCCACCCCCTTTGTGTTCGAGGGGTTAAAGGGGGGGGAAGGTGGCAGCCAGAGCCAGCGCCTTTCGCTGGCGGCGGCTGACGGATGGGGGCGAGTGGCAAGTTTGCCTGCCAGTTGCGCCTTGCCGTGTGGGGATGGGTTTTCCCCACCGGCAGCAGTTGGCGGGCAAATTGCGGCGAGGAGCACCGCATTTCCTGTTTGAAGTAGGAGTCGGCGTAAAAGCAGGACCGGCACGCGGGGCTTGTGCCACAGTCCCACCGTGGCGCGAGACCTGCTGGCCGGACATCGTGGCACCAGTCGCGGTTCACCACGAAGCTCCCGGCGCGTGTGTCAAGCTGCTACATTTGCAGAGACCGTGACATGCCCTTACGGGCCGGTGTCCGTGACTTGACCGTGTTGGAGTGTGCAGCATGACCGAGCACAGAGCTACTTCCGGCATGGCTTGAATGGCGCGGGGAACCGGAGTTCGGGATTGTCTCCAGGGTTGGCCCGCCGTCGGGCAGAATCGCCCGGAGCGCCTTCGATCCCGCCTGCCCCAACTGTCGTTGCGGGAGTCCCGGCGCGACGGCCGGCGTACCAAACCCTCGCCCCCTGGTCCTTGCTGTGCGTAGAACGTCAGCCCTGAGGTAACAGAATTTTTCAGATGCGGTTGAGCGGTCGTGATATAAAAACAGAGAAGGTTCGATCAGAAGTATCTGGCGTAACATTTACGCGAGTTTGACCGGAGGTACAACGTCCGCAAGCTGGACGATATGGAGCGCTCCGTTATCGCGCTAAAAATGACCAGCGGAAAACGGTTGATGCTCAAGGCGTCAGAACCATCAAAGCACTAAAACTGTTCGGTAAATCGCTTGTAGCGTGGGCGCGCTCCGTGCGTTTTCGCCGTTAGCAGGTGAAGTGTGTTCCCTCAGCTTAGGGAGATGATAGCACATCCCCCGGAAAGGGAACATGATAAAAAGAGGGGATGGCAGTACCGAAATAGAGAGGTTGGCGCGAACAATCGGACGCTATAAAAGGCACAATATGTTTGCGATGCTCAAGGGATATACAGCTTATTTTGATGCGAGCGGCGGCACTAATTTACCTGAAACCGTAGTTGCCGGATACGTTTCCACGGTAGAAGCATGGGAAGCATTTGAAGTTGATTGGAAAATCGCTCTTGCTAGATATAACGTCCCCTACTTCCACATGAACGAGTTTGCAGGTTGCCGAGAGGCGTTCAAATCCCCGAAATGGAAAAGCGAATTCTACCGCGCCGAGTTTTTGAAGGTTCTTGCGAGCATCATAAAATCATGCGCGATAATGAGCTTAGGGTGTGGCGTAGAGCACTCGGTATTTAACAAGATGAACGAATCTTTTCGGATCGGTGAACGATTCAACCCTTATGCTCTATGTGGTAGAGATTGCGCAGTCAAGGCTAAGAGGATCATCCGGGCAAATTACTCCGATACAGCTCCAATCGAATATATTTTTGAATGCGGAGACGAGGGAAGAGGTTTTTTGATGACCGAAATGGAGCGGTGCGGACTTCCCACTCCGATTTTTAGGCTAGGTAAACCAAGCAAAAAGTATCCCGATATTCCACCTACAGTTCAATTGCAAGCCTGCGATTTTGTCGCATGGGAACTCCGGCGCGTCGGAGATGAACAGATACGTGGCTCACTGAAAAAATATCGCAAATCCTTCCAGGCATTAAAAACCATTGATAATCACTGGGGACGATACAATCCCGGAAGTTTCCGGGAATTTTGCAAGATCGCTTCGATTGATCGGCGTTAGAATTGCGTTATGTCAAAACCAGAAACCAAAATCCGCATTCCGGTCTTAAACGATAAATTCGTTGTGGCGATCTTGAAAGTAAAGCCGACTGCCGATATATGGGCAAAAAACTGTGCAGAAAGGGGAGAGGAGCTACACAACGGGAATGAAGTCGGAAATCACTGTAAAGCATAGGCAGATTGCCCGCGCCATTGTGCGGGAAAATAAGCCGATTGGGCGGGCGCTGATTGAGGGCGGAATTTCGCCTACTCAGGCGAAAAAGGGAATGGCGCGGATTACCCATACGAAGGCTCTGCGGCAAGCTGTCCAGGAAGAGCTAGAGCAGTGGGCGCGGGATGCTGGCAAGATAATCCGGGTTGCTGTGCCCCACGTTCGCGCTGAAATGGTGCGGGCGCGGCTGACAATGAACGTGGCACGAGGCGAAGACAAGGCCGTGCAATCCTGCAAGCTCTTGGGACAGGATAAAGAACTGCGGATATTCGAGCCGGAAAACCAAATGACGATCAACCAGCTTTTCGGTAACTGCCCGGCGGACTGGCGGGAACGGTTCGGGATAGACGTTCAATCGGAACCGGCCCTTGAGAGTCGCAAGCCCTCGCAAGACAATCAGCATTAGCGAAGGGAGCATCTCGACGGGTTCATTCAATCCTCGATTACTGCACCGCCATCGTGACCGTGTTGGAAGGGACCCCGCCGATGCTCAGCGCCAGCGGAATCGCATCGCCCGCAGGCGAACCCGCCGGAACCTGCACGTTGACCTGGTAGAGTCCCACGAAGCCCGGCGATAGCCCGGAGAAGGTAACGCTCGCCGCAATCCCTCCGACGGTCGCCAGAACGGGCGTGGTGGTGGCTGAGTTGCCCCCCGCGATCTTGCCGTCGCCGGGCGGATTCGTCACCGCTCCCAGGCCGGTGCAGTAGACCACCACAAACTCTCCCGGATGGGCTAGCCGCGACCCGCCGCTCAACGGTGCGGCAATCAGCGATGTGCCATTGATTTGGATAGCCCCCTGGCCCGTGCCCTGGTTATTGAGCGTGAAAATGCCGGGCGCCAGCGGGCTTACGGGAAATGCTATCGGCGAACTGGTCTGTCCCCCAACACTAACCTGCAATGTAGCGGTGGGGCCGGAGATGTTACTCGGCAACACGACCACAAGCTGGCCCGGCGTGGTGTTGAACAGGGAAGACGGCGTTCCGTTAACCAGCACCTGCGTCCCGGTCATGGTGGTCTTCACCACCCCGCTGGCGTCAAGCGTGGGGCCGCAACTGGGATACGCGCAGGATGTGCCATCGGTCAAATTCTGTCCAAAAATAGCCACAATGGATCCCGGCGCGATGGAAGCGGAAGCGTGGTTGAAGCTGGCGTTGCTCAGAATTCCATTCGGCGCGAGTACGGGTGCTCCCACGGCAAGCGTCACCGTGATTACCTGAGGGCTGTTGCTGGCACTTGTGGCGGCTATTCGGATTGTGCCGCTGTAGGTTCCGGCAAACAGCCCGGTTATGTTGGCGGAAACAGTCAAAGAGCTATCGCCATTGCCTGAGAGCGGAGAAATTCCCACCCAAAATCCACTGACAATAGTTGCTGTCCATCCGAGGGTTCCGATCCCGGTGTTAGAAATAAGAACGGTCTGGTTGGCAGGATTGGCCCCCCCAGGTTGGGCGCTAAATAGCAAGGAATTTGAACTGAGCGCGATCTGGGGAAACTGCGGGGGCGGCGGACCGGACGAAAAGGTTAGAGTAATAGGAATTGTTACTGTCTGTTTGGGGCCAGCGAGGCCGTCCTCAAAAATGGGAGTGGCTCCTATTTGGATAGTTGCGGAATAGGAGTGCGGAACCAGTCCTGCAATGTTCACTTTGACTCGTGTTGAATCGCCCAGGCTTCCAATGAGGATTCCCGTTCTGCCCGAGGGAGTTACGCTTAACCAATTCCCGCCGGTAATGGAAGAAATTGTGGCAGTCCAATTCCACAAAGCGCGTCCGTTGGGAGTAATGTTCACAAACTGGTCCGCCGGATTCGCTCCTCCCTCGAAGGCGGTGAAATTGAGTGAAGTGGGGCTAAACGATATTTGGACTAGTGCTAGGGTTACAGTGATGTTCTGGGGACTGTAATCTGCAAAGGGTGCAGCAATCTGAATAGTGCCAGTGTAATTGCCGGTTGACAATCCTGAGATGTTGACCGATACCGTCAGAGTGCCCGTGTTGATTCCAGAGGCTGGGGAAACGCTCAGCCATGAGCCACTTGTAACGACAGCCGTCCAGGTCATGATTCCGGTTCCGACATTAGAAACGGTGACAGTCTGGTTGGAGGGATTCTGACCGCCTAAACTGGCATCAAAGGACAGGCGAGGAAACGACGGAATCGGTCCGGCTAGCTGTGGCCGAAGGGAGATTACTGTGACGGTAAGTTTTAGCGGACTGTTTGTGGCTCCATTTACGGTCACGAGAATAAAGTCGCCTGTATAAGTTCCCCCTGTCACGTTGCTCCGGGTAAGGCTAATTGAAACCGTCACAACGGCATTCCCGGTTCCTGAGTTCGGGGAAATACTGTAATCAAAAACGTTTTGTGGGCTTGTGCTGGCCATCCAGGTGAGTACTCCTCCGCCGATAATGGAAATATTCAGACTTTGACTAGGTGGCGGGGGTGCGCCCTGTTGAAACGTGAAGGTTAGTGAGCTTGGACTAAGAACAACATTAGGAGCCTGCCCGTGGACCGATTGAATCCAAACCAGAGAGAGCACTGTTGCCAAGAGATGGATTTGCAAAAGCGTCGTTCTCGCTCGCCCCCTGCTAAAAGCTGTCGCCTGTTGTGTTCTAAATTTGCGTCTTGGCATGGCGAACTTCCTCGGTACCACCCAGTCTAACGCTGAGGAACCGGCTTGTCACGGTGATTTTGAAAGATTGGAACGTGCAACCAATCCCTATATAGGTCGAATCTTGGGCGCTATTTTCGGCGGCCGGTGTATCATCGGTTTCGATGGATAGCCGCTGGTGGCCGCCAGCGGTGAAAAGGCCGGGACCTCCCCGTCCCGGCTTTCCGCGTCTTCCAAAAAAACGGGGAGCCACGGGGAGGTGGCACGTGTCTGCGGAATCGGAAGACCCGAAAGAAAGCAAAAGCCAGTTTTCCACAGAGGCGAAGCAAAGAATCCTGGCGGAGCTGACCAAGCCTACAGAGGCCCAGCTTGACGAACGACGGAGACAGGAGACGGAGCGCATAGCAGATGAGAGGGCATCGAGGGCCGTCCGCCTCTACGCACTCGAACAGGCTCTCGTCACAAAACAGGGGCGGAAGGTATCGAAGAGCAAACCAAATGCCAGAAGGGAGAGAGGGCCGGATTTTGAAACGAGCCGTGAGCGAGTAACCCTGGAAGACACGCTCCGCGCCGAGCTTGGCAGCGTCAAGAGCCAAATAGAAAAGGGGACGGGGACACTAAAGCAGATGGAGGAGAGATTCCCAAATTTTCAATTGTGGAAAATCCTTTCGTCGAAAGAGCAGGAAGAACTCCTAACAGAAGAGTTCAGGCCGAGGACCTACGCCCGCACGCTAGTGACGCGAAAATTTGGTTTGACCAGTACTGAGACCATAAAAAAAGACCGCCAGAAACTCCGCGGGCGGCGGCCTTAGGACTTCCCGTTTTTCCCCGTTATCTCTTCCCGTTCGTTCCCGTTTTTCCCTTTTTCCGGCTTGGATAATGGTTTCTAGTGCAACGGTGGAACCGAAAGTCTGGTAGCCGTTGGTTGAAGAGAAAGGTGTATCTACGGGGAGTATATCGAGATGGGCCGGCAAAGGGAATTGGTGGAAGCATGGGGATGAGCGGGCATAATCCACAACAGCGACTCCGGCCCCAGATTGTTCGGGCGGTGGAGCCGGAGATTACGTTCACGCACTGCGACCGGCTGGAACCGGGAGAGTATCCGGCATACTGCCGGAAGGCGAGCGTGTACCGCGACCGACAATTTCAGCGGTGGATTTGCCTGCTTCAATTCGATGCGCTGGACCTGGACGCGCTTCAGACCCTCGGGCGCGTGACAAGGTTTTTGAATCTCGGCGGCAAAGAATGCCCGCACGCCGGGCGGCGAGGGAATTACTGGGCGGCGTGGGTGCAAGCCAATGGCGGGCCTCCTGGACGCCGGGACAGGCTATCAGCGAAGGTATTTGAAAAGCGAATGGCGCGAATTTTAGTCGGCGACAGCAAGGACAAAACCTACTCGGTCGTGCGCGAAATCAAAGAATGGGAAACCGGAAAATGCAACAACCAAAATCGGGACCAAACAACCAACTAACCACACAACCAAGGACATCATGGGATAAAGCCAGCGAGTTAGAAGAGTTAGCGGGAACCTTTGGCAAAGTCTTTGATAGTGAAAGTCGTGAAAATGGTGATCGTGTCAGAAGTTTCGGCCCTGGTCGGGGTCGAGGTGTACAACAAACCAACACACACCAAGGGGACGGTGAGTTTGTCGCTCACCGTCCAAAGACATACGGGCCTATAAAACTTGGCTGCTGCTGCCCGAAGTGAGAGAGCCATGAGCGCAAACCTGACCGCAATCCCGAAGCTGGAAGACCTGCTGGCCGATTCCGCCAAGACAGGCTTGCTCCCGCCCGAGGCAATCCCGGCGATATTGGGGGACCTGGAACGGCTCAAGGCTACGCTGTGGGCGCGTCTCACCCTTCCCCAGGGCAACGGGCAAGCCCCAGGGCTGGAAGGGGACAAGCTCTTAAGCGCTAAGGAAGCGGCGACCAAGCTGGGGACCTCAGAAGACTACCTGTACCGGCACTCTGCCAAACTACCTTTCACGGTTCGCATGGGCCGACAGCTACGGTTCTCCCAGGCAGGAATGGACCGTTATATCCGGCAGCGGACGGGCCGGTAAAAACTTCCTCTTGACATATAGACTTCTGTATGTCTATACTCTCCGGCATGACATCCCACAAAACAATTCGGAGGGTAGCAGACATGCCGAAAGAACTGAAAGCTAAAACCACAATGAGCCTTCCATCGGACCTTTGGAAGCAAACGAAGATAGAAGCGATCAAGCGCGGGGTGGATGCTCAGGACCTTGTAGCGGAAGCCCTGGCGCAGTATCTCAAGAAAGGGGGCGTGCGATGAGGGGAGACGGACGGATTTTCAAGCGCGGCGACAAGTGTTGGATTTCCTACTACGCACCGGAGAACGGAAAGAGTGTTGAGCATCGGGAGCCGGGCGGGAAAACGGAGGCGGAAGCCAAGAAGTTGCTCAAACAGCGGTTCCGGGAAGTGGCGGTCCATAAATCGGGACTGCGGCCTTTCCAGGGACCGAAACAGGAACGGACAACGGTAGACGAGTTACTGCAAGCCCTGGAGATGGATTGGCAGATTCAGGGGCGCAAGAGCTTACCGCAACTTCGCTCCCATGCGAAACATATTCGGGCCTTCTTTGCGATGGATCGGGCGCTGGCGGTATCGCCGGATCGGTTGCGAGACTACATCGCCCTTCGGCAGAAGGAAGGGGCAGCATCGGCAACAATCAACCGCGAATTGGAAGGGCTGCAACGCGCCTTTGCTTTGGCCCTGGACTCCGGCGCGCTCGCAATGGCCCCTAAGTTTCCGAGCCTACCGGAGCACAACGCAAGAGAAGGCTTTTTTGAACGCGGAGACTTTCTAGCAATTCTCCGCAATATCGGAGACGCGGACGTTTCTGACTTTCTGGAGTGGTTCTTCTTCACTGGGATGCGGCCGGGAGAAATTCGGAGCTTGACATGGCAGGCATTCGACCGCGAGACCTGGACACTTCGGCTCCATGCGAGGGATGCTAAAACTGGTTTTGGAAGAGCCGTAGCGTTGGAAGGCCCACTTCAGGAAATCATTAAGCGGCGCATGGGTGTTAGACAATTTGGCTGTGACTTGATTTTTCACAGAGGCGGAAAGCCAATGGGAGAATTCCGCAAACTCTGGAAGAGCGCCTGCACGCTGTCCAATATTACGGGGCGGATTCCCTACGATCTCAGGAGAACCGCCGTAAGGAACATGATTCGAGCAGGAGTCCCGGAAGGTGTGGCGATGAAGATTTCCGGCCATCGCACGCGGGCCGTTTTTGACCGATACAATATCACGTCGGAAAAGGACCTCCGAGAAGCCGTGTCAAAGACAGCGGCCTACGTCGAAACTCTTTCTGTAAAGCAAAGCGTGGAGCCGATCCAGAACGTTGCGAGGATGGAGAAATGAGAGAACACGGACAAAACACGGACAATCTGCCGCATATTGGTGCAACAGCATTTTCCGCACTTGTCGCTAACTTGGTGGAAGCATTATCGAAAGGTTGGTTGCGGGGGGTGGATTTGAACCACCGACCTTTGGGTTATGAGCCCAACGAGCTACCAGACTGCTCCACCCCGCAACTTCATCTTACGCAGGCCATTCCAGGGAGTCAAGTGGCGGCTGCGCAATCCGGCCAGTTGGTGTAAACTGAAATGGAAGACCCGTATGGAACCTGTTCAACCCGTTTGGATGAATCCGGAAGCTCCTTCGATCCAGGAGCCGGTATATTACCAGCCCAGAGCGTTGCCCAAACAGCGTGTCTGGCTGCACGTTCTGCTCTATATCGCAACAATTATTACAACCACGTGGGCTGCGGGACCTGTCTTCTCCGCCGGACTGCTTTCGATTCTCACGGCGCATGAATTCGGACACTATTTCACCGCCCGATATTATGGGGTCCCAGTCAGCCTTCCCTACTTTATTCCCTTTCCACTTTCGCTATTCGGAACGCTCGGAGCTGTGATCCGGATGTCGCCCCGCATTCCGAACCGCCGGGCGCTGTTCGACATTGCCGCGGCGGGACCGCTGGCGGGCTTGGTCCTGGCGCTTCCGGTGACTTTTGTGGGCATTGCCCATCTGGAGATCGCATCTAGAGAAGCGGTCTTCTACCATGACATCTCCTTGGTGCCACCGCTCTTATTCCAATGGCTCGGCTGGCTCGCACACAGATCGGTAGGGAGCGGTTTCGAAATAACGCGTTACCCGCTGGCATTCGCCGGCTGGGCGGGAATGTTTGTGACGGCACTCAACCTTCTCCCCATTGGCCAGCTTGACGGAGGCCACATCACCCATGCCCTGTTCGGTTCCCGAAGCCGCTTGGTTGCCGGGGCGATGTTTACGGGCTTGGGCCTCTATTGCATCGTGACTCGCAATTTCACCTGGGTACCTCTTCTTTTGCTCCTGCTCTTTTTCGGTATCCAGCACCCGCCGAACACGGACGACGGACGACCCCTGGGCAGCTCCCGGCTGGCGCTTGGGGCGCTGCTGGGAATCGTGTTTCTCACCTGCTTCAGTCTGGTTCCCATTAAGTTATAGCGGAAGTTCCCGAGACTTCCTCTTCCATGCGGATCACCCATGCGCATCATTGCCGGACTTTATCGCGGGCGCAAAATAAAAACACTGCCGGGTCAGGAGCTGCGCCCGACTCCGGAACGCCTCCGGGAAACACTGTTCGATGTGCTGGGTCCTTCCGTCGAGGGATCCTCCTTCGTCGACGCCTACGCGGGGACGGGAGCGGTGGGGATTGAGGCACTCAGCCGCGGCGCGCGCTGGGTTTCGTTCATCGAAGAGAGTTCAGCCGCCATCCGCATCTTGAAGGAAAACCTCCACTCGCTTGGCATCCATGGATCGGTGGATGTGGTTCACGCCCCGGTGCGCCGAGGGCTTCAACTGCTCGAAGCGCGCGGTATCCGGGCCGGCTTCTGCTTCCTCGATCCTCCGTATGCTGCGCACGGGGAATACGAAGCGAGCTTGCGCTGGTTGAGCAGAGGCGAGCTAATGCTGGCGGAGGGATTGATTGTGATGCAGCATGGCAAGAAGGAAGAATTGCAAGACGCCTCCGGCCGGCTGACCCGCGTCCGCCTCCTGACGCAAGGCTCCAATGCCCTCAGTTTCTACCGCATCGCGGCCGAGGACCCGCTACAATAGTATTCCGGTGGGCTTTTGGCGTGAACAAGGAAAAAACCACGACTCTTATGATGATGCAAAAACAATCGACAACGCTGACATCCAACGAAGAGAGAGGTAGTCATGGCATGCCGTTTATGCCGTGGGCACGCTCCGCCGCTCGAAGCTCCGGAGCGCAGTGCGGTTCCGAGGATTTAGATGCTCCGAGAATTTACAAACCCACGGCACAAAAAGCGTGCCGTGGCTACCTGCTATGGACGGACTCGTCAGGACTGCGCCCAAAGCAACGACTGCATCATTTCGTCTCTGCCGTACCGAAGAGTTCTTTCAGGCGGCGGATTTTCGCCAGCTCGTATGGAGCGCCGGGCTCGGTCGACTTTGCCAATCGTTGGACGAGCTCGTCCACCGCGGCCAATGCCGCCACGATTCGATGTTCGCGGATGAGGGCGAGCGCTTCGAACCGTTTCGATTCGTCCGCCGAAGTCGTCCACTGCGCGATCACCCGATCCACGGTTGCGCGTTCTTGCGGCGAGAGCGCGGCATAGGCTCGCGAAAGCTCGGGAACGATGTCCTCCGCCGACTTGGCCGCGATCGCGTTGCGTGCAACGCGATCGCGAAATGCTTCCCATCTGTATCGAGTGTCGTCGTCGCTCACCGCAAGATCCTCAGGACGCATACGGAATCTCATAATCGAAGAACATTTGGTAGCCGCCGCCGGGCATCGAATAGCCGGGCCGCAAGGCACTGACCCGCGACAAGTTGCCTATATTAAGCCGCACGTCGCAGTGCGTCAACCTGCATTATCAGGCGTGTCAAACCAAAATAGAAATGTCCCCCTTGTTACCAAATTAGAAATGTCCCCTTGTAGCAGTTAAAGAATGCGGCGCTGGAGGGGGCGGAGGAAAGTCCTGTAGTGTGGACTTTCTGTAGCCCCCTCCAGCGCCGCCGAACCGTTCGACCGCCTCCGGCTGGCCCCGTTTCCAGGGGCATCGCTTCCAGGGATGATCGTTGGCGGGACGCTGTAGTTTCTTACGAATCTCTGGCGGGTGGCCCACATAAACGTGGGTGCCCCACACGTGCGCGCACGCGTGGGATGATGCGAATCGGCGGGTAGGGTATACTCGCATGCTGTGCCCCGGAATCTCAAACGATATTACGGCAGGGGGGACCTGCACTTTGTCACCTTCAGTTGCTACCGCCGCCTCGCATTGCTGGCCAGCGCGCGGCGTCGCGACCTGTTTCTGGCCGCCCTGGAAATAACCCGAAAGAACTATGAGATGGTGGTAGTGGGGTACGTGGTGATGCCGGAGCATGTTCACCTCTTGGTGGACGAACCACGAAAGCGCGTAGCCACGGCACGCTTTTTGTGCCGTGGGTTTTCGCCGAAAATGAAACCACAAGGTGCTCACGGCCTGAAAACAGGCGGGGGCTCAGCCCCGAGCCACCTTCGGCTGCCTGCGGTGCGTAGCGGCGCGTTTCCGGGGGCTTGTCGGCGGATCGTGCTGAGCCAGCCTCATAAACTTCTCCGGTCTGAGCAGGCTTGCGACGGAGATGTCCTCATCAATTGCTTCCCAATGAATCCCGATTCCGCCGCCGATGAACTCCCACTCTTTTCTTTGCTTCGCGGTGGCGTTCAAGAGTCTTGGAAACCACACCAGGGGAACGGACACGATGCGGCCATCATCGAGCACGACCGTGATTGCATCGTCCGAACAAGCCACTTCCACCGCGAGCGTTTCACTCTTGTCCACTAAAGTAGTCATTCCATTTCTCCAAGAACAAATCTCGATTTTCCAGTACGAGTCCCTGAATTACCGTCAGTTCGTGACTTCGAAAACCCCGGTTCGACGCCAAGGTCACGGGATCGAGCCAAAACTTCGCGTAGCGGCCCGCATGCGCAACGTGGATGTGAGGCGGCTCGCGATCTTCCAAACTATAGAAGAAAAACCGGAATCCGCGAATCCTCAGCAGTGCTGGCATGGCCTCAGTGTACACCCTCTTGTACCGATTGTTGGAGGAACCTCAGTGGCTGTAGCCGCCGTACAGTTGGTCGCGAACGGCCCGGCGGGAGCCGTGCCCGGACGGTCAAAGCGATGCACCAAGACTGGCGCGAACGTTGACCCTCCCAAATGGCGTGGGTATAATCAATTCGGCGCGCATTTGCGGAATAATCATCTGGAAGGATCTCACGTGGCTCAGCTCGTTACCGCAATTTATCCCGGAAGTTTCGACCCGACCACCTATGGTCACCTGGACCTGATCGAGCGCGGCAGCAAGATTTTCGATCACCTGGTCGTCGCCATTCTGCTGAACCCGGACAAGCAGCCATTATTCAGCGTATCGGAGCGCATCGATATGCTGCGCGAGGTGACACAACACTGCACCAACGTCACCGTCGATACGTTTGACGGACTTCTGGTGGACTACGCCGTCCGGCGGCAGGCGCGCGTGATTCTGCGCGGGATCCGTGCGATCTCGGATTACGAATACGAGCTGCAAATGGCTTTGATGAACCGCAAGATGGACTCGAATCTGGAAACCGTATTTATGATGCCGGCCGTGGCCTATACCTACCTGAGCTCCCGCCTCGTTCGAGAGGTCTGCCAATTGGGAGGGAACGTCAAAGGATTGGTTCCTCCTCAGGTGGAAGAACGGCTGCGCGCCAAGGTGGTGTAATCCGTGGCTAAAGCAACTCCAACTCCCAGCGTTTCCCAAATCGCTCTTTCGCAGCGCGTCTCGCGCATTTCCATCTCTTCGACCGCCGCCGTGATGGCCGAGGCCGAGCGGCTCCGTTCGGAGGGCGTGGACATTGTGGATTTCGGAGCCGGCGAACCCGACTTCCCTACCCCGGAGAACGTCAAGGAAGCCGCCATCCGGGCCATCCGCGAAGATTTTAGTAAGTACACGGCGACGCCGGGCACGGCCGAACTGCGGCGGGCCATCATCGATCGTCATACCGCGGAGTTCGCGACCTCTTACAGTCCCTCCGAGGTCATTGCGACGGCGGGAGGCAAGCAGGCGATCTTCAACCTGATTTGCAGCCTGATTAACGCAGGCGACGAAGTGATCCTGCCGGTTCCGTACTGGGTCACTTTCTACGACGTCATCAATTACGCCGGTGGCAAGCCGGTCATGATCGAGACGCGGGAAGAAGACAACTTTGAGCTGACGGCCGAGATGGTGAAGCGCGCGGTCACACCCAAAACACGGCTCGTGATCGTGAACTCCCCGTCCAACCCGAGCGGCGCCATTGTTCCCAATCAGGAGATGGGGCGGATCCTCGAGGTCGCCGCTTCGCACGGCGCGCTGCTGCTCTCGGATGAATGCTACAGCCATTTTCTCTACGAGGGTTCCCCGTTTTCGGTTGCTTCGCTTCCAGGAGCCAAGGATCACGTAGTCGTTATCGGTTCGCTCTCGAAGACCTACGCCATGACGGGATGGCGCGTTGGATATGCCCTGGGACCGGCTCCGCTGATTGCGGCGATGGTGAAGCTGCAAAGCCATAGCACCTCCAATCCTTCCTCCATTGCGCAGAAGGCGGCGGTGGAAGCCCTGAAGGGCCCGCAGGATTCGGTGCAGAAGATGTTGCAGGAATATCGCCGGCGTCGCGATTTCGTAATCGGGAAGTTGCGTGAGATACCGGGCGTTACCTCGACCATGCCGCGCGGCGCTTTCTATGCCTACCCCAACGTCTCGACTTACGTCGATTCCACGGGCGGTGGCGGCGCGAAACAAAACCGCTTTCCTTCGGTGAACGAGCTGGCCAAGGCAATTCTTCGCGACGTGGCCGTGGCGGTCGTTCCCGGCGAAGCTTTCGGAACCAACCACCATTTCCGCCTTTCGTACGCCACTTCGATCGAGAAGCTGGACGAGGGCTTGAAACGTCTGAAACGCTTTTTCTCCGAGCGCCACAATTGAAAGACTTGTCTTCCGTCGGTGACAATCCACTTTCTGCGGCTGCGTGTTGCTATCCCTTAAAAGTGGAACCTTCCTTTCGGGAACGTATCTGGGGGCGGAAGGATCTTTCCTTCCTCTACCCCGGCCGCGCGGCCGACCCCGCTCCCGTGGGTGAAGTTTGGCTCACTGCCGATGACAACCGCATTGCGAACGGAGCGTGGGCGGGCAAGACCGTCGGCGAGCTTTGCCACGCTTCGGCTCGCGAGCTGGTGGGCAGCGCAGCACAATCCAATGAGCCTCCCAGGGGCGCCGTTTTCCCCTTGCTCGTGAAATTTATTTTTACGTCCGACAAGCTGAGTGTGCAGGTCCATCCGTCCGACGTTTATGCGTGGGAGAAGGAAAAATCCGCCGGCAAGACCGAGATGTGGCACGTGCTGAAAGCGCAACCATATGCACGTCTTGCCATTGGATTCCGGGAGGACTTGGTCCGCGGCGGAAACCTGGACCGCGAAACATTGCGGAAGGCCGTTGAGGACGGAATGATCGAGGGGATGCTGAATTGGATTGACGTGCACGACGGCGACACGTTCTTCGTTCCCTCCGGCGCCGTACACGCCATCGGAGCCGAGTTGGTACTTTGTGAAATCCAGCAGAACTCCGATATCACATACCGTTTTTTCGATTACAATCGGCTCGGCTCGGACGGACGGCCCCGTCCGCTTCACCTGGAAAAGGCGTTGGATGTGACGGAACCGAACGTCGACGGCGGCCGAACCGAGCCTCTGCCTTACGGCGGTGAACAGAACGAGCGCATTTGTCTCGCGGCATGTCCTTACTTCGCCACGGAGAAAATCGGACTGACAAACACGGCACGGTTCGCAACCCGTGGCCGGTTCGAAATCTGGACTGGATTGGAAGGCGAGGCGGAGTTTGAGGCATCGGGTAAGCGGACCACCTGTCGCCGGGGCGAACTCGTGATCTTGCCGGCACAAGCTCAAACTTTTTCGGTCTGTCCGATTTCTCCTTTCACCTGCCTGCGCATCTACGAGCCCGAACTCGAAAAAGACGTTCTTGGTCCGCTGCGGGCGCTAGGCTATTCCGAGCGGCAGTTGAGCCGGGTTTGTTTCCCCTCGCTTCCGATTCCATCATCCAACGCGGTATGAAAAGCCGAAATACTTCTTCCAATTTCTACGCTGTAATCCTGGCGGGCGGACGCGGAACGCGCTTCTGGCCGCGCAGTCGGCGCCGGCATCCGAAGCAGTTGATGAACTTTGGCGAGAACAAGTCGCTCCTGCGGCAGACCTTCGAGCGATTGGTTCCGTTGATTCCGCCGCGGAACGTTTGGGTGTTCACCAATGAAAGTTTGGCTCGCGCCATTGTCCGGGAGCTTCCCGAAGTTCCCCGCTCCCAGATTATCGCCGAGCCGGTACAGCGCAATACGGCTCCGTGCGCGGGTCTCGCGGCTGAATTGATCCTGGCGCGAAATCCAGAAGCGATTCTGGGAGTCTTTCCTTCCGACCACGCCGTGTTGAAGCCCGTGGCCTTCCGCCGCGTTGTGAAACTCGCGGCGCAGCACGCGAGCGATGGAAAGATCGTGGTCTTAGGAATTCAGCCGCGGTGGCCGGAAACGGGCTACGGCTACATGGAATTTGCAAAACCCCCTGCCATCGATCCCCCACTGGCAATCGCCGTGAAGCGCTTCCGCGAGAAGCCCATTCTCGCAGTTGCCAAACGCTACCTACGCGCCAAAAAATATTTCTGGAACAGCGGGATGTTTTTCTGGAAGGCAAGCGTTATCCGCGATGCGCTCCGCCGCTTTCTGCCGCAAACGGCGGCGGTCTTATCGTCGATCGGCGATCACATTGCAGCCGGCAAGGCCAACAGCCCGGCGAGATTCGCACGAATCCTTTCGGAATTCTATCCCTTGTGCCAAAACATCTCGGTCGATTACGCCGTGCTCGAAAAAGTTTCGAACGTGGTTGGAATCCCCTGCGATTTCGGGTGGAACGATTTGGGAAGCTGGCAAGCGGTCTATGACCTGCTCCCGCACGATGGGAACCACAATGTTCTGCGTTCCGAAGGATTACTTCTCGAGAGCAGCGGACTCTACCTGGATGTGCCAGGAAAGGTGGTCGGAGCCGTTGGCCTCAAGGACTTGGTGATCGTCGAGACGGACGACGCGCTTTTGATCGTTCCACGCAGCCGCGCCCAGGACGTCTCGCGACTGGTTGCGCAGCTTGAGAAATCCGGCCGGGACAATCTGTTATAGAAACCATCATGGAAAAACTATTAGGCTCAACTCCTTCGATTCACTTTGGGACCGACGGATGGCGCGGCCTCATCGCCGAGGATTTCACGTTCCAGAACGTGCGTCTCGTGGCGCGGGCTGTGGCGCGCTTCGTGATCGCGCATGAGGAACCGAAGAAGGGATTGATCGTCGGATACGATTGCCGTTTTCTGAGCGACCGGTTCGCGCTCGCCGCCGCCGAGGAAATCGCATCGCGCGGGATTCCAGTCTGGATTAGCGAGAGTTACGCACCGACGCCGGCGGTTTCATTCGCCGTGAGGAATCGCAAAGTCGCTGGCGCCGTCATGATCACTGCCAGCCACAATCCCTGGCAGTGGAACGGGTTTAAGTTCAAGGCGAGCTTCGGCGGCTCGGCGTCGCCCGAAACCTGCAAGAAGATCGAAGCCGAACTACCGAATGCGAGCGCGGCGAAGGTCTCGGGACCCGCATCGCCCATCGAGCGACTCGACTTTCTCGGACCGTATTTCGATCATCTCGAAAACGTCATTGATCTCAAGAGCATCGCCCGGCGCAAGTTTCAATTCGTCGTCGATCCGATGTACGGAGCCGCGCGAGGATACTTCGCAAAGTTTTTCGAGCGGCATGGCATTCACTGCCATGAAATTCATGGCGAAGCGAATCCGATGTTCGGCGGCCTGCATCCCGAGCCGATCGAGCCACACATTGAAGGGCTGCGCCAGGCAGTGGTTGCCACGCACGCGGACGCGGGTTTCACTACGGACGGCGATGCCGACCGCGTGGGAGCGATGGACCGCAGCGGCCGCTTTATCGACTCGCACCAGATCTTTTCCATTTTGCTGCGCTATCTCATTGAGGTTCGTGGCGTCAAAGGCGGTGTTGCCAAGACGTTCTCCGTCACGAAACTTGTCGACAAGCTGGCGGCCAAGTATTCTTTGCCGCTCTACGAGACACCGATCGGATTCAAGCATCTCGCCGAGCTAATGCTTTCGAAGGAAATCGTGATCGGAGGCGAGGAGAGCGGCGGGATCGGCGTCCCCTCGCTCGGCGGTCCGGAGCGCGACGGAATCCTGAACTCCATCCTGCTCGCCGAGGCGATGGCGCACTATGGCAAGTCGCTGGGTGAGTTGATCGAGCAACTGGAGAGCGAGTTCGGTCCGCATCGCTATGGCCGCGTCGATCTCGATCTGGGTCCGGGACAGAAGGAACGGGCCATCGAGGCGGCCTCCCGTTCCGATCTCGGCGAGTTTGCCGGCCGTCAAATCCTGCGCCGGGAAGATATGGACGGTATCAAGTTGTACTTGGACAACGGGGCTTGGCTGCTGCTGCGGCCGTCGGGCACCGAGCCGCTGCTTCGCATCTACGCCGAAGCCCCATCACAAAACATCGTGAGCGATCTGCTCTCGCGTACGGAAACATTCGTGCGGGGACTGTAGCAGTTTGTTGAAAACCTGTCTTGGGCTGTCATTCTGAGCGACGCGACCCGTCGTCCGAAGACTCTGGGCCGCAGGACGAAGAACCTGCTGTTTGGATTGCTGCGTTACAAGCAAAGCAGGTTCTTCAGCCCGACACAAAACGTCCGGCTTCAGAATGACAGGCTCAAAATGTATTTCAATCAGTTGTTAGAGATACGCCACGGCCTCGACTTCCACCAATAGCCCCTTGAATGCGAGGGCGGATACTGCGACTGTGGTGCTCGCCGGACGGCGGTTTCCGAAAAACTTCGCGCGAACCTGATTGTACTGCTGATAGCGGCTCATGTCGGTGAGATAAGCCGTCACCTTGACGATGTCGTCAATCGAGCCGCCCGCCTGCTCCAGAATCGCGGAGATATTTTCGTAAACGCGCTCGCTTTGCACCACCATGTCGTTTTCTCCAACGATCTTTCCGCCGGGGTCGAGCGCGATCTGTCCGGAGATAAAAATAAGATTTCCGATCTTGACGCCCTGCGACATGGGTATCTTGTCGTCCCACGCCCAACCCGGATCGAGTTCCTGGCCAATTCCCATTGCGGTTCCTCCTCCATCGAATACGGCTACTGTTGATCGGTCCCGCACATGATGACACACCCCAGCGGCGAAACAAACAGCGACACCGGGTGTATAGTTAAAGAAATAGGAAAGAGTGGCGGGATGCGTAATCGATTAACATTCAGATCTGGAATCGCTCTTCTTTGGGTGGCTGTGGGCGCGGCACAGATGCGGATGCCGCCCTCCGCCGAACAACCGAAACCCGATGATGCTTCCGCGGCGCCCGCGATGGAGGCCATGTCGTCACACCACATGGATATGGGCCCGCACATGAAAATGACCTCGCTCCGCAAACCGAAGCCCGGAGACCGCGAGCGTGCCGACGAGATTGCCTGGACGACGCGCATGACGATCGAAAAATACCGCGATTATCACGAGGCCCTCGCCGACGGCTTTCGTATTTTTTTGCCGAAAGTGCCGCAGAAGGTCTACCACTTCACCAACTATGAGTACGGCTTTGAAGCCGTGTTCCGGCTCAATCCGGAGCACCCGACGTCTCTGCTCTACGAAAAGAGCGAGGACGGCTACCGGCTGGTGGGTGCCATGTATACGGCGCCTGCCCGGATTTCGGAAGACGAACTCGACCGTCGAATTCCGCTGAGCGTCGCCCAATGGCACTTGCACGTGAATTTCTGCCTTCCACCGGAGAGCCGGAAACGGGAGGCGTTCCAGCCGCATTCTTCTTTCGGACTCGCGGGGTCGATCTCGACGAAGGAAGCGTGCGCGAAAGCCGGAGGACGGTTCGTTCCCCGACTGTTCGGGTGGATGGTTCACGTTTATCCCTTCGAGAAGAATCCGGAGGACATTTGGGCCGTCGAGCCGCCGGAGTCAATGGGCGAGGGGCATTCACACTAAGGGCTTTTCTATGGTGAGAGGCTGCGACCAGCAGTACGAATCGGAAGCAGCGCGACTCGCGGAACTGGTTCCAGTCGGTGACTGCTATCACATCGGCGAGCGGGAAGGACGAACGCGCGAGCCAGTGGTAGACAGAGTTAGTTATCATGCTGCGGCGGCGGATCGCTCGCGATCCGCTCGTTTGAGCAGGTTGCAGACCTCTTCGTCGGATGTTTGAGGGAAGTTCTGATACCAGAGGCCAATCGCCCAAAACTCCTTCGGTGATAGTAGGCAAACAACCTCGTCCACCTCTTCTCTTAATTCCTCACAGGTGGAAAACGGAGCAACCGGAACGGCCACGACGAGCCGAGAGGGGCTCTGCGTCTTGAGCGCGGCAATGGCTACCCGAATCGTCGTTCCCGTCGCGATTCCGTCATCGACCAGAATCACGGTGCGACCGTGAACATCCGGCGCGGCTCGGCGGCCCCTGTACACGCGCTCCCTTCGTTCCAGTTCCTTTTGTTCCTTCGCGGCAACGGAATCAATCTCCTCCTCAGAGATGCCCAATGCCCGGACAACCTCATCGTTCAGCACCTGCACGCCGCCGCTGGTAATGGCGCCCATGGCCAATTCTTCCTGGCCCAGCGTTCCAAGCTTGCGGACGATAAGGAAATCCAATGGTGCATGCAGTGCCTTGGCAACTTCAAAACCCACTGGCACACCGCCGCGCGGAAGCGCCAGGACCAATACATCCGGGCGACCCGCGTAGGCAGCCAGCTTCTTTGCTAAAAGGAGCCCCGCTTCTGTCCGGTTTCTAAATCGCTGTATCATATTTTGCCCTCCGTATACGTGACTGTTTTCGAAGAAGTTCTCCGATTGCTGCGGCGGCGGAATGTCTTTTGTGGTCATCAACTCCTCCCAAACGCCGTCCGATGGATTCTCCTCCGCACCGCAATTGCATGTCACGGTGCTTTCTAGTTCTCATCATTTCAGAGTTCTTAAAGGACATCCCGGAGCTCAGAAGCGATGAACCTTCTCTCTGTCCTCAATCCCTAAGCTACGGCAGAAGTTTTCCCACGACGAGTCCTCCGTTCGGTGAGGAGGCCGGGTGGGGAATTTATCGGGCCACGTCCAAGCTATTCGCGCGCCGCACTCCAAGCACCGGCGATAATCTCCGTCCTCATCTCGCCGCGGAGTAGTCTGATTTCGATGTTGGCACCACAAACTCATGGCTTCAGTCCTCCTCAAATCCTTTGCCCTACGCCGATTTCATCTGGCGTCTGGAAAGGAGTGGCTTTTTCCTGAGAGAGCAGGCAATAGCGGGTCCAGGGCACTGCCTCAAGCGGTTTGGATGTATTCGGATCGTCGTCGCAGGCCAAGCAATGGCCATACTCTCCCAGGTCCAACCGTCCTAAGGCCTCCTCCACCAACTGCAATTGGCTATGAAAACCCCGATTTAACCGCGCAGCCACCGACTCTTTCTGCGAGAGTTGTTCGGGATCAGCGCCGGTGGACGGGGATATTGCCTGCGTCACATTTTCAGCTTGCCTCCAATGCGCGATCGCTTGCAGTGACCGGCGTCACAACCGGGGATATCGGCGCGACTCCCGCCGAAGAAGGGCTGCATTGAAACAGGGGCCGACTCTGACAATCGGGGGCTGGAGGGTCAGTCTATCGGAAGGCAGATCGAAAGAGACAAGGACGCAGATCACAGCCGCAGAGAATTTCGGAGCAAACGGGTGGATGCTTTGGAACCCTCACAACATTTATAATGAGGTTGGACTGAGAAGCGCTTCCAGCGGTTCCATTCCGTATGGTGACCGCGACGCGGAAATGCTTCTTGAGGGTGGAAGCGCCAACGGGCATGTGATCCTGCGCATGTTCTACGAACGGCCAATCGCCTTTACGGAAGTCATGCGATCACCGGTCACCGGCGTTCCCAATCAGAGATAGCAATGCCTGAACTGAAAAAGGAATGTATCGAGGGTTACCTTCGACACCTGCTTGGCAAGCCGGTGACAGTCCTCGGATTATTACGCCTGGGAGAAGCGCCTGAGGAGCGATCCATCAAAGAGTATGGCTATGGTACTCCCGTACAGGTGGATTATCTCATCGCGGGCGAGCGGAATCGCTCGGTGATACATACGTTGAATGCGGGTCCGTTCGGACACGAGCACATGGCAGATAGGGCCCAAGTGCTGTTATGGGAGCACCGTGCCTTCAATCAACTTCAACAGCATGTCCGATCGCTGGACGTGGGAGGCTTCGTCGGGAATGGCAATCTGCTCTCCCTGGGAGGAGTCGAGGAGCTGTTTCTTCTCACCGAGTACGTAGAGGGCAACGGCTATTTTCTGGATCTGGCTCGGATTCAAGGCGGAGGGGAACTAAGCGAGCTCGACCTCATCCGTGTAGATGCGCTCTGCAATTATCTGGTACAGATTCACACGACCAAAGGTCCCGATCTGGGCCTGTACATCCGCCGGATTCGCGAACTCATGGGGCACGGCGAGTGCATCATGGGCCTGACGGACAGCTATCCAGCAGACTTTCCGTTCCCGTCCGCGCAAATGCTCGAAGAAATTGAGCATCGCTGTTTGAAGTGGCGGTGGCGATTGAAGCGGTTCAGCCATAGGCTGCGACAAATTCATGGTGATTTTCACCCGTGGAACATTCTGTTTCAGACAGGAACCGATTTCCGGGTGCTGGATCGTTCACGAGGCGAGTATGGCGATCCCGCGGACGACGTGGCATCGCTCACCATGAATTACGTTTTCTCCTCGCTCCAGCGTGACGGCCGGTTGGAAGGCGCCTTCGCAGCTCTATTTGACCGCTTTTGGAAGATCTATCTTGAGCAGAGCGGAGACCGGGAAATTCTGGATGTGATCGCGCCCTTCTTCGTATTTAGAGCTTTGGTCATGGCGAGTCCGGTCTGGTATCCAACATTGACGATACCTGTTCGCAAAGCGCTTTTTGCGTTCATGCATTCCGTGTTGGAGTCAGCGACGTTCGATCCAGCGCGCGTGAATGAATACTGCGGTGTCTAAACCCGAACCGGCCTTTGCTGTATGGATAACAGGCCTTCCGAGTTCCGGAAAGTCAACGTTGGCGTCTGCGCTTGCGAAAGAATTGAGTGCCCTCGGCGTGAATGCTGCGGTCCTGGAATCCGACGATCTGCGAAAAATTCTCACCCCGCAGCCAGACTACAGCGAGCAGGAACGCGAAACCTTCTACCGAACGATGGTGTACATCGGCCAACTTCTCGTCGATCACGGCGTGCCAGTGATTTTCGATGCCACGGCCAACCGCCGTCTCTACCGGGATCGCGCCCGGAAACAAATCGCGAAATTCCTCGAAGTATATGTAAACTGCCCTTTGGCCGTTTGCATGGAAAGGGATGCGAAAGGAATCTACCGAAAAGCACAGGGGGGCGGTACAAGTACAGTACCTGGTCTTCAGGTGCCTTATGAACCTCCCGAACGCCCGGACATGATTGTAAGCAGTGATCGAGACTCACCAGAAGTTGCGGTTCGAAAGTTGGTGTCGGTGCTGGATGCAAGACACTACCTGATCAAATGACGACAGCTTGTCTATGAAGAATTGATATTTTGACCGACTCTACCGGTAACCGCGCTGGCCAGGTGAGGCGAGTCCAAGTTGCGGAACGCACCCGGTGGCAGCGATCAGATCAGCCAACCGCGCCGCGTTTACAAGCTCAAACAGCGAATGGTTTCATTGGAAGTGCCGTTTGACGATGTCGTCGGATACCATAAAGAGCGGCATTCTTGTGCGCTGAATGTCAGCGTGCTAATGGCTAAAAAAGAAGCAACCGACGTAAGGGAGAGCATCCGCTGGAAGGATTTCGATGATACCTTTGTGCGAAGACAAAGGTTCAACGACCTTTGGCGGCGTGCTCAAATCGGCCGCGCTGACCTTTTCAAACTCCAAACTTACCTTGTTTCCTGGTGGTGCTTCCGGTGCAATCTCGAACCTCAGGGTTACAATCAAACCCTCTTTCAACGGCTTCCGTGGCGCTCCTCGGGTGACGACCTCCAAGAACAAAACGGAGTGGTTGGAGTCTTCGGCGCCTTTCTTGACCTCGGCATGAAAAGTGCCATCGACTCCTTCCAGCAGAAATCCATTCTCGGCTTTGACAAAAGAAACCATTTTGCCGTCAAAGCCGATGGCGGCAGAAATGCTGCCCACCCGTAGATCCTCGGAAGCCGGAGTCAAGTAGAGAGGAACCATCACCTCGCTTTTGGGAGGGCCAGAAACGTCACCGAGCGCCACACGGGTGCTCTTCTCCGGTTCTTTCTGCGCGGAATATAATGCTTCGGTTTCGAAGAAAAGGATCAGCGTTAACAGCAACACGGCGCTGCACGAATTCCTCAAAATGGGCCTGCGGAGAATCAGCGGAAGAAGCTCCAGCGAGTTGTGAAAAAAGGGAACCATTGCTTCTCCTCCAGAAGCTCAATCACCGAACCGGTATTCGCTCGCTCAGCCAGAACCGGAAAATCCCTCGGACCGAATTGGCACCCTCGGCTCAAATAATCACGCCGAGGGCACGCTTTAGCCGCTGACCTCAAAAAATGAACTTGAGGCCAAACTGAATCTGCCGTGCGGGAGTGACCACGCCAGCGGCGGTAGCGGTCGGGGCGATTCTCCCGGCAGTCGGATTCCGCAGTCCTCCGGCGAGGAATACTACGTTGTCGGGCATGGCGAAGTTGGACCGGTCAAACAAATTGAAGATTTCCGTACGAAACTGCAGGTTCGTCTTTTCGGTCAGCTTGGTATCTTTTAGCAGGCTAAAATCAAAGGTCCACAATCCGGGCCCAGTGATCGTATTTCGTCCCACGTTGCCAAAGACCGTGCGCGTGCAGTTCGTCGCCCCAGGACAATCGGGAGCGAGCGGCGGCAACAGAAATGCCAATGGATCGTAATACTGCTTCGGCCCACCCAGCACGGGATTTAGCTTCCCATTCGGCGCTAGATCCGGTTTCTCGCCTCCTCCTGCGCTTTGGGGAAGACCTCCCGTGTAATCAATGCCCAGAATCGGGGAAAACTTCGGGCCGGAATTGACCGTCATCACTCCGGCCACTGACCATCCACCCAGCAGCTTTCCGCCCGCCCCCGTCAAATTCCCGCCCACCGCCTTGCCAGGACCAAACGGCAGCTCGAGCGCATAATTCGTGGACCAATAGTGTGTCAGATCCCAGCTTGACGGCCCCCGGTTGGCCTTGGTATTGAACGGGAACGCGTTTTCGATGGCGCTTTGAGCGGCGAACTCCGTGCCTTGGGAAAACGTGAGGGAGGAGGTGTCGATGGACTTCGAAAAGGTATAGGAGCTGCTGAGTTGGAATCCGTGGCTGAATCGCTTCTGGAGACTCACCTGCAAGGCGTTGAAGTAAGCGTCGTTTCCCGCGAACCGATAGCGGTCCTGTGTGAAATTCGGATTGGGCCGGGGGGTTCCCTGAGGAATGTACCGCCTGCCATCCCGGCTCAGGATCGAGGTTGGCTGATTGACGTCGGACGAGATGTTCTGTATGTGTATCCCGCGCGAGCCAACGTAGCCGACATTGAACATGGTGCTGGGAAAGATTTCCCGCTCGATATTGAAGCTCCAATTCAGCTTGTAGGGCTGGTCCAGGTGGAAATCAATCGCTTCCATCCGCGGAAGAATCCGGGGCTGCCCTGGGCGCACAAAGTTGGCGAACGCGTCCGGATAGGTCAAAGGCGCTACTCCTGTCTGGTTCGAAAGCAAGGTAGTCACGTAGAAAGGTGGCATCCGGTCCCCTGGTACGGCGAAATCGGAATTGCGAATGGCCACCTGAAAAATCCCAAACCCTGCTCGAACGGACGTCTTTCCGTCGCCAAACGGGTCCCACACAAGACCCACCCGTGGCGAGAGATGAGCGAAGGCCGATTTTTGCTCCCAGAAAGGCCCCCCTACCGTCGTCGCCGGGTCCGTAAAGATGTTCCTGATAGTCGCAATCTTGTTGTTCACCTCTGTTGGTACGGTGACCTTTTCCCAGCGGATGCCCCAATTTACCGTCAAGCGAGGGCGCACTTTCCAATCGTCCTGAACGTAGGCGCCCATGATCCAGGTGCGCCATCCCCGGACGGCGTCGGCGGTAGGAGTCGCCGTGTTGAGGCTGGTTGGACTCTGCAAGTAGAAATTTGGAATGGAGTTAAAAGTCCACACCCCGGTGTAGAAAGCTACCGCATTCTGGTTATCCCGGCTTCTTTGGAGATTGGCTCCGAACTTCAAGGAGTGATTTCCCCTGGTGTAATTGAGATCGTCCCCGTACTGAAAGGAAGTCCACCAGTAGAAGCCCGGGCTCAGGCTGTTCGTTCCGATGGTGGATAACCCGGCAACAGCCAGGCTGCTTGCGCTCCTACCCGGAATACTCACCAGGGGAGAAATATTCGCTGTGGATTCATACCCCTGGCCAGAAGTGGACCGGTTCACGCCGGCGCGGAATGTATTCAATAATGCCGGACTTAACATCGAAGTGGCACTCAGCGCCAGGTATTGGTAGCGGCTCGGCAGAAAATCCGTAAAGAGCCCGGAGGCCTGCGGCATATTTACTTTACCGTTGTCAAAAGTATACCGGCCGAACATAAAGTGCTTATCGCTGAAGGTATGGTCGAACCGAATCGAAAAGTAATCTTCCCGGGTGGCAATGGAGGGAGCGGAGATGTAATCGGCGGTGCCGTTGCCATGATCGCTCGCGTTGGGCAAAGGATACACATTCAAAACCGCCTGCGCCGCCGGCCCGACGGTACAACCCGCGGCGCAGGCGCCTCCGGGAATAATCCCCTTGCGGGCCGCCAGATTCGGCACTAACAAGAAGGATGTGGTCGCGAGGCGTTGCCGCAAACCTTCATAGCTGCCGAAGAAAAAAGTGCGGTCTTTCTTAAACGGCCCTCCAATGGTTGCTCCAAATTGATTTCTCTTGAAGGGCGGCGGCGAGTCATTGTCAAAATAACTGGGTGCGTCGAGAGCGCTGTTGCGAAGAAACTCGAACGCCGAGCCGTGCAAGGTATTGGTTCCCGATTTGGTTACCGCCGTCATCACGCCACCGGCAACCCGGCCAAATTCAGCCGTGTAGTTGGAAGTAAGCATCCGGAATTCCCGGATCGTGTCGGTACCCAGCACCAGCCCGGAGGCGCTGGCCGGCGTCGCCACTCGGGAGTCTCCGGTATACAATCCGTCTACAATGTAAAGATTGTGCAGAGGGTGCGAACCGGCGACACTGAAGCTCAGCCCGAAGCCCAGAACGCGGCTAGTGCCTGTAGCAGAGACCAGTTTTTTTACTTCTGGCTGCAAATCCATCAGGTCCGTGAAGCTGCGACCGTTCAGCGGGAGTTCCCGCACCGTAGTCTCGTCCACCAGGCCGGAGTTGGTGGACGAGGTGGTCTCCACTAAGGGGGCTAGACCCGTTACTTCAACCGTCTCAGAAACAGTTCCTACATTGAGGGAGAAGTTCACCACCGCCTCTTGGCCTACCGCCAAAGCGATTCCCCGGTGGACCTCCGACTGGAAACCTGCGGCGCTGGCAGTCACTTCATAGCCGCCCAGGGTGAGTTGCGGCGCAACGTATCTTCCTTGTGCGTCCGTCCGAAGAGTCCGGTTCATCCCCGTATCCGAGTTCTTCACTACCACCGAGGCGCCAGGCACCACTGCGCCGGAAGTGTCGGAAACGGTTCCCGAAATCGTTCCGGCCGTTGATTGACTCCACGCCGTCACCGCAGGCAGCATCATCACCGCCAGGACAGCGGAAGGAAATACTTGCCGGCACCAGTCTTGACTTAGCCAGTTGTGATGTTGCATAGGATACCCCTTACATTTTGGCTCGAAGGCACAAACAGGAGTGCGGTCACTCGGAAGTCTGTGCCCGCCAGTTGATTTGGCGTATTCGACAACTCGCGTCTGCATCGCGAGCTTCTTCAATTTGGGATGTGGGGGGAGGCGTCCTAGTCTCCCCGCCTTTAACAAAATGGCCTTCGCGTACAGGACTGAGCCGGGGCCGTAATCCAATTGGAAGTAGCCGGGACTCATTCGATCACTCAATCGATCATGGTTCCGGAATTCGGTACATCGCTTTTTGGTTCGCCCCACGGGCTAAAGTCCGGCGGGGCCTCGAACCCGACTGGCTCCATCCCCAATTTGCCAGCGAACTCGCTGTTGAGATAACGGATCTTGCCTCCCATGACCGTTATTTGCGGTTTGATGCTGGGGATCTGGTCGATTGGAATCGTGAGGAAGTCTTTATCCAATATGGTGAAATCGGCAAGTTTCCCGAGTTCCAGAGAACCGATCACGTCTTCCTTCATGACGTATCGTGAGGCCCATTTGGTCCACATCTTGAGCACGATCATCCGGTCCACCGCCTCCTCCGGCGCATACTGGTGGCCTTTCACGTTCCGCGTCATCATGAGAGTCATATGGTAACCGAGGTTGCGGTAACCCTCGTTCTGTCCGACAACTCTTATTCCCTGATCCAGCAGGCTCTTCACCGGCAGAAGGAAGGGTTCCACGCGGGGACCGTAGTCGTTGACATAATCCGGCGCTACGAGCAGGAAGCGGGCGCCGGCGCTTACCGTGATGTCGTATTTTTTCAATCCGGCGACCACGTCGGGCATCTTGCCCAGCGCCTCGGCGTGTTCGATCGTCAACCGCAGCTTTCGGATGTCATCCACGGACATCCCGGTATTCTTCCGCGCCATTTCTATCATCTGTAGGAATAACCGGGCGCCCTGGCTCCCCACGCCGTGAATCCCCGCCAGCCGCCAGCCTGTCTCCAGCGCGTTTTGCAGCGTGATCCACCACATGTCGTCCGGACGCATGCAGACCTCCCGCTGCTTAATTTTGGGAGGAGCCTCGACGTCGGGTCCGAGGCAGGCGGTCGGAAACAGCGCGTCCCATTTTTCGGAGGCTACACCGTGAATCCAGAAGTTCTCGTCGCCCAGACCCGTCAGAACGCCCGTTGTTTTATAAAATTGTTCGGTCACCTTCGGATCCTGGGGACGCCGATGGGTTTCATAGAGCCCGGCGAACCGCACCGGCATGGCCCCTTCGTGGTTCAACCAAACGTACCCGCTCAAGATTTTGGGATTGGGAATCCGTGAGCTGAACGTAGTGACTCCGTGAGCGGCCGCCTCCAGCAGGTCACGCCGGAACATTTCGGCGATCAAACTGATGGGGGTGTCGTGATTCCAAATATCCCACATCAACGCCTGCTGCTGGGAAACGCTGACGAATCCGGTCACGCGTGGGTCCTCTCCCCCGTTGAAATTCAATCCCATTTCGTTCCGGGAGAATTCCGCGAAGGAAGGCAGGAACTTCTCCGCCATTTCCCAGCCTTTCGAGCTGAGCGCAGATCGTGGCCCGGACTGAATCAGAACGGGATTGGCTCCGGCGACCGCATCCAGGCGCTTGCGCGTCTCCAGATGGTCCGAGGTAATCCAGGACCAGACTCGGGAACTGCTCACCCCCTCCTGCTCGTTGGGATTGATAAACATCACCAGCCAATCACCGGGTTTTACCTTCTTGGCTCCGTCCTTCAGGGCGTTCTCAATCCGCAGGCGAGTCGACTCGATATCTTTTGCCGCCTGGATACGCATGACGATCCCTTTGTCGGGAAATTTCACGCCCAACTGCCGCCCCAGAACCGGGTTGCCAAATAAGTGTGCGTGGCTTTCAATGATGCCTGGAATCACCAGTTGCCCGGCGGCATCGATGACCTTGGTATCGGAATCCGCCAGACTCCGGATTTTCTCGCTGGTTCCCAAGGCGATAATCTTGGTTCCTTTGACAGCCATCGCCTCATACATGGTTCCCGGGCTCGTGTTGTAACCGCCGTCATCCATGCTAACGATCTTTCCATTTACCACAATCATGTCGGCATATCCGTTCTTTGCTACCTCCTTGGGCAGCGCGGTTTGCGCCCAGACCAGAGAAGACAAACTCAAAACCGCGAACATTAACCTAAGTAAACTCGAGGATCTGTACATGGTTTTCTCATCCTTTATGGCTTGTATGGCACGCCGAAAGTAGTCGTTTCCTTTTCCAGTGAAATTTCTTCATTTGGATAACTGCCTCCTCCGTCCTTTTCTTTGTGCGAATTCGAAGATGGGTTTGCCAGAATTCTCAGAGCCTTGGAGGTCTACCGCCATCCCCCAACGAACGGTGCGGTTTCGGACGGTCTTTTCAACGGATGTCATCACCACGCTTCCATGCGCTCGGGTTCGTGTGAAGCGCGCTTCCTTTACCGATGAAACGGTCGAGTTCTTCGGGTGTCAACGAGGGGCAAAGCACGCCACTGGCCAGGATTCTTCTTGCACGGATAGGGCATCATCTCTGCGCTGCAACCCGAAGATCGATCGATCCCCGGTTGCCATATTCCCAGGGAGAAACAAACAAGACTCCTTTACCACATTGAGCAATAAGGAGATGCTTCGCGTGCTCGGCTCGAAAGGGGAATGCGCTAGGGCGAGTTGAGGAAACCTAACAGCTCAGACAAGCCATTCCATCGTTGGTGAATCTCACCCAACCCTTGCGGGATTTCCCCCAGCAGATGGCTTGGAAATCCGAACTGGAAGCTATGGACTGTCACCGGGTGCGTTCCGCAACTTTGACTCGCCTCACCTAGCCAGCGCGGTTACCGGTAGAATCGGTCAGGTTTATCAATTCGCCATAGACAAGGTTGAGCGGGCGGCGCGGTCAACAAATGGAGGGGCGGGAGTTCGTGAAAGGAAAAGTTGGCTGCCCAGGAAACGTTGTTTGCAACATCTTCTCCGCCTTGGAAGGCAACCTTTGTCTTCGGCTCTCAGGCAGGACTCGAATCTACAACCCTTCGGTTAACGGTCGGTTATTGGCCTGCGAAGCCCGCCGAAGCCCCCCAACCAACTCCAGTAAAACAATCGAAGCAGCCTATCACGCTGTCGGTCTGAATTGGAGGCTTCCGGCAGCAGCGTTCGTACTGGAGCGCATCACTTAATGCTGTCCTCCGGGTTGGCAGCCGGTCTCATCTCGCCGACTGGGTGCGTAGGTACTACTGCGCCGGGCGTAACCAGCCTTTGCATCTCTCGCACTAGGGCAGCGGCTAGAGAGACCAGCAGGGGACCGAGAATAATTCCCAGAGCGCCGAAGGCGTACGTGCCGCCAATCATCGCCAACGCGAGCAGCATGGGGTGCTGATTTTCTCTCCCGCCAACCACCAGCGGACGCACCACGTTGTCTACAGAACCTACCACGAGGCCGCCCCACAGGCCCAGTACCACCGCTTTCCAATAAAGACCCATGAAGATGAATGCGATCACAACTGGAACCCAGATCAGCGGGGCGCCAACGATTGGAATGATGGAGGCCAGTCCACCGATCATGCCCCAGAGCACGGGAGAGCGCACGTCAAGAAACCAAAACCCCAGGCTGAGCAATAGGCCTTGGCCAAGAACAACGGCGAGCACTCCGCCGACGTTCGCCACGACCGAATCGTAAATAGTCCGAAAAAGCCGGTCGGTTGCACCAGAATCGAGTGGGATCGTGGCACGCAAGCGGCCGATCCAGTTCCCTCCGTACCTGAGCAGGAAGTAGAGGAACAGGGTTACCAGCAGGCCTGTGATCAAAATTGATGTAACGCCACCAATCGCTGTGCCGACTCTGTTTAGCAGGAACCCGGTGATGGACTTCATGCGGTCGAGGAGTTCCGCCCGAATCGCTTCTTTGTTGAGATGCAGGCGGGTGGAGAATGCGTCCAGGACCCGGTCGGTAGTGTGAGTGACAAGAGCCGGCCAGCCGCCTTCCTCAAGTGAACGCCGGCTCAGCCTGTCATAAGCAGATGTCAGCTCCCCGGTCAAAGCCAATCCCGCGAAAGCGAGGATGGTTCCCAGTACAATCACGGTCGTGAACGTAATGATGAAGGCAGTTAATCCGGGCCGATGTATTCGAAGGTTGAGCCGGTTCTTGACCGGATTCATGACAATCGCGAGGATCAATGCCAGAATGAACGGGGTGAGGAATGGCAGAGCAATCTGTAATAGGAAGGGTAGTAGCGCGACCAACACGACAGCGAGAAATATCAGTGGGCCTCGTTGTAGCACCTGGGTCGTACTCCAGCGTTGAAGTTGCCGGCCGTCAGGGCGATTCCGCAGCCAGACTGTTGAAATAGCCGCCGGTTGGCTAAATCAACTAACACGAGATAGGTTGCCGCTCGATAGCGGGCCAGACTGTCAACAAATGGAGGAGCAGGAGTCCGTCAAAGAAAAGTTGGCTGGGGCGCTAGGATTCGAACCTAGGTACCAAGCTCCAAAGGCTTGTGTCCTACCACTGGACGACGCCCCAACTACGGGATGGCGGAACCGGAGATCTGGGCCTGAAATTCCCGGCGGGAAACGGTTCGCGCCAGGTAAACCGCAAAGCAAGGCCGCCGCAAACTCAGCACGGCCTCCCGGGCTTCGTGGCGATCTTCGAACAATCCAAAGACGGCTGAGCCGCTGCCGGTAAGCGATGCCACGGAAGCTCCGCAGCGAAACAGCAGTTTCTTCACCGCGGCCAGTTGCGGTATGGACTCGAAAACAAGAGGCTCAAAATCGTTTCCGAGCCGGTCCCTGCCTCGCTCGTTGGCCCTGCCCTCATTGGCCCTGCCACAGAACAGTTCTATGTTATGGTTCGTCCGAGGGCTTGTCAACAACGGCGCATGGAGCCGGCTGTAAGCGTCCGCCGTGCTGACCGACTCACCGGGGAAAACTACCACGCACGACCGGCGCGGCTCTTCGGGCAACGGATAGACCTCCTCGCCACGTCCCACGCCGAGCGCCCTTCCTCCGAAAAGAAAAAACGGGACGTCGGAACCCAAACTCGCGGCTACGCGAAGAAGACGATCCGGCGGGAGTTTCTTCTTCAACAAATGCAGTAGAGCGAGGAGGGTTGCCGCCGCATCGCTGCTCGCTCCGCCCAGTCCGCTTCCGGATGGAATGCGCTTCCACAGACGCAACGAAACGCTCCGCTTCAATTTCAGCTCGTTGAGCAGCGCCTCCGCCGCGCGAACCGCCAGGTTATCCCGGCCTGCTGGAACGTCCATTCCTTTGGTTTCGAGCTTGACGCCCGCGGAACCGCGAGAAATCCCGACATTAAGATAGTCCGAGAGAGAGATGCTTTGATAGATGGTGCGAAGCTCGTGATAGCCGTCTGCGCGCCTGCCGATGACCGACAAGCCGAGATTGATCTTGGCATAGGCCTTCAGAGCAACGGAGGTCATTAGGTGTTAGGGGCCAGATGTTAGGTGTTAGGGGCGGACGTCCCTTACGGTCGCGACTCCGACTTGCTTTCTTTATTTTCCTGGGCCAGTTTGACGTTGGCGTCCTTCAGCTTGCGTTGCACCCTGGCGACTTCGTCCGAATCCACTTCGCTCTTGGGGAGCCGGCCCCATTCCTCCAGCGCCAGCTTCCACTTTGCCTGCGCATCGCGGATACGTCCCGCACTGAAATAGACCTCGGCGAGGTGGTCCAAAATCGTCGGATCTCTTCCCAGGCGGTCGGTCGCTTTTTCCAGATACTGCTGCGCCAGGTCCAGACGGTTTTGCTTGAAATAGGCCCAGCCGAGGCTGTCCATGTAAGCGCCGCTGTTGGGCTCCATTTCGAGCGCGCGCAGGATCATCTTGACGGCTTCGTCCAGGTTGGTTCCCTGGTCGGCCCACATGTAACCGAGGTAGTTGAGCGCCATCGCGCTGTCCGGATCGATCTCTAAAGTCTTGCGAAACTCCTGCTCGGCGCGCTTGTAATCCTTCTGACGCTCCCAGATCGAGCCGTAAAGGAAATGGATGTACTCGCGCTCCTCATCGGAATCCGATAACTCCTGGGCCTTGGCGGTGGCTTCCCTGGCTTGGTCAAACTGCTTTTCCTGCTGATATACGCGGGCGGTGGCCAGCCAGATTTCGCGGTCTTCCGAATTGTTCTTGAGCAGAGGCTTGAGGAGGCCGACAGCAGCCGATCCCTTGCCGACCGAAGCCAACAGCGCTGCGCGTTCCAAAACCAGCTCGCGGCTTTCCGGGTACTGCTTCACGGCTTTTTCCGATGCATCCAGCGCTTTATCGTACTGCCTGCTTTCCTGATAGGTCTCAATCAGGTGAATTTCGCCGCGAATGGCATTTTCCTTCCCGAGCGCCAGCATCTGCCGGAACGCGCCTTCGGCATTGGGAAAATCGCCCTGATCGCGATGAAGCAAACCGAGCTTCTCGAGAAAGATTCCGCGGCTGCCCTTGTCGTTTGGATTTAACGGCGATGATTCCAGCTTCGAGGTGGCATCGAGAATCTTCTGAACCAGCGAAATCGCCTCCGGAATCTTTCCCTGCGATTCGGCCAGCAGCACCTGGTTGAATTGAATGTCGAGGTTATCGGGCGCCAGCTCCAATGCTTTCGCCAGAGTCTGGTGTGCCTGATCGAATTGACGCTGAATCCTGTAAACCTGGCTCAGCCGCAGATAGGATTCCACATCGCGCGGGTTGGCTTCGACCAAGCCTTCGAACTGCTCGCGGGCCTGATCGTATTGCCGGCTGAGCAGCAGACTCTGCCCCAGCCCGCGGCGAAAACCGATATTATCCGGATCGCGCTCCAGGGCCTTTCTATAAGCCGCGGACGCATTCTTATAATCCTGAGTCTGCTCGTAGGCGTAGGCGAGGGTGCTCCACACCTGCGAATCCGCTTTTTCGTCGGCGACCCGTTTCAGCAGATCGATGGCGGCTCGATAGTCGCCGATATCCACGTAAAGGAGCGCCAAGTTGGAGTTTGCCTCGGAGGAGTCCGGCTGCATCGCGATCGCTTTTTTCAGGATCGTTTCCGCTTTGGCATTTTCTCCCGCCGAGCGGTAAAGCTGCGCCAGGATCAGATACGAAGAAACATCGTTCGGGTCACGCTGCAAAATCTGCTCGAACTGCTTGACGGCGCGCTCCCGCAAATCCTCGGGAGGCTGCTGGCCGCCGCGGTCCGGAGTCAGAAGCCGGAGATAGAGGCGTCCCAGAAGCTTTCGCGCGCTCACGTCTTCGGGATGGCGGCTGACATCGTCTTCGGCCTCCCGCAAAGCATTCTGCCAACGGCCGGTGGAGGCGTAGAGGTCGGCCAGCTCCAGACTCAGATAGGAGGAAGTGGGATCGTACTGGAGGGCGATCTTATATTCCTCGATGGCCTGCGTCAACAGATCCGCCCGGTTGAAGAGCGAGCCCCTCTCCTGGTAGAGATGTCCGAGTGAGTAGTGGTAGTAGGCTTGCGCCTTGTCGGGCTTGACGTCTTGTCCCGAAACGGCCGACGCGGTGGGAGTTTGACCGCCGCCATTCTGCCCGGAGTTCCGGGTATTCTGCGCTGCCAGAGACGCCGCAAGCAGACTCCAGACACAGGCTATCTTCAAGAGCCTTTGTAATTTCATCCGGGACTCCTCATTTGCCTTCCCCATATTTCCGCCGATCTTTATCTTTACAATGCGTCCAAAGCATTTCTGGGGCAGAAAGCTTCTTCTTCACAGTATATCTCAACCACGAGTGGAAGGGAAAAAGATTTGCTTGCGGCGAAAAAAGGCTCGCTCGACGGTATACGCGGCGTTGCCGGCGGGGGTTGAGAGTTGTTGCATAACCCGTTCAACCGAATTGTAAGGGCACGGTTTTAACCGTGCCGGACCGAGGCCCTTTGGAACTGCGGCTTCAGCCGCTGAGGGCCAAAGACGCACCTCAGGGGCTAAAGCCCGCTCCTTATTATCCTGCGCGATCGGCACGACTAAAGTCGTGCCCTTACGGGATCCCAGGATCTTATCCAATAGCTTCTAATGCCGGAAATGCCGGACGCCGGTGAAGACCATCGCGAGGCCCAGACGGTCGCAGGCGGCTATGACTTCGGCATCCCGGATGGAGCCTCCGGGCTGGATCACAGCTACCACGCCGGCCTTGGCGGCCTCTTCGATTCCGTCCGGAAAAGGAAAGAAGGCGTCGGATGCGAGCACGGTTCCCTGAACAGGCAGGATCGCTTTGCCCGCTCCCAGTTTCACCGAGTCCACACGGCTCATCTGGCCCGCGCCGACGCCCACCAACTGACGGTTGCGCGCGTAGACGATGGCGTTCGACTTGACGTGTTTTACAAGCTTCCAGGCGAACAGAAGGCTCGCGATCTCTTCCGGGCTGGGGCGCCGCGTGGTGACTGTCTTCAGATCCTCGGCGCGCAGGACGTGGAGGTCCTGGTCCTGAACCAGCATTCCTCCGCTCACCTGTTTCAGAGCGAATTCGTGGTCAAGCGAAATCGAAGCATCCACCTCGACCAGTCGCAGGTTCTTCTTTCCGGAGAGGCGGTCCAATGCCTCCTTGGAAAAACCGGGAGCGATAATGGCCTCGACGAAATTCTTTCCGAGCCGCTCGGCGGTCTCTCCATCCACCGGACGGTTGAAGCCGAGTACGCCGCCGTAGGCTGAGATGGGGTCCGTCTCGAGCGCCTTTACGTAGCTTTCGGCAAGCGTGGAATCGACGGCGGCTCCGCAGGGATTGGTGTGTTTGATGATCGCGGTGGCAGGCTCCGTGAATTCCCGAACCAGGTTCCAGGCGGCTTCGAGATCGACCAGATTGTTGAACGAAAGCTCCTTGCCTTGCAACGCGCGTCCACCGGCGACGCCGGACCTCGGCGATCCCGCGACAATATAGACGGCGGCAGCCTGATGCGGATTTTCTCCATAGCGAAGATCCGTGAGCTTTTCGTAATGCAACTCAAGTTGTGCCGGAAATTTTCCGTCCGCTTGCAATTTCCTGGCTCCGGCGTGGTCGAGCGAGGCGAGCGTTTTTGCAATGGCGGAATCGTAACGCGCCGTGCAGGCAAAAGCCTTCTGCGCCAGACGCCAGTGCGTTTCGGAACTAAGCTCGGAGGCGTTGCGCTTCATCTCATCGAGGATTCCGAGATAGTCTTCGGGGGAGGTTACGACGGCGACATCGCGATGATTTTTGGCAGCCGAGCGGATCATCGAGGGTCCGCCGATGTCGATGTTTTCGATGATTTCCTCAAAGGTTACGCCGGGACGCGCGGCGGTCTGCTCAAAGGCATAGAGGTTGACGACGACCATGTCGATGAGGCCGATGGACATGCGCTCCAGCGTGCGAAGGTGCTCCGGGTTGTCGCGGCGCGCGAGCAGGGCGCCATGAACCGCCGGATGCAGGGTTTTGACGCGGCCGTCCAGCATCTCGGGCATCGCCGTGATTTCCGAAACGTCTTTCACGGCAATCCCGGAGTCCCGCAGCAGACGAGCCGTGCCGCCGGTCGAAAGAATCTCGACCTTCAGCTCCGCCAGGCCCCGTGCAAAATCCGCCAAACCGGCCTTATCGGTAACACTGATTAATGCGCGCGAAATCTTTCTCAACGGTTGATTCTCCCTTATGAAAAATGATGGGTTGGGAGCCGGCGGAAGGCTTTGCCAGAAGAAATTTCCCGGAGGTTTCCAACGGCAAACAAGACGGAATTCTAAACCCCTTTGGCTTTCAGTCGCACCTGCCCCTGTTCCACTTCGACTACGTACTCGACCTGATCACACTTGAAATCCCGCTTCAGTTGCGCGGTCTTTTGCAAGACAAACTTCTTGAATTGATCCGCAGCGACGTTATCGACGTTTTCGCCGCATTGCTTTTTGGCTTCGATGAGGGCGGCGAACAATTTATCGACTTTCTCCGGCTCTTTGATTGGATCGCGCCACTCGACGCGGAAAGAAGTTGGCTTTTTCTGCGCCTCCTGCCGGAGATCGGCCGAGGTCCGCCGTGGTCCTTCTTCCCGAGTCTTCACACGCTGCCGCCAAAGGTCGTTAAACATGGCGTAACGTTGCGCGATTGTGTTATACCGGAAGCGCTGCGCGAACGTTAGTCTCTTGGAATCCGAGAATTTTTTCACCAGGCTCTCCACGCGCCACTGGGTATCGGTGGGAGGACGCGGAGAGCCGCCGTTGAAGTAAATATCGAACTCGATTTTCAGCCGTCGCAGGCCGTCATCGAGCAGAGTGAGTTCCTCATCGACTGTCATAACGATAACCCCGGCGGGACTCTGTATAGTAACGTTTCGCGTGCGGCGGGGTCAATGATTTGTATCCTTGAATACGCCGAGTCCGCTCCGCCGGAGCTATAGGGCGAAATGAGAAACCGCCGAATGGCAAACGATCCGGCTATCGGCAAGGCTGTGATATATTCAGGAAGGGATGCTGGAGACGGATGTAGGATTCATGCGGGCGGCTCTGGAGGAGGCCACGCGCGTCGAGGAGGCGGGCGAGGTGCCGGTGGGAGCGGTGGTCGTGAAGGGCTCGAAAATTGTGGGCCGAGGGGGGAACCGGAATCTCTCGCAAAACGACCCCACGGCGCATGCGGAGATTGTAGCTCTTCGCGAGGCGGGTGCGGCAATTGGGAACTACCGGCTCGAGGGTTGCACGTTATACGTCACGATGGAACCCTGCGCCATGTGCGCCGGGGCAGCGGTCCTGGCGAGGGTCGAGCGGCTTGTCTATGGATGCGACGATCCCAAAAACGGGGCCGTCCGTTCGTTGTACCAGATCGCCGAAGACGAACGGCTGAATCATAGAATTGAGGTAACGAGAGGAATTTTAGAGCAGGAATGCGCTTCCCAAATCCGGAGCTTCTTCCAAAGAAAACGCCAGGCGGGTTGACGCAGTTCGCGGGACGATCCGAGCCGGTCCGTTGTCTTTTCAATTGATGCGGTGAGGTGCGAGAGTGGTTGAATCGGGCGGTCTCGAAAACCGTTGAGCTCGAAAGGGCTCCGTGGGTTCGAATCCCACCCTCACCGCCATTTCCTTCCGGGTTGATCCGCGGTCTAGCTCTCTATAATCTTCCTTAGGCGAAGTATCCGGTCCGCATTCCGGCATGGGAGTGGAATCCCGGCCGACGGGGATCGTCAGGCTTGCTGTAATTGGGATGTGCAATGAGGACAGCGCGTTGCTGGCAGCGGCATGCTGGTGCAACAATAAGGACAGTCTTTGGTCGGCGGAGTTTGGGCGGCTGGCCGCTCGAACCGCTTGATTTGCCGAACCAGCACAAACACCGAAAGGGTCACGATCAGAAAACTGATCACGGTATTCAGAAAATTACCATAAGCGATCACGGGCGCTCCCGCAGCTTTGGCGGCTGCCAGATTGGCGTAAGACACGCCGGTCAGGCTGAAGAACAGATCCTTAAAGTCCACACCGTGGAGGGCCCATCCAATCGGCGGCATGACGATGTCGTTCACGATGGAGTTAACGACCGATCCAAACGCGGCCCCCACAATCACGGCTACGGCCAAGTCGAGCACGTTGCCTCGCAGCGCAAATTCCTTGAATTCTTTCAGCATGATGGTCTGTTCCTCCAGCGTGAAAACTCAACAGCCAGGGCCGTCCGGACGCACCGATAGGTTGGTTATTTGGGATCTCCACCGGTTAGCGAATCACAACCCCAGCTATCGTTTCTCTGAAACTGTTAGGGGAGAACTCAACGCGAAGCTGAGCGGTGTCTCACTGCCGATCTCAGCGGCATCGCCGCGCGTCGAAAGCACGACGGCGGTCCCGGCGCCAGCTCCAGAGCCCGCGCCAATGGCGGCGCCCTTCTTGCCGCCGGCAATCGCACCCACAACAGCGCCCAGCCCGGCTCCGATGGCGACTTTCGCAGCATCTTTGCCCTTGGTTTGCTTGGCCTCTACTGTCAGACTCTTGGTCGAAATTCGAACGGATTGTCCGTCGGCGGTTTCAATGCGATCCAGCGCGATTTCGAGGGATGCCGTACCCTTCACCCGCCCGCCTTTATCGGCTGCGACGATCTTCCCTTCCACCCTGGCGCCCTTCGGAGCAATCACCCAGCCGCCTTTGGCCAGGGGTTCCTCGAGACTCGCGACGAAGGTGTCGCCGCTAACCTGCGATTCGGTGGAGATGGCGGTGGTAGTACGAACCTTGAGCCGGGTCCCGGCCGCAAGCGTGACGGACTTCCGTATGGGAGCGGGAGGCGTCGCTTTTGCTACGGCCGGAGCGGGCTTTTTCGCTGCAGGGGCCGCGACCTCGGCAGATGGATTCTGACCGGATTGCGCTGTATTAGGCGCGGTACTTGGCGCGGGACCCGTCGACTCCGCCGCAGGTGTTTCCGTGCGCTGGCAACCCGCTTCCAATGCCACCAGTGCGAAAACAAACCCGACATTCCAAAGCAAACTGGCTTTCTTGATCAGCATGGCTTTACCTTCCTATATTTTTGTAATTGGCGGTGTGCTCCCAGTCATGTTGAAAATCTACCTGAATTCCGGAGAAGTATCAATAATGCTGAGGACCCGTAGAGCGTTTTCAGAGTTGGTGAATAGAAGTACGGTGCGGAAAGGCCGAAGCCTGTTTATGCAGTTGCGTCAAGCCTTGTTACGGGGCTTGGCCTACAACCTTTACGGGCTCTAGCCGTCGGAAGAGAAGAGAAGAGAAGAGAAGAAGAAAAAAGATGTTGGAAGATAAATCCATTTCGCCCCTTGTTGGTTCTTCGCTAACCGCCGCTACTCACCTTGACTGGACAGACTGACGGTGGTAGTGTTAAATCAACTGGAAAGATGTAAATCCAGAGGGCAACAGTCATTCTTGCCAGCGGAGTTAAGCGCTTCTGGTTCAGCGTATTGGATGAGAAAAGAAGTAAAAGTCACGAGTGGTATTGAAACACTGTTCGGCACCCTCGATGAAAATCTTCGGCTGCTGGAATCGAGTCTCCACCTTACAGCTCATTTAAAACACGATTCCCTCGAAATCGAAGGTGATGAGGCCAATGTCGAGCGCATGGAACGGATCGTAGAAGACTATACGCAACTCCTGCGCGAGGGCGTAACGTTCAATAACGGCGACCTGCACGGGTATCTTCAAATCGCGGCAGAAGATCCTTCGCGCACTTTGCGCACATTGGTTATAGCTGGCCGTCAGCGCAATTTCGGTAAAAAATCCGTAATTCCCAAGAGCGCCAACCAGCGCCTTTATCTCGAAGCCATCGATGCCCACGACATGGTGTTTGGAGTGGGCCCGGCCGGCACAGGTAAGACCTACCTCGCCGTTGGAATGGCGGTTTCTTACTTGCTCGCGCGGAAGGTGAGTCGGATCATATTGGCTCGGCCGGCCGTAGAGGCTGGCGAGCGCCTGGGTTTTTTGCCGGGCACGATTCAGGAAAAGATCGACCCTTATCTGCGTCCTCTCTATGATGCACTTTATGACCTGCTGGAAGCTGAAAAGGTGGAGAGGTTTCTCGAACGCGCTACGATCGAGATCGCTCCCATTGCCTTCATGCGGGGACGCACCTTGAACGACAGCTTCATTATTCTGGATGAGGCTCAAAACACAACTGGCGAGCAGATGAAGATGTTTCTCACGAGGATGGGATTTAATTCCAAAGCGGTCATCACGGGGGACGTCACCCAGATTGACCTCCCGGAGGGGCGGCGTAGCGGATTGCTGACTGCCATCGACGTTGTGAGGAAAATCCCAGACATCAGCTTTGTCTATTTCAACGAAAAAGACGTCGTACGCCACTATCTGGTGCAACGCATCATTCGTGCCTACGAGCAATACGAGCAGGTGGGCGACGGCAACGGCTCGTCTTCTGCTTCCGGCGCTTCCGTCCCGGAACAGAACAAGCCGCGCAACCCGGCGCCTTGAATCCCCATCGAATCCAGCAATCGTTCCGAAGAACTCTATGTGCACCTCGCAGAATTCCGAGGTAGTCGACGGCGATGATCGGAAGCGTCTTATTCGATCCGAAGATCCGTTGAGGAGCGAAGTTCTGCTGCTCAACCGGCAGCGGACCGTCCAGGCCGACTGGGGCAGCGTTCGCGCATTTCTCGACTCGCTTCGCGAGAATGTATCTGGTCTGCCGTTCAGCGTCAGTCTCGTTTCGGACCGCTCGATCCGCCGGTACAACAAACGATTTCGCGGCCACGACGAGGCGACCGACGTGTTGTCATTTCCGGCCGACGGCGGAGGGCAAGAATCAAACTATCTCGGGGACATCGTGATTTCGGTTGAGACCGCGCTGGAAGACGCGGCGACATATGACATATCCCTCGAAGAGGAAATCAAGATGCTTGCACTCCACGGCGTGCTCCATATGATGGGTTACGACCACGAAACAGATCAAGGCCAAATGGCTCGCGCCGAGAGGCTCTGGGGTAAGAGATTCGGCTTGGCGGCTAGTCTGACCGCGAGGTCCCGCAAAGGCCGACGAATGCCGCAGGGCGTGAGGCAATAGACCAGATGCACATTCTGATTGCAATCTTGATTGCGGCGAGCAATCTCGTCCTCGCGCTTTTCTCCTATGTGAATCTTCTCTATACGGAGAAGGGCCGTTTCCTGATCCGCGGTTCCAAGGACAACGTGGATTTTTTCGAGGAACACGTAGAGCCTCGCCTGAAAATCGGCGCCGAAGAGGCCGAGCTTACTTTTCCGCTGCTCGTCCTGTTAACGATGATTTTGCTCGCCCTCCTGGCGGGCGCCTGGGACATCGGGCAGCCTTTGCATTGGAGCACGATATTCCAGAGCGGAGTATTTCTGGTATTCGACGCGCTATTGTTCGCCGAAGTAGTTCCTCATGCCCTCTTAGGGGCGACCAGCGGCAAATGGCTGCTGCCGGCGGCCGGATTTCTGCGCATTTCGATTCTCGCCGTTTACCCATTGGTAGGAATCAGCCAGTTTTTGCGTCATTTGGCCACACTGGGAAGTGATGACGAAGCCGAAACCGAAGAGCCGACCGCCAGCCAGAATATCGAGGCACTAATGCTGGCGGGCGAAGAAGAGGGATTGCTTGAAAAAGAGGACCGCCGACTCATCCGTTCCATTGTAGAATTTGGAGACAAGACGGTGCGGGAGGTTATGACGCCACGGCCCGAGATCTTCGCGGTACCCGCGGAAACCACGCTTGCCCAGTTAAAGCAGATGCTCGCAATGCGGCGCTACTCTCGAATCCCTGTATACCAAGGCGACCTTGATCACATTCTCGGGTTCGTCCATGCACGGGACATTCTTCCCCTCTCCGATAAAGACCTGGCCAATAGCTCCGTGAGAAAGCTCCTGCGCCCGGTGACGTTCGTCCCAGAAACCAAGAGTGTCTCGGATTTATTGAAAGAGATTCAGCTCAAGACGCGACTCGCCATCGTGATCGACGAGTACGGCTCCGTCGCCGGCCTGGTGACAATCGAAGACATGGTGGAGGAAATTGTAGGCGAAATCCGCGACGAGCACGAAACTCAGGATGTCATCCCGCATGGAAAGCACTCTTACAGCGTTCCGGGGAACATGAACCTGGACCGCCTTTCCGAGTTGTTTGGCGTGCGAATCGAGGAGCCCGGCGAAGCGACCACCGTCTCGGGCCTAGTCACGAGCACTATGGGGAAGGTGCCGGCGCCGGGCGAGTCCATCGAACGGGATGGTTTGCTGTTTCAGGTAACGGAATCCAACGGACGTCGGATCGTGAGGCTCCTGGTCAGCACCCCAGATGGAAATCCATCCCTCGCCGATAGCACAGCCACTCCCACAGCGAACTCCGAACAGGAGAAAAGTTAACAAAATCTTCCGATGGCTGGCGGTATCTTCCTGCTCACTCATCGACTCCTATCATGAAAACACGAAGCGGTTTCGTCACTATCCTGGGCCGTCCCAACACGGGCAAGTCGACTTTGCTGAATGCGCTGGTCGGCTCCAAGATATCCATCGTCGCCGATAAACCGCAGACGACGCGCGCAGCAATTCAAGGCGTCGTGACCTTGACAGGGCACGAGGCAACAGGAGAAAAATCCTTCCATCCGAGCCAAGAGCGCAAGGGAACGCATTCCCGAGCCAATGCTACCCCGCCCCTCCCAAGCGGCAATGCTTCGTCTCTCGATGCCGCGGCCCAGATTGTCTTCCTCGACACCCCGGGCATTCAGCAGCCGGAAACCCGCCTCGACGAGCACATGATGCGCGAGGTTCACAAGAGCATCTCTGGGCGTGACCTGCTCCTTCTGCTCGCCGATGCTTCGCGGCCTTTGGGAGCGGCCGACCGGTCCGCGATTGATTTGGTAAAAGAAGCGGGTGTCCCGTGCTTTCTGCTTTTGAATAAAATCGACATCGTCAACAAGGCGGCTTTGCTGCCGCGCATCGACCAGTACCGAGCCCTTCACGGCTTCGAGGAGATCATCCCCATCTCCGCCCTGAAGGGTGATAATTTGGATCTGCTGCGGAGGCTCATCGTCTCGCGCCTGCCGGAGGGACCGCTCTATTTCCCTCCGGATCATTTGACGGAGCAGCCCCTTCGATTCCTTGCCGGCGAGATCGTCCGCGAGAAGATCATCCGCGAAACCCGGCAGGAACTTCCTTATTCCAGCGCGGTTGTGATCGAGAAGTTCGAAGAAAAACCAAATATTATCCATATTTCCGCCGGAATCGTTGTGGAACGGGAAGGACAGAAGGCGATCATCATTGGCAAGGGAGGCGAGAAGCTAAAGCGCGTCGGAACTCTGGCCCGCCTCGAGCTGGAATCGCTCCTCGGAAAAAAGGTTTTCCTGGAGCTTCGTGCAAGGGTTCTTGAAAAATGGCGGGATGATCCCCGGTTCGTCGACTCCCTCGACTGGCACAGGATGGCGGGGGAGTAACCAGGAAATTAATTGGCGGGGCAGGCACGACACGATCACGAAACGCCGCTGTCGCCCTCCTACGCCAACTCCCTACCCCCGCGGAGCGATCCCGAGCGCCTTCATCTTGCGATAGAGATGGGTTCGCTCGAGGCCTAGCAGTCGGGCCGTCCGGCTGACGTTCCATTCATTCTCTTCGAGTTTCTGCACGATCAAATCCCGCTCATAATCAGCGCGGGACTCCTGCAACGTAGACGGGGATCCGTCCCCGCCGGAACGGCGCCGGTGATCTTCCCGGAACAGCAACGACGGAAGATGTTTTCGGTCGATTCGAACCTGTGGATTCATAATAAAAATCCTCTCGATCAGGTTCCTCAATTCACGGACATTGCCGGGCCACCGGTACGAAGTCAGCGCGGCGATGGCGTCAGGTGTGAACTGCTTGGGTTTACGCCCGTAGCTAAAGGAAAACTCACGCAAGAAATGCTCCGCCAGGAGAGGGATGTCTTCAGCGCGCTCCCGCAACGGGGGCACCACAAAGGGCACGACATTCAGCCGGTAAAAGAGGTCCTCGCGAAAATTTCCCCGTGCTATTTCTTCCTCCAGATTCTTGTTAGTTGCGGCGATTACGCGCACGTCTACGGTGACCGTATCCGAAGATCCAACAGGTTCGAACCGCTGTTCTTCGAGAGCTCGCAAGACCTTCGATTGAGTCTTCAGACTCATGTCGCCCACTTCATCCAAGAATAAGGTGCCACCATCGGCCTTTTGAAGTTTTCCCACCTTGTCTTCGGAAGCTCCCGTAAAGCTTCCCTTTACGTGCCCGAAGAGTTCGCTCTCGATCAACTCTTCCGGAATCGCAGCGCAGTTGACTTCCACAAAAGGCTCCCGTGCTCGAAGGCTTTGAGCATGAAGCGCGTGTGCCACCAGTTCCTTGCCGGTCCCGCTTTCGCCATAGATCAGCACGCGACCGTTCGTCGGAGCCATTAAAGCCAGTTGCTGCCGCAGCGCCTTCACCGGAATGCTTTCGCCGATGATGCGGTAGCGCACAGCAACCTGGTCGCGAAGCTCGCGATTTTCTTCGAGCAGCGCCTGGTGTTCCAGCGCGTTTTTAACGACCACCAGCGTTTTTTCGATGGAGAGCGGTTTCTCCAGAAAATCAAACGCGCCCAACTTCGTCGAACGGACGGCGGTTTCCACGTTTCCGTGACCCGAAATCATCACAACCACCGTTTCGGGATGATGCTCCTGAATCCGGCGGAGAACCTCCAAACCGTCCATGCCGTTCATCCAAACATCCAGAAGCACCACTTGAAAACGGTCCTTCTCCAGCGCTCTTAGGCACTCCTCGCCCGACGGGACCGCCAGGATTCGGTACCCTTCGTCCTGCAACACGGCCGAAAGAGACTGCCGAATTCCCTGCTCGTCGTCAACTAACAGTAGATGTCCGTTCATTATAAATACAGTAGAAAGCGGCCTGTCGCGCGTGACGAAAACCGAGGAATAAATCCAGAAAATTGCTTCTTATGACTGCTCACAGCTCACGCGTCATCCGTCGCTGAACTTAAGATCGGCAGCTCGATAATGAAACGCGCTCCGGAAGGTTTATTCTGCTCGACTCGAATAACGCCTTCATGCTCGGCGACGATCCGGCTGACGATTGCGAGACCCAACCCAGTTCCCCGCTCTCTCGTTGAAAAGTACGGCAGAAACAGCTTTTCTTTGTCTTCCGGACTTACTCCATGGCCCGTGTCGGCAACCATAACTCTTACAACTTCACGACGCGCATCGAACCCAGTCACAATGGAGAGCTCGCGGCTAGGCGCATTCTCCATCGCCTCGGCGGCGTTATCGATTAAATTCACAAACACCCGCCGGATTTGGCCCGAGTCCGCCTGCACTGCGGGCAGATCCGGATTCAGATCGGTGCGGATCGAGATTCCATCCAGCCGTCCGTTAAACAGCGAAAGAGCATTCTCTATAATTTGATTGATGCTGACGGGCGCGGGAATTGCCTTGGGAAAACGGCTGAACTGCGAAAACTCATCCACCAGCCGCTTCAGAGTCTCCACTTCCTGTCCAATCAAGGAGCAGGATTCCCGAATCACGTTGGTTAACCCCGCATCGCCGTTACCGGCCCCGTGCAGCCGCTCCGCCCACAGGTTCATCCTCTCCGCCGAAAGCGCAATAGGCGTCAGGGGATTCTTTATCTCGTGAGCAATTCGCTGGGCGACTTCTCCCCAAGCCGCCGCTTTCTGTGCTCGTAACAGATCGCTCATGTCTTCCAGCACCACCACAAACCAACCGGTTCCACCCCAGGACCCCTTGGTTCCTTGCGGATCGCCGGCCAATGCGGAAACCGTGATAGCCAGGTTCAGGGTCCGGCTGTCGAGCTTCACGTCCAATTGACGCGTGGCCTGGCCCATGCGCGCCGCCCGCTTCATCAGGTGATCGAGAGCGCGCAGATCTTCGGAGCCAAACAGATTGAATAAGTGGCCGGCCGCGCGTGGATCGCGGCCAAAAAGGCGATTGGCCGCCGTGTTGCTTCCGAGAATCTTTCCGTTGCCGGAAATCGAGATCACGCCCGTGGGAATGCTTTCGAGAATCGCCTCCGTAAACCGATGCCTCTGATCCAATTCAACGTTCATCTGTTCCAGGTGATTGCGAGAAGTCTCCAGTTCCGTCCGCCCGGCGTCCAATTGCTCGGTCATTTCGTTGAAGGAACGGACCAAAATGCCCAGTTCGTCTGCAGCATTTGTACGAACGCGAAAATGGAGGTTTCCCCGCGAAACCTCGTGGGTCGCTTCCGCCAGAGCCTGGATCGGAACCGTAATCTGCCGAGACAGAAACAGAGCGACCCATGTCGCGATGAACAGGATCACCATCGTCAGCAGGAGAAGAATCGAAATATACGTCTTTCGCAGAAATTTCCTCTGCTGGATCAGTTTTTCATAGACGGCGCTCTCCTGGTTCAGGCGGGCTGTGCTCTCGAACAGTTTGGCTGGCAGCGCTGCGCCGACGACCAATGCGCCCGACTGCCCCGTGCCAATCTCCAGCGGCGCGCCGCCCAGCACATAGCTGGCGCCCCTCACCTCGAATAGACGAGAGGAGGACTCTCCCGGAGCAGGCAGTTCCCGGTTGGGAAGCGACGCAAGAACCGGAAACCCTTTGAGAAACGGACGTTCAAACACAACGTTGCCGCTGCCATCGAGCACCGCCAGACAGTCGACACCTTCCGGACGCGGAAGCGAAAGCAGTTCTTGGCGCACCCTGGTCAGAGTGCCCTGATTCCCAGAAGAAATCATTTTCAGATCCGCCGCCAGGTTTTTCGCGTCGGCGGAAGCTTTGCTGCGCGCATAGCCGCCCAGCATATCGACGATCTCACGGGTGTCCTGGCCCATCCTCTCATACGGACGGCTGAACCACTTGTCCAAGGTTCGGTTGATCAGGCTGTACGAAAACAGAAATAAGAAACAGACCGGTACCAGCGACAAGCCCAGCGCTCCGCAGACCAGTTTGGTTTTGAACTTGGAGCCTAATTGTTTTGCCCGCCGCTCCAAATACAGCTTGAGAAGACTGCGGAACAAGATAAAACCAAAAATGACCAATCCAAGAAAAATGATGGTCGACAAGACAAAGAGCAGTATGGTCTGCTCGAAGTCGCTGGGACTAATGAAGGGAAGGTTGAGCGACGTCAACCCGAAAACGCTGACGATCAATAACACCACGAGGATGCTGGCTCCGATAATGAAGCCGGGACGCATCTTAAAGTCGGCCCTTGCTGAGTTGGTCGTGGTTCGGTCGGCCATCGCTAGCCCTCTTGAGAACTGGAACTCAGTATAGCATGTTGATTTCATCCGGTTCGACTGTCGCCACCTGGGTGGAAGGAATCCATCCAAGCGCATCCGGCCCTCGTTTAACATTTCTCAAACGATGGCGCCAGCGATTCCAGGACGCAATTTGATATACTCGGGACCGCCGAACACAATGCCAATCACTCCCTTATTGAAGCGCGCGTCCGTTCAGTTCGCCAAGCGCTTGCTCTATGCCCTGCCCGCCGTCGTCATGGTCGTGACACTTGTGTTTGTGCTGATCCACATTGTGCCGGGCGACCCGGTGGAGCAGATGCTCGGCGAAGGGGCGCGCAATGCGGATGGCGCGCGGATGCGCCATGAACTCGGCCTCGACCAACCGCTCGTTTCGCAGTACTGGATGTATTGGAAGAAGCTGGCAAAGGGTGACCTGGGCACTTCGTTTCGGTTCAACGATCCCGTCGCGGGAATCATCTTGAATCGTTACCCGGCTACCATGGAACTGACATTAGCGGCACTCACGATCGCCTTGTTATTATCAATTCCTGCCGGAGTGCAATCGGCAGTGCACCGCGGCGCGTGGCTTGATCGTCTCTTTGGATTCCTCAGCCTGGTGGGGCTATCGTGTCCGAACTTCGCATTGGGGCCCGTGCTGGTACTCATCTTTGCGATCCATACGGGCTGGCTCCCGGTCTCCGGTTACGGCTCTTTCGGTCACTTGATTCTTCCCTCCCTCACACTCGGTTCGGCGCTTGCGGCGATCCTCACCCGCATGGTGCGCGCCTCGGTTCTGGAGCAACTGTCTCAGGACTACGTTCGGACCGCCAGGGCGAAGGGGGTGTTAGAGAGACACGTCTTATACAAACATACCTTGCGCAACGGGCTGATACCGGTAGTGACCATCGTTGGGTTGCAGTTCGGGGCGCTGCTCGCCGGGACGATCGTCACAGAAACGATCTTCTCTTGGCCTGGCATCGGACGACTGATATTGCAGGCCATCAGCTCGCGCGACTATCCCCTGGTCCAAGGCTGCGTCCTGGTAATTTCGCTCACCTACATCGCCGTGAATCTCGCGACCGATCTGCTTTATACGATCATCGACCCGCGAATCCGACAAGGGTGAATCGCAGGATCGGATGGAATGGAAAAGAGCTTGACGCGTAATCCACTCACTTTGGTCAGCTTGCTCATCGCCGGAGTCTTGCTGCTTTGCACTCTAGCGGCACCCAGCATCGCTCCGCATGACCCATCCATTCAGGAGCTTTCCCGGCGGCTGGAAGGTCCGCAAAAGGGGCACTGGATGGGCACCGATGAACTGGGCCGCGACGTGCTATCGCGCATCATTTTCGGAGGACGCGTGTCGTTCGAAGTTGGCGTGAGCGTCGTGGGCGTGTCGCTGGTCGTTGGCGCCTTGATCGGTTCGCTCGCCGGATTCTATGGAGGCGCACTCGATCATTTCTTGAACCTGATCGTGATCAATTCGCTGCTGGCATTTCCCGGTATCTTGCTCGCGCTCGCCTTTGTGGCGTTTCTTGGGCCTGGACTCGGAAAGCTCATTGCCGCTTTGGCGCTCACCGGCTGGATCGGCTATGCGCGCCTGATTCGAGGAGAAATATTGAAAGCTCGGGAACTCGACTATGTGCAGGCCGCCCGCGCCCTCGGCGCTCGCGATTGGAGGCTCTTGGTCGTACATATCTGGCCGAATATTGTCGCGCCAGTCACGGTACAGGCAGCGATCGGGCTCGCAGGCGCGATTCTCTCCGAGGCTACGTTGAGCTTTTTGGGACTGGGTGTGCCGCCGCCGACTCCCAGTTGGGGCGGCATCCTCAATGACGGACGCGCCCACCTTCTGGATGCCCCGCACCTTGTCGTTTTCCCCGCCCTATGCGTCATGGCGGTCATCCTCGCGTTTAATTTTTTGGGAGACGCCTTGCGCGACCGCATCGATCCACGCCTACGCCGTGAAATCCCGAACGGTCGGAGCGCCACGATCAAGCCGAATTCCGCTAGAGACTCCGATATAACAACCACAGATTGAGGCTAGCGCGTTTTTCCAAATGGCCTAGACCAGCAGGTGCACCTTCAGGGCACGACTTTAGTCGTGCCGATAGAGGATCGGTTGCGGGACGCTTCAGCACCTGAGGTGAGTCTTCCGTTCTGTGTCGGTACAGGTTGCAAGCCGAACCTCAGCGGCTAAAGCCGGATTGCAGAACGCCGGCTTACGGCATGGCTGAAGCCATGCCCTGACGGAAATCGAGTCTACAGTAATAGTGAATGCGCTCCTGCGTCAACGCTTCATTTCGCCCTAAGAAGGAGAACGGGCACGCTGATACTATGCTGGACTCGACTGGCTGTGACCCCGAGGAATATATCGGCAAGGAAGCGGTGTCCATGTGTGCTCATCGCCACCAGGTCGCAACCCTTCCGCTGAACCCATTTGATGATTTCCTGGTCCGGTTCGCCATACGCCAGTTCGGCCTCGGTGGGAATCCCCACCGATTGAAACTCTGCCCGGACTTTTTCCAAATAGGCAGTGTCTTCGGCGATTTCCGGACTGACCGCGTCCGGGCCATAGATTCTCGCTGCCCATCCATCGGCAACATGAAGCAACACCAAACGGCTCTGCGCGAGCTGCGCAAGCTGTTTGATGTGTTCGATAATCGCCCGGTCGCTCGGCGTGCCGTCCAAGGTCACGAGAATCTTGTTATACACGGGGTTCCTTTTCTGTCGTCCAGGTATCATCCGCCGATGATGACATTCCACGCAGCTTTGAGCGCGTCCGGCAGGCCGTAAATGTCCATCGTGGTAATCAGTATTGCACTAAACCAACCAGCGGTCAGCAGCAACCATCCGTTTTTCCAAGTCCCCATTCGCTTGCGAGAACTCGTAAAATGCAGGAGCGGAAACATGGCGAACGGAAGTTGCAGCGCCAGCACAACCTGACTGAGCGTGAGCAAGTCGGTCACACTGCTGTCGCCGCGCAAGCCGATGAAAAGGACCGCCGGCAGGATCGCCAGCGTGCGCGTAATGAGCCGCCGTATCCAAGGCTTGATCCGCCAACGCAAGAAACCTTCCATTACCACCTGACCGGCGAGCGTCCCGGTGATGGTGCTGCTCTGTCCACTCGCAAGGAGCGCCACGACAAATAGCGCGCTCGCGACTGGCGTCCCCAATAGCGGCGCAAGCGTCAGATACGCAATCCGAATCCAATCACTGCCGGCAGCGAACTTGACCACCTGCCCGCCGGCCACTGTCACGCTCTCCTTGCCAAAGAACACCGTTGCGGCGAGCACCAAGATGGCGGCGTTGACAAAGAAAGCGATCATCAGCGCGACGATCGAATCGATGGTGTTAAACCGGATCGCCCGGCGGATGGATGGTTCGTCCTTTTGCAGCTTGCGGCTTTGGACAAGGGCCGAGTGCAGGTACAGATTGTGAGGCATGACCGTTGCGCCGATGATGCCGATGGCAACGTAGAGCATTCCGGAGTGGCGAAAGTTCGGCGTAACCAGCGCCCGCCCCATCTCCAGAAAACTGAGTTGGGTTTGGGGAAGCACAAAAATCTCGATGAAGTAACACCCCCCGATGGTCGCCACCAGCAGCAGTACAACGGCTTCAAGCGTTCGCATCCCGAGCCGTTGTAAGCCCAAAAGAAGCAACACGTCCAACCCCGTGATGATGACCGCCCATAGCAGCGGAATATGAAACATGAGGTTGAGGGCGACGGCGGACCCGAGCACCTCGGCCAAGTCACAGGCGCCGATGGCGATCTCGCAGAAGAGCCAGTTGGGCCAGCGGGTCCAGCTCGGGTACCAATCGCGACAGCACTGGGCGAGATCCTTCCCGGTCACTACACCCAACCGGGCGGAAAGTACTTGCAAGAAGATGGCCATCACGCTGGCGAGGCCGACCACCCACAAAAGCCCGTACTTGAACTGAGCGCCGCCTTGCAGGTCGGTGCCCCAGTTGCCTGGGTCCATGTAGCCGACGCTAATGAGGATTGCCGGCCCGACGAATGCACGCCAATGCTGCCAAAACCCGGCTTCCTGGTTCGGCACTTCGACCGAGCCATGCATCCCTTCCAGCGACCGTTGGTCCGATGGCGGAGCACCGGCGCTGAGGGCGGCGGCCGGCGACTGTCGAGAATGATCGAGATCTGGAGGCATATCCTGCATGCGCCCCAATGGCGGGGAATAAGGATATTAAACTAAATTAACATTCCATGTTAACTGGTGTGGCAATAGATGTTAATATAGATAACAACTGACGACGGTGTCAAGGAAAAAACGATGGCGACCATTGCGGCAGAAAACCTCTTGAAGGCAATTCTGGAGCTGGGCGAGAACGGCGAGGAAGTGATCGCGGCGCGCCTGGCGGAATTTCTGCGGATCTCTTCGGCCGCCGTCAGCATGGCGCTGAAGCGGTTGCAACGCAAGGGGCACGTGCGAATCTCAAGCAAGCGCACGGTTCATCTGACGCCTGGGGGATTCCGCACTGCCTGCGACCTGGTCCGGCGGCACCGCCTCGTGGAGCGATTGCTCACCGATATGCTGCATATGCCCTGGGAAAAAGTTCATGAGGAGGCGGAGAAGCTGGAGCACGCAATCTCCCCGGCGTTCGAGAAACGACTGCTGGAAATCTTCGGCTCGAACGGTTCCTGCCCGCATGGCAGCCCCTTCACGCCGTCGCTTCGGCTTCGCCAAACTCCGCAGCGCTTCCGATTGGTGGACGCCCCGGAAAAAACCCTGCTGCAGGTGGTTCGCATCAATGAGCTTCACGAAAAGGAAAAGGAATTTGTGAACTCGCTGGCCGCGCTCCGTCTGATACCCGGAAGCCAGTTCACGTTGCTTCGCAAGACCTTCGACGGCGTCCTAGAGTTACGGGTGGGCGAGCGCAAGGCCGTCTTTTCGAGCCGCACGGGCTCGATGATCTGGGTGGAGAAGGCCGAACGGAAAGCCTAGAGCTTTTTCAGGGTTGGTGTATAGCACGAGGAAAGAAAACAGAAGTGCAGATCCCTCACTTCGTTCGGGATGACACCGAATGTGAGCTATATAGGAACCCTGAAAACGCTCTAGTGTCCAAGAAGAGTCGATCCACGTGTCAGCGAAGGGCGTTCTTTGGTCTATGATACGGGATTCTTGGAGGCTTCAGTCTGATCTTCTTTACTTCCGCGGCGGCAGCTTCGTAATCCTGAGCGTTGACCGCATTCGAAAGCAAGAATTCCGCCCTGCGTCGAGGAGTGTATATCTAACGACCGCCGGGCGGATAAGGATCTTGCTGGTTTCTATCATTTGCGTGGCGCCCGATAATCCGACTTTCAGGCAATTTGATAATAGCAAATCGCGCGATTGAAAACCAATGCTCAAGGCAGATCGCGCTCCGGATCGCGGCCGCTTGGCGCCACCGGTAGGAATTCCCGGTGTCCGAAGCCCCGGCCGTTGTCGAGGTACCAAACCGCGCGGGGAACGATTCGGTAAAGGCGAATGCCGGACAGCTTCGCTTTGACGATTTCGCGCAAAACGCCGGGCTGAAAGAACGCCTCCACAAACGGAAATTTCTTCAGGTAGATTTCCCAAAACAGCAGTTTGAGTTTCGGCGAACTCACCATCTCGGCCTGGCCTTCGAGTTGAATGCCGCGAATCTCGTTCCAGTCGCGGTAGTCCTCGTGGACCGTTGCGCTTACTTTCTTGTTGGAGGCGATGTTTGCGCCATGACGCGAGAGCGGGCTCGAGAGAAAATATAAATCGAATTCGTCGTTGACATAGAAAACGGCGGAGGCCCACGGAACATTCTCGTAGCAGGTTGCGATCGTCATGGAATTGTGCGTCGCCAGATAGCTGAGAATCGTCTGGCGTAGTTCCTGCGGGTCGGATGCCGCTGGACCGGGTCGCGTTGCAGAAGGCGACGGAGCCTTGTCTTCTTTGATTCCAGCCATATCACTCCTCCTATTACCGCAGTCCTCATAGTCAATAATATTCCTTTCCGCGGCAATTAGAGCATGGGCAATTGCCTTTTTCACTCACCGGCATAACTTCATACTTCGCAATTCGTGGTTTGCTCGGAATAGCGAGAGACTTCTCCGAATGGGCGGGCGCTGTTATTCCGGCCCTCTGGCGATCTCCACAGCGATCCGGTCGATCAGCGTCCGGGCGGCTGCCTCCGGCAGGTTGCCGTTGTTCATGAAGATCGCAAACGCCAAAGGCTCCCGGTTTTCCTCGATGTAATATCCAATCAATGCTGCGACTCCGGCAAGACTCCCCGTCTTGGCATGGATGCGTCCTTGAACCTTGGGGTCTTGCAGGCGGTCCCTCAGGCTGCCGTCCACACCGGCCACGGGCAGCAGGTCGATCCAGGAAGAGCGCTCGCGGGAGTTATACATCGCCTTCAACAGCGTGGCGGCAGCCGACGGAGAAACCAGCGTCTGGCGCGACAGACCCGAGCCATCCCGCAACGCCACGTCGCTCTCATTCACGCCGATTTCCCTCAAGAACTGATTCACTTCTTCCAATCCGGCCTCGACGCTTCCCACCTGGCGGCGTTCGCGTCCTAAGGTTCTCAGCAGCATTTCAGCGTGCAGATTTTGGCTGACTTTTTCGGTCACTTTCAGGCTCTCGATCAGCGGACGGGATTGGTGAGAGGCGATGACGTTTGTCGTGGAAGCGCGAGGCGCTTGCCAAGGACTTCGCAGATCGGGCACGTCCACCGGCTCCAGATGCCGAAGCTGGAGCGTGCCGTGAATTTGGATGCCCCGGCGCTCCAGTGCCAGACGGAAAAATTCTCCGGCAAACCGGGAGGGTTCATCCACCGCCACCGATTCGGTCAAGCCCACCTCGCCCGCCGGGATCCGACCCCAGAGCGATAGAACTCGCGAGCCGGGCCGCCGGTCGAAGGCGATGCGCCGCTCTGTGTTTGATGCCGCACCCGAAGAAGGCGCCCCGCGGCCTCCAACAGTAAGGACTCGGTTGATCACGTCAAAGTAGCGATCCATCGGCCCCTGCTCCACGATGGCGCGATCTCCCGCTCGCTGCCCGGGCAGAATCGTAAACGTGACCACGTTGTCATTCGCCGACAGCGCCGAGACCGGAGCGCCATAGCCCCAGAACATATCGCCCACCGTCCATCCTTCGCCATACGGCTGATTGACGAAGTACGAATCATCCGCAACCAGGTCACCATCGACGACTCGAATGCCGCGGCTCGAAACTTCATCGGCCAGGTCTTCGAAGACTTTCATCGGCTGCGAGGAACGTTCCGTGCGGCCGTTATACGGCAAGACTCTTCCGGAGAGATTCGGATCTCCCCGGCCGACGAGAATCAGATCCCCGTGGACTGCGCCCTTTTCGTCAACCGGACCCGTGGCCTCCACGGTGGTGAGGTACTTGAACTCCGGACCCAAGCGGACCAGAGCTGCCGCCGTGGTAAACAGCTTTGCGGTCGAGGCCGGTACGAAGTGTTTATCCGGGTTCCAACTGAATACGCTTTCGCCGCGCCGGAGGGAGATTACCTGGATTCCCCACTGCGCGTCTTTGGCGCCCTTGGAATCGAGTATGGATTGGATTCGCCGCTTTACGTTACGCGGCGCGCGCGTCGGCGCGGTTTGCCTGGGGGGCGTACGTTTGGCTTGGCTAGCGTACGTTGGCGGCGGAAAAAAAATGAAGGTGCAGGCCAGGAAGAAAATTGCGGCGGGCTTCCCTGCCCGTCCTGCGGAGCGATCCCTTCCGATGTGAATGCGAGGCACTCTGTTCCAGATTCGTTGTAACCGGCTTGGAGCCTTTGTCACACTCCTCCAAAACGCGGCCGCCGGAGAAATGAACTATCCGCCCTATCGAATAACCGCCGGATCAGCAACCGAGCAACCGGGCGGCGTCCTTGGCGAAGTAAGTCAGGATGACATCCGCTCCGGCGCGCCGAATGGAGGTCAGCGATTCCATCATGGCGCGTTGCTGGTCGATCCAGCCCAGGCGCGCCGCCGCCATTATCATGCTGAATTCGCCGCTGACCTGGTAGGCGGCGAGCGGCACGTTAAACTGCTGCCGCGCGAGCGCGATGATGTCCAGGTACGGCATGGCCGGCTTGACCATCACCATATCGGCGCCTTCCTCGATGTCGAGCGCGATCTCGCGCAAGGCCTCGCGCTGGTTTGACGGGTCCATCTGGTAAGACCGCCGGTCTCCGAACTGCGGCGCGGAATCGGCGGCCTCGCGGAACGGCCCATAAAACACCGAGGCGTATTTCGCCGAGTACGCCAGGATGGCGGTGTTGCTGAGCGAATTGTGGTCGAGAGCTTCGCGGATGGCGCGCACGCGGCCGTCCATCATGTCGGAGGGCGCCACGATGTCGGCTCCGGCCTGCGCGTAGCTCAACGAAGCCCGGGCCAGCAGCGCGAGCGTCGAGTCGTTATCCACGTCTCCCTTTTTGATCACGCCGCAGTGTCCGTGGCTGGTGTACTCGCAAAGGCAGACATCGCACAGAATCAACAGTTCGCTTCCAACCGCCTTCCGGATAGCGCGCACGGCCTGGGCTACGATGGAGTCATCTCCATAAGCTCCCGAGCCAACTTCGTCTTTACTTTCCGGAATGCCGAAGAGCAGCACGCCGGGAATGCCGAGCGAGGCCACTTCGCGGCACTCGTCGCCGATTTTGTCGATGGAAAAATGGAAATTCCCCGGCATCGAAGAGATCTCCCGCTTGACGCCCGACCCGGGACAGACAAAAAGCGGATAGACGAAATTCTTGGGCGACAGCCGCGTCTCCTGAACGAAGGACCGGATCAGAGCATTCTGCCGCAGCCGTCGCGGCCGGGAAACAGGAAAGGACATAGCCACCTGCTGGATCAGCTAATTTTCGAACATCATAGCACAGCACGCTGTGCTATTAAGAGGGCCTCGTTAGAACAGCCGCTCCTGCCGCTTCAAATTTCCAAAGGTGCCGATGTTGGCGAGCGAAAACGACATGCGGTACTGGTTCTCATTCCGCACCGCCCCCAGAGCGAACCGTTGGTACTCAAAACTGACTCCGCAGCAATCATTGTTGTAGCTCACCTGAAAAGCGGTGTATTGCAGGAAGCCGGCGCGGGCGTCGTATGCGCCGGTGAAAACTCCGTTCCAACCGGTACGGCCCGTCTTTCCGTAGCCCACCGTGAAGTGGAACTGGTCGGAGGGAGGAGAGATCGCATTGGAGGGGCGCACCAGCGATTCTCCGAAGGAGGCGAAGGCTTGCCCCCAAATTGCATTGCCGGAATATTCGGCGTTCGTGAATCGGCGCAAGGTGGTGTCGTAATCCTGCCGAAACTCGATATCGTAATGGGCAAAGGGACGAAATTGAAAAACGGAAATGATGGGAGAAAACCGCCGGGGACCATAAAGAAACGCGTTGCCGGTGAAATCGAGCGTCGGCAGAAAAACATTCCGTGTTCCGGGCCGCAGTGCTCCGCCAAAGTCCGGATCGAAATAATAGCGCTGTTTCACTTCCCAGGTGAGAACCTCCTGGGCGCGCGGGCCGGTCTGGCGCTTGGCATACAATCGGTTGGTGAGAGAGAACTCCAGGTCGCGCGTATTCGCCGCCAGATCCTCTTCGTCGAACAGAAGGGTATGCGCAAAGTCCCTCACGCCGCCTACCGAATGGAACGTAACCTTCGGCTCGACGACGTGCTTCAGCGGGCCTCGATTGAAAGGTTCGGCGTTGGAAAAGACTTTCGAAAGTGGCGGCAAATCGAGTTCCACGGAAAGATCCGTGGCGCCGTCGTTGAGCGCCGCGCTGCTGAGCTGGTTGGCGGTGCGCCGGCTGCCGTAATGCCGCGCGCGATAGCCGAAGACCGGCGTCAGGTGAAATCCGTTCCACTCCAGGGGGATGGTGACTTGGGGATGGAAGACGAACCGCTCCAGGTGCGAGGTGGCGAGTGTCCCTCGACCGCCGGGCAGCGTCGGCTCGCTCCGGCTCACCACGCCGGCCGAATCGTTCCAGGACAGCCAGATGGGAACCCCGTTCCACAACGGACGCTCCACGCTGTCAAGATCCAATTGAGGCAGCCGGTCGATGGTTACGATGTCGTTGGGAGCCGTGCTCTGGTAATCCTGGAGCCTCGAAAATAGCGCATCGAAACTCATCGAGCCGGAGTTCCTGGTAAGAAACCCCGTGCTGTGATTTTCCGTGAAGACGGCTTCATTGAAGGTTTGCGTAAAGGCCTGTCGAAACGTCAGCGAATTCAGGTAGTTTATGTCCAGCACCGCGCGGATGTCTTCGGGGAGACGCAGCACACCCTGCGCCGAAGCCGTGCGCCCGCCCTGGTCGATTTTTTGCGGCCCAAAACCGCGATCCACCACGCCAAAATAAGTAAAATTCAGATAACTGCCCGCTTTCGGCCGCATTCGAAACGAGGCGTGTTGAGACCATCCTCGCAGGCTGAGAAACTGCGCTCCAATCTCCGCATCCGTGCTGCGATTGATGGCCCAGAAAAACGAATCCCCGAAAAACGTGCCGAGCCGCGAATTATTCCCGAATGTGGGAGTTAGAAAACCGGTGGTGCGCGGAACGTTGTGCAACGAGCGGTAAAAGACCGGAAAGTAGAATACCGGCAGATTCAAGACGCGCAGCTTCGAATGATGGAGTATGGCGCTTTCCGCCGGGCGGATCGTAACCTCCCGAGCGGCGAACGTCCAGGTGGGATCGGGCAGCGTGCAGACCGTGATCGTAGCATTGCGGACTTTATAAGCGCCCGTATCGGTCCGATCGACGCGCTCCGCCTCGAAGAAAAAAGCGTTGGTGGTCGTGAACAGCGAGGCGCGTCCCTGCATGCGCGCGCCAACGCTTCCCACCGCCTTGAAGAAACTCCCCGTATCGTCGCGGAAGTTGTAATCTCCTTGCGACGAAAAGATGTCTTCGTGCTCCAACGGCCGGGTAAAATGCACGTTTCCGTTGGCGGTTGCCACGCCGGTATCGGCGTTGTAGTCCATCCGGTCGGCGGTTAGCCGCATTCCGGCGTAAGTGATATCGACGTTACCGGTCAGGTGGTAGAGATCGCCGGCCTTTTCCTGGGAGTCGGCCCTGATCTCAACCGCGGGCGGAGAATGTAGCTGAGAAGGCACCTGCGCCGATGTGCGGTAAACCATGAAAAACATGTGACAAATGCATACGGATATGTAAACTGAAAAAAGTAGAGGGTTTCGATTCATGGGCACGGGCACCGGTTTGCGGAGTTTCGTGTGCAAGCGGCCAACTTAGCATGGACTCGAAAGAGCTGGCAAGATGATGCACGGACAGTCGTGCGACGGGGGCATAACGAATCGATGAGGGAAGAAAACGCGGTCTCGCGCGCATGGGGTCACTGCTCCGCTTGCGGATATAACAACGCACCGGATGAGTTCCGCTGCGAGAAATGCGGGCGCAGGCTCCAACTGTCGGCGGTCGCAACTCCCAGCCAGCCCAAGTTCGTCGTCTACCGTAGGCCGGAGCCGGGTTCCCGAAGCGATGCGGAACGCGGCATACACGTCGCGACGAATCCGCAACCGGCGCCCGATGTGAACCAGTTGCCAAACCGCCCGGCAGCCGCTCCCGCATCTCCGCGGCGAATCGCGGCACAGCACAGGAATACCCGGAGGCAGATCAGCGACCGCGTCCAGGCCTTCCGTTTCCGCAGGTCCAATCCGAATCTCCCTCTGCAATTTGGAGACGAAGAGCGTTCGGCAAACGAACCGGAGCGCCAGAACGAGAAAACCGAACAAAGCCCGAAAAGCAACGTTGTTGCGATGGAATCGCGCACCGCGCCAGAGTCCGTTCCGGCCACCTCTGCTCCCGCCGCGACTCTCCCGCCGCCACCTCCCATCGAGCGTCATCGCAGACGGGCTGCGGCGCACATCGACCAGCCGGAGTTCGATTTCCCCATTCCCGAAGAGAAGCCCGAAGGATTCCTGGCATTGCCGGTCGCTCCGTTTCGCTTGCGGCTGCTCGGCCACGGGATGGATTTGTCCTTAACGCTGGCGGCATTCCTATTGTTCTTGATTCCCTTCAAGCTGATGCTAACCACCGTCGCACCTAGCCGGATGCTGCTGGTGGGCATGGCTGGCGCTTACTTGCTACTGGTTCTCTTATACGGCCTGGTTTTTATTTGCCTGGCGGGCGCTACGCCAACGATGAAGTGGATGGGGCTGCGTCTGGTGAATTTCGACGGAGCGCCGCCCGGGCGTCGGCAATTGTTCTTCCGCTTTTTGGGGGCTATCACCAGCGTTGGCTCGTTCTTCCTGGGCTTTCTATGGGCGCTCGCCGACGAGGAAAAGCTTGCGTGGCATGACCGCATCTCCAAAACGTTTCTCACCGTCTCCCGCTTGCCCGAAGGGCAATACCGTAAATAGCCGTAGGTTTCAACCTACGGAAACGGATTCATAAGAATGATTACAGCCCCGAAGGGGCTGGACAATCGCAGGATGGAGGTCAATCCCTTGCGGGGTTGGATTTGCTACGTTGGCTCCATTTTCCGCAGGTTAAAACCTACGGCTAT
>ORMF011805930.1_pt1 | contig 77512 bp, 67 predicted proteins | sample 1779871 | NCBI WGS metagenome assembly ORMF01 (sample SAMEA104232316, study PRJEB22302) | groundwater metagenome | biome: forest; feature: aquifer; material: groundwater | place: USA | collected 2011-08-07 | depth 5.4 m | reverse complement strand
GCGCGGGCCTGCTCGCCGCGCGGGCGAGCTACCTGGGCGGGTGCCTGGGAACTTCGAACGTCCTGGCCGGTTACTCGCTCGGCATCCCTATTTACGGCACGTCGGCGCACTCCTGGACCATGTCGTTCGAGGACGAGCGGGAATCCTTCCGCAAGTTCGCCGAGATCTACGGCGCCAAGGCCGTGCTGCTGATCGATACCTACGATTCCTCCGAGGGCGCCCGCAAGGCGTTGTCTCTGGGCCTGCCGTTCCGGGGTGTGCGCCTCGATAGCGGCGATCTGCTAAAGAACAGCCGCGACGTGCGGAAAATCCTGGATGCTGGAGGCCGCTCCGACGCCGTGATCGTCGCTAGCAGCGACCTGAACGAGTACTCGATCGAAAAGCTCGCCGACGAAAATGCGCCCATCGACCTGTTTGGAGTGGGAACGGACCTGGTGATCTCCCGCGACGCTCCGGCGCTCGGCGGCGTATATAAAATGGTCGAAGTTTCTAGCGGTGGCGTTGTGCGCCCCACGGCAAAATTCAGCGAGTCGAAGGTCAGCTATCCGGGCCGCAAGCAGGTCTATCGCTTCTCGGAACGGCAAGGCGAATACGTCCGCGACGTTCTGGCGCTCGAATCCGAGAGTTTCCCGCAGGGTGAGGCGCTGCTCGGGCCGGTGATGGAGAACGGCAAGCGGATTCATCCGGCGGTCTCGCTCGAACTGATCCGCGAGCGCGCCGCAGCCAAGCTATCGCGCCTTCCGGAAAGTGTGCAGCGGTTGGAGGGCGCCGAAACCTATCCGGTAGAGAAATCGCCGGGCTTGCGGGAGCTGCTCGAGACGGTGCGGGCTCACTACGTGGCGCAGCCCGCGGCCGCTGCCGGCAGCACCAAACTGTGACGACTCCTTCCCGTAGCGAAACGAATCATTCGGAAATAAAATATGCTTCTTCCCGCTGACAAAATCGTTATTCTGGATGTCGATACGCAGATCGACTTCATGCTGCCGGAGGGGAAGCTCTATGTGCCCGGCGCCGAGAAGCTGATCCCCAACATCGCGCGGCTGATGCAATTCGCGCGAGAAAATGGCCTGCCGGTAATATCGAGCGTCGACGCCCACACGCCGGACGATCCCGAGTTCCAGCACTTTCCTCCCCATTGCGTCCAGGGATCGCCCGGCCAGGCGAAGATCCCCGAGACGCTCTTGCCGCAACGTATCGTGGTGTCGAATGAGAAACGACCGCTTCCGGAGCCGCCAGAGTTTTCCCGCTGCCAGCAATGGATTCTGGAGAAGCAGACCTTCGACATATTCGCCAACGTCAACGCCGCCGCGCTGTTTGAGAGAATTCCCGCCGGGCAATACATCGCTTTCGGTGTAGCTACCGAGTATTGCGTAAAAGCCGATGTGCTCAGTGTGGTGCGGCTGGGACGGCCGGTATGGCTGGTGACGGATGCCATTCGGCCCATTGACGCCGCGGGCGGCGAGGCGGCCTTGCGCGAAATGCAGGAGGCTGGGGTGCGGTTCTTCACGACGCAGGACGTGATCGCTCAAATGGCGGCCTAGGGAACCTTCTTCCCAGCGCCCTCCGGATGAAATCCGGAATCCTGCAGCCCCGGCCCAAAGAATCGGGCCAACATGATGACAAGGTCCCAATCTGTAACCGACAGGAACGCTTTGACGGTGCGCCAGTGCCGGGCAAGTTCGGAGGGCTTTATTACAGGTGACCGTCCGGCGCGAATTTCCTGCGCGATCATCTCGAGAGCTGGCTCCGGTGTGCCGTAGGTCTCTGCCCCAGCCTCGAACTGACTGGTCAGTACGGCCGCATTCGCGAGTTCGCGCAGAGTACGGGGCTGAAAATGACGGGAAGGACATTCGCCCGGGATGTTCGTGGGTCGCGCAGTGCCGCACTTCTCACAAATGGTCATAGGTGCCCGGCTGAGCGGCTATCCTCCGCGTTTCGGCCAGAGTCTCTGTCCCTGAGTTCCTCAGAAAGACATGACGTGCAGCCGATAGTCAGGCCTCATTGCCGCGCGAGACGGATTTGGCAAGAACATACAGACGTTCCCTCAGTGTTTCATCGCGGTCCCGTTCAGCGCTTCCGAATGGAAACACCATGTCATTGATCGAACCCATTCCACCATAGAAGGAGAGAACTTTATTCGCGATAGTCCGTGAATCACTCCATACTGAAGCTTCGCGTAGCATTTGGAACCAGTGACCTGCCCCGGGCGCCTTTGATGATCCGAGGAAATCCGCATACTCTTTCAGGACCTCCAAGAATTCTTCCCCTTGTTCCATACGTCCTCCTTTTCTTACTCGAACGCCCGCTATGCATTGCGTATCTTTCGCGTCGTCGCCACCTCACCGTGTCCAGTCGATTCGTAGCGTTCCTCCCATAGCTGGCCGCAGTTGCGGCAGCGGAAGACCCTGATCCAGTTTATTGATTCGCGCGAGATCTCTTCGAGTCTGCCCGCGAGATCCGGAATTTGCTTGACACTCATTCCTCGGTACTCAGCTTGTAACGTCTCGCAATCACTCATTGTGTTTCTCCGGCATGCAACGCGCGCACTCGCGCGTGACGAATTCCGCTTTCGAAAAAGCGCGGAACTCACATTCATTCCGTAGCGACGAATCACATTCGTTGTGGATTCAGGTGTTCAGCAAGAACACGGCGAACGTCTTCGGCCGTTACACGCGCAATCGCCTCGCCAATCTGTCGTAGTAATCCAGCTGCGGCCAGAAAAGAATATAGCAAAATGGTAAAGTCTTAACAGACGCGGGGCACACGATGTTTGCATCGTTGCCGTTGCGCCGATCATCGTTGCAGGACCAATTCTCGATGAAGCGTGGGACATTCAGGAGCGCTTGCGACGAATCTTCGGACCCAGACAGTAACTGCCGCCGTTGCGTCGAAGCGGGCGCGAGCCGGAATCATCTTCCTTTCACTTCACTTAACTATTGAGCCGCTCCATCAACTGGAGCAGTGGCTTTTGCATGGCGTCAATCGCGAAGTCGCGAAACCAACTGGTAGCCATGAATACGATCACGGTTATGGCGATGCGACGGCTAAAATCGGCTACGAAAAATTCCTTTGCAATCAGAAAGCCCACCAGCAGCAGCATAAGCGGCAGCGTGATTGCCGGATTGGATATAGCGATCACGAAAGCGGTGGTTCTGGGGACCTGCGCACCCAACGCGACCAAACTTTTGCTCAACGGCGGGACTCGCATCGTGAGAACGTAAGCGACCCACGCTATGTAAGCACATGCCAGCGCGGTTATGATTGATGACAGCTTCGCTTCCTGCTTCTGATCCATATCAGAGTACTCCCAAACGAACGTCACTCAACCGCGCTGGTCATACAGGTAAGCGGCCACTTCAGCCAACCGCGCTTGTATGTGAGATATTCGGTGACGTTGAAACCAGTTTCGCTACCGCGGTTTCTGCCCTCCGGTGTCGGGGTGGTAGCCGAAGTCCCAGACAAACAAATTCATCTTGCCCTTTTCGGCATATTCCACAACCGCGTATTCTCCGGGGCGCAGGGGTTCGTCCGGCGTGAGTCGAAAAATAGAATTCAGATCGCCGATCTCCTGTTTGACCTTCTGGGAGGTTACCGGAATTATTTGCTGCTTTTCCGACTGGCTTTTGGAAAAGGCTTTGATCTGTATCTCTCCCACGATCCGGGCGCCGTCTTTGGGAATCACGCGCACCAGCGCGTATCCAGCCGGTGAAACCTGGCTCAGGCGCAGGAAGAAAACGGGGCTGGCTCCCGTGACAGCCACTTTGGCGGCGATTCCTTCCAGCTCCACGAACGCGCGTCCACTGACGACCGGCGCAAGGGTCCCCACGATCTGTCTGGCGCGGTCGTTTCGGATCGTCGCCTGGGACTGCAACAGAGCCAGCAGATTCTTGCCGTCGTAAACATAAGCGCCTTCGCTTCCGGGCAGAGCGACGCCGGGAGCCACTTGAAACCGGGGCGAAGCCGCTCTCTTCACGGCGAACGCGGCGGCAGCCTCGTCGGCGGCTTTTTTCGCTTCCTGCTCGGCTTCCTCCGTCGCTTTCCAGTCCACCAGCGATTCGGGAATCTCCTCGAATTCCTGGCGCTCCGTGCTGAAGAAGCGAATCCGGTCGCCCTGGCGCTCCCAGGAGCTGACGCGCTGGTCGGTGCCGTCCTTGAGGATCAATTTCTGGTCGGCAGCCCGGGCCGCAATGCCGAAGAGCAGGATCGCAATCAAGCAAAGGGCAAGTCTTGGTTTCAAGTTATACTTCCTTGGAAGCTGTTGCAAAACCTTCTGGGAGCCTCGTAAGGGCACGACTTCAGTCGAGCCGATAGAATTGGGACAGAGGGGGCTTTAGCCCCTGAGGTACATCCTTGGCCCTCAGCGGCTGAAGCCGCTTGTTTCACCCCACGATTTCGGCACGGTTAAAACCATGCCCTTACAACACGCAAAACAGGTTATGCAGCACCTGCTATTTATAATTCTACTCCGGCGAGAGTTGCATGAACACAACCATTGATAGCTACATTGAGACCAACCGCGACCGCATGCTCGGAGAACTGAAAGAGTTTCTCTCCATCCCTTCCATCAGCACGCTTCCCGCGCACCGGACCGACATCGAGCGGGCCAGCGAATTTGTGGCTGGCAAGCTCCGCGACGCGGGTGTCGATCGCGTCGAGCGCATCCCGACCGCCGGGCACCCCCTGGTCTACGGAGAATGGATGCACGCTCCGGGCCAGCCGACCCTGCTTTGCTACGGTCACTACGACGTGCAGCCTCCCGACCCGCTCGGCGAGTGGACCACGCCGCCGTTCGAGCCTGCGGTCCGCGGCGAGAATATCTATGCGCGCGGCGCGGCCGACGACAAGGGGCAGATGTTCATCCACCTGAAGGCCGCCGAAACGCTGCTCAAAACGCGCGGCTCCCTACCGGTCAACCTCAAGTTCCTGATCGAGGGAGAAGAAGAAGTGGGCGGTGGAGCCATCGACAAATACGTCCGGGAAAATCCCGAGAAGCTTCGCGCCGACGCCGTGCTCGTCTCCGACACCGAGATGTTCGCGCAGGGCCTGCCGACACTGTGCGTGGGGTTGCGGGGGCTGGTCTATACGGAATTGATCGCGACGGGCGCGGCCCACGACCTGCACTCTGGCCTATTCGGAGGCGCTGCGCCGAATCCGCTGACGGGGCTGAGCCGGATCATCGCGCAGTTGATCTCACCGGAAAATCACATCCTGGTGCCGGGATTCTACGACGATGTGACGCCGCCGACCGCGCAGGAAAAATCTTCTTGGTCCGCGCTGCCGTTCGACGAGAAGAAATTCCTAGAGCAAGTCGGCTCCCGGTCGCTGGTCGGCGAGCCGGGCTATTCGGTCCTGGAGAGACTCTGGGCGCGTCCCACGCTGGAGGTGCACGGAATCGTGGGCGGCTTCATGGGCGAAGGAGCCAAGACCGTGATTCCGTCGAAGGCTGCGGCTAAGATCAGCATGAGGCTGGTGCCGCGGCAGGACCCGGAAAAGATTCTCGCCGCCTTCCGGAAAGAAGTGGAGCGGCTCACGCCTGTGGGGCTTCGCGTCGAGGTGCGGGTGCTCTCGAGCGGCGAGCCGGTCCAGGTCGATCCGTCTCATCCTTCGATTGCGGCGGCGGCCCGCGCGCTCTCTTCCACCTTTCACCGGCCCACGGTATTTATCCGTCTGGGCGGCTCCATTCCCATCGTTTCGCGATTCGAGGATTCGCTCCACGCGCCCGTCGTGCTGATGGGCTTCGGACTTCCCGACGACCGTCTGCACGCACCGAACGAGAAGTTTCACCTGCCGAATTTTTATAACGGCATCCGGGCCGTCGCGGCGTTCTGGGATAACCTAGCTAGCGCGGGCTGATGCTATCGCCGCTCCTTATCACTTCGCGGACTTAGCGGACTTTGCGCCGGGCAGATCGACGTGAGCCTCGGGCGCGAGCGCCACCATCAGACTTCGCGCCGCTTCGGGGAGATAGCCGCGCTTGCGCCATGCGATACCTTCCACCTGCTTGCCGAAAAGGTGGCTGACATCGACCATCGTCACTTCTTCCTTGGTGTGGTGAGCGATCTCCTGCTCTTGAAGGATGCTGATGCCGAGTCCGGCCCGCACGAAGCCGAGCAGCAAGCGCGAGTCGGCCGTTTCGACCAGCGTGCGATAGTCCAGGTCCTTGGCCTGGAAGGCGCGGTGAACGCGCCGTCCGGAGGAGGCTTGGCGGTCGGGCAGGATCAAGGGAACACGGCTGATGGCCTCCAGGGTGACGGGCCGCTTCCGCGCCAGAGGATGGTTCCTGGGAATGGCGAGCAGCATCTTCAGTTCGACGCATTGGTGCCAGTGGAGCGTGGGTGGGCAATATTCGAGAGGCAGGTAACCGAAATCCGCCTCGCCCTTTTCGATCAGCGGGCCGATCTCGAATCCGCGCCGCCGCAGAATCAGGATTTCGACCTGCGGGTTGCGGGTCATGAATCGTTTGAGGCGCTGCAAGGCTTTATTCAGGATCGCCTGGCCGGCGGCGACGACGACGCGGCCCTGGAGCGGCCCCTTGCGCCGGATGCGGTCCATCATCTCGGTGCGGCTCTCGATGGAGGAGCGGGCCCAGCGGAGGACCTCTTCGCCCTCGCCTGTCAGCCGCACTCCCCGTCCGTCGCGCTCGAGCAGCGCCAGCCCCAGTTCCTCTTCGAGCAGCGATACGCCCCGTTTCACCGCGCTCGGCACCCGGTAGAGATGCCGCGCCGCCTGATTGTAACCGCCGCGCTCGGCAACTGCGCAGAGGTACTCCAGTTGATAAAACTCCACCGTTCACCTCATTCTCTTTTGCAGAATAGCTCCATTCGCGTTTTTTCAACCATTCTCTAAATAAGAACGATCTCATTCATAATTATGTCTCTTTACAGATATATCCGTCAACCGCTACTCTGCGATTAGAGAGGAACAAAACGAAATGAACGCGATGACAATTATGATTCCCAAAGCGAATGAACCGCGCAAAGTGCTGCTCTTATGCGGGAGCGATCCGGGAACGGCATTGTTGAAGGAAATTCTCGCGCGCCACGCCGAAGTCGCGAGCGCCTCCGATATTCCGTCGATGCGGAGCCAGCTCGCCGAAGACGGCTGCGATCTGCTGATCTGCGACTGGCGTTTTTCGATGGGCACGTGGCGAGACGCCCTGGAAGGGGTCCGGCACGCACATCCCGATCTGCCCGTCCTGGTGGTCTGCCGGTCCGCCGGGGAGCGGGAGTGGCGCGAAGTGCTGGAGGCGGGCGCCTTTGATCTTTTGACGGAGCCCTATTCCGAACGCGCGGTGCTGTCCGTGGTGGAACATGCGTTCGCTTCGCGCGACGCGCGGGCCACGCGCTCGGTGGCATAACGCCGCCTTCGGCTAGGATGAGATGGACGATTAAAGGAGATACTGGAATGTCTTTATTTCATAAGAGTGCAGCGCTGGTGTTGCTCTCGGCTTTCGTTCTGGGATCGCCGGTAAGGGCGCAGGAGGAGCCAGACCAATCATCGAGCGCCGTGTCGAACGCCGGGCAGCCCGTCGCGCCGCCGGCCGCAGCCTTGGAGGAGTTGAGAGCGAAGCTAGCTGATCAGCAGCGGCAGATCGAGCGGCTCCGTTCCGCGTTGGATGAGCAGAGTATTCTGATCGAAAGTTTCCTGAAGGCGGGAGGCGAGCGTTCCGAGCAAACAGCGGCGCGTTCCCTGGACTCTCTTCATGCGCCGCGGCTCGGCGAAGTCGCCAGCACGGCGGGGATGGTTCCCAATCCGCCGGCAGCGACGGCCTCCTCGACGATGGCTCCGGTTTTGGCTCCGCAGGTCGCTACGACAGTCGCGACGGCTTCACCCTTGCAGTTTCAACTGGGCGCAGCAACCTTCACGCCGGTGGGCTTCATGGATTTCACCTCCATCAGCCGATCGACAAATCCCGGATCGGGGATCGGCACGAACTTCGGGAGTGTTCCATTCGGCAACACTGCTGCGGGAAGCCTGACAGAGACGCGATTGAGCATACAGAACTCGCGCGTCGGCGTCCGCGTGGATGCGAAGGTGAAGGACGCGAACGTGCTGGGATACCTCGAATCGGACTTCCTGGGGCAGCTCGGCAATCCTCCCAATGGCGGCATCGCGGTCAGTAGCAACAGCTATCCCCTGCGCCTGCGGCTTTACTGGGTGGACGTACGCAAGAACAAGTTTGAATTCCTGGGAGGCCAGTCCTGGAGCATGATGACGCCGAACCGCAAAGGGATTTCGGCGCTGCCGGGAGACCTTTTCTTTACGAATGTGGTCGACGTGAACTATCAACTGGGTCTCACTTGGGGCCGTATCCCCGGGTTCCGGATGCTCTACCATCCGTCCGCCAAGACAACGTTCGGCGTTTCGTTCGAGAATTCCGAGCCGTACGTGGGCGGCTCTGCCGGCGGTGGAGTGGTTACGCCTCCGGCCGCGCTGGCCGGGCTTCTCGGCGGTCAGGTGAACAATGGAGCGAGCGTAATCACGGCTCCGGCCGTCCATCCCGACATCATTGTGAAGCTTGCCTTCGACCCGAGCGCCAGATTTCATATTGAATTTACCGGCGTCGAGATCACGAATAAGATCGTGAATGCGACGAAGACTCCATTTACGACCTTCACGAAGGCTGGCGTGGGTGGATCCATCAACCTGAATTTCGAGTTGTTCAAGAACTTCCGCCTGCTGACGAATAACTTCTGGAGCGATGGCGCCGGCCGTTACATCTTTGGCCAGGCTCCCGACTTCATCCTGCGCGCCGACGGAGCCATCTCCCCGGTCCATTCCGGGTCGACCGTGACCGGTTTCGAGTATACGGCGGGGAAAACATATCCCACGCTTTACTACGTCTACTACGGCGGAGTATACATCCAGCGGAATACGGCGCTCGACACCAACGGCACCACGCGCATCGGCTATGGATACAGCGGTTCCCCGAACGGCCAGAACCGTACCATTCAGGAATACACTTTCGGAACCAATACGACGTTCTGGAAAGACGGTAAATTCGGAGCGTTGAACCTGATGTTCCAGTATTCGTATCTGCAACGGAACCCGTGGTTCGTGGCGGCGGGACAGCCCTCGGACGCTCACGTCCAAATGGGATTCATGAACCTGCGCTATACGCTGCCGGGTTCCGCGCCGGCTATCAAGTAATCCATCGCCGCTTGCGCCCTGGCTTCATCTTGCAACCGGGGCGCTAAGCATACAGAGGAGACAGTCACGATGAAAACACGTTACGCTCGGCTCACGAGTATTTTCGCATTTTGCATGTTCCTTCTCGCCGGCGCGGCAATACTCAACGGCAGCTTTCTCTCGCCGGAGGCTGCGGCTGCCGACCGGCTCCAGCTTCATGGCGCGGGCGCCACCTTTCCGTATCCGATCTATTCGAAGTGGTTCGACGAATATCACAAGATGAACCCCGCGATCGAGATCAATTACCAGTCCATCGGCTCGGGCGGCGGAATCCGCCAGTTGCTCGAAGGAACAGTGGATTTCGGGGCCTCCGACGGACCGATGACCGACGATCAGCTCAAGCAGGCGAAGATCAAAGTCCTGCATTTTCCCACGGTGCTCGGGGCGGACGTTCCGACGTACAATGTAGCGGGCGTCAGCCAGGAGCTGAAGTTTACGCCCGAGGCGCTGGCCGGAATCTTCCTGGGGAAAATCACGAAATGGAACGATCCGGAATTGACCAAGGCCAACCCCGGAGTCAAACTGCCGGGAAATGACATTTTGGTGATCCATCGCTCCGACGGCAGCGGCACAACGTATATCTGGACCGACTATCTGGCGAAGGTAAGCCCCGAGTGGAAGAGCAAGGTCGGCACCAACACTTCGGTAAACTGGCCGGTGGGTCTGGGCGGAAAGGGCAACGAAGGGGTGGCAGGACTGGTCAAGCAGACGCCGAACTCGATCGGCTACGTCGAGCTGATTTACGCCGTGCAGAATCACATGGCTTACGGACTGGTGAAAAACTCCTCGGGCAATTTTGTCAAAGCGGAGCTTGCCAGCGTCACGGCAGCAGCGGCCGGCACTGCGAATCAGATGCCGGAGGATTTCCGGGTCTCCATCACGAATGCAGCCGGCAAGAATGCCTATCCGGTATCGAGCTTCACCTGGCTGCTGATACCCGCCAAGATCACCGATCCGCAGAAAAAGAAGGTCATCACAGAGTTCCTGCGCTGGATGATGACGGACGGCCAGAAGCTCACCGAAGCGCTGTCCTACGCGCCGCTCCCCAAGGCGGTGGTCGCGAAAGAAATGAAGGCAATCTCTCTGATTCAATAAGTGCTCCATCGAAGGTTCAGCCTGAAGTTTGAAACGTAATTTTGAGACAGGATCGGCGAAATGGCGAGTTCTGAATTGATGGCCGGGCGGCCGGATTCGCTGGGGAAGTCCAGGGAGCCGGGCCGCCTGCGGGCCTTTTTGAGGCGCTTGCGGACGGGTGACGAGATTGCCCATCTGGTGACGCTGCTGTTTGCGGCGAGCATTCTGCTGATTGCGGTTTTGCTGGTCTACGAGTTGTCCATTCACTCGGCGCTTTCCTGGCGGAAGTTCGGATGGAAGTTTTTGCTGACGCGGACCTGGGACCCCGTCTTCGAGAACTTCGGGGCGCTGCCGTTTATCTACGGGACGCTGGTCACCTCGGTGGTGGCGCTGGTCATCGCGGTGCCGCTGGGCGTGGGGGCTGCGATCTTTCTCGCCGAGCTGGCGCCTCGCTCGCTCTCCAGCTCCCTGACGTTTGTCGTAGAGTTGCTGGCGGCGGTTCCCAGTGTTATCTATGGGCTGCTGGGAGTTTTTGTCCTCGTGCCGTTGCTGCGGGAAACCGTCCAGCCTTTTTTGAAATCCACGCTGGGATTCCTGCCGCTGTTTCAAGGACCGGCCTATGGCGTGGGATTTCTCGCGGCGGGACTGATTCTGGCGATCATGGTTCTTCCCTTCGTGATCTCGATCTCCCGCGAGGCGCTGCTGGCGGTTCCCATGGAGCAGCGCGAGGGAGCGCTGGCACTCGGTTCGACGCGGTGGGAGTCGACCTGGAAGGTGGTCCTTCCGTATGCGCGGACGGGAATCGTCGGCTCAATCTTCCTGGCGCTGGCCCGAGCGCTGGGGGAGACCATGGCCGTGACGATGGTCATCGGGAACGATCCCAAGATCAGTGCTTCGCTGTTTGCGCCCGGCTATACCATCGCGGCGGTCATCGCCAATGAATTTACGGAGGCGACCGGAGACCTCTATCTCAATGCGTTGATCGAGCTGGGGCTGGTGTTGTTTCTGCTGACGATTCTTCTCAACGGCGCCGCGCGTCTTTTGATTTTGGCCACCACCCGGAAAGGAACGGAACATCCGTGATAGCGAACTCGGTCCGGCGAAAAATCGTCAACGCGCTGATGCTGAGCCTGGCGGGATTGTGCACGCTGCTGGCCGTCTTCGTGCTGGTTTTCATTCTGGGCTATCTCGTCTGGAACGGCGGGCGGTATCTGAGCTGGGCCTTCCTGACGCAGTTGCCGAAGCCGGTGGGTGAAGCGGGCGGCGGCATGGCCAATGCCATTGTGGGAAGCGGGAAGCTGTTGCTGGTGGCCGCTATTACCGGCATCCCGGTGGGTTTCCTGGGCGGGGTTTATCTGGCCGAGTTTGGAGGAAGCACGTTTACCTTCCTGGTGCGTTACGCCGCGGACCTGCTGAACGGCGTGCCCTCAATCGTGATGGGAATCTTTGCTTACACCGTGGTGGTCCTGCCGATGCACCGTTTTTCGGCGCTCGCGGGGGGCTTGGCTTTGGGCGTAATGCTGATTCCGATCATACTTCGCAGCACGGAAGATTTTCTGAGAGCGGTTCCGCAGTCGCTGCGGGAGGCGGCGCTGGCTTTGGGGGCGGCGAAATGGAGGGCCGTTGCGACGGTGGTGATTCCGGCGGCGATGCGCGGCATCTCGACGGGAATTTTGTTGAGTATGGCGCGAGTGGCGGGCGAGACGGCGCCGCTTCTCTTTACTAGCTTCAGCAACCGCTACTGGAGCTTGGGGTGGAACGAGCCGACCGCCTCGCTTCCGGTGATGATCTTTACTTACGCGATCTCGCCCTACGACGACTGGCGCCGGCAGGCATGGGCCGCCGGGCTGGTCTTGCTCGCGCTCGTCCTGTTTGCTAATATCGGCGCGCGGCTCATCCTGGCGCGAAACGGATCCTCGGTGAGAGGGTAAGCATGGACGGAAAGCATGGATAGCCTCGTGAGTCCTTCGGTCATGGCGAAAGTTTTCCACGAAGACAGAGCGGTTCCAGCGGGCCTTCCCGCTACCGCTCCCAAGATCCACGTTTCGGGCCTGAACTTTTACTACGGCCATCTGCGCGCATTGCACGACGTTGGACTGGACATCGCCGAAAAAAAAGTCACGGCGCTGATCGGGCCTTCCGGGTGCGGCAAGACCACCTTCTTGCGGATTTTGAACCGGATGTACGAAACGGTTCCCCATGCCAGGGCCGAGGGCGAAGTGCTGCTGGACGGCGAGAGCGTTCTGGCAATGGAGGTCTCCGCGCTGCGGCGGCGCGTGGGCATGGTATTCCAGCGCTCCAACCCGTTCCCGAAAACGATCTTTGAAAACGTCGCCTACGGCTTGCGGGTGAACGGCTGGACCGAAAACAAAACGCTCGGCGAGCTGGTGGAAGTGAGTCTGCGGCGGGCCGCGCTGTGGGACGAAGTAAAAGACCAGCTTCAGAAATCCGCCTACGCCCTCTCGGGAGGCCAGCAGCAACGGCTCTGCATCGCGCGGGCGCTGGCGATCGATCCCGAAGTGCTGCTGCTCGACGAGCCCTGCTCCGCGCTCGACCCTATCGCGACCGGGAAGATCGAAGAGCTGCTTTTTGAACTGAAAAATCAGTGCACGCTGGTGATTGTGACGCATAATATGCAGCAGGCGGCCCGCGTCGCCGATTTGACCGGTTTCTTCCTGATGGGACGTCTCGTCGAATTCAACGTCACGAAGGTCATCTTCACGACGCCCTCGAAGAAAGAGACGGAGGATTACATTACGGGCCGCTTCGGTTAGCGGCGGACGCGCGGGCAAGGAGCGTTGAGTGCGCCATTTTGAACTGGAGCTGAACGGGCTGAGGACGGCGCTGCTGGAGATGTCCGGGCTCGTCGAAGACGCCATTTACCGCAGCGTGCAGGCACTGGTGCGCCGGGATGGGGCGCAGGCCGAAGAGATCTATCAAAACGAGGCGCGCATCAACCGGATGCAGATCGAGATCGACGACAGGGCCAACCGGCTGCTGGCGCTCGAGCAGCCCGTCGCCAAGGACCTCCGGCTCATCACGGCCGCCATCAAGATCAATAGCGACCTGGAGCGCATGGGCGACGAGGCCGTCAACATCGTGGAACGGGCTGATGTGATGATGCGCGAGGCTCCCGTCGACGCGCCTATCGACATCACCCGCATGGCCGGGCTTGTCGAATCCCAGGTGCGCAAGGCGCTCGACTCCTTCGTCAAACAACTGCCGGAGTTGGCGCGAAGTGTGCTGGAGTCGGACGACGCCATCGACCAAGCCAAGGATGAGACTTACCGCGAACTCCTGAAGTTCATGGAAAACGACCCGCAGACGATCCCGCAGTGCGTCAGCCTGATGTTTGTGGCGCACAGCCTGGAGCGCATCGCCGATCACGCCACCAATATCGCCGAAGACGTCCTGTTTCTGGTCCAGGGCATCGATGTCCGGCACCACGCCGAAGCCTGACCATTGCGAGCAGGGCCGCTACCCCGCTGGGTGGGAGATTTGATAAGTCGTTAAAATGGGCCGGGGACAGGCGGCATCCGTGTTCGGTGCGGTTTCGGTTTGGCCGTTTGCCAGGACAGGAAGAATCCGAACTCCGGACAGATCACAGCACCGGCGGGAGAAGGGTACCCCGAGAATATTACTTGTAGATTTCGTGAGTGCCGATGTCTAATAGCAATACCGTTTCATTGTCTAGGAAAATGAATTTGATACGGTAGGAATAGGTCACCCAAAAAGCCCATATCTCTTTTTCTATTCCATGCAGTTTGTGGGTTTTTAAAGTGGGATCAAATGGATTTTTGCGGAAGATATTTTCCTTGAGTTTCGCCTCATCCCTGATCTTTTTGGGAAGTTTCCGGTAGTTTTTTTCGAACCGCCCGGTAACCTGAATACCCCTGATGCCCATACGGGAAAAGCCGAACAAAGTTTAGGAATCCAAATCGGCAAGTGATTGGATCGTTTTCGTTCTTCCCTGCCGATGCTCTTTCAGCCCCGTCTCGACTAAGCGGTCGAGTTTCTTGGCATCCCATCCTTTGAGAAAAGTCGTCGGGACGGCAAGCTGCAGCAGTTTCCGATACTCTTTGAGCGTCAAAACAACAAGCCCCCCACGCCGCTCCACGGTTTCTTGAGAGATGATGATCCGATGCTTTGAAGTGCGTGCCATTTCCGCTGATTTTACTATGACCCAAATACATCGTCAACGACTCTGCCCGAGGGCCTCGATTTCGATTTAGAATGCAGTGGAAACTCGGCAACTCGCTGACTGATTCTGAATGACTTATGCTTTGTCTAAGCCCTCTTGTGACGAACTTGGGTTAGCGGGCGCGCATTCGCGCGCTCTCAATCCAGATAGATCTGCTCCGCGCTCTGCCGCTCGCGCCAGCGCGACGCGGCGCCGGTTCGGAGACGGCAAACCACCGAATAGGCGTTAGCCGTAAGAATTTCGGAATTGGTCGGGGTACGCCCAATCTCGCGCGTACTAGGATCGAGCCTACGACAGCTTATTGCCGATGTGCGCGGGGATCTCAACGTCGCCCATTTCGAGCACACTCGCACCGTGTTGATTGTATATTCTCTCGGCCATTCTACCGCTGAGCGCATCGAAGACCCAGTCCTCGCTTAGGCCGGTCACTTCCGCGATCGCACTAGTTGTCGTATAAGTTTCAGGAGTTCGAGCACTCAGACTTTTTAGATGGGCGCTCAAGACTCCAAATCGGGTGTCGAGATCGACTTCTTCGCGAAGGAGCTGACAAGCTTCAATCCAGCCTTCAACTGTTAGTCGCCAGCTAGCCCCGCCAAAGACGTTTCCATAGACCAAACCCTCTTGATACAGCAGGCTCCAAACAGGGTCTGGGATACCCGAATCCAACTGCGGGTACCAGGCTGAAGACCTAGTGAACTTTCCGCCGCTCTTATCCAACAGGAGGCGGAGTGCGTTCTTCCTCTGGTTGAGCGCTTCCGCTGGAGACCAAGTCATCGCGATATAAGCCTCTATTTTATAATAACCCTGGTTGGCGCATCTTCCCCGCAGAGCTTTTTCCATAGACCGAGACGAATCTCCAAATGGCTGTAACGTCGGCTTACCGGAAAATGACCCACTACCTCCCGCCCAAACCCGTTCCACGCCCTTCGGTAGTGATGTAGAATCGCACTCTACCCAGTTACTCGGAATCGGTGAGCTTGAGAGGAATCGATGCAAACAGAACTGCTCCAGGACGAAGAGTTTGACGTTATCGTAGCGGGCGCCGGCATGGGCGGGGCCATTGCGGCGGCCCGTATCGCGCAGTTCGGAGTCAATCCCCGAAACGGCGAGAAGCTGAAGATCGCGCTCTTCGAATGGGGTCCTTATTACAAGGGCGATGCTTTGCGAGGTTATGGTATCGCGGGCCGCCGCGGAGCGTTCGATGGGATGCCGTATGAGCTGGAGCGCCGATACATGCTGCCGTGGGGCACGCTCGGCTTGGTGGGAGGCGCTTCCCACTGGGCCGGGATGATCGCTTATCCGCCGACTCCCATCGACTTTGAGCACTGGCGCGCCGAGACAGATGTCGACTGGACCTGGGAAAAATTCAATCTGCCGCTGGCCGAGTTGTATGAGATGTGGCATCCATATCCGGAGCCAAAGGAAGTCCGCTCGCCGGGGCAGGAACGGTTTCGCGAGGCGGCGCTCGCCGTGGGTTACGACGTCGGCGAGATGGGACAGGCCAAGCTCAACTGCCCGCGCTGCGGCGACTGCAATGGCCGGTTCTGCAAATACGACGCCAAGAGCAACGCTATGACGACGTACATTCCGATTGCGGAGCGCTACGGGGTGCGAATCGTTCCGCAGGCGGCGGTCGATAAAATTGTGATCGAGAAAAAAGGAAGCCGGCCGGCCGCCACGGGCGTCCACTACCGGCTGAATGGGGAGATGCGCCGGGCGCGAGCGGCGAACGTCATCGTCAGTTGCGGATACAACGGCACGGCGCGGCTGCTGTATCGGTCGGGATACGGACCTCGCAATAAGGTTCAGGGCGAGTTGTTCGCCGAGAATCGCAACGTAGGATCGAACGTCATCGCCACCATCAGCGCCCGCCACATCGAGGCTTGGTTCGATGAGCCGCTCAAGCATCCCGACGTCGGCGTGCACACCGTCTATTACGTCGAGAAGGTGGGACATCACGGATACAACCGACTGGGAGTGGCCGAGAGTTTCGGCACCCGCGAGGGAACGGGAGATTTTCCGCCGGACCACGCCTTGAGCGAGATCGCCCCGCACTTCGGGCGCGAGTTCAAGGAGTATATGAAACAGTCCGGCACTCATATAGGAAACATTCGGATTGAAATGAGCAAGACCGGCATTCGAGGGGAGGTCAACACGGACGGCCAGGCCGTCTTTGGAGGCGTGCCCAACATCCGCGGAGGCTCCGAGACTGGTCTCAGGCTGGAATACCTCCAGAAGAATCATCCGGAGGTTCTCGAAGGCTTTCACGAGGGGCATGAAATCGGGCGGAAGATCGTCAACTACATGAAGCCGAGAAAAGTTTACGGCCCCGACCAGGGCATCGGCGAGCGCTTCACGCTGAACCAGCCGCTGGGAAGCTGCCGCGCCGGAGCCAGCACGGAAAACTCCGTCGTCAATTCCGACCTCGAATCGCACGACGTGGATAATTTGTTCATCAGCGACGGCAGCGTCGTGCCGGTCCAGGGCACCTGCAATCCCACCATGCCCATTGCGGCCATCTGCAACCACGGCTGGCGGCGGATCGTGGCCAAACATTTTTCGCGCGGCGGGGCGTGACGGAAACACTCCCCGAAGCGCTTCCTTGATTCCGTCGTTCCATCGAAAAATCGCCTGCCCAAAAAAGCGGGTTTGTACTATACTCTCCGGTATCGTTCTACGTCCGAGGCGGTCCGACTTGTGAGAGGGGGAAATATGACGACAAGAAGTTTTTCTTGGATCATTCTGGGAATCGCCGCGGCGATTTTGTTTCTTGCCGCGGAGCCGGCCGTTCGGAGCCAGAGCTCCGGTGGCGCCGCTTTGACCGGACTGGTGAGTTCGCAGGAAGAAGGCCCGATGGAGGGCGTGCTGGTCGGCGCCAAACGAGAAGGGTCCACGATGACGGTGACTGTCGTCAGCGACGACAAGGGGCGCTATCGTTTCCCCCAAGACCGGCTGCAACCCGGCCGCTATTCGCTGCGCATTCGTGCAGCCGGATACGACCTGGCAAGCCCGGCAACGGTGGAGATTATGTCGGGCAAGCCGGCCGATCTCGATCTGAAACTCCGCAAAACCGCCAACCTGGCGTCCCAGCTTTCCAATGCCGAGTGGATCCTGAGCGCGAACGGCACGAATCAGATGAAGATCGCGCTGTATAACTGCGTGATGTGCCACTCGCTGGAGCGGATCGTGCGGTCGCAGCACGATGCGGACGAGTGGATGCAAACGATCGCCCGCATGAACTACTACGTGGGGAGCACGCCGCTGAAGCCGCAGAGACGCCCGCCGCCGCCGCCGGAGGAGGTCGCCCGCCAGGCGCAGGCGCGCAAGGAACGCGAAAAACGATTCGTCGGCGCCGGCGGGATGCTGCCGCAAGGGAGGGGGCAGGGCGGCGGCGACGGCATGGACGGCGAAAACGGCGGCAACGACCGCGGTGGTCCTGGCAGGCGGCAATTCGCCGAGTTTCTGGCTTCCATCAACTTGAGCAAGGGATCAACTTGGTCCTACGATCTGAAAACGCTGCCGCGCCCCAGGGGACGCGCCACCCACGTGATCTACACCACCTACGAACTGCCGCGCAAAGAGACCATGGTGCACGACTGCAACTTTGGCCCCGATGGCATGGTTTGGTACACCGATTTCGGAAGTCAGTTCTTCGGGAAGCTCGATCCCAAGACCGGCAAGACCACCGAATTTCCAGTGCCTATCATCAAGCCCGGTTTTCCCGAAGGTTTGATGGATATCCGCTTCGACAAACAGGGCAACATCTGGATGGGCATGATGGCGCAAGCGGGCATCGCCAAATTCAACATGCAGACCCAGAAGCTCGAAACCTATCCCGTGCCGCCCGAAGCGAACACGAACGGCGCGCAGGTGGCGATGGTGATGCCCTACTCTTCCGACGTCGATGGCAAGGTGTGGATGAACAACGTCGGCCCACACGCCATCCAGCGCCTGGACATCAAGACCGGCAAGATGGATACGGTGTATATCTACAAGGACTATCTGAAGGACCTGGTGGAACACGGAACTTACGGCATCAACTCGGACGCCCAGAACAACCTCTATGTGAATGACATTGCCGCCAACATGATCGTCCGTGTGGACGCCAAGACGCTGGAGTCGAAATTCTACCAGACGCCCACTCCCAACTCCGGTCCGCGCCGCGGGCGCATGGATTCGCAATATCACTTGTGGGTCGCTCTGTCGCGCGCCGATAAGTTCGCGCTGCTCGATCCGCAGAGCGGGGAAATCCAGGAGATTCCCTCTCCGACTCCGTTCAGCCAGATCTACGACATCATGCCGGACAAGTACGGCGACGTCTGGGCCGGCGGCATGACCAGCGATTTCGTCTACCGGCTGGAGCCCAAGTCTCGGCAGATCACGCAATATCTGCTGCCCAAGATCGACACCAACATCCGCCGCGTCGATGTGGACAGCACCGCCAAACCCCCGGTTTTCTGGGTCGGCGACGATCACTCGCCCACGATCTATCGCGTGGAACCGTTGGATTAGGAGAAAGAGATTCGATCCCGTTTGTGTCGATTTCCCGCGCGATCCTGTCTGCCATGACATGGATCGCGCGGGAGGAACTCCTGCCTGACTATTCTCAAAAAATCTCCGGGAACGAATACGTCAGCACGGCGTTCAGCCGCATATCCGCCACGATCAGCTCTTTGTGTTTCGGGTCCAGGACCACGCCGCGAGGCTTCTTCATCACGGTGAGCTGCTTTCCTCCGTCGATCTTCCACCGGGGCGGAACGTCTCCGTTGTCGTTGATACTCCAAACGCCGACGAAGGTTCCTTCCGGCTCTTCGATCACGCCGTCCGTTATCTGGCTGACCACAATCCATCCGTTCTTGGGGTAGACCTGGATCTGGCGCAGACCGATGATTCCCGTCTTCGGCCCTGCGATCATCGCTTTCGGCTCGGCCTCTCCGCTGTCGGTGCGGTTGAAGATCATCAGGCCGGTCTTGCGGTCTCGGCTTCTCGCGCTCGTGTAGGGATTTTCCGATCCGCTTCCATGAGTGCCGGAAACGACCAGCACGTTGTGGATGGGATCGACTGCCAGCGCCGAGGCGCTCCAGTTGCGCCCGTGCAGTTTTCGGATGGGCGCCACGTCGCCGTTGGCATCTTCGGGGAAAACCAGAATGCCGTCCGTATCGGGCACCAGAATTTCATGGTGCACCGTGTCGATCTCCAAATTGTCCGGAGTGATCAGCTCCGTGTGCGGTCCCTGGATGTAGCGGATCGGCGCTTCGTTTCCGTTGGCCGAGCCGCGGAAGACCATAATCGCCTGCGCGAAGGGATTGCCGACAAACACTTCGTCACGGGCTTCGTCATAGCGAACATCGTGCATCGTCCGGCTTAATTTCGTCGCCTGTCCCGCAATCGCGCGCAGGGGCGTGTCCCCACCGTTTGCCAGCCTGGCAAACGCCGCAATCTGCGGATGTGCCACTCAGTTGGGCACCAGGATTTGATCTCGCTTCGTGTCGTACGCCACCGCGCCCGGATTCCCGATCATCAACGCCGGCGTTCCCTGCGGAGCGGCCCGAATCAGCCGCACCGGCGCCACGTCGCCATTGGCGGTGCGGGGGAAAACAGTGGTCGCGTGGCTGCCCATATTGGCGACCACGAGTTCCTGATTCTTGGTGTCGACAAAGATTCCCGTCGGATTCTTGACCCACGTCTTGGGGCCTTTGATGACGCGGACCGGCGCCGCATCCCCGTTGTCGCTGGCCCGGAACACGAGCACGGAGTCGCCCACATCGTTCGCTACGAATAACTCGTCGTGCTCTTCGTCGAGATAGATCTGCGCCGGCCAATTCAACTGCGTCTTGGGACCTTCGATCTTCCGCACGGGAGCGGCGTCGCCTTTGGCGTCGAGCGCATAAACCGTGATGGAAGGAGCCTCGAATCTTCCCGAGCCCGGCTTCATATTCCTGCGCCGCACGCCTTCGTTCGGAACCTGCCATTTGCCGTCGGAGATTGGCTGCCTCGTGAAATTTTTTCCATCCTTGCTGGAGGCGACCGAGCCGTGATTGCTGACGTAGACGAGTTTCCGCTTGATGTCGAGCGAGATGCCGTGCGGGTCGGCAAGCTGCGTGTGGTCTCCTTCAATGACCCGCACCGGTGCGTCGTCCGCCTTCGCGAGCTTGGGATAAACCACCACGGCGGCGGGGTCCTGGATGGTGAGGAAAAGTTCCTGCGCCTCTTCATTCACCGCGATTCCAAAGGTTCTGTGTGGCGTGTGCAACTCGCGGTCGGGCTTGACGTTTCCGCGGGCGTTGCGCGAAAAAACAACCATGGTGTCGATCGTGTCGTTGGCGATCGAATAGATGTCGCCGTTCTTGGGATCGATGTAAAGGCCGCAGTTGAACTCGATCTTCGTCAGCGGCCCGCCGATCATACGCTTCGGCTCCGACATGGTGGCACTGGGCGGAGTATTGGTTGACCGGTCGTAAACCAGAATTTTGTAGAGGTTCTCGTCCTGGATGACAATTTCGTTCCGCTGCGAATCCACAGCCACCGCGCTCAGAGTTGCATAGGGGTCGTGAATCACCCGCAGCGGTGCGCGATCGAGCGTGCCGGAGGAAGGTTCATCGGCCAGAGCGGAGCGCGCCGCTGCCCGTTCCTGTTGCAGCCCGGCAACCAGCCGCGTCTGCGCGCTGGCCGGTTCAAATTGGCACATCTCACCGCTCTCCATTTCCGGCAATGGCTGGACGGAAACAAGCCGCGGCACGCCGGTGGTCTTCAACAGTTGGGTTTGATTGGCGGTAACGCGGCCGGAAAAGCCGCCCAACAGCAGCCCGCCACCGAGCGCGCAAAGGCCCGCGAGAAGTAGAATTGCTTTCCGGCTTGGTTGCTCACCCGGCCGTCCGTTCATGTTTTGGCTCATCGCTTTCGTGACCTCCCTTCGGAAGCTGAAACGATCTCCGTCTGTGTTTTTCTTCAATATATTCTACGAGCGAAGCCGAAGCAATTTCGCGGCGGTTCCGCCCAGGATCGCTTCCTTCTGGGCGTCGCTCAAACCGGGTACGGCGAGTATCTGGTTCACGGCATCGGTATCGCCCATGGCATAAGGAAAATCCGTCCCCAGTAAGATCCGGTCGGCTCCCACCTCGGCGACCAAGTGCCGCAGACTTTCCGGCGTGTAGACCATCGAGTCGAAGTAGAGCTGCTTCAGGTATTCGCTCGGGCGCTTCTTAATCGACTTACAGGCCGGATCGAAGTCGAAGCAATGATCCGACCGGCCTGTGTAAGAACCGAGGAATCCGCCGCCGTGCGCCGCGCAAATCTTCAGGCCGGGATAACGGTCGAGCGTCCCCTCGAAGATCATATGCGAGAGCGCCACCGTGGTATCCAGCGGATTGCCGATCACGTTGCTCAGTCGTCCGTTGCCCTGAAAGCGCCGGTCGGCCTCCGGGACGCCGGTGGGATGAATAAAAACAAAAACTCCCAGCTCTTCGGCCTTGGCCCAAAACGGCGCGAACTTCGCCGCCGCCAGTTCCTCCCCGTTCACGTTCGCGGAAATCAGCACGCCGTGCATCCCCAGCTTCTTTATTGCGTATTCCAGTTGCTCGGCGGCGAGATCGGGATGCTGCAGCGCCACGGCGGCAAGGCCTACCATGCGGTCCGAGTGCGCGGCGCAAAGCTCCGCGATCTTTTCATTCTGAAGCTTCATAATCTCGCGAGCCAAATCCCGCTCCGCCCAGGGGTAGAGATAGGTCGTGCCGACGCCAAACGCCTGTATATCGATTCCCTCGGCGTCCATCTGTTGCAAGCGGTACGACAGATTCGCGAGCGTCAGATTCCGCCCGTCCACCGTTTCGAGCACCGTTTTGAGCGGCTTCGCCTCCTCGCGGTCCTTGATGTGCTCCCAAACATCGTGGACGTAACAGTGGCAGTGGATATCCACGGTCCGTATGCGGCGGCCTCCCAGCGAGATTTCGCGGCGTTTGCGGGAACCATCGGGCTGCTGCGCATGAGCCGTTGAATCGAAGAGGGAGCAACCGACGAAGAAAACTCCGGCCGCCGCCTTTCCTACATCCGTCAAAAACTCCCGGCGATTGGACATCGAATCCTCTCAGGAGAAAAGAATCGGGTAGCGATCTGCGCGAACCATTTTCACGGTTGCATTATCCCTTTTTCGCAGTGACATAGTTACGATTGACGTTTTCCGTCACGCAATTTCGCATGCGCTCCTGCACACCGAACAACCACCGAAGGATTATATCGCTTCTACCGCTTGCGTCGCTTGGCAGGGGAGTGCTTTTTCGGACTTGGCTTCTTGGGACTTGGTTTCTTCGGACTAGGCTTTTTGGGACTTGGTTTCTTGGAGCTTGGCTTTTTGGAACTCGGTTTCTTGGGACTCGGCTTCTTTGTGCCGAGCTTCTCTTGTGCCGGCTTTTGAGGAGTTGCGGTCTTGGCTTCCGTCTCTCCGGCCGTCTTCTTCAAGAACTTCGCTTGATCGTTCTTGCCGTGGAGTTTTCCTTCGATCGACTGGTAGAAAAACGCGTCCAGAATCCTCTGATGGCGCGGCGTGCCCGCCGGGACTCCCAGCGCTTGGAGTTCCTGCTCAGGGAGGTGCGAACGCAGCGGGAGATATTTGTGGAGGAACGTTTTGATGCGGGACTGGAGCTTGGCCTGGGGGAACTCGGTCATCAACAGCACCATCAGGTCCGGCGGGGCTTCGAGCAGCAGATGGTAAAGCCGCGTGGGGTTCGAGCCCTCCTTGCCCATCAATTCCTTCGCCAGTTTTTTGGCGCCGGATTCCAGCTTTTCCATGGCGCCCAAATCGGCCTTCTTCATTTCCAGCCGCTGTCCCAGCAGCGCGACATCCCGGGGCGTGAGTTTCCTCACCAATAAATACAGGAACAAATCGAACGATGTCCCATGGATTCCCGACTGCAACAGCAGTTGCGCGGCCTTCGCGGCGTGGGCGATTCCCTGCACATTCACGCGGCCGCCCTGCAGCCGCGGATTCATCGCCTGGAGCAGTTCTTCCTTGTCGAGCGCCCTCAGAACTTCCACGGGATTTCGCTCGCGCGAGATCTGGCGCAGCTCGTGAAGCAAGCCTTCTCCCGATGCCTCGGCCTCGAAGTGATTGGCCCGGGCGGCCTGATATTGCGCGGCCGTTTTTTGCTCCCACTGGAAATGCAGGCGCGTACGGAAGCGCACGGCGCGAAACATGCGGACCGGGTCGTCGGAAAAAGAGCGGCTGTGGAGAGTGCGAATTTCCTTCCGCTCAATGTCCCCGGCGCCGTTGGTGGGATCGAGCAGCAGTCCCCGCGACTGCGGGTTGAGCGAAATTCCGATGGCGTTGATGGAAAAATCCCGCCGCTTGAGATCGGTGATGATCGGCGCGGGTGCAATCATGGGGCGTGGGCCTTTCGAATAGTCCTCCGAGCGCGCCATGGTAACGCTGCCCTGGACTCCGCCGGGGAATTCCAACTCGGCGGCCTGCAGCGCGTCGCTTTGCCAAACTACCCGGGCATCTTCCCGTTGCAGCGCGCGGATCAATTGCAGCGCCTTTCCCTCCACCACAAAATCCAGATCCTCGATCGGAAAACCGCAGATGAGATCGCGAATCGCGCCTCCGGCGAGATAGACGGTCATGCCCAGCGCTTCAGAAGCTTTCTGAAGACGCAAAACCACCCGCCACTGGTCGGGGCTTAGCCGGCTTTCCATCAGGAAGAGGTAATCGCTCATGATCGTTCAACGGCGCGCATCAATTCTCGTGTCTCGTGGCCTGTCGCGTGTTCTGGCCGTGCGCGCTTCTGGCGCGCTCCCGGTGAGCTTCACGAAGCCCGGGGATGATGGCGCTGATAAATCTCCTTCAATCGAGCGGTCGCCACATGCGTGTAAATCTGCGTGGTCGAGATATCCGAATGTCCCAGCATCATTTGCAGCGACCGCAAATCGGCGCCGCGGGCCAGCAAGTGCGTCGCAAAACTGTGGCGCAACAAATGCGGCGTTATCGGTTTCCGTATGCCTGCGAGCTTCCCATGGCGGCTCAGCAGAAACCAGACTCCCTGGCGCGTCAGCCGTCCCCCGCGCCGGTTTACAAAAAGATAGGGCGACAGGCGCTTCCCCACGAGTTTCGCGCGCGCGCCCGCGCAATACTTTTCAACCGCCGCAATCGCAATCTTGCCCACCGGAACGATTCGCTGTTTGTTGCCTTTTCCGATCGTGCGAACGTAGCCCGCTTCCGCGTTCATGTCCGCCACGCGAAGCGTAATCAGCTCGGAAACTCTCAGGCCAGCCGCGTAAAGCATCTCGATCATGGCGCGGTCCCTGGTCCCGAGCGGCGTGTCTTCGGAAGGCTGCGCCAGCAGCTTTTCCGTTTCTTCCAGGGTCAAATACTTCGGCAGAATCTTCCAGACCCTGGGCGATTCCAGGTTCTCCGTTGGATTCGTGCGAACCAGATTTTCCCGGCGCAGGTAGCGGAAAAACATCCGCAGGCTGACCATCTGGCGAGCCACGGTGCGGCTTTCCAGCGACTGCTGTTCGAGCCATAACAAAAACTTGCGTACGCCAATCACTCCCGCCGCGTCGAAATTCCAGCCGTTGTTCTCAAGGAAGCGGCGAAACTTTTCCAGGTCCCTGCCGTAGGCCTCGACCGTGTTCTCCGCCAAGCCTCGTTCGACGCGGAGGTAGTTCAAAAAGCCGTCCACCTGCTCCTGCATCTCGACTGACATGAATTTCTAATCCCTCAATCTCGATCCCACGACGCAGTTCGATCATCTCCTTATCCTGCAATCTCTTAGACGGCATTGGGCATCACCGGCTCTGCGGCAGCCCCCACCATAGTGCACGATTATAGCACGCTAACTATATAAAAACAAGATACTTATATTCCAACAGGTCCGCTTTGAAAGAACTCCAACTGGGTTCTAATTTGAATCTTGATCTGGTTGCAGCCCGGTTCGTTTTTGGCCGAAAAAGTACAAGCTGTTTTAATTCAATAGGTTAGATATTATGCCCACATTTGGATATAAGAAGAGGGCATACTAACACATACGCTGCCGCTGAGTAAACGATTGAATCGTTTTTTGTATCGTTTTCTCAACATAACATATTAGGCAAAAAACACATGAAACTGCAGCATCCGGCGAGTATCTCGGTGAGATTCGCGGAAGGATTTGCGTGAGTAACAGGAACGAGGAACGCTCGTTTGGCGCGACTACCTGAGGCAGCGATCCCGGCGGTGTTAAACTTTATTGTCTCGCTGGATTCGCGACTTTCCAGCGAGGCGTCGTTGGCAGAACGGCTGATTGCTTCAGACCGTGCGATGAACCATCTTTAAATATCTTCTGGAAGTGTGAAGGACCTTGCGATGAAACTAAAGGAAATTGCGCAAAGGCTCGGCGGCGTGCTGGACGGCAACGGAGAACTGGAGATTACGGGCGTGAACACGCTCGACCGGGCGGGCGGCAGCGAGTTGACATTTCTTTCCAATCCCCGTTACAGCTCGCTGGTGCGTACCACCAAGGCCGGCGCCATCTTGCTCGCCAAGGATTCCGGCCCGATGCATCTCGCCGTGGTGCGTTGCGCCGATCCTTATCTGGCCTTCGCCAAGGCGCTGGAGTTTTTTTACAAGCCTCCGCTTCCCCCGCCCGGTGTGCATCCAACGGCCGTCATCGCGACGACCGCCCGCATCGGCCCAAACCCCAGCATCGGTCCTTTCGTCGTTGTAGGCGACGACGTGGAGATCGGCGCGAACGCCGTCCTTCACAGCCACGTCGTCCTCTATCGCGGCGTGAAGATCGGTGACGATTTTTACGCCCACAGCCATGCGGTGGTGCGGGAGTTCTGCCAGATCGGCAATCGTGTCCTTCTTCAGAACGGAGTCATCATCGGGGGGGACGGTTACGGATTTGCCAAGCAGCCCGACGGCCGCCATTACAAGATGGTTCAGTCGGGAATCGTGGTGATCGAAGACGATGTCGAAGTGCAGTCCCTCTCGTGCGTGGACCGCGCCACGGTCGGCGAGACCCGCATTCAGCGCGGCGCCAAGCTCGATAACTTTGTCCAGGTGGGACACGCTTCACTAGTCGGCGAGAACGCTATCATCTGCTCGCAAGTGGGACTTGCCGGCAGCTCGCGTCTGGGTAAAAACGTTTTGCTCGCGGGCCAGGTCGGCGTCTCCGGTCACCTCACGCTGGGCGACAACGTAGTCGTCACGGCCCAGAGCGGCATCCCTGGCGACGTCCCCGCAAACTCCATGGTTTCCGGCTCGCCCTCGATCGACAACCGGTTGTGGTTACGTTGCATCGCCGTATTCAACAAGCTTCCGGAACTGGCCCGGACCGTCCGCGAACTCAAGGCCATCATCGAGACCCGAAACACCGAAAAGGAATCGTGAAAACCCAATCGGGGCTGTCATTCCGAGCGCAGCGAGGAATCTGCACTTGCGCCTTCATGCGACACGCTGAACACCAACTCCCCCAAAAACTCAATCCGTCAATTGAATGTACCCGAGCTTCCCGTTCCTGCTGTTCCACCAGACCCGATTGGTGTTGGAAGGATCGAGCTGAATAATCCACGGCTGCTCATTCGTGCTCGTCAGCGGGTACTCCGCAAAGGTATTCGTACGCGGATCGAAGCGGCCAATCCTGATGTTCTCGTATTCGCCGTACCAAATCACGTTTCGCTTCTTATCCACGTCGACTCCCTGGCCTGCACCCTTTGTGGGAGGCGTATATTCCGTGATGTTGCCGGTGCGATAATCCACCTTAACCAGCTTGCCCTCCGAAAGCGTGTTGGCCCAGAGATTCCCGTCCGCGTCCGCCACGATGCGCCGCGGTCTGGACTTGGGAGTAGGCAGCGGGTACGCCGTAAACTTGCCCGTAGCCGTATCTACTCGCACGATGGTGTTGTCTTCGTCGCCCGAGAACCAAACCATACCATCTCCCCCCACCGTCAACCCGAAGGGATGCTGACCCATTCGGACAGGGTATTCGGTGACCTTTCGCGTGTTCGGGTCCAGTTTCACCATCCGCTGTTTCGCGGTGGAGGTGGCCCAAACGCTCCCATCCGCCGGAAAGCGCAGTGTGTTGTAGAAGATATCTCCGCCGGGTATCGGCGCGATTGGAACGTCGTAGGTGTTGATTACTTTCTGGGTCTTGGGATCGTACTCAATCCACTGCGAGTGGGGACCATCGAGCGAAGTGAACCAGACGTTGCCCTTCGGGTCGAGTGCTACCGCGCCGAAGATATCCTTATTAGGCTTGCCGGAAGGTGTCACAACTCGCGTATAAGCAAGCGTCTTCGGGTCCAGTCGGCCCAGGATACCCGTAGTCTTTTCGCAGACCCAAATAATCCCCTGAGGATCCACAACATAATTGCCCGCCTGAATGGAGTCTCCGAGACTGAGTTCCATCGCGAAGTACTTCGTCTCCGCACCTTTGAGAAACGTCCGGGGCAGGTGCCGGTTGGGATCGGCCGGAGGCGGCTCGATGATGGGGGGCGTGTCCGGCCCGAAATTCTTCGACACATAATCCACGATCACATCGCGCTCATGATCGGTGAGCGGAACCACGTTCAATCCGGTCCGGGCGTTGTATTCGGCCCGGCGCTCGGGGTTTTCTTCGAGGTAAAGCCGCATCGAATCCACCGAGGCTTCCCAGCGGTCGCGAGTCGCCCGCCGTGCAACGTAATTCCCGGGGCTATGGCAGATTACGCATTTTGTCAGGAGAATTTTCTTCCCCTCGCCTTCCGGCATCAATTTCACATACTCCTCATCGGTAAATTTCTTCGGAGGCGGATAAGTTTTCTGAGGAACGCTCAAATCCAGATCCATCTTCCCAGGCTGGCCGCTCGCCACCTCCACCGGCGCAGCCGATGCACTTTGATAACCGCCACCAAAGCCCTGGACCATATACTTCCCCGGAGGGAGACTGGGCGAGCTGTACCGGCCCTTGTCCTGGCTGACCACCATGTAAGTTAGCCGGCCCGAGTCCGCGCTGGCGACTTTGACGAATGCTCCCGCCACCGGCTGCCCCGAAGCGTTTTTTACTACTCCGGTGACGTTGCTGGTTGTAGGTTCGGCTGTCGAGCCGGTGACTGCCACGATGGCCAGAGCCGCGATCAGAATCGCCGTCCGCCGCGTTTCGTTTGCAATATCAATATTCCGTATCACAGCTTTCTTCTCCTTTGATGGCTGTCGATTCGGTTGGTCGGATCGTCTACCTTCTTCCTTCTACCTTCTTCCTTCTACCTTCTACCTTCTGACTTCTCCCCTCAAGGGCAGGTTCCGAGACGGCAGCCTCGCTTCTTGGCGTCGGGAATTTCCTCCACCCGTTGCGGGATGAATCCATTCCGGTTCGGCATTTGGATCTTCGGCAGACTCTTGGCGTCGATGACTTCGCTCTCCTTGACGATGTCGTTCTTAAACAACAGAAAGGCGGTCACCGCATAGACCTCGCTCGGGCTGAGCGAGCCCTCTTGATTGTGCGGCATGGCGCGGTTGATGTAGTCCCAGAGCGACGTCGCAAACGGCCAGTAACTGCCAATCGTTCTCCGAGCCTGAGGCGTGCTGAGCGAGCCTTTGCCTCCCACCAGAGCAGGTCCGAGCTTGGTCCCTTCCAGCGCTGCTCCGTGGCATGCCACGCACTTTTTTCCGTAGATCGCGGCGCCCTCCTTGGCGCTTCCGCTCCCCGGCGGCAGTTCTTTGCCGTCCAGGCTGATCGCAATGTCCCAAGCGCGAATTTCCGCGTCGCTCGGCGTCCTTCCCACGTTGCTATAGGTAGAGGTCTGTGCCAGCATCGCGAGCGGCGCAGCGACGCAGGTAAAGCAGAGGCACGGGGCCAGCATACTCACGAGGCGGTTAAGCGAATATCGCATTGAGCACGCTCCCATCTCGAGTCACTTTCCAGGGTTGAATGGCGTTGAAGTGACTGAGGTTGTATGTGGTGTTTTGAAAATAGTCGAAGCTCAAGTTGACGTTCAAAATCTTTCCCAGCTCGGCGACGCTCGGCTGAACCTCGTCCCGATCGTCCGTGCAGCGGGACTGTAGCACAACTTCTTCTCCGTCCCAATTCCAGGGCATGCGGAACCGGGTGTGCGCTTTCCGATGCACCGGCCCCTGTAGCTCGGCGTCCTTCCAGCTCTTGCCGCCGTCGGTAGATACTTCAACCCTCTTGATGGCGCCACCGCCGCTCCAGGCCAATCCGGTGATTTCGAAGAATCCGCGGCCCGGCAATTTTTGTCCGCCGGAAGGCCGCGTGATGACCGATTTCGGTCCCATCTCGAATTGGAACCAGCGCGACGTTCCGTCCGCTCTCAGGCTGGGATACTTGGTGCTTTCTCTCATTCCCATGTAAGGCTGGTCCACCAGCTTGATTCGCCTCAGCCACTTTACGTTGTTGATTCCTTCGTAACCGGGCACCAGCAGCCGCATCGGGTATCCCTGTTCGGGACGCACCGGCTCGCCGTTTTGCCCGTAGGCCACCAGCACGTCGTCCATGGCCTTCTCGATCGGGATGCTCTTCATATGCTTGCCCTGCTCGGTCCCTTCCGCCACGATCCAGGTCGCTCCCTTTTTTACGCCCGCCTCTTTGAGCAACAGAGACAACGGCACGCCGGTCCACTCACTGCAACTGGTGAGCCCGTGGGTTTCCTGGGCCGTGCCTGACGGCAAAATCCGCGCCAACCCTGGTGCAAATCCGGCTCCGGTGGGCGCGCTGTTTCCGGCGCACTCCACGAAATGAACCCGGGTTACGGAAGGCAGCCGCTCCAGTTCTTCCAGCGTGAAAATCAGAGGACGGTCCACCAGTCCGTGGATCAGCAGGCGATGCTCGCGGGGGTTGATGTCCGGGGGATCGTAACCGTGACAAATCAGGAAGTGCAGCGAAGCCGGCGTGATGACACCCACCGAATTCTGAAGCGGAGTCCGGAATCCGTAGTCGCGCGGGACTCCCGGTCGCTGGTCCTTCCCGTAGAACCCGTTGGTGCCGATGCGCAGCGAGTCCACATATCGCGAGCGCTCGCCGTAGGCGTAAGGGTACGAGTCTTTGGGGCGCCCTTCGGTCGTCTCGGTCCCAATGATTTGGCCTTTCGCCGACCCGATTGCACCTACCGCCAAACCCGCCAGCGCGGCACTCTCTTTCAAAAACCGCCTGCGGCCACGATTCTTGGCATCCATATTTCCCACCTCCTAAAAAACCGCCGATGAATACGTACACTTTAGGAGCACGCCGCCATGGATGTCAACCGGGATTGGCGGGCCATTCGCGGTAACCAATCCCGGCGCCGTTATTCCTTGATTCTCATCTCCCGCCGAGACAAGGCTGCGTCAAAGTCGGAGGCCGAGGAGCGAGGTAGCCACGGCACGCCTTTTGTGCCGCCCTTCGGCAGGCTCAGGGCCGTGAGCGAAGTCGAACGGTGGGCACGTTCCGGGTTCCTTCCGGTGTCGAGCATGTGAAAGCCAATTTGAAGCCAAAACCAAAAATGAAAGTGACTGGAAACAGGCAACTTGCGGGCGCGAACCCATTTTTTTTTACTATTTATCACGCGCCCTTTGTTGCGCCGCTCGCATTAGCTTTGCAGAACGTGCGTGTTTTGCGGGACGTGTTTTGCGGGAGAGGACGGGAGACGGCGGGAGGTTGCTGGTAAGGTATAATTACCCAATGTAAGATATACTAAGCCAGTGGCCCATGAAGCCCCAAGCGGCCAGCCGTCTACGTGATTTCGCTCACTTCCAATACCATGCCAATGTGCAAAGCCTCGCGTCACAATGTGCAAAGCTACTCCTTGCACCGATTGTTAGCGGAGGATTCCAATGAATCGCAACGAGCGGAAATGACCTGTGACGGCTAGCGCCCGTCTCGGAATTGCAATCCGAATTTCATTTCGGCCCGTTGGTCTTCTTGCTCCAATTCGGAACAAATGTGATCTGAGCTGCGGTCGGCGGCTGCTCGCTGCCCCGGACCATCAGAAAGCGCTTTCCGTCGGGACTGACGTCGTAGTCCGGTCGGAACGTCACGCCGTGGCGGTAATTTCCCTCAAAGAGCAGGCGGGGCGCGGAGGCGGAAAATCCCGGAGTGGTCTTCACCTCGACCGACATCATCTTGTCTCCGTTGCGATAGAAAATCTCGTTGCCGGTTGGCGACCACACAGGTTCCGATCCGCCTCCGGACGAAATTTTCCATCGCTCCTGCGTCGGCGGAAATGGCTTGACGTAAATCTCGCTGTTTCCGGTTTCGTTGGAGTAGTAAACGACCCAGTGCCCGTCTGGAGAAAATCGCGCCGCCGACTCATCCTGCGCGGTCGAAATATAATCTTCGGCAATGCGCTCCTTATTGGCCGCCGGATCGACGCGCAGCAGCAAAATATTGCGATTCGTTTGCGGAGCCTGGTCGGTCACCAGTAAGAAGCGCCCGTCCGCAGAAAAGCCGGCCGGTTCGTTGACGTATTTGCTGTTGGTGAGTTGCTCGGCGCCACCGCTCCCGTCGGCCAACGTCCACCAGACGTTCCGCGAGCCGCTCCGGTTGGCGAGGAATGCCACGCGCTTTCCGTCCGGCGTCCAAACGGGAAACTCGTTTTTCGAGTCCGAGGCAAGCTGGTGAAATTGGTTGCGATCGAGATCGTATACAAAAACCTCTTCTTGCGGAGTCGAAAAAACAATTCGTTTGCCATCGGAGGAAATGCGGGGATGCTCGTAAGGCCGTTGCGCGGCGGCGAGCGGCGTTGCGGAGCCGTCGCGATTGACCCACACCAGACTGTTCCGGCCCTCGCCGCCCGGATCGAGCAAATAAGCCAGCGTCCCGTTGGCGGAAATGGAATAATGCGCCGCGCCGGTTCGGGGGTGGGCTTGGACGTGATCGAGAACCTTCTCCGGTTTCCCGGTCAGCTCCAGGCGCGTCGGATCGAATGGCGCGGCCAGCAGCGATCCGCGGTGGATATATAGCAGATGTCCCGCGGAATAATGCGGCTGGGTTCCCGAGTCGATCAGCTTGCGCCGCTGGTCCGTGCCGACGCGTTCGGCTACGATTTGTCCTTCATCTCCGGTATCGCCGCCGGGAACGGTGAACAGGACCGTTTTGCCGTCCGGCAGGAGTTCGGGCCAGCGATGGCTCCGGTCGCCCTTCAGCGCAGTCAAGGGCTGCGGGGTTCCTCCGGATGGAGAAATTGCCATCAAGCCGGAGCTGAGCGCCGGCGTGAAGGCGATTTGGTCGCTGGTTCCCCAGCTCATTCCGCGCGGCTGAGTGATCTCGCAGAGCGTGACTACCGGACCGCCGCCGACCGGAACTTTCTGGAGTTTTTTGCCGAAGGCCACAAACGCGATCCACTTCCCGTCCGGCGAAAAGACGGGATTCTCCGCTCCGTCCGTGCCCGCCAGCGGTGTAGTTTTTTTGTCGCGGACCGAGCGCAGGAAAAGCTGCCGTCCGCCGCTGGTGCTAGCCGCCACGAAGACCACACGCTCGCCGTCGGGCGAAATGGAGATCGCCGGTGAAATGATGGCGTCAAGCGTTTCCCCCGGAACGGGAGCTGCATAGCCGCTTCGAGCGCGGGCCGGCTGCTGAGCGCGCACCGGACTCGAATTCACCCCCAGAATTGCGGCGAAGAGCACCATCGGAATCAGCGCGGACGCGGCGCATCCGTTCGACAATCCAGCCGGGTGCGCGACTTTTATTCGATCCATGGCGGATTTACCTCCTAAACAGAATCCCTGCAAAAAACTGGAAGAGATCGCCGATGTGTCGGATAAATCATACATCCTGGCGCGCGCCGCCTCAATCCGCGCGAGCAAGACGGGAATGCGCATCTCCGATTCGCATGTGGAAGTTGTGTTGTGTGACTTGAGAAATTTGGCGGGGCCGACGAGACTCGAACTCGCGACCTCCTGCGTGACAGGCAGGCGTTCTAACCAACTGAACTACGGCCCCGTTTTGGTAGCGACACGAAAAAGCGCCGTCCGGCATGGGAAGCCTCGCGGCGGCTGTGAAGCAGACCGAAGTATAGCATTTGTGGCGGGCATTACCAAATCGCTCGCCCTCGTTCTTGTCACTCGTCACTCGTCACTGGTCACTGATTTTCCGCCGTTCGGGACCCAGATACCAGCGCGCCATGACCGCTGCGGCCGGTTTGTTCATTGGCGTCATCCAGGGATCGTCGGGCCCGCCGCCGACGCCGGTCGAGTACCACTTCCACCAGTACATTCCGTAAAACCAGGGTTTCGAGTAAAACGCGCGGAAGACGACCTCGTAGCCGCGGGCTTGCTCGGCGGTGTCGATGGCGGCGGGGAGCTTTTCGTTCCAAGGCTCGCGGACGGCCCCATGGCGGCTGGGGAAGCCGGCTTCGGTAAAGATCACGGGACGGTCGGCGCGGCGCTGGACCTGCTCGACACGCCGCACAACGTCTTCGGCGCCCTTCTGCAACGCGGCGGCGGAAACGTCTCCGTCGCGACTCAGGGGATAATAATTATTCAGGCCGATGTAGTCGAGCGCGTCCCAGAAAGCTACCGTCTCGAACTCGCTGCCCCAGTGCGCCGCATAGGTGATGGGGCCGCGATAGATCCGGCGCACGGCCGCGACGATCTCGCGCCACTCCCGCTCGTAGCCGGCCATCTCCCCCAGTTCATTGCCGAGGCAAAGCAGGTCGTTGTGGTTCTGCTCGGCCACCGTGGCGTAGTGGAGAATCCACTCGCGGTACTTCGAGAACCACAGCTTGCGGTCGGCCTCGGCCGCGAAATGAATGTTGCCACTATAAAAACCTCCGCGCAGCCACACCTGCGGCTTGAGCATCACTTTCAGTCCGAGCCGGTGGGCTTGGGAGGTGACGTTCGAGATGCCCTCGTCGCTCTCGCCCCGGAATCGGATCAGGTCGGGCGATCCCGGACCGGGCATGAAGGCGAACGGCGAGACCGAGATCGAGTCCACTCCAAGCTGTTTCAACGGCTCGAGAACTTTGCCGATCTCGGGCGATGCGTAATCGCCGCCGTTGCGCCACCGCTCCTGAGTGAACGCCACACCGCGCTGGAAGAACGGCTCGTGCCGGGTTGCGGAATTTGAATCGGAAGTCTTCGCCCGGGATTGCGATGGCTCGCTCGCAGGCAACACAGCCGTCATCCGAAAGACGATGAGCAGCGGCAGCAAAAGCCACCATCGCAGGCAAACGCTCCACCACCGTCGGCAGCGCGACACGGTAAATTGCGGCAAATGCGGAAATGGCGGCATCAATTCTCCCAAGGCTTCGAACCACACTCCGCTATACGCACAGCTTCTCCAGCAGCTTTTCGGCTTCGGAAGCCGTCAAACGGTGAGGCTCGAAGAACCGAGCTAGTTCCACATCCGGGAAGCCGGCCTGCACGAGCTTTGCCGGAAGCAACTCCCGAATCCGCTCGGGGCTGTTCCGCGGCAATTGGAAAAGGCAGTCGAAAAGCACCTGGTGAATCGCGCTGCGAAAAGAATACGTACGCAGACGCCTGTAAACTTTGTCTCGAAGCTCTCGTCCTGGACTGTTGCCGGAAACCTCGGGCCCGCGATCCAGTCCGGTGCTCGCGGAATCGAGACCGGGCTGGCATAGGAGTTGCAGCAAGCGAGCTTCCATGGCCGAGATTTCGTTGCTTGCCGCCACAGGCGTTAGAAAACAGAAGGACCGGCCTCAGTGGAATCACAATGCAAAACCGGCCGTTCCCGGTCGCTCTGCTATGCGGGGACCTGCTCCACGATGGGGACCCCTAACGACCGCAGCTTCGCGGCGACGCCGTTCTGGTCCATCCGCGTAGCATCATATTCGATTGCAATGGTCTGCTCCGGATCGTTCACGGAAATCCTGCGGATTCCCAATTGTGTATACGACTCGCCCAGCTTCTGCGCCAGCGCGATGCTCAATGTGCCTTGATACTTGAAAACTACAACCACGGTCGTCATAAATGATAAATTCCAATCCAAGAAGAAAAGTTCAATGAGCGGAGGAGCGTCCGCCCGGCTTTCGGCGTCGTTCCAGGTAAACAACCCCTCCCTTTCGGTCGGGGCTCTGATCTATGATCGCGTCTATTATAAAGGCAGTCAAAGGTCTTTGGGAGTCTGGAGCCGTTTCTTGATGCCGGCGCTGCTGCTGGTTTTCCCGTTCAGTTGAGCGCGAACACTTAAGCCCTTGGCCCGCGCGGCCATGGCGACTGAGCCTCAAATGCAGCTACTTTACCCGTCGTATGGCGCATCGGGATCAAAGGCCCGGCGGATCACTTGGGAAACCATTGCCATTCTGGATCGAGAAAGAGAGCGTGCTTCTCTCCGGAGCAGACGGTCTTTTGTGAGGGTGGTAATAAAGTGGCCTTTTAAGTATGATGTCGCCGGCAGACCGCTCTCCCCAGGGTCCAGCCGGAGAGTCGTGGGACCTTCGTACCCAGCACTCCCAAACGGGACAATCAAAACCGAGTTCACTTGCTCGCTGGTATTTCGGGCGTTGAGCGAAACGATTAAGACCCAGTGGCGCGCAGGAGGATCGCCAATGTTGGCGGTCCAAATTTCACCGCGCATGGGAACCGGGACAACCCGCCGGGTGGCTGGATGGCTACTCGTCAAAATCAACCTCATCCGCCGAGTGCGATAGAGCGGTTTCGAGCGTCGCTTCCTCGTTTTCCACGCTGGCGGGCCGTCCGGCAAAATAGGCCGCCGTGTCCCGCTCCAACCTGGCTCGCCTCTCTTCTCGCTGTACTCTCTGCGCAATGAAATCGACCGCTTCTGCGATGGTGCGGGCGCGGCCGGTTTTCACAAGGTTCCGCAGGTATCGGTGGGTATCGCGAGAGACCGTCGTGGAAATCTTTTGTCGTGCGCCTGTCGTCTTCATCGCCGCTCCCGCAAAGCTTGATCTTTACATAGGATATTTTACCCGATATTTGTCTTCCAATAAAGGGGATATTTAGTAGGATGAATTACGGGTTTTCCGCTGGTTGCGAAAAAGGCTTTGGTCGGCCTGCCGGGCCAAGCACCTTCCTCTGCCGCGTATCGCTTCGCCATCTTCCCCGAAATCCCCGCCTCACACTTTCCTAAATGAGCGATTGAGCCACGCCTAGCACTATGCTAGGCTTTCCCTAGGAGATGTCAATGGCTACGCTTTACGTTGAAAAGATTCCGGACGACTTATATAAGGCCCTTCGAGACCAAGCACGTCGAAATCGAAAATCGATTACTGCGGAGGTGGTGTCTCTTCTGCAACAAAACATCGTTACTCCCGAGCAATTAAAACGCCGGCAGGCATTTTTCCTAAAGATGAAACGGTTGCGCTCCCGCAAGCCCCTTTCGGCAGGTCCCTTTCCCTCCACGGAGGAAATGCTGCGTGAGGACCGGTCACGGTGAAGGTCTATGTCATCGACGCCAGTGTCGCGGCTAAGTGGTCTCTGCCGCCGGCGGAAGAGCGCTTCGCCGAGGAGGCGCTGGAGTTGCTGCGCCGGTACAAGACTGGAGAAGTTCAGTTCATAGTACCCGACCTGTTCTGGGCAGAGCTTGCTAACGTTCTTTGGAATGCGGCCCGTCGGGGAAGAATCACGCGTGCCGCCGCCGAAATAGCTCTTTTCTCCGCGCAGGAAGAACAGTTTTCCACCGTTTCTTCCCAGACGCTGCTTGGTGAGGCGTTCACGATTGCAGCGACATTTGATCGCCCGGTTTATGACAGCCTCTACGTCGCTCTCGCGATTATTTCGAAAACGACCTTCATTACCGCTGACGAAAAGCTCGCGAATGCAGTTTCGGCACGCCTGCCGGTCAAATTACTGGGATCAGCGTAGCCAGAACCCGTATTGCAATACTTCTTGATCCGATGAAAATCGACAGCCAATTCGCTGCCGGGGAGAGTCCCGCCTACGCCGTGTTTATCACCGGCTCGTGTTCCACGGGGAAATTGACGGAGTTCGCGATGAAGCACTTGGCGTGCGCTTCTATGTGCAGATCGCGAGCCTTCGCAACGTCGGAGCCGGGCGCAACCGTTACCTGGGGCCGCAAGACGACGCGGCGGAAGTGTCCGGAGCCGTCCGGCGTTTCTTCCATCTCGCCCTCCGCGCGGTCCACATAACCAACCACAACCACATGCGCAACCGTACACAAGTGGAGATACCAGAGCTTGTGACAGGCCGATATCGAGGCGATCAGCAGTTCTTCCGGGTTCCAGCGCTTGGCGTCGCCGCGGAAGGCCGGATCGGCGGAGCCGGATATGGGCGGCTTCTCGCTGCCGGCCGTGATCTCGTGACGCCGCTCGTAGGCGCGATAGCCCGACGTGCCGGTCCCGGTGTTGCCGGTCCATGTGACGGTGACTGCGTAGCGGTGTATTTTTTCCATAGCTGCTCCTATCGCGCGCTGCCGCGGGCGATGGCCTTTTGGAATTCGGCGGCGTGCAATGTGTTCAGCACATCCTTTTTTTCGAGCCATCCGCGGCGCGCCATTCGCACGCCGTATTGAATGTTTGCAAGGTGGCTGGTGTGATGGGAGTCGGTGGAGATCACCAGCTTGACGCCTTTTTGCTTGGCGAGGCGGATGTTGTGGTCGCCGAAGTCCAGCCGCTCGGGAGAAGAGTTGATCTCCAGCGCGATGTGACGGCGGTGGGCCTCCTCCAGAACCTTTTCTATATCGAAGCCGAACGGCTCGCGGCGGAGCAACAATCGGCCCGTGGGGTGAGCCACAATGTTCAGGTTGGGATTTTCGAAGGCGGCAAGCAGACGCTCCGTCATCTCTTTGGCGGGCAGGTTAAAATACGAGTGGACGCTGGCGACGACCACGTCGAGTTGCGCCAGCACTTCATCGTCGAGATCGAGCGTGCCCTTCTGATGGATATCGACCTCGGTTCCGGTGAAGATTCGGAAGCCTTCGAGATGAGACTCGACTTTGCGAATCTCCTTGATCTGAGCGAGCACGCGCTTTTCGTTCATGCCGTTGGCCATGGCCAGCGCCTTCGAGTGATCCGTGATGGCGATGTATTCGAGGCCGCGCGCCTGGGCCGCCTGCGCCATTTCCAGGATGGAGCATTGGCCGTCAGTGGCGGTGGTGTGCATGTGCAGGTCGCCGCGGATGTCCTCGGGGCGCAGCAAATGCGGTAGCTTGCCCGCGCCCGCCGCGTCGATCTCGCCATTGTTCTCGCGCAGCTCTGGCTCGATGTAGGCGAGGCCGAGTTTCTTGTAGACTTCCTCCTCGGTGCGGCTGGCGACCCGTTCACCGTCGGAGATGCGGAACAGGCCGTATTCGCTCAGCTTGAAACCGAGGCGCTTGGCCCGGTCGCGCAGCGCCACGCTGTGCGCCTTGGAGCCGGTGAAATACTGGAGCGCCGCGCCATAACTTTCCGGCTCCAGCATACGGAGATCCACCTGGATGCCCTCTTTCAACTTCACGCTCACCTTGTTTTCACCTTTGGCGATGGTCTCCGCGATCTTCGGAAATTTCAGGAAATGAGCGGCAATCTCTGCCGGCACGCCGCCCGTGACTAAAAGATCGATGTCTCCGATAGTTTCCGCTCCGCGCCGCAGGCTGCCGGCCGGTGTGACTTTTTTTACGTCGGGGCAATGCGAGAGATACTGCTTCAATTCTTCGGCGAGGTCGCTCGCCATATTGATGAGGTGCCGTCCTGCGCTGCGCTTGAATGACTCAATGGATTTGAGAAGCTTTTGTTCGAGCTTTTCGCCCATGCGGGGCAGCTCGCGAAGCTTTCCCTCACGGCAGAGTTTTTCCACGTCCTCCAATGACTGCACCTTGAAGTGAGTGAGCAGCATCCCAACGCCCTTCGGTCCCAGGCCCTGGAGGTTCAGCAAGTCAAGCGCCACGGCGGGGTACTTAGAGGCCAGCTCGCGATGCAGCGTCAGCTCGCCCGTGCGGCTGATCTCCTCGATGTGCGCCGCCATGCCTTTGCCGATGGAAGGAATATCGGTGAGCTTTCGCTCGGGGTCGGACAGGATATCCTCGATCCTCTCGGAGAGGTTTTCAATGGCCCGAGTGGCGTTGCGGTAGCTGCGGATTCGGAACGGGTCTTCGCCGGAGATTTCCATCAAATCCGCCGTCTCGGAAAAAATCCGCGCGATTTCTTTGTTTTCCATGGGGATCAGCTCCGATGCTGTCATTCTGAGCCCTTCGACAAGCTCAGGACAGGCTCCGCGAAGAATCTGCTGTTCGAATCGCGGTAGTGAACGCAAAGCAGATTCTTCAGCCCGGCAGAAAGCGCCGGACTTCAGAATGACAGCCCCAAAAGGGTTTTCGATAAGCCTTTAAGCGTCATGGGCTGAATTCGGTCCGAATCGCCGTCAGGTCCTCGCCAGCACGATTTCGTTTTTCTGCACTCGCAGGCACCTCGAACGCTGGCCCTCGGCGACCGTTTCGAGTGTCACCGGAGCGTGGCGGCATTCCTCCGTTACGTAACCGCAGCGCGGATGAAAGCGGCAGCCAGCGGGGAAATTCAGCGGGCTCGGGACGGTACCGGGTATCACATCGAGACGAGCTTTTTTCTTTCCGAGCTGGGGACGCGAGTGAAACAAGCCCAGCGTATAGGGATGCCGGGGATTTCGGAACAAGTCCGTTGTCGAGGCGTATTCGACGATTTGGCCTGCGTACATGACGGCCACGGCGTCGGCGAGGTCCGAGACGATACCGAGGTCGTGCGTGATGATCAGGATGGACATCCCGAACTCCGCCTGCAATTCGCGCAACAGCTCCAGGATTTGCGCCTGGATGGTCACGTCGAGCGCGGTGGTCGGCTCGTCGGCGATGACGAGCTGGGGACGGCAGACCAGCGCCATGGCGATCATCACGCGCTGGCGCATGCCGCCCGAGATCTGGTGCGGATACTGGCCGAGAATGGTTTCAGCGTAAGGAATCTTGACGCGGCGCAGCATGTCGAGCGCACGCTTGCGCGCCTCCATTTTTGTTACGTTCTCGTGGACCAGCAACGCCTCCATGATCTGGTCGCCCAGAGTAAAGACGGGGTTAAGCGAGGTCATCGGTTCCTGGAAGATCATGGAAATCCGGTTGCCGCGGACCTGCCGGATCTCCTCTTCCCGGAAGCGAAGGAGGTCGCGGCCTTCGAACAGAATGGAGCCGCCCACGATCTTGCCGGGCGGAGATTGGATCAGACGCAGGATGGACATCGCCGTGACGCTCTTGCCGCATCCGCTCTCGCCGACCAGCCCCAGCGTGCTTCCGGCGGGGATGGTGAAGCTGACTCCATCGACCGCCTTGGCCACGCCGCGGTCGGTGTAGAAGTAGGTCTTGAGGTCGCGCACTTCGAGCAGGGGTTCTTTCGATAAGACTCCGGCGGACGAGGCCGCGCGGGTTTCGGGTGCGCTCATAGCTTCAGCCTCGGGTCGATGGCGTCGCGGACTCCTTCGCCGATCAGGTTGTATGCAGTCACCGTCGAAAAAATGGCAAGGCCGGGAAAGACCGTGATCCACCAGAAGCGGAAATTCTCGCGAGCCTCGTTCAAGATGCCTCCCCAGCTTGGCACCGGGATGGAGATGCCGAAGCCGAGAAAGCTGAGGCTGGATTCAATCAGGATGGCGGAGGCGACACCGAAGGTCGCGGCCACCAGTAGCGGAGCCAAGCCGTTCGGCAGGATGTGGCGGAAAATAATGCGATAGTTCGATACTCCCAGGGCCTTGGCCGCGAGCACAAATTCCTGGTCGGCCAGGCGCAGGAACTCGCCGCGGACCAGCCGCGCCTCCGTGGTCCATCCCGTGACGCCGATCACGATCATGATGTTCAGCAGGCCCGGTTGGAGAAACGCCAGCACGGCCAATATCAGGAAGAACGCGGGGAAGCAGATAACGATCTCAATCAGGCGCGAGAGAGCCATATCGACCCAGCCGCGGAAGTATCCCGCCATCGTCCCGACAATAATGCCGATCAATACGTAGATGGTGACGGCCACAAAACCCACTGAGAGCGAAATGCGCGAGCCCCAGATCATCCGCGTGAGGAGGTCGCGGCCGTTGCCGTCGGTGCCGAGACGGTAGAGGCGGCTCGGTCCCTGATACTTGTCCCCGAGATGACCTTCGTTAATCCCGAACGCAATCGGTGGAAACAGGGCAAAATCGCTCTCGATTCCGTGGCGGAGCAATTGATCCTTATAGTCCATGGTGTCGAAAACGGCGGGGTGCGCCTTCGCGAAGCCAGCCATCAAAACGGCGGGAGCGATAACGAGCAGCACACGCGTTTTCCACGACGATGCCCAAACCGAGGGCAGGATGACCCCGATAAACGGCTGCAAGAGCAGCAGGCCCAGCACTGTGAGGAAGAAGAAGTCCACCGGGCCAAGCACTTCGAAAACCGGCCAGTACATCTTTCGCTCCAGGACGGCTTTTTCCGGATCGAAGCGCTCCGAGATTTCCCGATAATTTTTCTCCAGCTTTTCCAATTGCGCCGCGAGAAGCGGTTGATCGCCGGCTACGGCAGCTTGCGCCGCCTTGTTGTAATCGTCCAAGTTTGCAAGCAGGGAGCGAGACTGCTCGGCGGGCAGTTGCGTTGCCAGGAACTCGAATTTGAGATGCACGGCCCGGAGGCGCGTCTTAAGCTGGGAGGAAGCATCTCCCTCGGCCGGCGAGTGAATCGTCTGCAAGAGGGCGATCATCTCGGGATGCGCGCCCCGCTTCCACTCGTCAAACGTGTCTTTGTAAAGCCCGCGAAAGGCGCCTTTGAAAACGATGGGCCGGTTGTTGGCGAGGAAGGGCGCGCCGATGGCGATCAGGAACAACGTCAGCACGAAGAACACGGAGCACACTGCGATGCGGTTGCGACGGAATTGGTGCAGAACCAGGTCCCAGTAGCTTTCTCCCACTGCAGGGCGCGATACGACGCCAGGGCCGGACACGGCTCCTGGGCCGGACGCGACGGAGCTTGGCAAAGTGGTCACTCGGCCTCCAGCGAGATGGTTGGATTCACCAGGGCATAACAGATATCGGATATCAGAATGCCCACGAGCGTCAGCAAGGCGGCGATGGTCGAGATGGCCATCACGACGGGATAATCGCGGAAGAGAATGGCCTCGAAGCCCAACTGTCCCATGCCGCGAACGGTGAAGATGCTCTCAATGATGACGCTGCCGCCCAGCATCTCCGGCAGCAGAAATCCCAGCAGCGTGACAATCGGAATCAGGGAGTTCCGCAACGCGTGGCGGTAGACCACGGCGTGTTCCGTCAGACCCTTGGCGCGAGCGGTGCGGATATAGTCCTGGCGGATCGTCTCCAGCATCCCGGCGCGCATCTGGCGCGAGACGAAGGCCAGCTCCGCATAGGTCAGGCAGAACACCGGCAATACCAGGTGCCACAAGCGGTCGAGCAGCCAGTGTACGGGGGTCATGGTTTCCGCGCCCAAAGAGTTCAGTCCGGTCAGCGGGAACCAATGCAGATAATCGCCGCCGCAGAAAAAAAGAATCAGGATCGTCGCCACCCAGAAGCTGGGCAGGGAATAGAGGACAAAAAGAGTCACGGTCGCCGCTTTGTCCGTGGACGTGTGCTGGTGAGTGGAAGAATAAATACCGATCGGAATGGCGATCAGATATGTCAGCAAGAGGGAGATGATGTTCAATTGCAGCGTGACGGGAAGCCGTTCCTTGATCCGCTCGATCACGGGGCGATTGTCTTTGTAAGACCGGCCGAAGTCGAGCGTGGCGATTTTCTTGAGCCAGAGCCAATACTGCACGTGGATGGGCTTGTCGAGCCCGAACTCCTTGCGGGTTTTCTCGATGATCGCTTGCGCGAGCTGCTCGTTGCGGATGGTGCCGGTCAAACTGCTTCCGATGCGCATGGCCGCCGGATCGCCTGGCGCCAGGTGGATGATCGCGAACGTGATGACGGTTATGCCGAACAGCGAGGGAACCATGAGCAGGAGCCGCTTCAATAGGTAGGTTTTCATGGCTATGCGGATGGATTTCCGGCTATTCCCCCTTCGGAATATACCACTCGGTCAGATCGTATCCGGGGCGGGTTCGGTAGAGCTTCACTCCCCGGAATCGCTTATCGTAGGCGCCCAGCTCCGGCTGGATATAAAGGAATAGATACGGCTGCATCTGGTATTGAACACGCTGGAAGTCGAAGAAAATCTTGCGCCGTTCCGCGTCGTCAATGGCGAGCCGCGACTGTTCAATCAGGCGGTCCGTTTCGGCGTTTCCGAATCCCACGAAATTATCACCCCGGCCCGCGGCTTGAGAAGTATGCCAGATTTGATAGGGATCGTCCTCGATGCCGCCGCCCCAGCCCAAGTTACAGGCGTCAAATTTTCGGTCGTTAATGTTCTGAATGAAGGTGGCCCACTCCAACTGGCGGATCTCCATATCAATCCCCAGCTTGCGGAAATTCTCCTTCATGATCGCGGCACGCCGATCATATACGTCACCGCCGGTGGAAGGAATGAGGAATTCAAAACGGAAAGGCTTGCCGTCCTTGTCGCGGATCCCGTCGCCGTCCCGGTCATACCAGCCCGCATCCAGCAAGAGTTGCTTGGCCTTCTCCGGGTTAAACGGAAAAGGTTGCACGCCATGGTCGTAGGCCGGACCGAAGTAATTCTGAGTGCCCGTCACGATGATGCCGTGCCCGTACATTACTTTGTTTACAAATTCCTTGAGGTCGAGTGCACCATAGGCCATAGCCTGCCGCACCCGCACGTCATCAAAGGGCGGCCTGCGCATGTTCCACCCGATCCAGAAGTATCCGCCGTCGTAATACTCAATCTTTGCAAATCTCTTCAGAAACTCCGGACCGCTCATCTCGCTGTCGAATTGCTCGCCGGTCAGGCGGTTCGGGATCATGTTGATTTCACCGTTCTTTAACGCTTGGAGTGCGGCTACAGGGTCGGTGACGAAGCGAAAGTTCAGGCGATCCAAATGGCCGCGGTGTGGCTTGTCCCAGTAATCGTCAACCCGCGTAAGGACTACCTGCAATCCCGTGTCCCACCGCTCGAACTTGTAAGGCCCGCTGCCGACCGGCTTGCGATGGTACGGACTCTCGTTGAACTGTTTCCCAAACGCCTTCGGGTCCTTCTCGGAAAGATTATCGGGATCATAGATGTGCTTGGGATAGATCTCGAATGAGCCGACGGTTGATTTAGCCATCCAGTATTGCTTTGCATAAGTGATGCGGACGGAATACTTGTCCAACAGTTCGCAGCTCTCAACGTCATTGAAGTATGTGCGCGTTCCAGGATCGTCAACGGCCTCGTTCTTGATCGTGTCGCAGGTGAACTTCACATCCGCCGCCGTCAGGGGCACCCCGTCGTGAAAGCGGACGTCCTTGCGCAAGAAAAACGTGAACGAGGCTCCGTGGTGAATCTCGGAGACCTCCTGGCGTTGCACGGTGACTGTTTCGCCTGAGGCGGTCTTTACTTCCAATCCCTTTCCGGACGCCTCGGAAGCCTTCGATACGATTCCCAGCAGTTTCGGGCCGCCCTTTCTGATTACGACATCTTCTTGCAGCCAGCGATCCGCCACGCCCGGTCCCCATTCGTACGTTTCCGGGTCCTGACGCAGCAGAGAATTGAAGATATAGCTCGCGATGATCTGGCTGTACGCATCGCCGCTTGACAGCCAATCATTCAGCGTGTCGGGCTCCGCGTTAAACCGGACGACGATTTGGCCTCCGTCGGCGGGAACTTCCCTCCCGGTGGCCTGATCGTTAAACGCGTCCACCTTGATCTTGTCGACGATTTGGGAATTCGCGGGGTTGGCGGCGGCCTGGCTGGCGCTGGAGGACTCCCGCGCAGCGGAGCCGCTGCTGCGCTCCTGCGGCGGGAGAGAGCAGGAAACGGAAAAGGCGGCGAGCAATAGCGGAATCAGTGCCACGACACAGGCGCGCAGGTTTCTCGTCACTCGCCGTTCCTCCCATGCAGGACTTGCCGCAATGCTTTTCGATAATCTAATTATACGCAAATGGGCGTTGGAAGCGTTGCTCGTACAGGAATTCAAACTGTTCCCGCCCAAGCCGACAGATGGTAGCATGTTTGTCGCGAGACATCTTCGGAAAAGGAGAACGGCGATGCGATTTTTGGTGAAGGCTACGATTCCGGTGGAGGCGGGAAATGTTTTGGTGAGGAATCCGAAATTCGGCGAGCGGATGCACGAAGTGCTCGAAGACATCAAGCCGGAGGCGGTTTATTTCACGATAAATGGCGGGCAGCGGACGCTCTACCTGGTGGTGGAGGTATCGGATGCGTCGCAGATTCCGGCCGTCGCCGAGCCGCTGTGGCTGTCGTGGGAAGCAAGCGTGGAGTTCATCCCGGCCATGTCGGAAAAAGATTTCGCCAAAGCGGCGCAGCATATCGAGCGGGCGGCGAAGAAGTATTAGGGGCGTCAGAAGCTAGAAGTTAGAAGCTAGAAGTTTAGGAAGATACTGCGTGGGAGGGAAACGGCAGCGGCTCTTGTTCCGACTCCTGGCTTCCGATTTCTGCTTTCCGCTCTTTACTTTTCACTCGCCACGGTCTTCAGCGGCCCTTGCAAAGAGGCGGTTCTTCTCGCATGATTAGGGATTCCGCCAATGGGGGAAGATGGGAGATGGTAAAGCTATGAGTACGTCCAAGCGAAGCGATGCGGCGGCTGGTCCCGTGTCGATCGAGGAGCCCAAGGGAAAACTGGGAGTGCTGCTGCCGGGTATGGGAGCGGTGGCTACGACGTTCATCGCGGGAGTGGAAGCGGTGCGGCGGGGGCTTGGGAAGCCCATCGGGTCGCTGACGCAGATGGGGACGATACGCCTGGGAAAGCGGTCGGACAAGCGCGTGCCGATGATCCGGGACTTTGTGCCGCTGGCCTCGCTCAACGACCTTGTTTTTGGCGGATGGGATATCCGCGAAGAAAACTGCTACGAGGCTGCCGTGCATGGGGGCGTGCTGGAGCCGGCGCTGCTCGAAAAGGTGCGGCCATTTCTGAAAGGCATTCGTTCCATGCCGGCGGTCTTCGATCAAAAATACGTCAAGCGGCTGACTGGCACTCGCGTCAAAAAGGCCAAAACCAAGTGGGACCTGGCGCAGATGCTCCAAGACGACATCGAGCATTTTCAGAAGAAGAACAAAGTTTCGCGGACCGTCATGGTGTGGTGCGGCTCGACGGAGATTTTCCTGAAGGCCGAGGATGTCCACCAAACCATCGAGAAATTCGAAAAGGGACTGCGAAAAAATCACCCCTCGATCGCTCCGAGCATGATCTACGCCTACGCGGCGCTGAAGTCGGGAATCCCGTTTGCCAACGGCGCTCCCAACCTGACGGTGGATATTCCGGCCATGACGGAGCTCGCCAAGCAGAACGGGCTGCCGGTCTGCGGCAAGGACTTCAAGACCGGACAAACGCTGATGAAGACGATCCTGGCGCCCGGCCTGAAAGCACGCATGATCGGCCTCTCCGGGTGGTACTCGACGAACATTCTGGGGAACCGCGACGGCGAGGTGCTGGACGATCCAGATTCGTTCAAGACCAAGGAGGAGAGCAAACTCTCCGTGCTGGAGCACATCCTGCAGCCCGATATCTACCCGGATCTTTACAAAGACTTCTACCACCTAGTCCGCATCAACTACTACCCGCCGCGAGGCGATAACAAAGAAGGCTGGGACAATATTGATATCTTCGGATGGCTCGGCTATCCGATGCAGATCAAAATCGACTTCCTGTGCCGCGACTCCATCCTGGCCGCGCCGATCGTCCTGGACCTGGTGCTGTTCATGGATTTGGCGAAACGAGCGGGAATGCGCGGCATTCAGGAATGGCTGTCGTTCTACTTCAAGAGCCCCATGTGCGCGCCGGCTGTTTATCCGGAACATGATCTTTTTATCCAATTAATGAAATTAAAAAATACTCTGCGATACTTGCGCGGGGAGGATTTGATCACGCATTTGGGACTCGAATACTACGACTAAAATGCGATTCTGAGCAAGTCAGTTTGCGCTGGGCAAGGGGTGTTTGATGGCCTATCAAGGAACGTTTGGCATCCACTTTGCTATTCACCAGCCTCGCTGGGTGGAGCATTCCGCCTCGGAACTGGTTTCGCTTGCCGAAAGCGCCGCTCGCGGCGGATTCGCGCACGTCTGGATCAACGACAACTTCAAGGCGCGCCACACCTACAGCCTGCTTGCCGCCATATCGGCACGCGTCCCTTGTGGATTGGGGACACTGGTCACGTATCCCTACGCGCGCAATCCCATGGACATGGCTACTGCGTTCGGCACCATCGCCGAACTTCTGGAGGGCCGCGAGCTGACGGTGGGAATCTCCACGGGAGCGTGGGCGATCCAGGGTTCTCTGGTCGATCAGCCATCGCCGACGCAGTCGGTGCGGGAAGCGATCGAGCTCTCGCGGCGGCTGCTCGCGGGAGAGAATATCGATTTCCAGCGCTACCCGACGCTCGCGTCTTATTTCCATATCAAGGAGAATGCGAAGTTCCATCTTGCGTTTCACCCGCAGCGCCCGGTATCGTTCTGGATTCCACCGAAAGGCCCGCGCATGCTTCGACTCGCCGCGGAGCACTGCGATGGCGTTCTTTTCAACACCTACACGCGCTATGCCGCATTGCCTTTGATGCGCGATGGCACCTTGGAGCGAACCATCGGCGAGATGGAGCGGATGCGCGCCGGTGCGGGCAATAAGAGTCCGCTGCGGCGCATTTTCAAACTCGACGTTTCTCTCGACGACGACGGCGACGCTGCCCGGCGCTTCGCGCAAAATTTCGTCTCCTTCAACGCGGCCGACGACGCGGACCATTACCGCGCTCTGGGATTGCCCGCCGATCAACTGGACGCGCTCCAGGCGCGCTACCGCAAGGGCGCCGAAATCAGCGAGGCTGCGCCGCTGGCTGGGCGAGAACTGGTGGATTGGGTGGTGTTGGCGGGGACTCCCGCCGGAGTAATAGACCGCTTCGCGGAGTATGTGGACTGTGCGGACCGGCTCGGCTTCGAGCAGGTGATTTTGGCCGTGCCGTTAGGTCCCAACCCGCGCAGAGCAATCGAGCTTGCCAGCCGGGAGTTGGTAGGGAAAGTGATGGGGACGACCGGCCACGCGTGGCGGAGCCAGGGTTAATGGGCTTCAATCGGAGCCGCGACAGTGATGGAGCGGGAGCGGGCAGGGGATGAGCATTGTGAGTGCTCCCGCTCCCTCACGGTCGCGGCTCTGATGGGCGGGTTGGATTCGCGGGGTGGATTACTTCTTCAGCCCGGCGGTCCAGTTGACGACGACGGTAATGGGGGCGGCGGCGGTTTCTTCCTTCGCCTTGATGACGAGAAAACGTTTGCCGTCCGCGGCCACCGCGTAATCGTTCCCTGCTATCAACCCGTGACCCGTAGCGACCTGTGCGTCGAACAGCAGGCGGGGGACGCTAGCCTCGAATTGGACGCCGGGCTTTACTTCCACCGACATCAGTATTCCCGCCGCGACATAGAACAGCTCTTTTCCGTCGCCGCGCCACTTGGGTAGAATTCCGCCCGCCGTCGAAATCTGGGCCTTGGGACCGGGTCCTGGGAACGGCTGAACATAGACCTCCGAACGGCCAGATTCGTCCGAGGTGTATGCGACCCATCGTCCATCCGGAGAGAATTGGCCCTGGGCTTCATTGAATTCGCTCTGGAGGAATGGTCTCGGTTTGCGGTCGCCGGAGAGCGGCAACACCCATAAGTCCGACTTTGTTTTGGGATCGATTTTTTGGTACAGCAGGAATCGTCCATCTTGAGAGCGATCGTTCGGCTCGCCACCGGCTTCGTCCAAGAGCAGCTCATCCTGCCCGGCACCGCTGGAAAGCTTTTGATACATTCCAGCAGCACCCGCCCGGCTCGCCACATAAGTCAGCGAGTTGCCGTCAGAAGACCATACCAGGCCCGGGCTCAATATCCCCAAGGCGAAGCGCGAGGTCGTGCCCCTGATTATGTCGAGCAGCCACAGGTCGCGCCCCTGAGGAGTCGCCATGTCCATGGCAACCCGCTTTTCGTCTGGAGATGGGGCGAAATGAGGGGCTAAGCGACCGCCGGCTGTTTCGCCGAACCTTGCCAACTCTTTTCCAGCTCGGTCCATCCAGGCGAATTGACCAGTGAATGATCCGCCGACTCGATAGACCAGCACGCCAGTCTCGGAAACGCCGAAAGCCGCTCTGCCTTGAGCTGGATTAAACTGCAATCCTTCGGCAATGGGAAAGGCATCTCCGGTTAGCTCGATGCGATTCGCGTCGAATGGCTGGGCCATCAAGGTCCCATCGCGATGGAAGAGCAGATAGCCCGGCGGGCTGTATAGAGCGATTGATCTCTCGTTCAGGAGCAGTTTCGTTTCTTTCGAATCGAGCAACCCAACGTAGATGGCATCCTTTTCAGGATTCGAGCTGGGAGCGTAGTACAGGAAATGCTTCCCGTCGGGGAGGAATTGCGGCCAGTAATGAACGTTTTGCTGGCGGGATGTGTCGAATGTAGTGGCCGGCGTCGCCGCCCCACCCGCTGAGGACACGCGATAAATCGGACCGTCCTTTGGTGTGAATAGAATCACTCCATTGCGGTTCCACGTTCCGCTTCGACCCTGACTTGCGTCCGTTAAAGTTTGAGCCGGTCCCCCGGAAACATCAATCTTCTTGAGCTTTCCCTGAGCATAAAACGCAATGAAGCGGCTATCATCGGACCAGAAGGGTTGATTCGCATCGTTCGTTCCCGGAAGTGCCTGTGCGGAGAGAGAATCGAGGCCGCGGACCCAGAGCATTGGATGACCCGAAGAGTCGGTAGCGACGAACGCGAGTCGGGTGCCGTCAGGCGAAACTGTGAGGAAATTGGGAACCGTTGGAAAAGTTGTTTTCTCGGGCGGGTCAACCGAAAAGCGGATGGGCCGGACTTCCGCCGGGGCGCGGCGGAGGTAAAGGACGGCAGCGAGGGCCGCGAAGACGATGGCAATGGCCGCTATCGGCCAAGCGAGGCGGTCGGCGATTTTCTTCTGGGGCGCAACCGGGGCTGGCGTTGGCGCGGGTAGCTGGCCGCCGCCTTCCTTGATCCATTGCAATTCGCGGCAGATGTCGCTGGCGGCTTGCCAGCGCTCGGCCGGCTCTTTGGCGAAACATCGTTTGACGATGTGATCGAGGGCCATTGGAGCCAGTGGCTGGTGGCTCGTGATCGGCGACGGGTCGTGCTCCAGGATGGCGGCCATCAGACTGACCTGGCTCTTGCCTTGGAAGGCGCGCTGGCCGGTGGCCATTTCATAGACGGTGGCGCCGAACGCGAAGATGTCGGTGCGGGCGTCCAACTCCTTGACATTGCCTTCGAGTTGCTCGGGTGCCATGTACTGGAGCGTGCCGAGGATGGTGCCGTGGACCGTGAGGTTGTCTCTGCCCTTCCCTGGGGGCATGGTGGGAAGTTGCGAGAGAGGAATGTCCGCGGGCGCCGCTTCCTGGCGAAGTTTCGCCAGGCCGAAGTCGAGGAGCTTGGAGCCGTCCTTGGGCGTCAGCATGATGTTGCCGGGCTTGATGTCGCGATGAGTAAAACCCTGGCGGTGCGCCGTGTCGAGGGCGTCGGAAATTTCGATGGCGTAGCGCAGCGTTTGATCGAGCGGCAAGGGGCCTTTGAGGAGGCGAACGGCTAGCGACTCACCCTCGAGATACTCCATGACCAGGTAGTCGATACCGTTGTCGCGGCCTACGTCGTAGAGAGTGCAGATGTGAGGGTGCTTGAGATTCGCGATGGTGCGGGCTTCGCGCTCGAAACGCTCTCGCAGTTCCGAACTGCCGGCGAGATGCGCGGGCAGGACCTTGATGGCGACGATGCGCTCAAGACGGATGTCGCGGGCCTTATACACCTCTCCCATGCCGCCCGCGCCAAGTTGCGAGAGGATTTCGTAGGGACCGAGATGGGTGCCGGGCGTGAGCGCCATGAGTGTGCCTCGACGGGAGACGGGGTAATTATACTAAATCTTCATTGGACAGTCCCGCGTCTTTCATAATCTGATGCAGGATACCTTTGCCGAGGTCTCGCTTGCCGTGAATGGGAACCGTTGTGCGGCGTCCATCGGGATGGATCATAACGGCATGGCTCCCGGACTGGCGATCCAATTCAAAACCGTGTTTTTGTAAAATGGAGATGATTTGGCGGGCGTTGCGGACGGGGAGCCGCGGAGTCAAACGGCAACTCTCACTTTGTGGGAGCCGACTTCCTTATATATCGGCTCGTTCCTGGCCAGGCGGCTTTCCACGTGCAATCGAATGGCGTCCTCGATCAGCTCGCGTGCTTCTTCCGCCGACTCTCCTTCGGTGTAGCAGCCTTGAAGCGCCGGGCAAATGGCCAGGAAACGGCCGTCCTCGTCTTTCTCAATGACGATGGTGAACTCATAATCGTGCGTCATTCTTATAACTCCACACGAATTATAACCTGGAAACCAAGGGCGCGCGCCTGCGCGCCATATTCCTTACGCCAGCAGGATGGCGGCGGCGATGACAGTAGTCCACCAGCCGCGCTTGTCGCCGACGGCGGACTGCGTGATGTTCATGGTGCGGACGATTTTGTTGGAGATGCGGTAGATTTCCTTCTTTTCGTCCCAGCTCTTGTCGGGATCGAATTCGACGTTGAGCGTGGTGGCGAGCATCTCGGCGGCGAGCTCCTCGGCATAATCGCCGGCCTCTTCGTCGGTCTGGCCGAAGGAGTGATGCTCGGAGAGATAGCCGTAGGCGGCCTTATCGGCGGGCAGAGCGAGGCCGACGCTGGCGGCAATCAGGCGGTGCGGCTCGCGCGTGGAGTTTTTACTCATGACGGCAAAGATGACCTCGCCGGGCGAGAATTTCTTGAGGCCCTGGGGCTTGGCAATCAACTTGCAGCCGGCCGGGAAAATGCTCGAGACGGGCACCAGATTGCACGCCGCGATGCCGGCGTTCCGCAACGCCAACTCGAAACTGGAGAGCTGTTCTTTATGTTTTCCGACGCCTTTGGTGAGGAAAATCTGTTTTGGCAGGAACATTTTTTGCTTTAGCCCCACCTCCCTTTTTGGATTTGCTGCGCGCCCGGCAGGAACTAACATCCGCCTCGCCACGACGGCCGGCGAAAAGCATGGCGCGTTATGAGCGTTAGTGAAAAAAAGTAACAGAATAAAATCGGGCAGTCAAATTAAATCTGATGGAGGCTCCCCGCTGGGCCGCGCAATCCGTGAGTACTTGACTTGTCCGAGTGCGACGTGATACGAAAGGAATGTAGTTTGCTTCTGGCGCATTTGCGCTTAATAGGGAAGCCGGTGAAAATCCGGCACGGCCCCGCCACTGTAATCGTGGAGGGCTAGCCTGAAAGCCACTGTTCCGCGCCGCGGGATGGGAAGGCGGCTAGTCCGAGGAAGCGAGAGTCAGGAGACCTGCCAGAAGCCGGATGGCGAAGCCTTCGAGGGAAGGCCAACAATGCTCAGCCAGCTTCCGCGCCGGTCGTCTACGGAGTTCCGCCCGGAATCCTTCCTGCATTGTCTGGTTCGGCACACCCGATTTCCCAGAGGCTTCTCATCCGCTTATTGCCGGATACAAAACCACGGCGTAAATGACGTGCCGCGGTTACCTCTGCGTGGGATAGGAGGAGCCTTGAAACGTTTCTTATTGGTTACGGTTGCGATTTCGTTTGTGGCGCTGCGAGCGGTTCCTGTAGCGGCGCAAAATTCCTTGGACATTACGGGAGTGGTGCTCGATTCGACGCGCTCCGAGCTGCCGCGCGCGACAGTTCGGCTGATCGATTCGGGGGCGGCGGCGGTGGCAGTGACATCGACGGATTCGCACGGTCGGTTCCGGTTTCGCGGAGTCCCCCGAGGCATCTACCAGGCCGAAGCGTCGCTTGACGGATTTGAGAGCGCGACGGCGGCGGCCTCACCGAGTGCGGTTCTGGAGATGGTCTTGAAGGTGGCGCCGGTGCGCGAGAGCATTGTAGTCACGGCGACGCGGACGGAGGCTCCCACCGCGCAGATCGGTTCGAGCGTGACGGTGATGGGCAAAGAGGAGATCGCCGAGCGAGCGGCCGTTTCCATTGGAGAATTGTTGGGGGCCGTGCCGGGCGCGACGGTGGCGCAAAACGGGGGGATGGGTACGGTGACGTCGCTCTTCGTGCGGGGCGGCGAGAGCAACTACAACAAAGTGTTCCTGGACGGCATCCCGCTGAACGAGCCGGGCGGGGCGTTCAACTTCAGCAATACGACGCCGGATCACCTGGAGCGCGTGGAGGTGGTGCGCGGGCCGCAGTCGGCGCTGTTTGGCTCGGACGCCATGACCAGCGTGGTGCAACTCTTCACGGCGCGCGGCGAGGGAGAGGGGAGGCGGCCTCGCCTAAGCTGGAGCGCCGAAGGAGGCAAGAACAGCACATGGCGGACGCAGGCGTCGATTGGAGGCAAGGCGGGGGCGCTCGATTACTCGTTCGACTGGGCGCGCCTTTCGACCGAAAACCAGACTCCGAACAACGCCTTTCACAACACGACGGCTGCGGCGAACCTGGGGATTTCGTTAGGGGAGCGAACCACGCTGCGAGCGATCCTGCGGGGCGATTTGGGGCGGACGGGCACGCCGGGACAGACGGCCTTCGAGCCGGCGGACCGCGACGCCTTTTTCCGGCACGGCGACGGAGCGGCGGGAGCAACGCTGCGCAACCAGACGACGCGGTTTTGGGAACAGCGGCTGACGGTATCGTTTGCGCAGCTTCGGCAGGTCTCGCGGAACTTGATTGCGGACCCGCCGTTCACTCCGCAATTCGAAGGCCGGACGGCTCCGTTCGAGTTTTCCGATTACACGTTCGACCTGTTGAACAACACGCGGCGGCAGCATGTCAGTTACCAGAGCGACTGGCGCGGAGGCTCGGCGGGCCGTGCGCTGGGGCAGCACGTCTTCACGCTGGCCTACGATTGGGACCGCGAGCAGGGAGCGATCGGCGACCGCTTGTTCGGCGACCCGCTGACGCAGGCTCGGCGCGACAACATGGGCTGGACGCTCCAGCACCAGGCGGCCTGGAGGCGGGTGTTCGTGACCAACGGCGTGCGCGTCGAAGACAATGGGAGCTTCGGAACCACCGCGGTGCCGCGCAGCTCGATCGCATACCAATTGCGGCAGGGCGGCGCGACATTGGGCAATGTCATGGGCGCAACAAAACTCAAGTTCAACTTTGGGCTGGGAATCAACGAACCGACGTTCGTGGAGTCTTTCAGCACGTCGCCGTTCTTCCTGGGGAATCCGAATCTCGCGCCGGAGCGGGTGCGGAGCTTCGATTTTGGCGTGGAACAGCGCTGGTTCCGCGACCGGGCGAAGGTAGAGATGAATTGGTTCGACAATCGCTTCCGCGAGAAGATCGACTTCGCTTCGATTCCAGGGAAGCCGTTTGAGGGATCGTTTTTCAATATCGGGAGGTCGAAGGCGAAGGGCGCGGAGGCCATCGCGGAGGTTGCGCCGGGCGGCGGATGGCGGATTCGCGCGAGCTACACGTACCTGGATTCCGAGATCACGAGGAGCACGAATCCGGCGAGCGCGATCTATCGCGAGGGACAAGGGCTGCTGCGCCGGCCGCGGCACGCGGGGGCCGTCGAGGTGGTTTGGAACTGGCGGGGGCTGAACGTCACGTCGAGCACCGTCTTCGTGGGAAGGCGCGTGGACAGCGATTTCGCGTCGCTCGTGCCGCCGCTTACGTCGAACGCGGGCTATGCGAAGTGGGACCTGGCGTGGTCGGTTCGCACGAAATATCGGATCACGTATTTCGGGGCGGCGGAGAATTTATTGAATCGAAGCTATATGGACGTGCTGGGGTATCCGGCGTTGAAGTTTACGGTGCGGGCGGGGGTGCGGGGAGAGTTTTAGGCGGTTCTTACACTGCGGCGAGGACGCAAGATAACCACAGAGGCAGAGAGAAATTTATGTTAAGCAAGCGGGAAATTACGGGCTTGTAGCGCAGTGGCGGGAAGCGGGGTTTCGTGGACGCGGGAACAGCAGTTCTTCAGCCCGACAAACGGCGTCGGGTTTCTGAATGACAGCCAGTCTCACAAACCCATTAATGGTGTCTGCCCAAACGCCGTTCACGCCAAACCAGTAGCTAGCAGGCGCGCTATTGCACAGCAACTGTGACGGTGTTAGTAGTCAACCCGCCAATACTGAACACTACGGGTACCGCATCACTCGTGGGCGCGCCGGGCGGAATTTGCACGTTCACCTGATAAAGGCCCACGAAGCCGGGAGCGAGGCCCGAGAAAGAGAATTCCGTGGCCGGAGCCGGAACGCCTCCGATGGTAATGTTGGCGTTTGTCTTGGTCACGGACACCGGATTCGACGACGCCGGAAAGCCGCCCGGCGGCTGATTTGTAACCGGCCCCAGGCCGATGCAATAGATTGAGATGTACTCGCCCCGTTTCACCGGTCTCGCAGGTATCCCAGGCACGCTTCCACTAGGCGCGGCCAATTCGCCCGAGGTCGCGATCAAGATCAACCCCTGTCCGGTGCCTTGCTGATTGGCTGTAAATATCCCGGGATTGTAATCCGCAATGTTGAAGGTGATGGAATTGCCGATGATGCCGTTCACAATCACGGTGGCGGTTGCTTGAGCGAGGCCCTGTACCTCCGGGGGAACTTGGAAGTTGATTTGATTCGGAGAGACGGAGAACAGCGGCGCTAGTATCCCGCCTACGGGAAGAATATCTTTCGGAGTGATCCCGATTGCGCCCGGGGTTACGGGTTTGATGTTTATGCTCACGCCACCCAATACGGTCGGCAACGGATACGATGTTGCCGCAAAAATCGAGGACGCGAAGTTCGTTCCGAACAGAGACGCAATCATCCCGGCCGAGGGGGGCCGGTTGTTCCCGTTCGCGGCGTTCAGCAGCCCGCCGGGATTGATGGTGGGCGGCGGCGGGCCGGCACTACTGATTGTAAACGGCAGTGTGGCTGATATCCCCCCGCCCGGCACCGGATTAACCACTGCTACCACCGCCGTTCCGGCGATCGCGATGTCGCTGGCGGGAATGCTCGCAGTCAATTGTGTAGCACTGACAAAGGTCGTCGTCCGGCTGCTCCCGTTCCACTGCACCACTGACCCGGAAACGAATCCGCTGCCGGTGACGCTTAGGGTGAAGCCTGCTCCCCCAGCCACCGCACTGGTGATCGAAAGAGAAGCGAGCGTCGGCGCTGGATTGTTAGAAATGGTAATGGAGAAGGGCAAGGCATTCGAGGTCCCGCCGCCGGGAGACGGATTGAAAACCGTCACCTGCGCTGTACCTCCGGTCGCGATGTCGCTAGCTGGAATGCTTGCTGTCAATTGTGTAGCGCTGACAAACGTCGTCGTCCGGCTGCTCCCGTTCCACTGCACCACGGCTCCCGTGATTAAGTTTGAGCCGATGACGGTCAACGTAAACGACGCGCTGCCGGCAACGGCGGTGTCGGGAGAGAGAAAGCTGATTGTGGGAGTCGGATTGTTCGCGGGCGGCGGGTAGGTGAGCGCATTGGACAGGCCTCCGCCCGGAGCCGGATTAAACACCGTCACTTGGGCCGGTTGGGTCCTTGCACCCAAAATGTCGTCTGACTTCAATGTAGCCGTCAATTGCGTGGCGCTGTCGAACGATGTAGGCTTGTCGATTCCATTCCACCGCACCACGGACTTTGAATTGGATCCGTTTACAAAGTTTGAGCCGGTCACCTTCATTTCGTACCCAATTCCAAGCGGAAGCACGGTCGCCGTCGAGAGCGACGTGAGGACGGGAACGGGGTTTGATTGCTGGGCGCGGGCCAACGAGGCAAAGACAAGCACCACGCCAACAAGTTTATAAAGGCCATGTGACAGTGAGGGCTTCACCATAAAAATGCTCCTGGGGGATGGTTTGGACGGCGCTCCGGTAGATGTTACAAGGGGAGACAGCGGCTATAGCTACGATTAGTTTTGGACACCTACACGTTCATGGTAGCCGACGAATACCGGAGGCGTCAACCCCGGAATTTCAATTTTGTCAAAGCTCTTTTAAAATGTCCCCAGCGGAAGGAGGGACACATGCCAACGGGAACTTACTCAGGCACCCTCTTTGACTTTCTTCTTTGGTTTCATCTAGTATCAACCTAGATGAATTGTAGAAAGGAAGGAAATAATGCGAACCGTTGGATTGTTCCAGGCCAAGCAGCAGCTTTCGGAATTAGTCGACCAAGCAGGTCGCGGCGAGCCGATCGGCATTACGTGCCGTGGAGTGCTTAAAGCCGTGTTGATGCCGGCTCCGCGCCAGCCGCAGCGGCCTCTGGAAGATGTCTTCGCATCAATGAGAGGCAGCATCCGCCTTCCGAAGGGTGTGAAGCTGAAGCAGTTGATTGAAGAGGGGAGAAGGTAGTGGACAATTTCGTCCTGGATGCTTCCGTGGCTCTGGGTTGGCTCATAGACGATCCGCCGTCGGGGTACGCTCGCCGCGTTCAAAAGGCGATGATCGACGGAGCGCGGCCCGTAGTGCCCGTGCATTGGCATCTCGAGATTGCCAATGCGGTTCTGAGTGCGGCCCGGCGCAAAGCGTTGCGCCGCCCGACCGCCGAAATCCTTACCGACATCATGGGACTCCTGCCGTTCCTCGAGAGGGACGAAATGCCGGATGACATCGGAACATTAGTCAACACGGGCCAGCGGCATCAACTCACTGCATACGATGCCGCCTATGTAGCCCTAGCCGCGCGGCGGAACCTGCCACTGGCTTCCCAAGATAACGCGATGTTAGCTGCCGCACAGAGGCTGAAAATAGCCATCGCGAAATAACGCGACCTCTGCTGGAATTATCCAGCGGCCGCCGCCACCGCTTCCTTCTCGAACTTCATCTCGCCCTTCTTGATATCCGCATCCACCAGCACGGTGTCGCCCGGCAGAATTTCGCCGTCGAGTATCTTGATGGCGAGCGGGTCTTGAATGAGCGACTGGATGGCGCGGCGCAACGGCCGTGCGCCGAAGTTCGGATCGTAACCGCGCTGGAACAGGAGCTTCTTCGCCGCCGGCTGCAACTCGAGCTTGACCTTCTTTTCGGCCAGGACCTTCCGCAACGATTCGACCTGCAGCTCGACGATCTGCTCGATTTCCGTTTCGCCCAGCGGATTAAAGTAGACGATGTCGTCGATGCGGTTCAGGAACTCGGGACGGAAGGTCTCGCGCAGGGCCTCATCCAAGCGGCGGCGCAAGTCCTTCACGGCTTTGTCGCGCTCCTCCACCGGCTGATAGCCGATGTGGCCGAGTTGATGCAGGTAGGCGCTGCCGACGTTGCTGGTCATGATGAGAATGGTGTTCTTGAAGCTCACGGTGCGGCCCTTGCCGTCGGTCAGCCGGCCGTCGTCGAGGATTTGCAACAGCGAGTTGAAGACGTCGGGATGCGCCTTCTCGATCTCGTCGAACAGGACCACGGAATACGGACGCCGCCGGATGTGCTCGGTCAACTGCCCGCCCTCTTCGTAGCCGACGTATCCGGGGGGCGCGCCGATCAGTCGCGCCACGGAATGCTTCTCCATGTACTCGGACATATCCATGCGGATCATGGAACGCTCGTCGTCGAAGAGGAACTCGGCGAGCGCGCGAGCCAGCTCCGTCTTGCCGACGCCTGTGGGACCCAGAAAGATGAACGATCCGATCGGGCGGTGCGGATCGGAAAGTCCGGCGCGGCTGCGGCGCAGGGCGTTCGAGACGCGCGCGAGCGCCTCTTCCTGCCCGATGACGCGCTGGCGCAGGCGCTCTTCCATGTGGACGAGCTTCGAGATCTCGCCTTCGAGCATCCGCGAGACCGGAATGCCGGTCCACTTGGCGACGATTTGCGCGATGTCTTCTTCATCTACCTCTTCCTTGAGCATGCGCGGTCCTCGGGCTGATTCCGCCGACCGTTTACTCGCTTCCTCCAGCTCCTTTTCCAGTTGTGAGAGCGTTCCATAGCGGATCTGGGCCACTTTGCCGAGGTCGCCCTCGCGTTCGGCGCGCGCCTCTTCAACCTTGAGCTGCTCGATTTTTTCCTTGATCTCGCGCACCTGGGCGATGGAATCCTTCTCCATCTGCCAGCGCAGCTTCAACTGGTCGGCCTGCTCGCGCAGCCGGGCCAGCTCTTTCTCGATGATCTCCAGCCGCTCGCGCGAGCCTTGGTCCTTTTCGCGCCCCAGCGCCTGCCGTTCGATTTCGAGTTGCCGCAGATGCCGCTCGACTTGGTCGATCTCGACCGGCATTGAGTCGATCTGCATGCGCAGAGCGGCGCCAGCCTCGTCGATCAGGTCGATGGCTTTGTCCGGGAGGAAGCGATCGCTGATGTAGCGGTGCGAAAGCGTGGCCGCCGCGATGATGGCGGCATCCTTGATCCGCACGCCGTGATGCAGCTCGTACCTTTCCTTGAGGCCGCGCAGGATGGCGATGGTGTCTTCGACGCCCGGTTCCGTGACCAGCACCTGCTGGAAACGGCGTTCGAGCGCGGCGTCCTTTTCGATATACTTTTTATATTCGTTGAGCGTGGTGGCGCCGATGCAATGCAGCTCGCCGCGGGCGAGGGCGGGCTTGAGCATGTTGCCGGCGTCAATGGCGCCTTCCGCGGCCCCGGCTCCCACCAGCGTGTGCATTTCGTCAATGAATAGGATGATCCGGCCCGCGGCCTCGTCGATCTCCTTGAGAACCGCCTTGAGCCGGTCTTCGAATTCGCCGCGATACTTTGCTCCGGCGACCATTGCTCCCAGGTCGAGCGCCACGACGCGCTTGTTCTTGAGAATCTCCGGAACGTCCCCGGCAACGATGCGCTGGGCGAGCCCTTCGACGATGGCCGTCTTGCCGACGCCCGGCTCTCCAATCAGCACCGGATTGTTTTTGGTGCGCCGTGCCAGCACCTGAATCACGCGGCGAATCTCCTCGTCGCGGCCGATCACCGGGTCGAGCTTGCCGCGTCGCGCCAGCTCCGTCAGATCGCGGGCATATCGCTCAAGTGCCTGGTATTTCTCTTCGGGATTGGGGTCGGTCACGCGCTGCGATCCGCGCACGGTGGCCAGCGCCTTCAAAATCTCTTCGTGGCTGACGCGATTGCGCCGCAGAATTTCGTCGGCCGGATCGCCTTTCATCCGGGTCATGGCGAGCAGCAGGTGTTCGGTCGAGACGTACTCATCCTTGAATTGCCCGGTCTCCTCCATCGCCAATTGGAAAAGCCGGTTCATGGCCGGCGAGAGATACTGCTCGGCGGTGCCCGTGACGCGGGGGAGATTTTGCAAAGCGCTTTCGGCGTCCATGGCCACGCGGTCGGGAGACACGCCCATCTTCTGGAGCGTCGGCCCCACGACGCCCTCCGGTTGGGTCGCCAACGCGAAGAGCAGATGCACCGGCTCGATGGACTGGTGGCCTGCCTGGAAGGCTTTCTGCTGAGCCTGCTGCAAAGCTTCCTGCGCCTTGGACGTGAATTTATCGAACCTCATCATGGACATGGCAACGCTCCTTGCGGGCGAATCGGGCGGGCGACGGAAACGAGTTGGGGCGCCCTCTTTTATTAGATGAGCGCCCCTTCGGCCGGTTTCAAGGAAGAGCGGGACATTGCTGGCCTACCAGGCTGTCCTCGCCGCGAGTCATGCAACGTCGCGGCGAAGGCCGCTGCGAGACTTAGTTCGCCGAGCCGTTGATCTTTACCTTGATCTGCTTCGGCTTGCTCTCTTCGCGCTTGGGCAGAGTGATTTTCAGCACGCCCCGCGAAAACGAGGCGTCGATTTTGCCGGAATCGACGGTGGGCGGCAGGCTGAAGCTGCGGGTAAACGTCCCGTAGCTGCGCTCGATGCGGAAGTAGTCCTTCTCCTGGACCTCCTGCTCCTTCTTGCGCTCTCCCTTGATGGTCAGCAGGTTTCCCTCGACCGAGATGTCCACTTCATTCTCTTTCATCCCCGGCAGGTCGGCGGTGAGAACGATGCTCTCGGCAGTCTCATAGACATCCACCTGGGGATTCCACAACCCGGCCGTCAGGCCCTCATCGGCTGCAAACGTGCGGCCCGAAAAATCACCACACAGGCGGCCCATGCGATCCCGCAACGTGGCCAGGTCTCGGAAAGGTTCCCAACGAATCATCGACGACATTTGTGTGCCTCCTAACGAGAAGAATCGTTTTGGTCACTTAGCTTAGACGACAGTTTAAATGCCAATCTAATATCTAAGCGCAATTCAATAATAAAATCTTAGTGTTATATTGTCAAGTATATTATTTGTCGTATTATCAAATGGTTGCGAATGTAAATCGCCGGCTAGCCGGGAACTTGGCGCCTTCCGACCACCGTGCCCGTCGAACTTCATACCGTTGCAGGGCCGAACCATTGCGGCGGAGGGGAGCCGGTGGTATAGTCGGCGCCATGAACCCTGCCAGAATCCGCTGGCTCCGTTCTTTTTCTCAAACTCAAACTAACATGGAGGACGAAACGTGGTAACGCTTCTGTTTTGGACTTTGGCGACCATCGCCGTACTGAAGTGGAGCTTAACGAAGTCAACCGACCCGGATGCGAGGGTTCCCTATACGGCCAACCTCTGGAAGCTGGGTATTGGGATCGTTCTGATGATCGGCGCGTCCATCTTTCTTGCCGCCGTCGTCATGATCCCGGCCGGCCACAGGGGAGTGGTGACGCGATTCGGCCGGGTGACCGGTAGAGTGCTCGGCGAGGGAATCACCGTGATTGTGCCGATCTCCGACGAAGTCTACGTAGCCGATATTCAAGTGAAGAAGGTAGACGCGGCAGCGACGGCATCGAGCCGCGATCTGCAGTTGGTGAACGCCCGCATCACGCTGAACTATTCTCCCAACCCCGACTCGGTTTCCGAGTTGTATCGGGTCCTCAATTACGATCAGGATGTACGGATCATCGCGCCGGCGATTCAGGAGTCCGTCAAGGCGGCCACGGCGCAATACGATGCCGAGGATCTGATCATCAAGCGGGCGGCGGTGAGGCAGGACATCGAGACCCGGCTGAGGGCGCGCCTCGACGAGTATCACCTGAACGTGGACGCGGTACAGATCACGGATTTCAGCTTCTCGCATGACTTCGAGCAGTCCATCGAGCAAAAGGTGGTGGCGGTGCAACTCGCGCAGAAAGCCAACAACGATCTCCAGCGGATCAAGTACGAGGCTCAGCAGAAGGTGGAATCCGGCAAGGCCGAGGCCGAGGTGCTGCAATTGCAGCGGGCAGCCATCAGTCCGGAGCTGGTCAATCTGCGGAGAGTCGAGCTGCAATCGAAGGCTCTCGACAAATGGGACGGCCGTCTCCCGCAGTACATTACGAATACCAGCCCGGTCCCGGTGATCGATCTGTTCCGAGACTCCGGGGCGAAGTAGGCGGGCGCTGGACCCAACCCGGCCGCTCTCCCATTCCGCAGATGGAAGCGCATCTCGAATCCGGCCCTGCCTTCGTCTCGCCAATAATGGGGCAGTTTCCCATTGCCGGACGATACGCCCGCAGAATCTGGCCGGTAAACCAAACGGCGTCATTCGCGGGCAATCGCCGCGGACACGTACACGGAGGGTTATTCTGAGTGGGATCTGCTCCTTAAGTCGGCCGACTTCCTGCAGAAGCCATGGTTTTGCAGATTGTTTGTAGCTGCTTCTGTAAATTGATCGGGCATATTATTGATTTCGAAAAATAGGGTAAAGAGGCCCCTCGCATACGACACTCCCGTCAAGTACACCGTTGAAGGCTTTTTCTTGCGCCTTAAAAAAATCGACTTTGTTATCATACGCGCAAGTCATTTCTTTATTTACCCAGTTTGGATTTGGATTTTTCGTATACTTGAATGTCACCTTACAACCACCCGCAGCGGGCCCGATAATTTTGTTCTGCACTCCTGCAAAACCCTCAACGTTTGTTCCGAAGGTTGCGGGTTGGCAAGCAGCAAACTTCTGCTGGAAACAACCTTCATTGCCACAGTCGACTGTTTCAGTGACATTACCTTTATAACTAAGACCTACCTTTACCCCTCCACGGTCTTCCTGATAACCCTTCTCTGTTTCTTTCGTTGTTGTAATGGCGCCACCAGCCACTCCTGTGCCAACCTTTCCTTTCTCCTTCGTTTTTGCTTCTTGTGTTGTTGTAGGAGTGCCGATACTTTTATTGGAGCATGTGGGTGAGAGCCACGCGATTCCCCACACCTTCATCGTGTGAGCCTTTGGATCCTTCCCCGGCACGACCGAGCCGGTGATCTGGACTGTTTGGCCGACGTGGGTATTCAGGTCAACTGTCGACTCTACAATCTCGACCGCCTTTGGCCCTTCCTCGAGGTCGGTGAGCCTGAACGTGCCTGCGTCGGCGCCCTTCTGCAGGCACCCGGTCATGTTGTGGTCTTTCGGCGCGTCCTGTTGGGCTTGGGCGGGGTTCTTGGGGTCGCCAATGTTTTCATTGGTCACTGTTCCAGTGCGACCGGATTGCTGGTTCCTCCGCTCTCTCTCCTTACGCGCAAGATCCCCTAGTGACTGCGTGCCTTCCTGTCCCCAGACGCAGGCGATCGGCAACCCGAAACAAAAAATGAACAGAGTAAAACAAAATATCGTTTTCATTTTGATTTCTCCCATCCCAATTTTCCACTCTGTTATTTCACCACCACCGCTGACGATGAATCTATTCTAAGCTTATCCCGATGTCGCCAATTGCTGGTAGTATCATTGCGCCAAGCTGGCGCCGCTGCTAACAACATGACTGCCGAAGAAGGCCCATGCCGCCCACGCCGATCAACTCGTTGACCTCGTATTGGCCTAAGCGGGTTCCCTTACCGAGACTCATCTTGCCGCCCCTCGCCACAGAAAAGTGGACTCAGTGTACACGCATTTGTCGTGCGAAGCAAACGCATTTTGGGGGTGACCGGCTGCTGCTGCAATCCCCGATTTCGATGGGTCGGGAAGCGAATCCGGCGAGCTCCGATGACGCCTCTCCGCAAGAACTGAGTTCGCACAATTTAAATCTGTAGTACCGCTGGATACAAACCTTTGGTAAGATCACGAGAGTTCTTGTAAACTTCGAAACGGCGGTAACGTTACATCTGCATATCTGCGCACAGGAGGTTCCATGAGGAGCATTGGCGGGTTTGTGATCGCGGCATTGGTGTTCGTATATACAGCGGGTAATTCGTTCGCTGCCGAGGGGCCGCCCTCATGGGCCTATGGCATTCCTCCCGGCACCCCAATGCCAGGGAGTGCACCGGCGGCTCCCGCGGCTCCGGCGGCTCAACCTCCGGCGGACACCAGCATGAAACACGTTCCCGGCAGCACTCTGGAGTTCATGCGCTCGCAGGTCGGTGACGCCTATGGGCCGGCCGATTGGTTTCCCGGCGACCATCCGCAGATGCCCGATGTCGTGGCCCACGGCAAGAAGCCGGCGGCGCGCGCCTGCTCGCTGTGCCACTATCCCAACGGTAAGGGCCGTCCCGAAAACGCCGGTGTCGCGGGATTGCCCGTCTCCTATTTCATCCAGCAGTTGAACGATTTCAGGAACGGCGCCAGGAAGAGCGCCGAGCCGCGAAAGACCAATACGAATGGCATGATTGACATCGCCAAGGCGCTGACCGAAGACGAAATGAAGGCTGCCGCCGAGTACTTTGGCTCGATGAAGTGGACGCCGTGGATCAAGGTGGTGGAATCCGAAACGGTTCCCAAGACCCGGATCGCCGGAGGCATGTTCCTCGCGCTGGATGGCGGCGAGAAAGAGCCGCTGGGACAGCGCATCATCGAAGTGCCGGAGAATACGGAATTCACGGAAGTGCTGCGCAACCCGCGCTCCGGTTTCATCGCGTATGCGCCAATAGGCAGCATCAAGAAAGGCGAGGCGCTGGCGACCACGGGCGGCGGCAAAACCACGCAATGCGGCCTCTGCCATGGAGCGGATCTGAAGGGGCTGGGACCTGTCCCTGGTATTGCCGGCCGTTCGCCTAGCTACCTGGTGCGGCAAATGTATGACATCCAGCAGGGCGCCCGGAAGGGGACGTGGACGGAGCTGATGAAACCGGTGGTCGCAAAGCTGAGCGAAGAAGATTTGCTGAACATCGCGGCATACGCGTCTTCGCGCACGCCGTAGCAATCCATTGGCACGGAATCGGGGAAGCTGGGTGCGTGTCGCGGTCCAGGACGCCGGAGATCGCTCGATGCGGGGATAAGTACAGGCTGCTTTTCGTCATTCGCCATGATCGTCGCAGCCCATCGTACCCGGCATCGCCACCGGAGCATTCGCCGGCGGCGATGCATTGCGGTCCACCACGGTCGGCGGAGCGGATTCGATGGCCGTGCCTGTCACCGAACCTGTCACAATGATCTGACCGATCATAAAGGAGTGCGGCGCGCAGGCGTAAGAATAGGTTCCCGGCCGATTGAACGTAACGCCGGCGGACTGTCCCGAGGCAAGCAGTCCCGTGTCCCATCCGCCGCTGTCCGCCGAGGCCGCGTTATGGTATTCCTTCCCGGTATTAGTGAAAATCACTTTCGTTCCGGCCGTCACAGTGATGCGGCCCGGTGTGAAGGCATAATCGGCCAGCTTCACGGCGTTCGTTTTCACCACCGGCCCCTCGACTCCGATAACTGTCTGCGGCGGACGTGGCGCCGGAAACGGGTGCAAGCGGTCACCGGGCGAGCCTTTCAGCGAAAACGCCCAGATCATATCTCCATTGGCCGATGCAGTCTGAATTGAAACGCCGCCGGCGGCGATGGCGACATATTGCTCGTCGCCGATTTCATACGTGATTGCGGGAGCGTCCGCGCCGGCGCCCGTCTGCCACTGCCACAGTAATTCGCCGGTCTTGGCATCGTAAGCCTGGAAGTTGCCGTCCGGCTCACCATGGAATACTAAGCCGCTCGCGGTCGCGAGTGCTCCGCTGCCCTGGCCCACCGAATAAGGCATTTTCTTCTGCCAGACGATCTTGTTGGTCCGGGAATCGATGGCGGTGAAGGTTCCGGCGTTTCGCGCGCCGATGGGCGGACCCAGCGCCTTGCCGAGGTCGCGTAGAAGACGGCTTTGCGGACGGTCCGCGGCCGTCGCGTAGAAATACCCGCTCTGCGGACTGTAGGCCATCGGAGCCCAGTTCACGCCGCCGTTCCCGCCCGGTGACATCAAGATGGGCTTATCGTAGATGACCCCGAAGATGCATTTCGTAACCCAGCCCGCCAGCGGTTGCGGACATTGCGGCATCAACGCATCGCCGCGCGGAGTGGGCTGTGTCGGCGAAGAGAACACGCGGGGGTCCTGCTCCACGGGTTTTTCGTCGATGCCGATCAGCGGTTTTCCGTTGGTGCGATCCAGGATGTAAATCCATCCCGTCTTGCACGCCTCGGCGATCCCCTTGCGCTTCACGCCATCGTAAATCTGGTCGAACAGAATCACGGGGCTGGGGCAATCGAAATCCCAGAGATCGTGATGAACCAACTGGTAATGCCACGCATAGGTTCCATCGAGATGCAGCGCCACGATGGAGGAGCTGAACAGATTATCGCCTGGGCGATTGGCGCCGACTCCGCCGGCAGCGGGACCGGGATTGCCGGTGCTGAAATAGATCAGGCCCAGTTCCGGGTCGACGGCCGGCGTCTGCCACACGCTGGCGCCGCCTTGAAGGTAAGCCCTCGCCCGGACCGGATTGGGATCGTTGGGCGCGGGCCATGTGTCGCCTCCGATTTCGCCGGGCCCAGCCGCCGTCCAGAAATGCCATAGTTCCTTGCCCGACTTGGCGTCGAGCGCGGTGACCTTGCCGCGAGCGGCCCTGTCGCCTCCGGAAACGCCGGTATACACGACGCCGTTATAGTAAAGCGGCGCGGATGTGATGGTATAACTGTCCTGCCATCGGCCGATCGGCGTCTGCCACAGCAATTTTCCGGTCTGCGAGTCCAGCGCGACGACGGTGCCGTCGAGATAACCGAGAAAGACTTTCCCTTCGCCCAGCGCCACGCCGCGATTGTCCCAGCCGCAGCAGACCGTGCTGATGTTCTGATCGATGCCGGAACGATGCTCCCAGATCAGCGCGCCGGTTTTCGCGTCCAGCGCGAAAACGTCGTCGTTTCCGCTGGACACGTACATCACGCCGTCCTTCACCAACGGCGTCGCTTCCAGCGAATACTTGCTGCCCAGCCCGGAACCCAGATGCGTAACCCACGCGCCTTTCAGGTTCTTCACATTGGCGCGGTCGATCTGCGTGAGCGTCGAATAGCGCGAGTTGCTCCAGTCGCCACCGATGGTTGTCCATTCCTTTCCGGCGGGCATGCGCAAATCCGGAATGCTTTGCGCCGAGATGGCTAAAGACGCAACGAGGAAGCCAATGGCAATGACAGCAGCCGCCAACCGTGAACGCATGCTTCTCATTTCCGCCTCCTGGATTCCGGCCCCATTGCTCACGCCGGGCACGGCATCAAGTGCGCGGCAACATATGATAGGTCACAAACTTCTTGGCGTGCAACGTTCATCTTCCGCAGACGGGCCCGTTCCTGCTTTGGGCTTGAACGCGGCTGAAAGTTCGTGCATGGTGTCGGCATCTGCCCTATACTATTGCTATGCAACTCACTCTCGAACTGCCCGATGAACTCTCGGCTGCCTTAGCCGCCTCCGGCCGCGACCTCTCCCGCGCCGCTTTCGAAGCCATTGTTTTGGAAGCTTACCGGGAACGTAAGCTCTCAGCCACCCAACTCCGGCGCCTGCTTGGCTACCAGACTCGCATGGAGGTGGATGGCTTCCTCAAAGAGCACGGCGTTGAACTCGAATACACCCTGGAAGACTTGGAACGCGACCGGGAAGCCCACCGCCACCTGGGGCTGTAACACATGCCGGTGATCGTCGGGCAAGCCTCAGATGAGATAGAACAGGTAATTGGTTATTGGAACCAGAGGAACAGGGATTCTCTGATCCGTTGCTGGAGAAATCTTCACAACCGCTCCGGCAATATCCCGGCAACATCACGCCTGCCGTGCAAAATGCTGACAATCTGCAATGGCTTGGTCTCAGGGCGATACACAATCAAGTAGGAGTAGACGGAAAAGAAGCGGACATGGGCAGAGGTCAAATCCTGCCGCCAGTGCCCGGCGCCGGGAAAATCAGCAAGATAAACGAACTTGCTGCGGATGACGGATTCAACCCGGTCGGCGGTGTCCCGGCCGCTTTCCTTCTCAAGATAACGCCAGATTTGCGCAAGGTCGCGGACGGCCTCCGGTGCAAGAATATAGCGCCGCTTCATTCCTCTTCGGCTTTCAGCCGATCGAGGTGTGCGTCCAACTGGTCCTCGGGAATGCCTTCCCCGCGGTCAAGTTCCTCAATTCCCCTGCGGATTTTCGCATCAATGGCCTGACGGTTGGCCATTAGCCATGCGTCCTGTTCATGCAGCACTTCCAGCGCGCGGTCGATCACGTCTTCCGGCTTCCGGTAAGCGCCGGAGCGGATGGCCTCGGCGATCCGGTGTTCCTGTTCGGGCTTCAGTTGAATCGTCATCCGTATTTCTCTCGGTAGAAATTCACCACGTAGCTATTGCTGCCAGTGTAGAAGCACAGCCCGGTTCTGTCAAACGAGTTGCGCGGGTCAATCCAAGTAAAGATTATAACCCCTTTGATTCCTTGTTTACCCAGAACCACCTTCGGCCTACAATAGCGTCACAAGTCCGCAATGGAGGGAGAAACCCGCATGTCTCGATGGCAGGCAATTCTTGGGGCGAGCGTCCTGGTGTTGGCGATATCCGGTCCGGCCTGGGCTTGGCCGGAGGAGCGGCGCGCGGAATTCAAATTCACCTGCAAAGAAGTGCAGGTTCCCATGCGCGACGGCGTGAAGCTGGCGGCCGACCTCTATCTGCCCGATGGGCCGGGGCCGTTCGGTGTCATCATCGAGCGCACGCCCTATAACAAGAACAACTGCAAATTCTCTCAGGCACCCTATTTTGCCGAGCGCGGCTTCGCGGTCTTGATACAGGACGTGCGCGGGCGCTTCCGTTCGCCGGGGATCTTCTATCAGTACATTGACGAGGGGTGGGGAAAGAAGCAGGATGGATACGACACCATCGAATGGGCGGGCACGCAGCCGTGGTCGAACGGGAAGGTCGGGACCATGGGGCTTTCCTACACCTGCTTCAATCAGAACATGACGGCGGTGACGCAGCCGCCTCACCTGAAGGCGATGTTTTGCGCCGACTCCGCTTCCAACTGGTACGTGGACCACCGCTATCCGGGCGGCGTTCTGCACATGGCCGGAATGGACTGGTTCCTGACGCAGGGCGAGGCCGCCAAGCCCATCCTTGAGAACACGCCGGGCCAGACCGGATACAAGGGCGCGGAGGACTCCTGGACGGACTGGCATCACCGCCGCGTCGAGCGGCGGCAGGGCTTTTGGGAGAGCTGGCTGGGGCCGAACATGGCCGACCATCTCAGTCACACTACCTATGACGACTATTGGAAGCAGTTCGCACCCGACGAGCACGTGGATAAATTCAACGTGCCGGTCTATTACATGAGCGGATGGTACGACCGCTATCCGCACTCGGTGACGAAAATGTTCAACCTGATCCGCGAAAAAGGCGGCTCGCCCCTGGCGCGGCAGTCGGTGAAGCTGGTGATCGGCCCCTGGGTGCACGGCGGGGAGCTGGTGATGCATCGCAAGGTCGGCGACCTCGATTTCGGGCCCGAAGCGGCCATGGGATATGCCGCGCTTCGCGTGCGCTGGTTCGACTATCATCTGCGCGGCGTGGACAACGGCATCATGAAAGAGCCGCCCGTGCGGATCTTTGTGATGGGGGACAATCGGTGGCGCGAAGAGAACGAATGGCCGCTGAAACGGGCCGTGCAGACGAAGTTCTATTTCCGTGCCGACCGCGGCGGATCGATCGGATCGCTGAATGACGGAGCGCTTTCCAAGCAACCGCCGGCAGGTGAAAAGCCCGACGTGTTCGATGACGATCCGAGGAATCCGGTCGAGAGCATAGGCGGAGACCTCTTTGTCGAGCCGATGGGGCCGCGCGACCATCGCCCGGCCGACGAGAAGAGCCTGACGTTCACCACCTCGCCGCTCGACGGCGACATGGAGATCAGCGGCCCTTCCTCCGCCGAGCTATATGTCTCCTCGAGCGCCGACGACACCGATTTCCTGGTCACGCTCATCGACGTGCATCCGGACGGCTATTCACAGATTCTGCGCGAGGCGGTCCTGCGTGCCAGCCGCCGCGAGTCGCTCGAACGGCCCACGCCCATATCGCCGGGCAAGGTCTATAAACTCACGGTTCCGATTCATCCCGTCAGCAACGTCTTCAAGAAGGGACACCGCCTGCGCCTTGCGGTCTCGAGCACCAGCTTCCCCAAGTACATGCCGAACCACAACAAATTTGCCGAGAATAACGAGGAAGCGCCCTGGGTGACAGCGCGAAACACGATCTACCACGACGCGAAACGCCCCTCGGCGCTCGTCGTTCCGGTGGTGACGGGGAAATAGTGTTACTGCCGAAGTCCGGTTAGCGGCGGGCGTGCCGCTTGGACCAATTCTCGACTCTGAGATCTTTGAAGCGAGCGAAATCCTTGGTGTTCGCGGTGACGAGTACCAGTCCATTCGCATGAGTGATCGCCGCGATTTGGCCGTCCACGTACGGCGCAGGCCGGCCGAGTGACTCCAGGCGTGCTCGCTCCTGGCCGTGCCAAATCGCCGCAATCTCGTCGTAGGGAAGGATTGGAAACGAGGCGCGCACCACGTCCTGAAGATAGGTTTCCAGAGCGGCTCGGCGCTTGCCTTTGGGGAGCCGGCCACAGCCATACGTGAGCTCGTGCCACACGGGCGCCGCGATGGCGCACTCCGGGCCGAGGTCGTCGAGTTGCCTGACGATCTCCGGATCGGGGATTCGGGAGACGGGAGAAGACACGATGCTGGTATCCAGAAGATACCGAAGCGTCACAACGAGACCTCACGCCCGAGGCTCTTGTCCCGGCTGGCCGCGGCGAAGTCCTCTTCGAGGCCGATCTCTTCGACCGAGTACTGCTGGAGGAAGTTCCTGTAGGCATCGCCGAACCGAGGCCGCTTGCCGCGCAGGCGCTCGAAATCCCGGCAGGAGACGACGACGGCCACCGGCTTGCCCCGGCGCGTCAGTTCGATTTCCATGCCCGCCTGGGCTTGGTCGAGAATGGTGGGAAGGTGCGACCGGGCCTCGGCGACCGAATACCTCTGAGACATGATATGAATGTACATCAACCTGTACAGGAACGCAATTCGCGACTAACCAATCGGGCGTCGCAACCTGGGTAACCGCTCGGAAGTGGTTCTCCCACGACACGACGCGTCCCCGGCTCTCATCGTACCGGTGGTTCCGGGGAGATAACTCAAAAGGACAGCCGCAGCGCGAACTGAATCTGGCGGGCGTTGGTGAGGATGCGCACGCTTTTTCCCGCCGAGGAATTGAGGCGGCCCGGAAAAGTCCCTGAAAACACGATGACGCCGCCTCCCGACGGTGCGCCGAAGTTATTCCGGTTGAAAACATTGAAGGATTCCGCGCGGAATTGCAGCCGGCTTTCCCGGCCCAGCTTGAATTCCTTCTGGAGTGTCACGTCCATCGTCCGCAATCCCGGACCAATGACCGTGTTGCGTCCCACATTTCCCAGCGTGCCTAATTCCGGAACGGCAAAAGCGCACGGATCGAAGAACAGGTCCGGCCCGCCGAGCTTTTTCCCCTTCTCCACCGTGGTGCTGCCCAGCATGCAGCCGGCGGTGACTCCGTGCGTGGGGCTGTTGCTGTAGCCCGGCAGCAGGTTCGGACGGTTGGCCGTGAGCAGGTAGCCCAACTGTCGCACGTTGACTCGCGGCTGAATCGGCGACCCGGTGCGGAACGAGAGAATGCCGCCCAATCTCCAGCCGCCCAAAATGTGCGAGAGCGGGCCGGACTTCCACCACGGTTGATTCGGTCCCGCCGGAAGGTCGTAGAAATAATTGATGGTCAGGCGATGGCGGAGGTCGAAATCGGAGAGACCCCGGTCGATGGTGCGGATCAACGGATACTGCCGGACTATGGTCTGGGTTTCGCCCGTCGAGGACGTCGAGACGTCGTCCACGGACTTGGAAAAGGTGTAGCTGGCCTGCACGGTCATTCCGCGGCCGACGCTCTTGCCGGCGGTCAGTTGCAGCGCGTTATAAAAAGACTGAGCGTCGGTGCTGGTCATACGGATGGAGCTGAAGGCGGGATTCACCGGACCGGAGTTGGCCGGAAAAAAGAGCGAGCCATCGGGCCGCGTGACGGGGATCGGATACTGATTGGCTTCGTAGCCCCGGAAAAGATGATTCCCGCGAGCGCCTACATAAGTTGCCTGAAGACGCCAGCCTCCTGGGAAGAGTTGCTGCAGGCCGAAGTTATAACGAAGCACGCTGGGGCTGCTGATGTGGTTCGAGTCCATGGTTTCCACCAGGAAGGGCCGGTTGCAGATCGGCAAGGCCGCGGCGGCCACGGCGTTGGGAAAGGTGGTGCTCGAATTAAACGACAGGCAAACCACTCGGCGGTAATAAGGGGCCGTGTTTTTCTCCAGCTCGATGACGTATTCGAGAATCGGATCGTAGTAGATGCCGAAGCCGGCGCTTAGCACGGTATTTCGCAGGCCCCGCGGGGACCACGTTAGGCCCAGCCGTGGAGAGAAATTACGCAGCGTGGGATTTTCCTTCAGGATGTGTCCGAACTCCAACTCCCGATCATGAACCCAGTCGTTCAAGGAGACGATTCTGCCGTCCTTCTCCGAAATACGGGTAGTAAATTCGTAGCGCAGACCCAGATTCACGCGCAGGCTGGGACCGGCCCGAAAATTATCCTGAAGATAGAATCCCGCCAGCGTCTCGCGAAAGCTCTTTCGGTTATTGGAGCCGGGCAGGGCCGCGCCCAAGTTGGTTCCGTCCGGTCCCCCTTGCAAAAAGCCGGTCAGGCTGTTGAACGACCAGACCGCCGAGCGATGAAAGTGATCGGCGATTTCCCATCGATACCGATGAATCTCCACGCCGAATTTCAAGGCGTGAGCGCCTCGCTGCGCCACCAGATCGTCGGCGAACTGAAAGGTGTTCATGGTCGTGCGATCCGGATTTCCGGGGCTGGGCCCGAATGAGGCAGCGCCGGGAATTTCGATCTGGCCAAACTGCGGAGCGCCGGGAACAAAAAATAAGGAAGGCGGGACTTCGATCGAGGATACCGAGTCCGTTGCGCTCACGGGACGCGTGTAGCCCAAGCGAAATAGATTCAGGAAGCGGAGACTAAAGATGTGGCTCCCCACAAGTGTCACATACTGCTGGCGGCTCTTGGTGGAATTTTCAAAAAGATAGACGGATCCGCTGCTGATGCTGCTGGCGTCGTCAAAGGTATAGCGGGCGAACAGACTGTCGCGGTCGGAAAGTTTGTGATCCAGGCGCAGAGACCAGTAATTTTCGTCGGTAGGCTCGAACTGGGGAGCCGTGTGAAGTCCGAAACCCCCGCCGACCCGCTCCAGGTTTGGCAGCGGTATCAGGTCCAGATACGGCTTCACGCGCGGATGCACCTCCACCTTCTGAATCTCGACCCCCGCGGCACTGGTGATGCTCCCCAGCCGCGCCCTCTCGTCGGGGAAAAAGGTCAAGTCGGTATCGGTCAATCGGTCGCGCATGGATTCGAATGCAACCATGAAGAAGGTCCGGTCCCGCCGAACCGGGCCCGTGACTGTGAATCCGAACTGGTTGCGCTTGAACGGAGGAGTCTCGGAGGGATCGATAAAGTTGCGCGCGTCCATCTTGCTGTTGCGGAAGTATTCAAACAGGCTGCCATGCAGGCCGTTGGAGCCGGAGCGCGTAATGGAATTGAGGACCCCGCCGCTTCCCCGTCCATACTCCGCGCTGTAATTGGTGGCAAAGACCTGGACCTGGTACGCCGCGTCGGAGCCTAGCTGAACCCCCGCAGCGCTGCGCGGGACGCGGTTTCCCATATCCATGATATTGGTGCCATCGAGCAAGAAGATGTTCGAGGTAGGCCGCCCTCCGGCGATCGTCAAGTTGCCGCCGCCAACGCCGCGCGATGCCTGCTCGCCGGAAGAGTCCGAGATCCCCGCTTGCAGAGTCGCCAGTTGACTGTAACTGCGTCCGTTGAGCGGGAGCCCCACCAGTTGGCTCTCACTGATCAGATTGGCCGCAGGGCCGGAGACAGCCTCCGAGGACGGCTGCAGAACGAATTCCTGTGTTGCCAACTGGCCCGGCTGGAATTGCCATTCGCTGAGCGTTTGGGTGGCGTATCCGGGATGCGCCAGTTGCAATTCGTAGCGACCCGGCTCCAGGCTCCTGATTTCGAACTTTCCCTCTGCACTCGTTTGCACCGTGCGGACCTGTCCGCTATCGAGCGACTTGGCGGTAACCGAAACGCCCGCCAGGGGCGCGCCCTTCGGGTCCCGCACCGTGCCGTGGAGACCGGCGGTCCGCGCCGATTCCTGCGCCACCGCCTCCGCCGGGAGCCAGAGCAGAGCAACAGTCAAAATCGCCGGCGCAATAACTCCAGCCCGCCGGTATTGGAGCCATCCGACTTGGCGGAAGCCACGGCGCCAATCACGCAGCGGCTGTATGCACATGTTCTGAACCTGTGTATCGAGCTTTCCAAATGCCGCTTCCACTCCGGCCAATGCCATAGTCGCCCTTTCCAGACAATTCCTACCGAGGATTTAGCCGAGCACGTTATCTGTTTAACCCCGCCTCTGTCAACTTCTGGATCGTTCCAGCAGTCCCTGGTCCGGCCCGGCAGGCGCCCCGTCCGCCTTTTCGCTTGACTCCGGGCAGGCGCCCCGCCTAAAATAGTGTCATTTAGGAGAAGTGTTTCTCAGAGCGGTGAAAGAATGGTGAAAGCGATGGCTGTTTCGTTCCGCAAAGGTTGCTGGCTTCTTTCGTTTGTGCTGATGCTGGGCCTGGCGATAGGCCTTTCGGCGCAGGATAAGTCCAAGCAAGCCAAGCCCGCCAAGGACGGCGAGGCGCCGGGCATCACCAAGGGGGAGCAGAAGCGGCGCGAGGAATCGCTCAAGATAGAGCTTTCCGGCGCGTTCAAGAAGTGGCTCGAAGAGGACGTCGGCTATATCATCACCGACGAAGAACGGGCCGTCTTCAAGAAGCTTTCGAACGACGAGGAGCGCGAGCAGTTCATCGAGCAGTTTTGGCTGCGCCGCAATCCCGACCCGGAATCGCTCGCTAACGACTACAAGGAAGAGCATTACCGCCGCATCGCGTATGCCAACCAGCATTTCGCCTCGGGGATTCCCGGCTGGAAGACCGACCGCGGGCGCATCTATATCATGTACGGGCCGGCCGATGAGATCGAGGCGCATCCCTCCGGCGGACACTACGAGCGGCCCATCGAAGAAGGCGGCGGGTCCACCTCCACCTACCCCTTCGAGCAGTGGCGCTATCGTTATATCGAGGGCGTGGGACAAAACATCGTTCTCGAGTTCGTCGATCCCACCATGACTGGCGAGTATAGGATGTCGATGGACCCCTCCGAGAAGGACGCTCTTCTTTATGTCCCCGGAGCCGGACTTTCGCTCATGGAGGAAATGGGGCTCTCCAGCAAGGTGGACCGCTTCACGCGGACCGACGGCACTCACCTGCCCAAGCGCATGATCGACAGTTCGCCCGGCGCCGGTTACGAAAGCAACAACAGCACCGAGTTCGGGCGCCTGGCTCTGTTCGCCAATATCCAAAAGCCTCCCGTCGTCAAGTTCAAGGACCTGGAAGAGGTGGTCAACACCAGCATCCGTTACAACCTGCTGCCGTTCCAGGTTCGCACCGATTACGTGAAGGTTACCGACGATACCGTGCTCGCCGGCGTGACCGTATCGTTGAAGAACAGCAACCTCACTTTCCAGAACACCAAGGGCGTGCAGCACGCCGTGGTGAACATCTTTGGGCGGGTTACCACGATCACGCGGCGCGTGGTGCAGACCTTCGAGGACACCATCTCGCTCGACATTCCGCAATCGCTCCTGGAACAGAGCTTGCAAAAACCTTCCGTCTACTGGAAATCGCTGCCGCTGCGCTCGGGCGCTTACCGTCTGAGCCTCGCCGTCAAGGACGTGAACAGCGGAAACATGGGGACGCTGGAGCTGCGGATGGAAGTCCCCCGCTACGAAGAAGACCAGCTCGCGACCAGCTCGCTGATTCTGGCCGACCTGATCGAAAAAGTTCCCAGCAAGAACATCGGCTCCGGACCGTTCGTCATCGGCGGCACCAAGGTGCGTCCGGTGGTGGGCGAGCTCTTCAAGCGCGATCAGAAGCTCGGAATCTATCTGGAAGTCTATAACCTGAAGCCGGACCCGCTGGGCCGCAAGCCGGCGGCGACCATCCATTACAGCCTGATGAAAAACAACCAGTCGGTGATGGAACTGGAGGAGGACGCTGCCAAGCTTCCCGACGCCTCTCCCAACCAGACCATCCTCGAAAAGACCATGTCGCTGGCGTCGCTCGATCCGGGCCGGTACACGATGAAGGTGACCGTAACCGATAGCATCTCGAAAAAGACGATCGCGCCCACTGCCGACTTCATTGTCGAGTAGCGCGATCCATTCGAACTCATGGCCGTGCGAAACAAATTTCTGCTTGCGATGTGCCTGATCCTCTCGGTGGCGGGGTCTGTCTCCGCTTGGGCGCAAAGTAGCGCGCCCAATGCGCCGGCTCCATCGGGTGTGGCGGCCCGTTTCGGCGCCATCTCGGGCCGGATCGACGATAGCCGCGGCATCGCGCAACCGGGTGTCCCGGTCACCATCACCCGGCAGGACGGACTGTTCATCCGCAAGGTTTTTACCAGCCGCAACGGCCGCTTCGAGCTCAGTCGCCTCAGTCCCGGACTCTATGCCGTCGAAGTAATTCTTCCGAGTTTCCTTCCTTTTTCCAAGGCTCCTCTCTCGATCAAGACCGGCTCCAACGTGGTCGTCGATATCAGCCTGCGGACGCTGGCCGAGTCCGTCGAGATCGGTCTGCCGTTGGATGCGGCTCAGGCGCGCGACGATTGGAAGTCGGCATTGCGCGCTGCCTCGCCCGAGCGTTCCATCCTGCATTTCCAGGAGCAAACGGCGGGAAATCGCACCTTGGATTGGTCGAGCTCCCATGACCGGCCCCTGCGAGGAACCGTGCTGTTTTCGGCCGGGAACGAGTCTCACAGTTTCGGTTCCGACCCCGGCCTCCGAACCATTTTCGACGTAGTCTACGACTGGTCCAGCAGCACAGCGCTGGACATGGCGGGGGGGGCCGGCTGGGGGGGAGGCACACCCGCGGGGGGGCCGCGG
>ORMF011264943.1_pt1 | contig 77553 bp, 63 predicted proteins | sample 1779871 | NCBI WGS metagenome assembly ORMF01 (sample SAMEA104232316, study PRJEB22302) | groundwater metagenome | biome: forest; feature: aquifer; material: groundwater | place: USA | collected 2011-08-07 | depth 5.4 m | reverse complement strand
TTCGGCACGGTTGAAACCGTGCCCTTACAACACCTTGAAACGGGTTGTGCAACAGCTTCTAGTAATTCGTAAGCAGGGGAGGGCGGTTTCATGATTTCCAATAGGTGCGGGGCGAAGGCGCGTCTGTGGAGCGCCGGAATCGGTATATTGCTTCTGATGTCGTGGCTCGGAGGCACGCTCGCGGCTCAGTTGACCACCGGAACCATCTTGGGAACGGTCAAGGATGAGAGCGGGGCGGTACTGCCCGGCGCATCGATTCGCATCACGAACGTGGAAACCGGAATTCCCCGCAGCGCCGTCAGCGGCAGCAAAGGCGAGTATCGAGTCTCCAACATTCCTCCCGGCAATTACCGCGTGGAGGCTGAACTGGCCGGATTTCAAACCGGCGTTCGCACCGGACTCACGCTCAGCATCGGGCGAGAAGCGGTCGTCGACTTCTCTCTCTCGGTCGGCAACGTCCAGCAGCAGGTCACGGTCACCGGCGAGGTTTCGCTCGTCGAGACCACCACGGCAACCGTCAGCGGCTTGGTGGATTCGAACCAGATGAAGGAAATTCCTCTCAATTCGCGCAGCTTCCTCGAACTGGTGCCGTTGCAGACGGGCGCCGTATTCAACGAAACCGGCTCCACCAGCTCCGTCAACGGCTTTGGAAAGAAGCTCTCGGTGGTCGGCATGCGCTGGAACTCGAACAGCTTTTTGCTCGACGGCGCCGATATCAGCGATGCGTCGGGTTCTTCCGGCAGCGCCGCCGGGACCATGGCGGGCGTGGAAACGGTCCGCGAGTTTCGGGTTATCACCAACGCTTACGACGCCGAGTACGGCCACCACACCGGCGGCGTGATCAGCGCCATCACCAAATCGGGCACCAATCAGTTCCACGGCTCGCTCTTCGAATTCCTGCGCAACGAAAAGCTGGACGCGGCCAATTTCTTCGACAACGCTTTCAGCCGTCCCAAACCCGCCTTTCGCCGCAACCAGTTTGGAGGATCGTTCGGAGGCCCGGTTTTGAAGGACAGAACGTTCTTCTTCGGAAGCTATGAAGGCTTGCGGGAGCGGCTCGGGGGCACCCCCATTTTCAACGTTCCGGGTCGCGCCATCCGCAATGGCGCCGTGGCTCCCAACGTCAAACCCTATATGGACTCCTACCCGCTGCCGAACAATCCCGACCGCGCCGACGGCACGGCCCAGTTCGCCGATACCACCACGCAGCCCACCAATGAAAATTTCTGGACCGTGCGCGTGGATCATCGCTTCTCCGACAAGGACTCGCTCTTCGGCCGCTTCAACAAGGAAGACTCCGACCGCGCTACTCCGAGCATGAACGCTCTCGATGTCCTGAGCACCGGAAACCGCTTTATGACTCTGGAAGAAACGCACATCCTTTCTCCGGCATTGCTGAACCGCACGCTGCTATCGTTCAACCGCACCAACTACGGCGACATCAACGTGCCCCGTCCGGGACGCTCCTTCCCGCTGACCACCTTTACCGACAACCAATTGGCGATGGGAATTCTCACCGTCACCACTCTCAGCGGATGGGGCGGCGGCGGCACCACGCCCCGGATCAACGCGCAGAACATCTGGCAACTGAAGGAGGATCTCTACCTGACCAAAGGCCGCCACTCCGCCAAGTTTGGCTTCCAGGACGAGCGATTCCAATACAACATCCGCGGCGACTTTCAAGGCGGCGGCACCTTCACCTTCACCAGCCTAGCGGATTTCGCGCGAGGCGCCGTCAGCAACGTTCAGTTCACTGCACCGGGTTCCAGCTCCTTCCGCACCTGGGTGCAAACCCTGGACGGCTTCTATGCCCAGGACGACATCAACCTACGGCCCGGTTTGACGGTAAACATGGGTCTCCGCTACGAGTTCATCACCGTTCCCGCGGAGCGTTACGGCCGCTCGGCTACCATTCGCGATTTAAGAGACGCCCACCTCAACACGGTTAAACCCGACGGCACCGACATCGGTCCGCTCTTCCGGAACCCATCCCTCCGGAATTTCGACCCCAGGGTCGGAATAGCCTGGGACGTTTTTGGGAAAGGGAAAACTTCGCTGCGGGCCGGATTCGGCGAGTTCCACGACCAACTCCTCCCAATCACTTACGTGGTCCCCGGAAACCGCGTCTCTCCGTTCTACTCCGTGGCACAGTTATTCTCCTCGCCGGCGCTGAACATCGACTTCCCCACCTCCTATTTCAGCCAGCGCTCCATCCTGGTGAGTGGCGGAGGCGCGCCGCAGATCGACGGGATCGAATACAACATCTCGCAGCCCGCCGTGTACAAGTGGAGCCTCGACGTGGAACAGCAACTCGCTCCCGACACGACGCTGCGCGCGGGATACACCGGCACGCGCGGCACTCACCTGATGCGCGGAAACTTGCAGCTCAACACCACGCCCGCCACCAGCATCAACGGCCGGCGCTTCATCCTCATCGATCAGCCCGTGAACAATCCCTATTTCGCCCGTTTCCGCTGGCGCGTCACCGATGGAGAATCCAACTACAACGGCCTGCTGGTAAATCTTACCAAGCGCTTCAGCAAAGGATTTCAGATGCAGGGCTCCTACACCTTCTCCCGGTCCACCGACGACGCTTCGGCGTTCAACGGCAGCACGGACTTCACCAACGACCGCCAGCCCTACCGCAACATGCACGACCACGGGCTGTCGAGCTTCGACGTCCGCCATAGCTTCTACACCAACTTTATCTATGAGCTTCCCGGGAAAAAGTGGACGGGCATTGCCGAGCAATTTCTGGGCGGGTGGAGCGTGAGCGGCGTCCTGCGATTGCAGACCGGAACTCCGTACAGCCTGAGTGCCACGCAGCCAACCAAAACCCTGGCCGCAATCCCTGGGCAGCCCGCCCCCGCTCCCTTGCAAGAAATCTTTGTGGACGGGCCTACCGTGGACCTGATTCCCGGCGGCAGGTTGAACCCGACCCATGCCCGGAATCCAAACCATTACTTTGACGTGAGCCAGTTTGCATGGCCTCAGACTAACTGTTTGCGGCCGGCTCCGACGGCCGCGTTTCCGTGCAATCCCGCTATTCCGTCGGGCACCTGGCAGGGCAACGTGGGCGTCAACACGCTGATCGGTCCGGGCGTGGCCAACCTGGACTTTACGCTGACGAAAGACACCAAACTAAGAATGCTCGGCGAATCGGGCTCTTTGCAATTTCGCGCGGAGTTCTATAATCTGCTCAATCGCGCCAACTTCGGCGACCCAGGGCTGCTTCTTTTCAACGCCACCGGCGCCCCGGTCAGCAGCGCCGGCCAGATTACATCCACGCGAAGCGGCTTGAGCTCGCGCCAGATTCAGCTCGCAATGCGGCTGGTGTTTTAAGGGCCAACAGAATGAAAAATTGTCGCGAGCGGGGAGGCCTCGCTGCGCTCGTGGCAAGTTGCGGCAATATTATTCCGCCGATTTCCGGCCGAATTCCCGAATCTCAATACTCGAATCTTGGTACCACTCGGTACCACTCAGGCGACACCGGACCCTCCGCAGCGGCATCCGAATTGATGTATACTTTACAGCAGAATCCGTGTAGACCGTTAATGTCTGCCGGTTATTACGGAGGATGCAAATGAAAAACTGGATCGGATTATTTTTTCTCCTTATCATTTTCGTATCGACTGCCGCCGCCCAGGACAAGAAGAGGATTGCCGTGCTCGACTTTGATTACGCCACGGTTCAAAGCAGCGTATCGGCTGTATTCGGCACCAACGTGGACGTGGGCAAAGGGATTACGGATCTGTTGGTCACAAACCTAGTCAAAGGCGGCGTGTATTCCGTAATCGAGCGGAAGGCCATGGACAAAATTCTCGCGGAGCAAAATTTTTCCAACAGTGACAGGGCGGATTCGAACACCGCCGCAAAATTGGCCCGTATCTTGGGAGTGGATGCCATCGTTACCGGAAGCATCACGCAGTTTGGCCGCGATGACAAATCGACAGGCATCGGCGGCGGAGGTTTGGGAAGAGCCATTGGGGGGTTCGGCATCGGTGGAATTTCTAAGAAGGAAAGCAAGGCCGTAGTGGGCATCACCGCCCGGATTATCAACACGGAGACCGCTGAGATTCTTACGGTGGCTGAAGGCAAGGGAGAATCGTCCCGCTCTGGAACGTCGCTGATCGGAGCCGGAGGTTCCGGCAGCGGAGCGGGTGGCGGTGCCTACGACATGTCCAGCAGCAATTTTGCCAACACCATCCTGGGAGAAGCGGTCAACAAAGCGGTCCAGGACGTGGCTGGGCAGTTGAATCAGAACTCGGCCAAACTCCCTACCCACAAACTAAGCATCGACGGCCTGGTTGCCGATGCGACGAATGGAACGCTGGTCCTGAACATTGGGACGAAAGCCGGTCTGAAGGTCGGTGACCACTTGGAAGTCAAGCGAGTGTCACGCGAGATCAAAGATCCGGCTTCGGGCAAAGTCATCCGCAGGATGGAAGACAAGGTGGGAGATGTCGAGATCACCGAAGCGGATGAGACCTCTGCCGTCGGAAAGTTTACCGGCGCAGCGCCGGCCAAAGTAGGAGACCGGGTCGCAAACGCGCAGTAGCAGATTCGCAACCGCGCGGGGACAGCGCGCCGGGCAACCGCAACGGGCCCGCGCGAGCGCCTCCGCGCTGAACATTCAGGAACAATCCATCCCCAGAGAGGCCCCGGGCCGCCGAGCCGGAAAAAATCATGAGCATTGAGTTAGGCCAGACCATCGGTGACTACGAAGTGGTCAGTGTACTCGGCACGGGGGGCATGGGCCGCGTCTTCAAAGTTCGCAATGTCCTCACCAACCGTTTTGAGGCCATGAAGGTGTTATTGCCAGAAGCGGTCGGTTCCGACGCCGCGGCAGAGCGTTTTCTGCGCGAGATCCGCGTGCAAGCCAGTCTCGATCATCCGAATATCGCCGCTTTGCGCACGGCGTTGCGCATTGACAACCAGATCGTGATGGTCATGGAGCTGGTCGAGGGACCCACGCTGCGGGCGATGATTTCAAAAGGCCCGCTTTCCCCCGGCGCGGCCGTCGGCTACATGAAGCAGGCGCTATCGGCGCTGTCGTACGCGCACGCTCACAACGTGATCCATCGCGATATCAAGCCCGGCAATATCATGCTGACCGGCGAAGGGAACATCAAGCTGACCGATTTCGGAATCGCCAAGATGGCCGCCGATCGTACACTCACGGCGACGGGCACTACCATGGGCTCCATCTATTACATGTCGCCGGAGCAGGTGCGGGGCAGCGGCGCGGTCGATGCGCGGTCCGATTTGTATTCGCTGGGCGTGACGCTGTACGAGGCGGTGAGCGGCGCGCTTCCTTTCCAGGGCACCACGGACTACGACATTTTTGCGGCGCACCTCAACGAAACGCCCAAACCGCCTCAGGAGCGAAATCCAGCCGTCCCGGCGGAACTTGCGCAAGTCATCCTGAAGGCCATGGCGAAGGATCCGGCGAGCCGATTCCAAACGGCGGCTGAGTTTCGCGAGGCGATCGAGAAACTCGGCGAACTTCCGACAGAGGCTCCCCCGGCAAGGGCCACTACCGCTTCCGGTGCGGTAACGCCCGCGGCGGCGGCCACATCGCCTGCACCGCAGACGGCCACGCGCACAAGGACCGGAGGGTCGAGCACCACGGCTGGGCTCGAAACGGCTAACGTTTTGTTCATGGATATTGTGGCTTACTCGACGCTTAAAATGGACCAGCAGACGGCGCGAATTCAGGAGCTGGTCGAAATTGTCCGCAATACCGAGGAGTATCGAATCGCGCAACAGAACGACCAGATCATATCGCTGCCGACGGGAGACGGCATGGCGCTGGTCTTCTTCCAGAATAATCCCGCGGCTGCGGTACAGTGCGCCACCGAAATTTCGCGCGAATTGAAAACGCATCCCGAGATCAAGCTGCGCATGGGAGTCAATAGCGGACCGGTTTACCGCATTCCGGACATCAACACCAATCGCAACGTCGCGGGCGGCGGAATCAACATGGCGCAACGCGTAATGGATTGCGGCGACGCGGGGCATATTTTGGTGTCGAAATATGTGGCCGAATCTTTGGACCAATTGAGCGACTGGGCCGGAAACTTCCACGACCTCGGCGAGGCCGAAGTCAAGCACGGCGTCAAGGTCCACATCGTCAACTATTACACCGGCGAGGTCGGCAACGCCGAGCTGCCGGCAAAAATAAAAAAGGCCCAGACGGCGCAATCGGCCGCGCTGGCCGTCGCTGCTCCGGCTGCTTCGAATCTTCCGGCTGCACCGGTTGTGGTCCCGGCCCCGAGCCCCAGCAAGAAGGGTTACGTGATTGCCGCTGTCGGCGTCGCGGCGGCGATCCTCATCGCTGTTGGAGTCACTCAATTTTCACACAAGAGCGAAAGCGGCGACGGCAAGAGCCCAGTCGCGCCGCCAGCGGTAACCCCGGCTCCGCCATCCACCGCGGTTCCGCCGCCCGCTCCACCGCAATCGCCGCCGCCCGCGGCAAGTACCGGGAGTATCCCGCCTGTTACACCGCCATCGTCAATAGCACAACCGCAATCGGCACAGGCGCCGGTTGCAAAGAAACCGCTGGAGGCCTCCCGAGCGCCCGCCTCGCAGCCCGTCGCAGCCGTCCCGCAAAAACAAACCGCACCGCAAGCGGCGCCAACGGCTGCTCCGGCCTCGGCTCCGCCTGCCGCCGCGCCATCCGGACCCAGCGCGGAAGAGAAAGCACTGCTACAGGAACAGCGAGAACGGATGATGCTCCTGGGCGGGCGCGCTGCCGCGGTCGCCGGAAGCGTGGATAACCTGAAGCGTCAGCAGAGTGCGTCGGGCCTGGGTTTGCGGCCGGATATGGCGGCGGCCCGGGCGAGCATGGACTATACGATGGGTGAAGCGAAGGCCGCGCTCGCTTCCGGCGACGCGGCGACCGCCAAGAGAAGCCTGGACATGGCCGAGCAGCAAGTGGAAAAGCTGGAGAAATTTCTGGGACGTTAGCCTGTCACCGATCGACTGCGATCTCCGCATCACAATTCCGGCCGATGGCGAACGGTCAGCGATTCGTCTGCTGGAGCGGCCGAAAACCTTGACCGCGGCGGCGCGCTTCAATAAGGAAAATCCCGAAAGCAAATGAACGTCTCAAAGATCATTGAGATCAAGAATGCCACGGTCTATCGCGGCCGGAAATGTGTCTTCGACAACCTGTCGCTGGAGGTCGTCAAAGGCGAAAGCGCCGCCATCCTGGGGCCGAACGGCGCAGGGAAATCGACGTTACTAAAACTCCTCTCGTGCGAAATCTACCCGGCCGCGCCGCCGCTCGCGCGCCCCGACGGTTTCGTTTCCATTTACGGACGCCGTCTCTGGAACATCTGGGAATTGCGCTCGCGCCTCGGCATCGTCTCGCACGACTTGCAGAACGACTACCTGGGGAGTGCGCCTGGACTGCACGTGATTCTGTCGGGGCTGTTTTCGAGCATGGACGTCTGGTCGCATCAGCACCTGACCGCCGAGGATTACGGGCGGGCGCGCGGCATCTTGAAACAACTCGGCATCGAAGAGCTGGAAGATCGTCCGTTCGCGGCGATGTCCACCGGCGAGCAGCGCCGGCTCCTCCTGGGACGCGCGCTGATCCACGATCCCGACGCCCTGGTGCTCGACGAGCCGACCAGCGGCCTCGATTTGAAGGCCTGTTTCCAGTACCTCGACATCGTACGCGGATTGATGCGGGCGGGGAAGACCGTCGTTCTGGTCACGCACCATATTCACGAAATCCCGCCGGAGATCTCGCGCGTGGTGCTGCTGAAGGATGGAAAAGTCGTCGCGGACGGCGGCAAGGATGAGGTCCTAACCAGCGCGAGCTTAAGCGATCTGTTCGGCGTCGCAGTCGAGTTGCTGCGCGTCAACGGCTTTTTCCAGGCCGTGCCGGGGACGAAGTAGGGCGTCAGCATTCTGGTGAAAAATGGTGCTGAATGGTGTATGATGGTTCTATGCCGACCCTGGACAGAACCGTTCGTCAAAGTGTGACGCTGCCTCAGCAGATCGCAAAGCGCGTGAAAGCTCTGGCCCGGACCCGCAGGGCCAGCGCAAATCGCGTGATAGTAGACCTCATCGCGAGCGGGTTGGAATCGGCGGAAAATGAAAAACGCCGCTTCTTCGAATTGGCGGACCGGCTAACCGCAACTGCCAACCCAGCCGAACGCCAGCGCTTAAAGAATGAGCTTGCCCGGATGACCTTTGGCGAGTAAATGCCAAAAATCCAATGGACAAATCTGCCGCCAGCGCTGCGCGACCACCTCTTCGAGCGCCTTCGGGAACGCCTGATCCGAGCGGAAGACCTGTACGAACTGAAGTTGTGGCGCGAATCGGAACCCGACGCGCCGGAAGGCGAATGGTATAAGGATTTCGGGTCCTTTAAGATCTGTGGCGAGGGTAGATTTCCTAAAACCTTCCTGCTCCGTGGCCAGCCAGCCAAAGGGACTCAGCTCGGATAACCTCGACCTCGACCGAAGCAGTTCCAGAAATCCGGAGTAACCTTATTCGACGTTGTGATTCCCCTTGCCATGCCGGGGATGAGGTAGTCGGGTCTCACTTCCTCGTCGGCAAGGCAAATGCCCGCTCGGCGGCTGCCACACCCGCGCCCGGCTCGAAGCGATAGCCGCTCTCGCCCAGGACCGATTCGAGCGCACCCAGCAGCAACAGCACCAACCCAGGCGTTGCCGTCAGGCCCATCAGGCCGACGCGCCAAATCTTGCCTTTCAGATCGGCGAGGCCGCCGGCGATATCGATGTTGAAGCGCTCTAGCAGCCGCCCGCGCACCTTGGCGTCGTCGATGCCCTCCGGGATGCGAATCGTGTTCACGGTCCAGGCGCGCGCCGCGGGGTCCTCGACAAACATCTTCATGCCCAACGCTTCGATCCCGCTCACAAACGCCAGGTGGCACGCCTTGTGACGCGCCCAGGACGCTTCCATTCCCTCCTGTTGGATGATTCGCAACGCCTCGTGCAGTCCGAATAGCATATTGACGGGAGGCGTGTGATGGTAACGCCGCTCCGCGCTCCAATATTTTTCGACCATGCTCAGGTCCAGGTACCAGCTATGGACGGGCGTGCGGCGCTTGTGCAGCACTTCCGCGGCCCGCTCTCCAAAGGTGATGGGAGCCAGACCCGGCGGGCACGCTAGACATTTCTGCGAACCGCTGTAGCAGACATCGATCCCCCACTGGTCAACCTCGAGCGGCAGCCCGCCAAGCGACGAGACCGTATCAACGACCAGCAGCGCCCCTGTTTCATCCGCGATTTTCCGCATCGGCGCTATCGGCTGGCAGACGCCGGTGGAAGTTTCACTGTGGACGACGCCCAGGACTTTCAATTTCTTTCCGCCCAGGACCGCCCGAACCTGATCCGGATCGGGCACCTCGCCCCAGGGAACGTCAACTCGCGTGAGCTTCACTCCCCAGCGCTCGATCATCTCGCACATGCGCCCGGCGAAGACCCCGCCCACGACCACCGCCGCCTCGTCGCCCGGCTCCAGGAAGTTGACCAGCGAGGCTTCCATGCCGGCGCTGCCCGTGCCGGGGATTGGAAACGTCACCGGATTGCGCGTCCGGAACGTTCTTCGCAAGAGCTCCTGCAACTGGTTGAGCACTTCCAGAAATAGCGGGTCCACATGCCCGATAACGGGCTGGATCATGGCGCGATATACGCGCGGATCGACTTCGCTTGGGCCGGGCCCCATCAGCAGGCGCTTGGGAAGATTGATTGCGGGAAAATTATCAGTCATTGGAAAAGTTTCGAGAGGCGGCAGAGGTCGTCCCGCGGCCGATTGCCGGAGAACGCTTGCGCGCTCTCGCCCCCATCTTTAGGAATTCCGAAGAAACACTCCAGGAGTAAACCGGAGGAAAAATGATACGCCGCGGCGATCCCCGGCGCAAGCGGAGTGCAGCAACGGCTGACCCAGTACTTATATGCCCAACCCTGCTTACGACAGAGTGGAATCCTTTTTCTCTCTAGTGTCATCTGGTTTCACTCTAATGTCGTCCGGAAGAATCCTTTTTCTCTCTAACGTCATCTAAATAACCAAAAGAGCAAGGTCAGTTGAATGGAACGTTAATTGAATATGAATTTGAACGACGTCCCCCAACGAGGTGTTGGTAGATTGAGAGCCACAGGAATCGAGGGTTAAGACTATGGTGAGTCTTTTGAGTCTTCTTTTCCGCTGTTCGCATCGGCATACCACGCTCCCATTTACTCCCCGGCCAAGAGCGTTGCCGGAGGCCGCACGGCGGAATGGGACTGGAACCTATATCGTTTGTCTGGATTGCGGCAAAGAGTTTCCTTACAGTTGGGAAGAGATGCGAGTCGTAAGGCTGTGACGGCTTGTGAAGAAACAGGCTGCGCGCTCGCAGGATAATCTTCCGGCGGGATATCGCGCCATTCCAGATGGCCGAGGCGCCACGGGCAATTGGCCTGAGGGCGCCAAAAGGCGTTGCAAAAACTCTTTGGGAACCCCGTAAGGGCACGACTTTAGTCGTGCCGACACAGGATGGTAAGAAGCGGGCTTTAGCCCCTGAGGTGCCTCTTGGGCCCTCAGCGGCTGAAGCCGCTCGCTTCACCACTCGCTTTTGGCACGGTTGAAACCGTGCCCTTCCCATAGGTGAAAAACAGGTTTGGCAACAGCTATTACGGGTTCGCTTTCGTTTCGGCGGCGCCTTGCATCCGTAACTTAAAGCGCTGAATCTTCCCCGATGCCGTTTTCGGCAGGTCCGCGACGAAGTGGAACACCTTGGGACACTTGTAAACGGCCAGCCGCTCTTTGGTGAACTTCCGCAGGTCGCGCTCCAACTCCTCGTTGGCCTCGAAGCCGCGTCTTAACACCACGTACGCCACCGGCTTTTCCAATCCCTCCGAGTCGCGCTCGGCCACCACCGATGCTTCCGCCACGGCGGCGTGCTCCAGCAGCGTGCTCTCCACCTGAATCGGCGAAACCCAAATCCCTCCCGATTTGAACAGATCGTCGGTGCGTCCCTGATAGATCAAGTTGCCATGCTCGTCGCGGATGTATTGATCGCCGGTGCGCAGCCATTCGCCGATAAAAGTTTTCTTGCTCGCCGCGTGGTTGCGCCAATAGAAGGACGCGACGGCGGGCGATGAGACGCGCAGCTCGCCAACTTCGCCGTCCTTGGCGTCGTTACCCTCTGCGTTTACCAGGCGGCCGCCGTGCGGCGGGATCATCTTGCCGCTCGATCCGGGCGCCACGTCCGAGGGACGGTTGGAGAGAAAGATGTAGCCGAACTCGGTCGAGCCGACGCCGTCCAGGATTTTCAGTCCGGTCTTCTGGAGCCACTCCTCGTAGATGGGCGCCGGGAGCGCCTCGCCCGCCGAAACGCACAGCCGCACAGTCGCGAGCTTCTTCAAATCCAAAGCCTCCCGCAGCATTCTTCCGTAGGCCGTGGGGACGGAGTAAAAAAGCGTGACCTTGTATTTTTCTACCAGGTCGAGCGACGGCTGCGGCTCGGGCCGGTCCGGCAACAGCACCACGCTCGCTCCCACCCAAAGCGGCATGTACATGGTATTCGCCATGCCGTAGGAGAAGAACAGCCGCGCCACGGAGAACGAAATGTCCGAGGGCGTCATCTGCGAGACGTGGCGGAGATAAGGCTCCATGGCAAAAATGGTATTGCGGTGCAGGTGCACGGTTCCCTTTGGCTCGCCTGTCGAGCCGGAGCTATAGACCCAGTGTGAAGCCTCGTCGCGATGCGTCGGCACGGGGGCGAGCTCCGCCGGTTGCGACGCAACCATCTCGTCGAAACGCCACGTGGGCCGCGGACCCTTCGGTGCTTCGCCGCGCACGGCGATCCCGCCGCGCAGGTTGTATTTCCACAAGAACGGTTCGAGCGGCGGCAGAAATTCGCTTTCGGCTATCAGCAGCCGCGCACCGCTGTGCCGGATGTAAAACTCATAATCGGAAGGATGCGTGAAGGTGTTCAATGCCACGGCCACCGCGCCGATCTTCATGGCGGCGATAAAGGAAGCGATGAATTCGGGAGAGTCCCGCAGCAGCAGCAGCACGCGGTCTTCGCGCTCGACTCCGGCCGCGCGCATGGCATGGCCCACGCGGTTGACCATGTGATACAACTCGGCATAGGTCAGGTCTCCCGCCGGTCCCCGGAGCGCCATCCGCGAGCCATTGCCTTCGGCGACGTGCCGGTCGACGAGCGCCGCCGCAAAATTAAATTCCTCGGGAAGCTGCTCGGGACTGCTGACCGATCTCAGGTCCAAATCTCCCCAGCTCATTTGCCGCTTGTCGGCCATTCCATCCTCCATTGCAGTTTTAAATCAGAGCCCCGACCGCAAGGGAGGGGTTGCTTTCCGTGGAGCTTTCCGTATTGCTTTCCGTGGAGCCGAATCATCGCCCTGTGAACCCCTCCCTTGCGGTCGGGGCTCTGATTATTTCTTCAAGTCCGCCGCCCAGTTCACCACGCCGCGGCTGCCACCGCTAGCGGTATATTTCACGGCGGTTGCCGATATCGAGGATCGTTACGGTTTTTCGGGCATCGTCAATTTCGTAAATGATCCGATAGTCCCCCACCCGGACGCGCCAGCCTTCCCGGCCAATGAGCTTCTTGCACCGGTGCGGCCTCGGTTCTTCGCCCAGACTACGGATAGCGTCTTTGACTGGTTCGTAAACTTCGGAAGGCAACTTGGCCAGTTGCGTTTGGGCACGGCGCAACAGGAATACGGCGTATTTCATCCGCGCTCTTGCTCAATCTCCCGAACGGCCTGTTCGAGTGGGATGGCTTCCTCGTTCGACGCTTTGGCGGCGTCGAAGGCGCGAATGGCGTCCAGTTCCTCCAAGTCCGCCAGGAGATTCCGATATTCGTCCAAATCGAGAACCACTCCCACGCGATTTCCCTTTTCATCCACAAGGTACGATTTGTTCGGCAAGCCCATTGTCCGGCCTCCTCGGTTGCAACCAGTATAACAGCGGAAAGAACTCCCGATGCGGACCGCGGTTCGGAGAGTCCTCCAATTTCCCGGATGACCCCTCCCTTGCAGTCGGGGCTTTGATTGAATCTCAGTGCTTCAGCGCCTCCAGCACGCGGCGGCCGCGCTCGATGTAGGCCGCATCCATCTGCGGGTTCTCGAACTGGACGCCTGTCGTGATGCTGGCCGAGCCTTCGTAGTCGAGCGCCTTATCTTCGAGCACCGAGTCGATATACACGTTGATCTTCGCCATGCCGGGAAAGCCGGGCATCTCGCGCTCCAGTTCCGCGGCCGAGCCTTGAATATAGTACGCCATGCCGGTGTCCACCAAGAGCAGCGCCACCTTCGGATTCCGGCGCATATTCGCCGTCGTGGTGCTGTTGTTCCAGGGGGCCATGCGGATGTTCCGGCGATCCCGGGCAATCACTTCGAGATAGCTCAGCATCGCCGTGTAAGGAAAACCGTTCTCATCCAAGGTGACGAGCAGGATGACCTTCTTCAACTGGTCGTCGAGACGGTCGCCGTTCAGAAGTTGGAAGAGCCGATCCGGCAAGACCGATTCTAAGCGTTTGGACATGGCACCGCCCATCGAACGGCAATCGAAAGGAAGCATTATGCGCCAAACAAGCTCAATTGAAAACAGTGCTTCGCTGTGGGTCCTTTCCGCTTGCCCGAAGGGCAACACCGTGAATAGCCGTAGGTTTCAACCTACGGAAAAAGGATTAGAGCAAGATAACCAACCCCGGAGGGGTTGTCCTTCTGTCCGGCCCCTTCGGGGCCGAACCTCTCCTTAAATTTGTGCTCCGTAGGTTGAAACCTACGCCTATTCACAGGATTGCCCTTCGGGCAATGTAACCAAGACTGGGGAAAGCAAGGCGCCAAAACCTATTGACAAGCGGAATGGCGGGCGGCTATAGTGCCAGAATCTTATGCTGCGCAAGCTGACGGTCTGGTTACTATTAATTCCGTTGCCGCTGAATGGGCTTTGGCTCACCTGCCAAGACGCTCCGCCGGATGCGCAGACGTCCGCCCAAAGTTCCGGAGACACCGAGACAAATCTATTTAGCGAAGAAGCCAGCATCCCGAGCGGCGAATGGAATCATCCGAGCGCGCCTGGGTTTTCGTCGAGCGAGATTTCGATCCCGTCGCAAGGGGCCCAGTGCACGCGGATCTGCCCGGCGAATTGGGCTGGCGCAGCGTCGGCGAGTCGCTCCGGAAGAATCTGTTTGCTGGCCTCCGGCGCGAAATCTTCCTGGACGGTTCTCGTTTTTGGCTTGGGCATCCTGACGCCTCGCGTCGAGTTGCGCCCGGTGCTTGAGCCAGGCCAATCCGTCGCCGAGCTGCCGAATCTATATTTGAATCCCATCCTGTCGCTTTCCAACCCGCCGCCCAAAGCGTAATCCTTTTTCCATCCCAATAGCAGTGCGACTGCCGGCGAATCGGTCCGACTCGTTTCGGAAACGAACGGCTCTGCATTATCACCGATGGTATAACCTCCGGTGAGTCAGAGGTAGCCACGGCACGTTTTTTGTGCCGTGGGCACGTTCCGGGTTCGTTCCAATATACGAACCCACGGCACAAAAAGCGTGCCGTGGCTACCCCTGTCGCACAGTGTTTCGGAGTCCGCCCGAAGTTCACCCGGCGAGGCGCCGAGACAATTCGCTCAACCTGAAGGATTGAATTCCGGCGAATTATTTTCCGCCAAGAAAAGGATTATTAAAATGAAATCGCATCATAGAAATACATCGTTCTCGCCGGTTTTATCGGCCATTTTGCTGCTCGCGAGCGTCTGCACGCTGCCCAGTCCCTTGTGGGCGCAGTCGGCGGGCAACAGCGGGCAGATCGTGGGACAGGTTCTGGACCCTTCTTCCGCCTCGGTGGCGGGAGCCGAGGTGACCGTCCGGAACGAAAACACCAATTTTAGCCGGAGCGCAATCACGGACGACGCGGGCCGGTTCGCGGTATCGCTGCTGCCGCTCGGTCCCTACGAGGTAACGACAAAAGCGACCGGCTTCGATCCGGCGACGCAAGAAGCCCTCGTGACGCTGGGCAGCACCATCACGGCAAACTTCAATCTGAGTGTCGGAGTTAATCGCGAAGAAATCCAGGTGGCTGCCAACGTCGTGACGGCGGAGCCAACCGTGGCGCCTTCGCGGTCGGTGCTCACGGAGCTGCAATTGCGCCATCTTCCTTCCAACGGCGGACGCGTGCAGAACATCGTCTGGGATGTGCCAACCGGCCAGATCGAGCCGGAGTGAAGGGGTATCGCCCTTTCTGGTCAGAAAGGAATCTACACCAACGTCACCCTGGATGGCGCCGACTACCTCACTACCTACGGCTGCGGGACGGGCAACACGCGCGGCGGCGTCGGGAACGCTCCCACGCTGAACATGGATGCGCTTCAGGAGTTCAACGCCACGCGCAACATTTTTCCGGCCGAGTTCGGGCGGACCACCGGCGGAGTAGTCAACATGACCAGCAAATCGGGAACCAACTCGTTCCACGGTTCCGCTTACTACAATTTCCGCAACGCGGACCTCACCGCGCTCGACGCGTTTGAACGCGAATCGGTGGGCCGCGTTCAGCAGCTTAGCGGCACGCTGGGCGGGCCGATCTCGAAGGACCGCACGTTCTTTTTCCTCGGTCCGCAGATGCAAGTCGCCCACAAGCCGGTCGCAATTGAATATGCGGTGCTGACTCCGCAACTGCGTAACACGCCCGCGGCCCAGGCCTTGCTGGCCGCGGCGCCCGAGGGAACATCCACCGCGCAGAGCAATTCCCAGTCGGTGATCTCCCGATTGGACCACAATTTTTCGAAGGGAAGCAGCTTTTTCGCGCGATTCGATTTTACCCATGCGTCCAGCACCACGCTGACGGGGAGCAGCAACAACGGGAGTGGTCCGAGTCTCACCTCGTCGACCGTCAGCGCGCTTTCCAACCAGACTGTGGTGGATATCTGGAGTGGCACGCTGCTGGGCCAGCTCACCTCGGCTCTTTCCAGCAACCGCTTGAACGAACTGCGGCTGCAGTTCGGGCGGGAGGTCCGGCCCAGAACCGCCCAAGGCGCCGGCCCGCAAGTGACCGTCCAGCAGGGCGGCGCCACCGTTTCTGTTTACGGTCCGCAGGCCACCGGGGTCAGTTTTGGAAACGGGCAATTCCCGTCGGCGGACAATCGCAGCGAGGCGGCGGACAATTTCTCGATCGTCAGCGGGGCGCATTCGGCGAAGTTCGGCGTTGACCTTCTTCGCATCTCCACCAATATGACCTACTCTCCCGGCCAGAACGGCCATTACATCTTCACGAGTCTGGACAGCTACCTGGCCCGGCAGCCGTTTTCGTACCAGCAGTTTACCGGAAGCGGTGCGCTCCGGACCTCCGTGAATGAGCTGGGTATCTTCGCTCAGGATGAATGGCGGGTGCTGCCGAATTTAACGCTCAGCCCCGGACTCCGCTACGACGCAGAGCTGAATCCCGATTATCCGGCCGCGACTTCGCCTGGGGATCGCGCCCCCGGAGCGACCACGATTCCGGACCAGATCAGCCAGTTCCAGCCGCGTCTGGGTATCGCCTGGGACGTATCCAGAAACGGCAAGACCGTGGTGCGGGCTGGCGGAGGTCTTTATTACGCCACGACACAGATGCCTGAGTTTGCGCAGGCCCTCCTGTTCAACGGCGGCAATCCCGAACTCGGTTTGGGATACGCGGTGGCCTCCACTAATCCGGCGCAAATAGCGAATGCCTTCCTGGCGGCGGGCATTAATTTGGCGCAGGCGCCGCTGGGCAATCTCCCGGTGCTCACGCCGCGGCAGTATCAGCAATCGATACAAAGCCCGACTGCCGGGCTGAGCGCCTACTTCATGGATCGCAACTTCAAGAATCCCAGGGCGCTGCAATGGAAAGTGGGCATCGACGAGCAACTGGCTCCGGGCATCGTCCTGGGGGTTGATTTTACTTACGTCAACGCAGTGAACATCGCCCGGAAGCTGGATCTCAACCTTCCCGTTCCCGTTCCCGATGCGACCGGACGTCTGGTCTACTCGGCAGCCCGGCCGCTGGCGCCGCATTATCAGTTCGACGTGGTCTCGGAAGCCTCGGGACGGTCGCTGTACCGGGCCATGGTGACATCGCTGAGTATCCAGCGGCGGCACTTTGTAATCAATGCGAATTACACCCTTGGCTACAACCTGGCGCTATCGGACAACGAGCGGCCCGTCGGCGCCCTGTCCACCGAAAGCTACGCCAATATGAAGAACGACTACAACTGGTCCCAACTCGACATGCGGCACGGGTTCACTACCACCGGCATCGTTTATCTGCCGTTCGGTATGGACGTTTCGACCGCGACGCGATTCTCGTCGGGGCGGCCGTTCAGCGCCACGGTTGGCCAAGACGCAAACCGCGACGGAAACAACAACGACCGTCCGCTGCTCAATGGGACCGTGATCAAACGAAACAGCTACAGGAACCAGGCGTTTAATAGCGTGGACCTCCGCGTGGACCGGCACTTTACGCTTCCCAAAGAGAGAGGCAGCATCATCGTATCCGCCGATTTCTTCAACCTGTTCAACTCCGGAAACGTTTTTCTGGCGGGCCCGGCGGTGAGCTATGGAAATGCCGGAACGGTGATTCAAAACGGCAATCTTGTAACATTGCCTCCGGCCGCGGCTTTCCGGCAACTGCGAAACAGCCAGGGGCAGTATATCCGTTCGAACACTCCGGGCGATCCGTTCCAGGCGCAGTTTGGCGTGCGCTTCGAATTCTAAAAACCCGATAACCGGAATTAAGGAGAAGAAAAATGAAAGTAGCCTACGTATTCACCACGACCATGTCACACAAAATTTTGAGCACCATGATCGTCCCGCAAATGGAGGAGGGCCGCCACGGCGTGGACGTGGCCGGGATGTTCTTCTTCGCCGATAATGCCTTCATGCTGGTGAAGGACAACGCAGTCGGCGAACGGCTCAAGAAATTGATGGACCAGGGGAAAATCCATCTCCTGATGGCTTGCGACCAGTGCGCATACGAGCGCGAGATCGACAAGAAACTGGTGAGTGGCGCAACGATCGGATGTTTCCCGGATCTCTACGCAGCGCTCGCGCCTGCCAAGGTCGATCAAGTCATTACTCTTTAGAAAACCATGGGGTGCCGACAGCGGGGCCGATCGGCGTGATGGTGTTGCCGGACCTCGGTCCAGAGGTCCGGCGCTTGCTCCCTGGTTCGCATCCGGGAAGTTTGTTCTTGAGCGTTGGATTATAGTTCCAATTCTGATAGTGTAAGTCTCATTGAACGATCTGTGAATGATCCGCCGCCGGCATCTGGCGCGATGGTCTGCCGGATGCGGGCGGGATAATCGCACAATTTTCGACTTGAGAGAGGAGACCTGAGATGAAGCGGAGTTTCATTGCAAGATCGAGCGTAGCGGTGTTTGCCGCGGCGGTGGCCGCGGGATTCCTTTATGCCCAACAAAAACCCGCCGAAACGCAGCACGATCATGGTTCCATGGCGGCGCCGGGTTCGAAAGCCGCGGAAACCAATGCCTTCGGCGAAGATTTTGAGAGCGAAGACGTGAGTTCGGGCGACAGGCAAGGTGGTGTTTTCTGAAGGAACATGAAGACGGGGCAGTTATGCTCCCACGGGACCGCGGACTTGCTGAAACTCATGGGCGACAACCGAGATAAGTGGGCCGAAGCCGCGCGGCGCTATAACAAGGCCGTCGATGCCGCAACCCTTCAACTCCAACAGGATTCTAAAGATCTCTTAACTCCCGAGCAGGCCGCTGAAGTGCAGCGATGGTTCGCCAAGGGACTGAATCCCGAGATTAATAAGCTGCTGTTGTCTAAGGACCTTCCGGAATCGAAATAAGAACGGACTAAGGCTGCGCCGCAATGGAAGGAGAGAGTGTATGGCTCGCGTCGTTCATTTTGAGATACCGGTTAACGATATTGACCGATCGATTGCCTTCTACGAGAAAGTTTTCGGATGGAAGGTCCAGAAATGGGACGGGCCGGAACCGTACTACTTGGTTTCCACCGGCCCGAAGGATCAGCCCGGCATCGACGGCGGTTTCTTGAAAAAGCGCGACCCGCGACAGCCCCTGTGCAACACGATCCAAGTCGATAACGTGGATGCCGCTATCCTCTCCGTGGAGCAAAACGGCGGCAAATGCTGCGTGCCCAAAATGGCCGTCCCCGGAGTCGGCTGGCTCGCCTATTTCAACGATCCGGAAGGCAACACGCACGGCGTGATGCAATTCGATCCCGCCGCGAATTAAAGGCGCTCGGAGCCGCAGCACCGGAGTCGCGAAAGAGGCTCCGCCTGGGGCGATCGACAATTGAAATTGTGTGCAACCGATGAATCAGCTTTTTCATAGACTGCTTTGCTTTCTTTTCCTGCTCGCCATTTTGGGGCGCGTGCCGATCGCGGCCGGCGCGGGGCCGGTTCATTGGTTTGACAGCGTGGAAGCAGCCAGCGCCGAGGCTCGTGCGGCCAACCGTCCCATCCTGATTGACTTCTGGGCAACCTGGTGCGCCGCCTGCCGCGTGATGGAAGAGGAAGTCTATTCGAGCCAGGAATTCGAGGAAGCTACCGCGCGCCTGCTCCCCGTCCGCATTGACTTCGACAAAAAAACGGCTCTCGCCAGGAAGTATAATGTCACCTCACTGCCCACGATTGTCTTCACCGATTCGAACGGCAACGAGCTATTCCGTCACAGCGGATACATTGGCTCGAAAACGCTTTTGGAGCTGGTGCGGGCGTTGCCTGGAGACGTAGCGGAGTTCAACCGCCTGAACGGGATTCTCGCCGGCGACAAGAATAACTTCGAAGCGCTCGAAGGCATGGGAAAAAGCCTGCGCGCCGCCGGACTGTTCCGGGCGAGCAACGACTACTACGGCAAGGCGCTGCAGCGCACGGAGGCCAAGTCCAACGCAACGAAGCGGGAAACGATCCTGACCGAAATTGGTTCGAATGCCCTGGAAGTGCAGGAGACCAAGCAGGCCGCCGATACGTTTGAAAAATGCCTCAAGGAATTTCCGGCGAGCCAAAGGAAACCGCAATGGATGCTTGGCGCCGGGAAAGCCTACGCTCTGGCCGCCAAGAAAGATAAGGCCCGAAAGTTCCTCGAAGCGTTAGTCCGCGAACATCCTGGAAGCGAGGAATCGGAGAAGGCCAAGGCGTTGCTCAAGGCGCTTTAAGAAAGGCGGGGCAGGCATTTCTGGCTATCGGGATTACAGATTATAGTGGCGACTCTGGCTGTCAGGGCACGCCTTCAGGCGTGCCGCAACATCGGGGATGATGCGCGCTTTAGCGTCCCGCCGCGCGGGATTCGTCTTTCTCCCGCCATTTACCGGCATCGTAGTGCTTTGCCCTCAGCGGCTGAAGCCGCTTTCCGACGCCGCGAATCGGCACGACTGAAGTCGTGCCCTGACGACTTCCCTGTCACTATGTTATGCAATTCTCAATAGGAGTGACAGGCAAAGGATGCCCGTCACCACCTACCGGACGTGCATGGTAAAGACTCGGGCGATGCCGAGGCGGAGCTTGGTGAGGCGGGACTGGATGGGGGCGAAAATTCTCTTTTCTTCCAATTCCGAGATCAACGAATAGGCCACGGGAGTCACGAGCAGGGTCAGCAGCAGGCAAAGAGTCTGGCCTCCGATGATGGTCACGCCAATGGCGGAGCGCTGGGTTGCGCCGGCGCCGATGCCCAGTGCGGTGGGAGTCAATCCGGCCACAATCGACATGGTCGTCATCAGGATGGGGCGCAGGCGCACGTGATTGGCCTGAATGATGGCTTCGCGCACGGGCACGCCTTGGGCGCGGAGCCTGTTGGTATAGTCCACCTGAAGAATCCCGTTCTTTTTCACGATGCCGAGCAGGAGGAACACGCCCAGGGCGCTCCAGAGGTTGAGCGTGCGGTGGGTGAGCCACAGCGTCAGGAGCGCGAAGGGGATGGAGAGGGGAAGCGCCAGCATGATGGTGAGCGGGTGCAGGAAACTTTCAAATTGCGCCGCCAGCACCATGTACATGAAGATGGCGGCCAGCAGGAAGGCGACGATCAGGCTCTGGGTGGTTTGGTCTAGGCTCTTGATGATGCCGGTATATCGGACGGTATAGCCGGGGAGTAAAGTGCTTTCCACCGGCTGCCGCATCAATCGCATGGCCGCATCCAGCGGGAGGGACGAATCGTTGCTGGCGTTCACCGCCACACGAAACTGCCGGTTGAAGCGGCTGATGGAGGTGGGTCCGACGCCGCGCTGGATGGGGGCTATGTTGTCGAGCCGGACCTGGCCCACCTTCAACGATGGGACCATGAGGCGGGCCAGCACGGCGGGATTTCGCTGCTGCTCGGGGAGCAACTGCATGGTGACGTCGTACTGCTCGTCGCCCTCTTTGTAGGTCGATATCTGGTCGGTGCCGGAGATCATGAGGCGGACGGCGCTGGCCACGTCGGCGGCCTGCACGCCCAGATCGGCGGCACGCTGGCGGTCGATCTTGATTTGGAACTCGGGCCGGTTCAGGTTGACTTCGGCCCCCACATCCACCAAGCCCCTGACCTTGCGGAGTTCGGCGGCGGCGCGCTCGGCAATGTCGGCGGCACGGTAAAAGTCGGGACCAAGAATCAAAGCGCGGATGGCGCCGAAGTTGGGTCCGCCGCCAATGGTGGAGGGAGCCACGACCTTGGTACTCTGGTCGCGGAACTGGGGCTGAGCCAGAACCTTGCGGACTTCATCGGCGACGGCGAGGTTGGAATAGTTGCGCTTGGAAGCGTCCAGCAGCCGAATGTACAATTTTCCGCCCGCTTGGCCGCCACCTCCCATGGGGCCTCCCCCGATCGACGGCCACACAAACTCGACGCCCTGGATTTTTTCGATCACATCGGACATCTCCGTCGCCACTCTCTCGACGCCGTCGATGGACATTCCGGCCGGTGATTCAAAAAAAACGTTCAATTCGCTCTGATCGTCGGCGGGGATAAAATCGCGGCCCACTTTGCTATTCAGCGGGAAGGTCAGCGCGAAAACTCCCAAGGCGATCAGAAGGACGGTCCCGCGGTGGTCGAGCGACCACACCAGCATCCGGCCGTAGGTGAGGTCGATCCAATGAAAGAACCCGATGTCCTTGGAGGTGTGGTGGGGCGTGCCGCTGACGGCGGGTTTCTTTCCACTCGCATCCTCGCGCTTGCGCTTCAGCAGCCGGGAGCAGAGCATGGGAGTCAGCGTCAGACTCACGAGCAGCGAGACCATAACGGAAAACGCCATGGTCCAGCCGAATTCGTTCAGGAAGCGACGGGCGTAACCGGTGATGAAGGCAATGGGCACGAAAATAATCACCAGGGAAAGCGTGGTCGCCATTACGGCGAGCATGATCTCCTTGGTGGCGGCGATGGCCGCCTCCTTCGGCTCGTAGTCCTTTTCCTCGACGTAGCGGACGATGTTTTCCAGCACCACGATGGCGTCGTCGATGACGATGCCGACGGCGAGCGTCAGCCCCAGCAGCGTCATGTTATTGAGCGTGAAGCCCATGAACTTGATGAGCGTGAAAGTGGCAATGATGGAGGCGGGAATGGAGAGCGAGGCGATCAAGACCAGGCGCAGATTGCGCATAAAGAGCAGTACCACGAGGCTCGCCAGGATGCTTCCGAACAACAGGTGCTCTTCAAGCGAGGTGACGGAAGCCTTGATGAAGGTGGAGTTGTCGCGGATGATCTCGACCTGAATGCCGGGGGGCAGGGTGCGCTTGATCTGCTCGAGTTTGGCCTTGGCCGTCTCGATGACATCCAGCGTGTTGGTTCCCGACTGGCGCTGCAGGCTGAGCACCACGGCCTCTTTGCCGTGGAGCAGGTTCCAGGAAGTGGGATCGGGATAAGTGTCCTCGACGCGGCCCAGATCCTTCACGTGAATCAGGGCCCCGTTGACGCTGGCTACGACGATGTCGTTGAATTGATCGGTGGACTCGATGCGGCCGAGCGTGCGCACGCCCAGTTCCGTCTCGCCGCGCCGCATCCGTCCGCCGGGAACCTCCACGTTCTGATTGCGGATGGCCCGCTCCAGTTGATTGATGGTGATCCCGTAGGCCGTGAGCTTTTCGGCGTCGGCAAAGACACGAATCTCGCGCAGACGCCCGCCGCTGAGGTTGACGCTGCCGACGCCGTTCACGGTCTCCAGGGCGCGCCGAATGGTCTTGTCGGCGATCTCGGTGGTTTCCCGCAGATTTCCGCTGCCAGCCACCACCATCGAAAGGACCGGCTCCATATCGGGATCGGCCTTGTTGATGATGGGGGTCTGTGCGTTCTGAGGAAGGTTTCGCATCGCCGAGGCCACCTTCTCGCGGACGTCCTGCGCGGCGCTTTCGATGTCCCGTTCGAGGACAAACTGCAAGACGATCCGGCCCTGGCCTTCATCGGCCATCGAATTCAGCTCGTCGAGGCCGCTCACCGAGCTGAGGGCTTCCTCCAGCGGAAAGTTGATCTGCGTGGTGACCTCTTCCGGCGTGGCGCCCGGCAGCCGTACCATCACGAACACAACGGGGAAATCGGACTTGGGAAATAGATCGACGCCCAGGTCCCGGAACGAAAAGACGCCCAGCACCAGCAGGAAGCTGATCAGCATCACGGCGAACACAGGCCGTTTTACGCAGAGTTCGGCAATGGTCATGATCGTGTCATCTGTCCGATACAGCCGGCTTCCAATCCGGTTGCAAAACGATGTGGGGAATCTAGCATCCTAACCTAAAACCCAGCCTACAGCAAAGTTAAGGGGAATGGCAAAGCAACAGAGGCCGCTTTCAACACCCACCCGAAGTTTCCGAATCGATGATAGGCAGTCCCACATGCCGGGCTATTTTGCACCGGCTGGTGGAGCTTCCTCCGGCCCGTTTGGACCGCGTCCTCTTCCTTTGGAAGCTCTCATTCATCTTATACGAAAAAACTTCCCGGTCCGTTTCAACTTGCGCCAGAGCCGGGAGCAGCTTCCTGCGCGGCGGTCCGAATAGAGCGGCTGTTGGCACTTGCTTCCGGCTTTGGAGGGTCTCTTCGGCCCTGCCGGCGGCGCCGCCGGATGCTGGATTCGGCTCGCTGGGAGGGCGAAAACGCATTTCAAGCCAAAACTCTTTCCTCCAACCCGATGGGCGGGATATAGTGTAGGTTCGCGCTGGCGTGATCCCAAGGGAGCGGGTCCGCCCGCGGAAGCAAATCAAACAGGAGGCTGGCTATATTATGGTCGAACGCAAGGGAGCCGTGACAATGCGCGGCAATCCGCTCACGCTGGTGGGACCGGAGTTGCGAGTGGGAGACCCGGCGCCCGATTTCAAGGTGGTGGGGAACGATATGAAGCCCGTAACGCTCTCCGACACCGCCGGAAAGGTCCGGATTCTCACTTCGGTGCCGTCGCTCGACACGGCCGTCTGCGACGCGGAAGTGCGGCGGTTTAATGAGGAAGCCACTAAACTTCCCGGCGTCGAGGTCTTGACCGTGAGCATGGATATGCCCTTTGCCCAGAAGCGCTGGTGCGCCGCGGCCGGTGTCGCCAACGTTCGGACCCTTTCCGACTACCAGAAGCACTCCTTCGGCGCGGCCTATGGGGTGCTGATCGAGGAGCTGCAGTTCGAGGCGCGGGCCGTCTTTGTGCTCGACAAAGATAACAAGGTTTCCTACGTCGAATACGTCAAAGAGGTCACCGACTACCCGAACTATGATGCGGCGGTCGCGGCCGCGAAGAAGCTGGTGGGATAGCCGGCCGCGGTTCGTGATTCTTGTTTCCAACCGAGCCGGAATTCGGGAGGCTCCCAAGCGGCATCGAAGCCCTGCGAGCCGCTTCCCCGATTCCCAACAAGTCATTTTTAATAATAGAGTTATCAGGGCTTCCGAAGGATACTCCCGAAGGATACTCCCAGAGATATGTTAGGATTGAAGTTCGATTGTTTTCCCAGGCGGAGTCGTTTTGACAGCCGTAGCGATCTGCATTGGTATTGCGGGCGATCCTTGACGCTCCCGAGCCGCCAAGGCGATCGAAGCGCTTCACTCTGCCGTATTTATCAATCGTAAGGATGTTGAGGAGGAAAAGAAAGTGAACCAGCGCGCACGCAATTACATGTTTACGTCCGAGTCGGTGACGGAAGGCCACCCGGACAAAATCGCCGATCAGATCTCCGATGCCGTTCTGGACGCGATTTTGGCGCAGGACCCAATGGCTCGGGTAGCTTGTGAGTCCGTCCTCACCACGGGCATGGCGTTTATTACCGGCGAGATCACCTCCACGGCTTTGGTCGATTACCAGGCCATCGCGCGAAAAACCATTGAAGAAATCGGCTATACGCGCGCCAAGTACGGTTTCGATTCGGAAACTTGCGCCATTCTAACCGCGGTTCACACGCAGTCTCCCGATATCGCGCAGGGCGTCGACACGGGCGGCGCGGGCGATCAGGGAATGATGTTCGGTTTTGCCTGTAACGAAACGGAAGAACTGATGCCGCTGACGATCATGCTGGCGCACAAGCTCGTGCGGCAGCTTTCCAACATGCGGCGCAGCGGCAAGTTGGACTTTCTGAGGCCGGACGGCAAGTCGCAGGTCACCGTTGCCTATGAGGATGGAAAGCCCGTCCGGGTGGACGCCGTTGTGGTCTCCAGCCAGCACGCCGATTCGGTGGACAACAAGGTTTTGAGGGAAGGGATTATCGAGGAAGTGATTCGTCCGATCGTGCCGGCATCGATGATGGACCGCAACACCAAGTTCCACATCAACCCGACCGGCCGCTTTGTTACCGGCGGCCCAATGGGCGACAGCGGCCTCACCGGACGCAAGATCATCGTGGACACCTACGGCGGCGTCGGACGCCACGGCGGCGGAGCATTTTCCGGGAAAGATCCCTCGAAGGTCGATCGCTCGGCCTGCTACATGGCTCGCCACGTAGCGAAAAACCTGGTGGCGGCGGGCTTGGCGGAGCGTTGCGAAATTCAGTTGGCCTACGCCATTGGAGTCGCCGACCCGGTTTCGGTTATGGTTGAGACCTACGGGACCGGAATCCTGCCGGAGGAAAAGCTGGTGCAGTTGGTCCGCGACACCTTTCCGCTCAAACCGCTGGGAATCATCGATTATCTCCAGTTGCGCCGTCCGATCTACAAGCAGACGGCCGCCTTCGGCCACTTTGGACGCACCGAGCCGGGCTTCACCTGGGAGCGCACTCATCGGGCCGAGGAGCTTCGCCAAGCCGCGGGATTGACACCGGAAGTCGCCGTGAAAGCAGCGAAATAGGGAAACTCTAAGTCTCAAACCCTAAATCCCAAACAAATCCCAATGACCAAAGCTCCAAATTCCAAACCCTGCGACTCGAAGCTTTCTCAGTTTCATTCGGACATCGAATAGTTTAGGTTTGTGATTTTGAATTTGATTTTGGATTTGAATTTGTTTGGGATTTGGTGCTTGGGATTTGGAATTTGTCTTGGATATTTATGAATTTTCAAGAAAAAGGATTAACAAATGTCTACAGTTTCAAAATTACCGTGTGATGTAAAAGACCTCGCCCTGGCCTCGACCGGCAAGCTACGGATCGAGTGGGCCAGTCAGTTTATGCCGACGCTCGCCTCCATCCGGAAGCGCTTTGTGAAAGAGCGTCCACTGAAGGGCCTGCGCGTCGCGGCCTGCCTCCACGTGACCACCGAGACGGCCAACCTGATGACCACCTTGAAGGACGGCGGGGCCGACATCGTGCTCTGCGCCTCAAACCCTTTGAGCACGCAAAATGAAACGGCTGCATCGCTCGTCAGCGACTCCGGCATCCCCACTTTTGCGATCAAGGGCGAGGACCACAAGAGCTACTACTCGCATCTCGATGCAGCCATGCAGCACCGTCCGCACTTCACCATGGACGACGGCGCCGATCTCGTCACGCTGGCTCACACCGAGCGGAAGGACCTGGCGACGGAGATCGTGGGCGGGACGGAAGAGACCACCACGGGCGTCATCCGCTTGCGCAGCATGGCGGAGCAGGGCGTCCTGAAGTACCCCATCATCGCCGTCAACGACGCCGACACCAAGCATATGTTCGACAACCGCTACGGCACCGGCCAGTCCACGCTCGACGGGATTCTCCGAGCAACGAACGTCCTGCTCGCCGGCATGAACGTGGTGGTTGCCGGATACGGATGGTGCGGGCGCGGTATCGCCATGCGCGCGCACGGCATGGGCGCGAACGTCATCATTACCGAGATCAACCCCACGCGGGCGCTCGAAGCCATCATGGACGGATACCGCGTCATGCCGATGGCGGAGGCGGCCACGATTGGCGAACTGTTCATCACCGCAACCGGCAACAAGAGCATCCTGATCGGTGAGCACTTCGAAAAAATGAAAGATGCCGCGGTGATCTGCAACTCCGGCCACTTCAACGTCGAGATCGACATCCCCGCGCTCGAAAAGCTTGCCACCGCGCGGCGCACGGTCCGCGATTTCGTCGAGGAGTTCACGCTGAAGGGCGGACGCAAAGTCTATTTGCTCGCTGAGGGACGCCTGGTGAACCTGTCGAGCGCCGAGGGACACCCCGCCGTCGTCATGGACATGAGTTTCGCCAACCAGGCGCTGTGCCTGGAATACCTAGCCAAGAACGCGAAGTCGCTGGAGCACAAGGTCTACCCGGTGCCCGAGGAGATCGACCGCACGGTGGCGCGGATCAAGCTCGAATCGAAGGGCGTCCACATCGATGTCCTGACGCCGGAGCAGGAGAAGTATTTGGCTTCGTGGTCGGAGGGAACGTAGTTCTCTCGGCTTTGGTGGGAGGAACTGGTTGTGCGGACCAATATCAACATCGATGACAGCCTGATGCGGGAGGCGATCCGGAAGAGCGGAGCCTCAACGAAGAAAGCCGCCGTGGAGGCGGGGCTGAAGTTGTTGATTCAAACGCGTTCTCAGGCGGCGATCCGCCGGTGGCGCGGGAAGGTGCGCTGGGAAGGCGACCTGAACCGGTCTCGCCTGGGCCGCGCTCGCCAATAGACTTGCCTCAATGGACATCCCAGCAGTGGGCAGTTTCGGGGCGACAGCCCGCTACGGTGGGGCCGTTTAGTAAATCTCGTCATGCGTTCCGATAGACTCCAAAAGGACGGCTTCGGCTCCTTCGTGCTGGACAAATCGAAAAACGATTCGGAGATCGTAACCGGCGCTGCAGGCCCAGAAACCTTGCAGCTCACCTTTTAATTTATGTGTTTTCAGACGAGGATGAAAGGCATCAATTGCGAGGAGTTCTAGGGCAGATTGAATATCAAGGGAACTTTGGCGATGTTGCTTGACCAGCTTCTTAGCCGATGCTACGAAGGAACTGGAACGCAGCAGCCGGCGTTTCACGAGAGTATCTCTCTCATCAGCTCATCTGGACTTGCGGGCCGGCACTTTCCGTCTTTGAATTCTTTTTCGGCCTCCTGAATGTCCTTGAGCAGTTCTGCCCGGCGACGTTCTCGAAGCCGATTCTTCAGGATGTCTATCAATGTTTCCTGATCTTCGATGGGCAAAACATCCGCCGCCTCCAAAATCTCTCCGAAAGGTAAAGGCGGTTGCATAGTTCCTCCTGAAGGCTAACGGGCGGTATGATTAATCACCAACAATATACCATAAGGGTGGCCAACCTTCCTGCTCTGGTGAAAGCTGGGAGAACTCTTGGTCTTGCCAAGGAACGGGTTGCTTAGAATCCAGCGATGCGCGAATACGCTGAAAAAGCTCTCGATTACCTGGACCGCCGCGAGGTCCAATACGCCGATGTCCGCCTGGTTGACTCCCGCGAACGCACCATTTCCACCAAGAACGGAGAGATGGGCACCGCTGCTTCGGAGGAATCGCTGGGGATCGGCATTCGCGTGCTGGTTCAGGGCTGCTGGGGATTTGCCTCCACCGATGACCTTTCGTCCGACTCGCTTGCGGCCACGGCAAAACGCGCCGTTGAGATCGCGCGTTCGAGCGCGCTCGCCAAGAAATCCGACGTGATTCTGGCTGCTGAAGAAAAACAGGTCGTAAGCTGGAGCTCCCCGTTTCGCGTCGATCCTTTCTCCACCTCCGTCGAAGATAACCTGCGCCTGCTGCTCGACGCCGACAAGGAGATGCGCTCGGTTCCCGGCATCACGATGGCAGAGGCTGCTCTGCATTTTCGCCGCTCGCACGAGATTTTTCTGAGCACCGAAGGCTCGGCGATCGAGCAGACGCGCGTCGTCAGCGGCGGCGGCATCGCGGCGCTATGCTTTGCCAATAACGATATTCAGAAGCGCTCCTATCCCAACTCATTCGGTGGACAATATCAATTGAGAGGCTACGAGCTGATCGAGGATCTGCGGCTGGTTGAAAATGCGCGCCGCATTGCGGAAGAAGCCGTGGCGCTCCAGAAGGCCGACCAGTGCCCACAGGGGACGCGCACGCTCATTCTCGACGGCTCGCAGGTCGGACTCCAGATTCACGAATCGATCGGACATCCCATTGAGCTCGACCGCGTGCTCGGCATGGAAGCGAACTATGCGGGCATGAGTTTTCTTACGCTCGATAAGCTCCGGCATTTGCGCTACGGCTCGAAGATCGTCAACGTGGTGGCCGACGCGCGCCTGGAGCACGGCCCGGGCCTGGGCACCTTCGCCTTCGACGACGAGGGCGTCGCCGCGCAATGCACCAACATCATCACCGAAGGCGAGTTCACCGGCTACCTGACCTCGCGCGAGACCGCCGCCGCCATTGGCGAAAAGCGCTCGAACGGGACCATGCGCGCCGACGGATGGAATCGAATCCCGATGATCCGCATGACCAACATTAGCCTCCTGCCCGGCCAGGGGAAGCCCGAGGACCTGATCGCATCGACCGACGATGGCATCTACATGGAGACCAACCGGAGCTGGTCCATCGACGACCGCCGCTATCATTTTCAGTTCGGCTGCGAGCTGGGATGGGAAATCAAAAAGGGCAAGAAGGTCCGCATGTTGAAGAATCCCAGCTATAGCGGCATCACCACGGAGTTCTGGAACTCGTGCGATGCGATCTGCGGCCCGGAAAACTGGACGCTGTGGGGCACGCCCAACTGCGGCAAGGGCCAGCCGTCTCAGACCATGGGAACGGGACACGGCGCCGCGCCCTCGCGCTTTCGAAATGTTACGGTCGGAATTGCCTATGCGAGTTAAGTAAATCCCAAGCGCCAAATTCCAAAATCCAAACAATATCCAATGATCAAACATCGAAATTCCAAAATGAACGATATAGGCCGGCGGGGTTTGGATATTTGAAATTGGGATTTGGAATTTGTTTGGGATTTGGAGCTTGGGGTTTGGAACTTGGTTTTTGTGCGCGTTGGAGAATTCAATGCTCTCACCACAGCGCTGCCAGGAGATCTTCGCCGAGATCCTGAAGCACAGCGACGCCGATGAAACGGAACTGCTCGTCGGAGGAGGCGCGAGCGAGCTGACGCGCTTCGCCAACAACACCATCCATCAAAACGTCGCCGAACAAGGCTACGTCCTTTCCGTGCGCACCGTCTTCGGCGGCCGGACCGCCCGCGCCACCACCAACAAGTTCGACCCGGAAAGCCTTCGCCGCGTGGTCGAGGAATCGGCTAGTCTCGCGCGGCAGCAGAAGCCCGATCCCGATCTTCCGCCCATGCCCGGTCCCCAGGATTACCGGCCACAGGATTACCGCCCAATAGATCGCTACTTTCAGGCGACTGCCGCAGTCACTCCCGAGGAGCGCGCCCGAGCCGTTGTGAAGGCGATTCAGATCGCGGAGAAAAACGGCCAGACCGCCGCCGGAACGTATTCCACCGGCGACGGCGTCCAGGGGTTATTCAACTCGCGCGGCCTCGCCGCTTGGTATAAGGAGACCTCCGCGGAGTTCTCCATAACGATGATGGCCCCCACCAGCTCCGGCTGGGCCAAGAAAACCGCGCCGGACGCGAGCGAGATCAACCCGGAGGCGCTTGCCGCGCGGGCCTCGAAAATCGCCGCGCGCAGCCGCGACCCGCAGGAGCTGGAGCCGGGGAAGTATGTCGCGATCCTGGAGCCGGCCGCCGTGCTCGATCTCGTCGGCTTCATGTTCTGGGACTTTTCCGGACAGGCCGTGCGCGACCAGCGCAGTTTTTTGACGGACCGCATCGGACAAAAACTCTTCGGCGAGAACATCAACATCACGGACGACGCCTATCACCCGCTGCAATTCGGCGCTCCCTTCGACGGCGAAGGAGTCAGCCGCAAGGCGCTCACGCTTGTCGAAAACGGCGTCATCAAGGCTCTGACCTACGCGCGCAAAACGGCCAAGGTGATGGGCGCCGAACCAACCGGCCACGGCTTCCCGCTGCCCAACGAATACGGTGAAGCGCCGACGAACATTGTTTTCTCCGGCGGCGAGAGCACCGTTGACCAGATGATCGCCTCCACCGAACGCGGCGTGCTCGTGACGCGCGCCTGGTACATCCGCGAGGTCGATCCCTACCGCAAGATCCTCACCGGCATGACCCGCGACGGCACCTTTTTGGTGGAGGACGGGAAGATCAAACAGGGCATCCGCAACTTCCGCTTTAACGAGAGTCTCATCGACATGCTGAGCTGCGTCGAGATGCTGGGGAAGCCGGAACGGGCGTCAGGGGAAGAGTCAGCGCCCATGGTAGTGCCGGCGCTGAAGGTCGGCAGCTTTCATTTTACCGAAGTGACGAAATTTTGAGCAGGCAGGCACCCTGAGGGGATCCCATTGCCGTCGGTTGTTTTTCCTATCGCAGGGGTTCTCACGGTTCAACAACATGCACTCGGATATCAATTTTTCGATCGCGAATCACCTGTTTGCCGGACATTTCGTGTTCGAGCAACCGCGGATCAGGTATATCTCGCACAGCGTCGACGATTATGAAAATAAGTGTTTCGCAGTATTCATGGCTTGGGTAGCACTGAATATCAACATTCATCTGATCCAATATAGTTTTCCACTGTCCCTTTCGGCCAATCCACTTCAGCTCGATGAAAACACGAGAGGCTTTGCTGCAGAGATCGACGAATTTGTGAGTACCTACCAGCAAGGGAGTGGGTTCTTCTTTCACCAAATCAAACAACGCGGGCTTTAGCATCACGTAAAGAAGGTCTCGAACGTCATCTTCCCGCGAGACGGTCCAAGCCGGGAGTCCCTTTTCCCGCGAGTTGAATGACCGAATCGTCGCTGTCAGGGCCTGAACTGCGCGGCCAAGGGTGAACAACGCCGACTCCTTACCCTGCAGTTCGATTATTGTCGTTCGGTCGGGAACCCACGAACACACTACTGATTCCAGATGCGGCCCCAAAAACGCGGCGAAACAATGATAAGGTGGCGGAATTTTCTTGCCATCCCGGGACGTTAGAGCATAGGTGTCGGCGTCTCGGGCAACATCAGAATCGATCCTGGGCACATCTCGAGCCCATTTTGGAAACTCAGCCCGTAAATAGAGTTCGTATGCCCAACTTCTCCTCGCAAATTCCTTTGCTTCCTCCGGTGTGAAGCAGATGCGGACATGCCGGAAATCACCTATGTCATCGATCCAATGATCAGCGTAAACGACACATTCACGCTCAAGAGAAAATAAATCCTCGCGGACATGCTCGGGGATATGCGTGAACTTGTATCCGAATGCATAGGTAGGATTTCGCGACATGGCAAGTCGGTTCCGCAGGCTTAAAAATGGAATTATACCTGAAAGCAGCTAGAACAATATTAAGCTTGTGTTGACGGGGCCGCTGTCGTACGATTTTGCGGACAGTTATTCTGGTTTCAGGGAGGTCGGCCATGAAAGACTCTCACCAGCAGCAGCCAGGACTCGGCCGGAGGGAATTTTTATTTACCTGTGGCATCGTGACAGCAACAGCCGCGCTGGCAGGTCCTCTCAAATCATTTGCGCAGGGAGCCGCGCCAACCTCGGCAGGACCGGCATCAAAGGAGTTGATCGAAAACCTCGTGGCCGCCAACCGCATCCTCGCAGACCAGGGAGTGCTGGACGGGTTCGGGCATATCAGCGTGAGGCACGACAAGAACCCGCAGCGCTATATCATTTCGCGGTCGCTGGCTCCGGCGCTGGTGACGGCCGAAGACCTGATGGAGTACGACCTCGAGAGCCGCCCGGTGGACCCGCGCGGACGCGACCAGTACTCGGAGATTTTTATTCACGGCGAGATATACAAAACCCGGCCCGACGTGAAGGCCGTGGTCCACAACCACTCCCCGGCCGTGATTCCGTTTGGCAACACCGGCGTTGCCATCCGGCCCATGTATCACATGAGCGCCTTCATCGGCCAGGGCGTGCCGGTTTTCGATATTCGCAAAGAGATGGGCGAAGACACTGACATTCTGGTTCGCACTCAGGAGCGCGGACGCGCTTTGGCTCGCATCCTGGGAAATCATCCCGCGGCGCTGATGCGCGGACATGGATGCGTGGTGACGGCGGATGCGGTTCAGTTGGCTGTGTTTCGAAGTGTCTATTTACAGACCAACGCGCAGCTCCAGGCGCAGGCCATGGCGTTAAGTCCCAATATCACCTTTCTTACCGACGAAGAAGCGAAGCACGTGGAACAAGACCTTTGGAGCAAGGGCCGCTATCTCCGCGCCTGGGATATGTGGAAGCAGAAAGTAGCGGGGAAATAATCGGCGGCGCACAAACGAAAAGCAGGTCCTGCACCCGCTCTGCGGGATCACGATGACATCGCTGGGAGGGGTCTCATCTCCGGGAATGTCAGTCTACGGCAATGGTGAAAACTTCCTACGTTGCCAGCCGCCGCTTGCGTCACACCTTCTCGATCATCCGCGCCGAGACCGACCCAATCCATCACAAAAATACACCCTGTGGAACCGCGGTTAACCGCGCGGCTTGACAAACCACTCCAGAGAGTCAGAATTGAATTGAGGAGTCCCGGAGATGCCGGAGATGAAAAACAGCCCGCAAGCTCTGCGAGTACTCGGCGGGCAGGGCACTCACTCAGCGCCGGTCAGCTCCGGCGCGAGGGATCCCGTTTGCGGCATGAGCGTCGATCCCGAGACCGCCGCCGGACACCATGAATATGCGGGGCAGACCTACTACTTCTGCAACGCGCATTGCCTGGAAAAGTTTCGCGCCGAGCCGGAGAAGTACGTCACGCCAAAAGCTCCTCTTCCTCCACGCCCGACGCTTCCAACGTGCTGCGGGGGAGAGTACACCTGCCCGATGCATCCTGAAGTGCGCGAGTTGATGTCCGGCACTTGTCCGAAATGCGGCATGACGCTGGAGCCGGTCGCGGTCCGCGCGCCGGTCTCGAAGTCGGAATATACCTGCCCGATGCATCCCGAGATTGTGCGCTCCGAGCCGGGTGCTTGTCCCATCTGCGGCATGGCTCTCGAACCGAAGACGGTATCTCTTGCAGAGGAGGAGAATCCGGAGCTCGTCGATATGACGCGGCGCTTCTGGGTGAGCGTGGCGTTTACGCTGCCGGTGTTCGCCGTGGCGATGGGCGAGGTGATCCCAGGGCATCCGCTGGAGCGCCTCGCTAACCTGCGCACCTGGATCGAGCTGGAGATGATTTTGGCTACCCCGGTCGTTCTGTGGGGCGGCTGGCCTTTCTTTGTGCGCGCGTGGAGCTCGCTCGTGAATCGCAGTCTTAATATGTTCACGCTGATCGGCTTGGGCGTGGCCGTGTCCTATTCGTATAGTCTAGTCGCCGCGCTTTTTCCGGAAATTTTTCCAGCTTCGTTTCGCGACGAAAGCGGCCAGGTGGCCCCGTATTTCGAGGCTGCGGCCGTCATCACGACGCTGGTCCTTTTGGGTCAGGTGCTGGAGCTGAAGGCGCGGAGCCAAACCGGCGCCGCGATCAAGGCGCTGCTGGGACTGGCGCCAAAGACCGCCCGCCTCCTTCGCGAAGACGGCTCCGAGGCGGACGTCCCGCTGGAGCAGGTTAAACCGGGTGACCGGCTGCGCGTGCGACCTGGCGAAAAAGTTCCCGCCGACGGGATCGTACTCGAAGGAGCGTCGAGCGTGGATGAGTCGATGATTACCGGCGAGCCGATCCCGGTGGAAAAGCAACAGGGAGCGCGCGTCACCGGAGCCACCGTGAATGGGACCGGGTCGCTGGTGATTCGCGCCGAACGCGTGGGCGCCGACACCCTGCTGGCGCAGATCGTGCGGATGGTGAGCGAGGCTCAGCGCAGCCGTGCACCCATCCAGAAGCTCGCCGACCGCGTCGCGGGTTACTTCGTTCCCATCGTTGTCGGCACTGCGGTTGTGACGTTCATCGTCTGGGCCTTGTGGGGGCCGGAACCTCGGATGGCTCATGGCATCGTCAACGCTGTCGCGGTGCTGATCATCGCCTGCCCGTGCGCTCTGGGCCTTGCAACGCCCATGTCCATCATGGTGGCCGCCGGCAAGGGAGCGACGCTCGGGGTGCTGTTCAAAAATGCCGAATCCATCGAACTGATGCGCAAGGTGGACACGCTCGTCGTGGACAAGACCGGCACGCTGACCGAAGGGAAGCCGAAGCTGGTCTCGGTCGAGCCGTCCGATGGCTGGGATACCGGCAAATTGCTGCGCCTTGCGGCAACGCTCGAACGCGGCAGCGAGCACCCGCTGGCAGCGGCGATCGTAAACGGCGCGCAGGAAAGGGGCGTCGCACTTGCTTCGGCGGAGGCGTTTGAATCGCTGACCGGCCGTGGTGTGCGCGGAACCGTGGACGGCTTGCGCGTCGCGCTGGGCAACAGTAAGCTGCTCGAAGAGCTTGGCGTAGACGCCGGCGAAGCCCTTCCGAAAGCCGAAGCCATGCGCGTGGACGGCCAGACCGTGATGTTCGTGGTCGTCGAGCGAAAGGTGGCGGGTCTCGTTGGCGTGGCCGACCCCATCAAACAAACCACACCGGCGGCGATTCTCGCACTGCACGGCGACGGCATCCGCGTGGTGATGCTGACCGGCGACAGCAAGACGACGGCCCACGCCGTAGCGGCCAAGCTCGGAATCGACGAAGTGATCGCCGAAGTTCTTCCCGAGGACAAGACCAGAATCGTAAAACGGCTGCAGCAGGAAGGCCGCTTCGTGGCGATGGCCGGCGACGGCATCAACGATGCGCCGGCCCTGGCGCAAGCGCAGGTGGGAATCGCCATGGGCACCGGAACGGATGTGGCGATGGAAAGCGCCGGAATCACGCTGGTCAAAGGAGACCTCGGCGGAATCGTCCGGGCGCGATCGCTCAGCCGTGCGACAATGCAAAATATCCGGCAGAACCTCTTTTTTGCGTTCCTCTATAACAGCCTGGGCGTGCCCATTGCGGCGGGAGTGCTGTTTCCGTTTTTCGGACTGCTGCTGAGCCCGATGATTGCAGCGGCAGCCATGAGTTTCAGCTCGGTTTCCGTGGTGGGGAATGCGCTGCGTTTGCGCCACGTGCGTTTATAGCCGGGCGCAGACCGGTCGCCGGCCGCGCGATGGAAGCGGCGTTCATAGCCCGAAAGTCCCATTCAAAAACGTTACTTTTGGTCTATTGGAGCTGGCGCGCCGCTGTTCTATTCTGACGGTGTTACAAGGGTCATGCAGACCTGAGGAACACCGGGGGGATGAACTTCAGAGAAGCATGCCGGGGCTGGCCGCGTGGCCAGCCCTTTCGATTTTTGGAGCCATCTCTCGCCGCGAATTCTCTGCCGTGTTTCCTTACTTTTCCCGGTGTTATTCCTGAGGATAAGAACAGGTGTAATGCTCGATGGTGGCCCCTACTTCGATGCGGTTGTTTTCCAGCCTCACAACTCGAACAACCTTGCAACGGCACTGCAGCTTGACGATTCCGTCCGGGGAGATTTCGAGCGGGAGCTCGATCGCGCACTGAAATTCAGTTCCTATATTCCACTCCGCCGAGGCCTCAAAGCAAAGGCCGCCGCGGCTGATGTCGCGCGTCTCGGCCACAATCGGAGAGACTTTCTTCTTCGTGTGAGCTCGCGATGATCGCACCAGACACGGCGCGTGGATGGAAAATCGGCGGAACTGTCTGGATTCCAAAAAGCTGGATTCCAACAACGGCATCGTTCGACCTCCCGGCTTTCTCCTGCGGCCTTCATCAAAAAGAAAAAGCCGCCAGAATTTCTCCTGGCGGCTCGGCTGGCTTTTCGATTTCGCGATGAAGCCCCGTCGCTCTGCGTCGCCCGGTTTCCCGGGTTTTGCTCTGAGCAGAAGTACACGGCCAGCATATTTCGCACATCTTCGGATGGCAATAGTGCAATCGTACTAGGACTATTCTTCACCTTCCGGAAAGAGCGCGCGGCACATCGGCTCTAGCTCGCCTGGTTCGATTTGCTGTGGCCGAGCAGGATCAGAATCACAATGGAAACCCCGGCCAGGATCAGCGCTAGTATAAACGAAAGATGGTAGTTCCCCGTCTTGTCGAATATGCGGCCCGCCACCGCTGGACCAAAAAAGGCACCGGTGGTGAACAGAGCCGTGGTCACGCCATAGAGCTTTCCGACCCCGGTGTCTCCGAAATGCGCAAAGACCAGGAGCGGCCGGCAAGTGATCCCGCCTCCGTAGCCCAGCCCAAACACCACCATCGCCAGGTAGATTGCCGCGTGGTTTCGAGTCGCGACCAAGACCATCAAGGAAAGCGCGATGCAAACCAGGTTCAGGAGCATGGCGAAATCCGCGGAGGTCTTGTCGCTCAACGGTCCGCAAATAAAGCGGCTGACCGTACTCGATGCCAAAAACAAACTAAACATCGAAGCGGCCACGCCGGGACTGAATCCCTGGTCTCGCAGGAAAAGAACGAAATGCTGCCAAACCGAAAACGTGGACCAGCCGATCAATAAGAACAACAGGGAAATCATCCAAAACCGCGTCGTCTTGAACATCGCCGTGTCCCAGCCGGCGTCCGCGGAAGTGAGGTGCGTCTTCGAGTGGGCTTGCCGGGAAGGGGCTTGCGGCGTAGCAGCCGCCGGTTCGCTCGACGGGCCGGGCAATCCGTCTGGATAAAGGCCCATGTCCTGAGGCTTGTTCCGGACGACGAACATCACGGCTAGAAGAGGCGCGATCAATATGACCGGCAAACCGATCAATGCCTCCCGCCAGCCAAAATTCTTGATGAGGAACGCCGTGAGCAGCGGGATGAGACTATCGCCGATGCCGCCGAGCATTTGCATAATTCCGATGGCCATACCCCGCTTCTTCGCGAACCAACTGGCGACCAGGAGCTGGTTCGGAAGGTGGTGAATCCACGAGCCTCCCGTGCCCAACAAAAAGCAGATCAGGAAATAAGCCCACAGGGAATGAATGCCCGACAGCAGTGCGTAAGCGGTCCCGACTGTGACCAAGCCAGCCAGAAGGATCGTCCTGACGCCCTTGCGGTCAATGATCCAACCGTTCAGCGGCGCAACCAGCCCGATCAGGAGTGTCTTGAACGAACCCCCAAGAGCCACGCTGGCGCGCGGCCATCCGAACACGCGGACCAGCTCGGGATAGAAAACCGGCAACGCATACGCTGACATGGAAAAAGCCGTCATCAGCACGGTCGATGCGCTCAGCAGAACCCACCAACCGTAGAATGGCTTCGCGCGTGTGCCCACTGGCTATTCCTTTTCCGTCAGATTTGAGTACTGCCCGCCGATTAACACAAAACTCGCTCTTGCTCCAGCTTCCGAATCTCTTCCGCCGTCAAACCCAAGATTTCGCCGAAGACGTAGTTGTTGTGCTGTCCCACTTCGGGAGCGAGTTGTGTCGGCTTCCCCGGCGTCTCCGAAAGCACAAAGGGATTACCGGGATATACCAGCCTTCCCGCCACGGGGTGCTCGACCTCCACCGCAAACTTCCGCGCGCGGAGATGGGGATCGTTCCAAAGGTCTTCGCCCGTCTGCACTACGCCGCAGGGGACGCCGGCCGCCTGTAGAAGGTTCATCACTTCATGAGGGTCGCGCGAGGAGGTCCACTCCTCAATGATCCGGTTGAGATCGGCGATGTGGCTGAGCCGCGAAGCCAGAGAGCGATACCGGGGATCGCGCGCCAATTCCTCCCGGTTCATCGCTCGGCAAAGAGCGACCCACTGCGCTTCCGTTTCGACTGTGATGACACACCAGCGGTCGTCTCCGCGGCAGGGGAAGCAGTCGTGCGGGGCCGCTGAGCCGGCGGAGTTGCCCTTCGGCTCCGGGTCCTTACCGCTGAATAGCGTTTCGAGATAAGTCACACCCGTAAAGTAGCCCAGCGTCTCGGCCTGGGACAAGTCGATCGAATGCCCCTCGCCGGTTCGGTCTCGATCAAGCAAAGCGGCCATCACGGCGCACAACCCGGTCACCGGCCCCAAGTAATCCGCGAGCGGCGTTTGAGATCCCGCCGGCGTAGTCTCGTCGGGATGGCGCCATAAATGCAGCGCTCCTGTAAACGCATTCAACGTCTGTCCCCAGCTCTGCCAGTCGCGCTTCGGACCAAAGGTTCCAAATCCCGGCATTCGGAGAACCACAATGTCTTTCTTCACCGCGCGGAGGTCCGGATAATCCAGGCCATATTTCGGAAGGACCGGCGCGCTGAAGTTGTCGAGCACTACGTCGCATTTCCGCACTAGCTTCTTAATCAGTTCCGGGCCCTGGGGATGCTTTAAGTTTACCGTGATCGAGAGAACGTTGCGGTTGTATTCCAGAAATCGAGGGGGCGCGTTCCGGGCGCCGAAGCGGCGGAAGGTGTCCGGCGCCATGGACGATTCCACCTTGATGACCTCGGCGCCGTGCGAGGCCAGCAACAGCCCAGCCCAGGGACCGGCCAGCCCCTGCGTGAAGGCCAGGACTCGAACGCCTTCTAATGCCCCGTTCATGGTTCTCCTAAATCACATTCGCGTCCCGCAGAGCGGCGAGCTCATGGGGGCCTTTATTCAAGAGGTTCCCGTAGATCTCCGCATTGTGCTGCCCGAGGCGCGGGGCCGGAGTAATCGCCGATTTCTGGCCATCGAGAAAAAACGGCGTTCCCGGCTGAGAATAGGTCCCCCATCGGGGATGCTCCACGGTTCGCAGGAAGCCACGGGCCTGAATCTGCTCGTCCTCCAGAAATTCGCGGGGCGTGTTGACGGGGAGACACGGCAGATCGTGTGTCTGCATTTCGTTCACCAGATCAGCCCGGCGAAATCGTTTCGTAAACTCGCGGACCGCTTCGTTGATCGCCGCCGAGTTCTGACGCCGGTAAGCGGGCGACTCCCAATCCGGCGCGTCAAACTCCTTGGGATGATCCGCCCACAGCTTCAGAAACTTCTTCCAATGGCCCGCCGAGGCCGAGACGAAGAGATAAACGTAGCCGTCCTGGCAGGGAAAAACGTTCGCGGGACTCACCTGTTTGTGCTGCGCGCCGTCTCGCCGCATGTTGTTCTTCTCGTTCGCGAATGCGGAAAGAATTTGATCTTCCACCGCCATCGCTTCTTGGATAGAGACATCCAGGTGCTGTCCGCGACCCGAGCTACGCCGGCGATAGAGGGCAAAAAGCGAGCCGAGTGCCGCATACGCCGACGCCATGTAGAATGCCTGCGTCTCTGGAGGCTTCGAGGGCGGATGCGTCGGCGCTCCAAAAACATTCAGCAACCCGCCCATCGCCAGACCAATCAAATCCGACGATTGATACCCGGCATGAGGTCCATTCTGCCCGAAGCCCGTTATCGACGTTACGACGATCCCCGGATTTTCGCGTGACAGCGCTTCATATCCGATGCCCCATCGCTCGATCTGTCCCGGCGGAAAGCTTTCGAGCAATATGTCGGAGTGTCGCGCCAGCTCGCGGAGCAATTCTCGTCCCCCTTCCATCTCCCAATTCAGAGAGATGCTTTTCTTGTTCGAATTTAGATAAAGAAACGTGAGGCTCGATTCCCCCTCCGGGGCCCGGTCCTTGAAAGGAGGCAGGCGGCGAACCGGGTCTCCCCGTGGCGGCTCGACTTTGATGACCTCAAGCCCCAGGTCCGCCAGTATCTTTCCGGCGAACTGTCCCGCCAGATCGGTGAGATCGAGGACCCGGAAATGTTTCAGATCCAATGTACGGCTCCTGTGCCTAGCCAGGGCATTTCTCGAAATGGTGTAGACCGTCCAAGAACGGTCGTCGGAAGCCCCGGAGGGGCGGCAGAGAGTAGCCCACGGCGCAAGCCGTGGGACGCGAATCAGTCGAAGAAGACTAGCCCCGGAGGGGCGACAGAAAAATCCGCGAAATGTCTTTCGCCCCTTCCGGGGCTGACCCGCCGGTCGCGCTTCCAACCCACGGCTTGCGCCGTGGGCTACTCTCTGCCGCCCCTCCGGGGCTCCGGTTGCCGCTCTTCAGGAACTGGTGAGATGCTCTAGAATTTACTCCGCGCCTCTGTGGCTAATCGCTCTTGGGAGTGCTCTGCGCGAGGACTCTCATTTTTTTTGCGCTTCTTTCCAGTCGTAACTTTCAAAACCGGGGCGGTATTTGCCGGACTGGAACTGCGTGACGCCCTCCTTCCACCGTTGCTTCGTGGACAGGCGCAACTGCTGCCCTTTGGCCTCGGTCCATGCGAGGGTCTGTTCGTAGCTCATATCGAGCGACATCTTCATCACTTCCTTGGTGGCGCGGAGGGCGGCCGGGTCTTTGGCGATCAAGGTCTTGGCCAGTTTCCAGGTCGCTTCCTTGAGCTGCGCCAGAGGCACCGCAAAGTTGATATAACGGATCTCGGCTGCCTTGCGGCCATCGAATTGTTCTCCCGTCAGGGAGTAGTACATGACGTCGCGGAAGGCCACCAGCTCGGGGAGCGCCTTGGGGAGCGTGGAGCCGGGGAAGATTCCCCAGTTGATTTCCGAGAGGCCCAATATGGCGTCCTCGGCCGCAATGGCCAAGTCGCAGGCCGCCACGACTCCCATGCCGCCGCCGAAGCAGTAGCCGTTCACCATGGCGATGGTCGGGGCCGGGAAAAAGCGCAGCAGTTGCAACCGCCAGCGGTTGGAAGCGTAGTTGGCGCGAGCCCTTTCCGCCGGCTTATCGGCCAGCTCCAGGAAGAACTTCTTCAGGTCCTGCCCTCCGCAAAAAGCCTCCCCGGCTCCGGTCAGGACCAGAACGCGCGTCTCCGAATCGTGAGCCAGCTCCTCCAGCGCGTCGCACATGTCGTAATGCATCTGGGGATTCATGGCGTTCCGCTTCTCGGGGCGGTTCAGGACGATGGTGGTAATCTGATCTTCTTTCTCGATGCGAAGTGTCTCGAACTCTCTCATATAATCTCCTTATTAACTTCCGATTTGTTGCTGAATTTCGTTGCTGGTGCCGGCGCGCAATCCCGGCTCAATTGTACTGTTCGATCAGGTGGCGGGCGATCTGCATCCGTTGAATTTCGGAGGCCCCTTCCGTGATCCGCCGGCTGCGCACATCGCGGTACCACCGCTCAAAGGGCAACTCCGTGGTCAAACCCATGGCGCCGTGAATCTGGATCGCGCGATCGACCACTTGGCCGACCATCTCGGAGCAGAATAGCTTCACCATGGCGGTCTCGTGCCGCACGTCGATGCCACGGTCGTATTTCCACGCCGCGTGGTAAACCATCAGGCGCGCCGCGTGCAGCGCCACCTCGGAGTCGGCCAGCATCCATTGAACAGCCTGGCGCTCGCTGAGCGGCTTGCCAAAGGTAGTCCGTTGTTTGGCGTAGCGGACGGACATCTCCAGGCACCGTGCAGCAATTCCCAAAGCCTTCGCGCCGTGATTCACGGTGCGGTTAAAAGTCAGCCATTTCTGCCCGGTCTGGAATCCGCGTCCGAGTCCTCCCAGAATATTTTTCTTGGGGACGCGGCAATCCGTGAAGGTGATCTCACAGGGACTGTCCGCAATCATCATCTTGAACTTGTTGGTAACGCGGCAGCCGGGCGTGTCCATATCCACCAGGAAGCAGGTGATGCCGCCGTGGGCGCGTTTGGCGGGATCGGTTACCGCGAATACTTGCGCGAAGTCGCTTTTGTCGGCCGCCGTGATGAAGGTCTTGATGCCATTCAGGACGTAGTGGTCGCCGTCCGGGGTGGCTGTCGTCCGCATGGAAGCGGGGTCGGAGCCGGCGTGCGGCTCGGTCATAGCGAAACAGGCCCGCTTTTCGCCGCGAATCAGCGGCAAAAGATATTGTTCCTTTTGCTCGTCGTTGCAGTGCAGAAGAATCGCACCGGCCTTGGGACCGAAGATGCCCTTCGAGCGGAACGGGATCAGCGAAGACTTGGAAACCTCCTCGTAGATGACCGAGATCGCCAGGCAGCTTAATCCGGCTCCTCCCAGCTCCGGGGGCACTTCCAGGAGCCACAGCCCCAATTCCTTTGTTTTGCTCTCGAGCATTGCCTGAATGTCGTCGGGAAGCTCTTCGCCCTCCGGAACTTTTTTTTCGAGAGGGATCAACTCTTCCTGCACGAACCGTCGGACGGTCTTCTGCAACAGCGCGATTTCTTCCGGCAACTCGAAGTTCATCGTTCGGCATTCTTCCGCGTAGATTTCTTCGTGCGAGTCCGGCCCTGGCTTCCGTCCGATATTTCCCGCGCGCTCTCCTCCTGCAACGTCCACCGGCGAGGGAGACGAAATCATAACCGATCAGAGCCTCAAGGTCTACCACCTCTGGGCCAGCGGAAATGAAAAAGGGCAGGAGATGTTGCCGAGAGGATTCTGGGTTCTTACAACGAAGGAGGTTCGGCCGAGTGTTTGGAAGGGAGCCCCCTCAAACGGAGGGGGCGAAGGAGGCGTGTCGAGCGCGAACTGTCGGAACGCCTCCGCAGGAACCAATCGCCGGCGGATTAGCTCTCTTTTTCTTCGACCTGTTTCTTGAACGGAGAAAGCTTTTGGGCGTAGGCGCTCTGGATGGCGGGAATGGCGCGTTCGGCCGCTTCGATGCCCCGCTGGATCAACTCTTCCGAGCGATAGTATTCGATCCAGGTGAAGTCGGCCAACTCTGGATTGATCAGCACATCGGCCGAGATGGCTTTGAAGTTCCCCAGTTCGTACTGCAACGTCTGCATCGAGTTCATAATGATGTCGAACATGTTGGGAAGGCTGCGGCTATCTCCGAGGTAGGAAAGAGGGTTGAACTTGTTCATGATCCGGTAAGCCTTGGACACCTCGTTTTCCAGACCTTTCTTCAGCGGCGGAACCACGTTGACGGCAATGCAAAGGTCCGCGCCCATGTTGTTGACGACCTCGGCGGGAACCGGATCCGAAACGCCGCCATCGACCAGGACCCGATCGCCCATCCTCCAGGGAGCAAAGACCATGGGTACGGAGGCGCTGGCGCGGAAGGCATCGCTGAGCTTTCCGGTCCCGATCGCCACCCGTTCGCCGTTCTCGATATCCGTCGCCACAGTGTTGCAAGGAATCAGCAGGTCTTCAAAAGAAACCTTGCCTTCCAGGAGAGGCTCAAAGAGGTTGATAAACTTGTTACCCGCCAAAATCCCCGGCTTCGAAATGGTCAGATCCATCGGCGCCAGAAAGTTCCTTTTTTGCCCCAGTTTCCGTGCCATCGCGATCATATCGTCCACCGGAATTCCGGCGGCATAGCCGACCCCGATAATGGAGCCCTGGCTGCATCCTGCTATCAGATCGATGGGAATATTATTTTGCTCCAGCACCTTGAGAACGCCCAAGTGCGATACCCCGAACGCGGCACCTCCTCCCAGGGCTAAGCCGACCGAAGCTCCCAGGAGCTTGCGGGCCAGCCGGTGTATGGGCACGGCGGCCGGGCCCCGGCGGCTGGTCCGGATATATTCAGAACAATCCCCGGTCGACAATGCAAAATCCCTGGGGATCACGAACGGCTCGCAGTGATTGATGGGGATAGGAGGGGAGCCGGGGTTGAAGAGGTTGATTACCTGAAGCCTCTTTGTAGTCGGCGCACCGTTGGTCGCCGGAATCGTCTCTTCCGGCCGCTCCACGAGTTCGATGATGACGTCGGCAAACTCCTTCGCGGAGTCCATCAGGGCTTTTGGCTCGGATCCCAGGTCGTACACAATGAAACGAAAATGATCGCTCACCCGTGCAATCAAATTCGAAGACCGGTCGGCATAAAATTGCGCTGTCTTGTCTATTCGAACTGGAACGTCCAGCGTGGAAACGCCCGAGGTTCCGGTTTGAATCCCCGGGCTAACCTTGTCGGTCCCAATGTCGAGATCGTCCGAAAGGAGTTGCTCGACCGCTCCTTGGGGAGCGCCCTTTCCCGGCCAAGCCCGCACCAGAAGCACATCGGCACCGGTCAGGTCATGAAGAATTCCGGCCAAGCCGGCGGCCACAATGCTCTTGCCCTTCAGGCCCGGACGGCCCAGCACGCCGATCGTGGTGGTGGTTCCGTGCACCGCCGCGCCTTTGCTGACGCTCGCCAGACGCTTGCACAGAACGCGCGTGAAATACTCCAGAGTCTTGGGGTCCTTGAGGAAGAGCTTGTCAAAGGAAGCTTTATCGAGAGACAACAGGCGCGCCCGCCGTTTGACGATGACCGTTGCGGAGCGCTTGCCGCCCTGCAACAGCGCCATCTCACCGAAATAGTCGCCGCGCTTCAGCGTGCCGGTGAGACGCTGCTCGCCTTCTCCAGCCCAGACCTCCAGTTCTCCGTTCCGGATCAGGAAAAACTTGTCTCCTTCGTCTCCGGCCCGGCAAATGATGTCCCCTTTCTGATGAGTAGTTTCGACAAAATGCTCCTGCACCACGCTCAGTTCTTTTGGGCCGAGAAAACTGAACAAGGGGATTGTCATCAAAAATTCGTGCCAATCCGCCATCCTATCAACCACCTTTCTCGCTCGGGCCGAACTTCAGAAAATGATAGAGAGCCTTCCGCTATCGCGGCGCCTATTCGTCCTTGGCGCCTTTGCCCTTGGGATGTTTCTTCAATCTTTCCACCAGGGCATCCAGATCCTGATAGTGGAAAACCTCCTCGAGGTGCTTGGTCTCCTTGAGCACGGGATGAACGGTGTGTATCGCCCGCTCGCAGGGTTCCTTCACCAGGTGGTTCCATTGTTGATGCAATTTGTGATCGGAGCTCGAAAGGTGGTATTTCACGAAATGATCGATATTCGGATCGTCCGGCGACGTGTCGTAGCGCATGACCATGGAAGACATGCAGCCGTTCGAAAAGGCGTCCGTTTCGGAAAATTCGGTTCCGTGATATTTCAAAATGGTCTCCATCACGATCGGATGGCGCATGTTCACCACCGTGGCGGCCCAGGCGAAACCGGCCAGCATATTGCGGCGTCCCATATCGTGGGGAGGCTCCTCACGGCACATCTGGACCGCGCGCCAGGGCGTTTTCCAGCCCGGAATGAAGTTGGGGGCGGAAAAGTAGGCGGCACGGCCGGCTCCCCGCCACAAGTAGCCGAGCAATTCCGGCTCGAGCGCTTCCAGCGCATCTGCCACCGCCAGCATCATCGGAAGACCGTGGAAGTTCCGCGCTACCAGTCCCAGCGACTCAATGGCGCACCCGGCGTAACCTTTCCGCGAATTGTTCTTATCGAGCGCAATAATGTGCTTGACGGTCTTCTTAATCTCCGCCGCCGGACTCTTGGCGGTGATCTTTGTCAAATGCTGTTGCGCAAAGGACAATCCGATCCCGGCGTGCAGCATGGTCATGCTCTTGGCCGGAATGGACTCCAGTTCCGGGTCTGTCAGGATATTCTCCGGAGTGATGTTCCGCTCAAAGAAGGTGTCCCCGTAGTAATGGCCCAAGCCTTCCACGGACCACACCGAGGGAAACGTTCCCATGTCGTAGCATTTGTCGACCAGTCCCCCCAAGGGTTTATAAGTGCCGTGCGGGGGCAAAACGGTGCTGACATTGACGACCAGTTGGATAATCTCCGCGGTGTTTTTCGCGGTCCGCCAGGCAACTTCGCTATCGCGGCCTGGGATGCCGAGCGAAATGGCCCGGGTCATCGTGGGAAGGACCTTGCTGATCATGGAGAGCATCGCCGGAGTAGGCTGGAGGCCGTCGGTGGCTTTTTCAAAAGCTTTGCCAATCCAGGCAGCGGCCACGTCGCGAGTTCTCTCCACCAATTGCGTGGTCCCATCAAACGCCTCGCGCGGAACCATCACATCCACGCTGTCGAGCGTCCGCTTCACCGTCTCCTCGGTCGCCCTGGTCACCGACTTCAAAGTGGTCTTCTTCTTTTCATCCATCTTGTCGGCCAGGATATCGGTCAGCGAGTTCAACGTGGTTTCGATTCCCTCGACCGCCTTGGTCATCCCCTCTCCGCCGCCGTTCATGACGTTCACCGACTTTTCAATCTGATCCACAGCAAACAGCGTCACCGCCGCAGACAAACGAGTCATCGAAACAATCAATTTATTCATCGTGAATTTCCTCTTGTGTTGGTTACAGGCTCAGATTTTGTGCAGCAAGAACAGAGTCGCTGCCAGCATCTTGCTGTGGACATCTGAAGCACACCGACAAGCTTGCAAACGGAATCGTTCCGCCCCACACTGGCCAATTGGATTCAACCATCGCGCCACTATCCCGCCTGCGGGCCGCTTCAAAAGGCATGAAAATCTTCCTTCCATGTGCCTCATTGAAAGCAGTTTGGCCCCGGCAATTATTCATCCCCGAAATGGATCGACGTCTTCCAGGTTTTCCGGTCCTGCCAGCGCTCGGTATCTATCGAGCCATAGCCGAGGCAGCGCCGCCTGCCGTTGAGATGGAAAACCCGTCCACCCGCTGTTGAACTTTTTGATTCTACCCTATACTTCCTAGCCGATCTACCGAAATCTTGGTTGTCGCACGAATTTAATAAAATTTAATAAGTAGGATGTTGGACGAAATTCCCAATTTGGGTCTCGGACGGCGACTGGCGAAAACTGCTTGGCATTGCAAGCAACGATCTTCATACTCGCCGGGCGGCCACGGTGAACGATCCATCGGATCGGTGGTGGGAAAGTTCGAAGTAAACCTGCTTCACGAGGCTTTGGGCGTTTGCATCTGGCTGAACCGCCGCATGTATTGGCTGGCGAGAGCGCTGTCGATTATGCGATGCACTTCCCGGTGGTCATACGGCTCGACCAGAAGGTCATACCCTCCGCATTGCAGCACTTCCGCCCAAAGCTGCTCGTCTCCCTGCCGCGAGCATACGATCATTTCGATACTTCGGGACGGGCGCTGCAGAAGCTGCAACAGATCGCGCCAGGATCCATCGGGAAGTTCCGCGTCGACCAGGAGCAAGTCGTAGTGGCTCGCTTCCGCAAGCTTCTCTTCCGCTTCCCGGAGACTTGAAACCGAAAAGACTTGCAGTTCCTTGCTATCCAGCAGTTTCAGCAGCCCGGACTGGCGATGAGGCGGCAATACCAATAATATCTTGGTGTCCATGGTTCGTTCCTCCATTGAAACGCGAGGTACGAGCGGGGCCGAGGCCCTGCCAGATTGAACCAATGTGCGTTGAGATGCGCCATCAGCGGCTCGGTTCCGCTCGCATCTCAACGTCCTGATGAAGTCAGCACAGCTACCGGACACCGGCGAGTGAAATTAGAAAAGGTTCCCAGGTTAGCTCGTTCACAACGGAGGTGGAGTGTGCTGGAAGTCCGTTTGATCCAGGACGCGCGCCGGTTTCTACCCGGCTATCTTACCACACCGTGCCCTTCTGGGATTTTTAAATGATGAGGGCCGGGTTCCCATCCAAGAAGAGGGGAAATTTGTTGACTTCGTCGCTTTTCGGAGGTAAAGTCAGCCCATCGAACCACAGACTGGGTTAACGGTTTCGAATGAGGCGGGCGTGCTGTGTGTAGCGGAAACGCAGCGAGGAAGACGGCGGCTAACCAGGCGATTGCCCTGGCGGTAATCGCCGTGTTTTTCTTTCAGTTCGGGCGAGTCTATCTCGTAACGAAGCTGGACGCGTTTTATGCCTGCCCTCATACGCAAGTCTGGACTTCCGTAGCGTCTCACGAATTTGAAACCCAGGAGACGGCCAGCGCCGAGGCCAACCCGGCCAGCGAAGAGGCGCTCGAAAGCTTTCTTCCCCCGAGCGGGGACGATAGCGATTCCATCCGATCCTGCAAGGAAAGTCTCGACGGCCTGGGCCTGACGCCTATTCAGCCCATCGTTCTGCCAGTGGCGGTCTCGCCGCAGAGGCTACCAGCGAACATAATGACTCTCGCGAGACGGGCCGATTTTCCACTCGAAAACGATCTCACCGCTCTCTTCCGACCTCCCCGCAACCTCTCTTAGCTCCCTTTTCCAAAAGCGGATCGCATCGCAATGCGGTGGCGCGTAGCCCCTGGAGTTTGGTCTCCGTGTACGCCGTCGCAGAGAAATCGGAGATTGTTCGGCGCGATATCGTTTTCACTTCTTAACCCGTTCCGGGACCGGTTTCAGACGGGGAAGGCGCGCAAGTTTTTGCATCAGGACCTTAGTTCGGTACTTTTTGCAAAAGAGGTTTCAGGATGACTAAGAACCGAATGGTCCATTGGGTAGCTGCTATGGGTCTACTGTGGGCATCCGGTCCGTTGTTCGCACACCATGGACGGGCGATCTACGAAACGGATCGCATCGCCACCATGAAGGGAACCGTGACGGAAGTGCAGTTCGTCAATCCGCATGTTCTGATTCGCCTCGAAGTGAAGTTCGACAACTCGAATGCCGAAAAATGGACTGCCGAAACCGCTCCTCCCGCGATGCTCTACCGGATTGGCTGGAATCGGAATACGATCAAGCCCGGCGACCATGTTACCTTGAGCGGTTACAAAGCGCGAGACGGCTCCAGACTCATCAGCGTCCGGAAAATTATGTTGCCTAATGGACTGGAGTTGAATCAGCGCTCGAACTAGCGCGTTTCTGTTTTTGCCGTAGAGGAACGTCAGGGCATGGCTTCAGAGTGTGTGTGAAAACCTTGATATGTCGTCAGGGCACGACTTCAGTCGTGCCGTAAAATCAATGCTTGTAACGCGGCTTTAGCCGCTGAGGTACGTCCTTCGGGGTTATCACACACACTCTTCAGTCATGCCGATACGGCGTGCATTTTTCGAATGGGCTGTAGCCTCCCGCAGGGCGGAATACGTCCCTCAGCGGCTAAAGCCTTCCTCTCAACGGTCTCTGGGCGGCACGTCTGAAGGCGTGCCCTGACGCTCTACACTAACCGGAGAAACGCTCTAGCCGGTTTTAATTCAGCAAAAGGGGGAAACGCGCATGTATCCTTGGTTGCACTCTATCGGGGAGTGGCTCGAACAGACCTCCTTATCCAAATACATGGAGGACTCGCCGCATCTATTTCCGGCGGTAATTGCGGCGCATTTTTTCAGCCTCTTCTTGTTGGTCGGGACCAGCGTGGTGTTGGATTTGCGCGTTCTGGGTCTTGCCATGCGGCGTCAGCCGGTTACCCAACTCGCGCAGCAGTTGTTCCCGTGGACTTGGGCTGGCTTGGGACTGGCTGTCGCCTCCGGCTTTTTCATGTTCACGCCGTCAGCCGGGGAGTTGGTCGTTGTGGCTTATTTCTGGATCAAACTGGGAATTATCCTGGCGGCAGGAGTGCTGGCTTTCCTCATGCAGCGGAACGCGCGCCATTGGGATCAATCCCCGTCCATCCCAACCGTGGCCAAGCTCCTGGCTGCGATTTCAATGGCGCTATGGATTGGCGCCCTTCTGGCCGCCGTGCAGGTGGCGCAGTACGCCAACGTATAGCCGAATGCCGGCGCCGTCTCGTTGCTTGCACAGCACGCAGACCTGAATATCTTTGGTATTGAGAGGTCAAACGATATGAACGATCTATTGGCCGCATTCTGTCATTGGCTCCAAAACACACCGGTGGGCATTGCAGTCAGCACCACGGTTTGGGGCTATCCCTACGTTCAGCTCATACATTTTTTCGGCCTCTCGGTGTGGGTCGGAACGATTGTGATGCTGGATTTGCGTCTGCTCGGTCTGGCGGGGCGGAGCATGAGCGTCGCCGAATTTTCCAAACAACTCTCTCCCGTTACGTGGACGGGTTTGGGAATTGTCGTTCTGGGAGGCGGGATGCTGTTTTCGGGGGCGGCAACTACCTATCTCAACAATGCTGCGTTTCGAGTCAAGTTCCCGCTGATCCTGGTGGGAATTGCCTATCACATCGTGATTCAAATGAGTGTTCCCAAATGGGACCGCTCGGCGGGCACTCCGGCCATTGCCAAACTGGCGGGCTTGCTGGAGCTGGCGCTATGGATCGGTGTTATCACGGCGGCAGTGGAGATTCCGAACTATTAAATCCCATATATCTAATTCCCAAAAACCGGATGCTTCGAGAACTCCACCGGCCAAAAATAGGCGATTATACCTTCTAACTATCTGATTTTATTAAAACTGGTCGGCACTTGGATTTGGGACCGGCAATTGCATTAGAACAAGCCAGTTTGGGGTGGGCGTCAGGGGCAAGTGGTCTCCTCCTGGGATTTGGTGAAATCTAGTCAGCGAGCGCGCCTTAGGGCGCGCTTTTTTTTGCGCCGGGCTGTATTTTCCAATCAACGAATAGTTCCAGCCTGTTGCAGCAGAAGCCAGCCAAAGCAGGACGCTTCGCCAGCTTCTGGTGTAATCTGTTAAGCCGGTTGTATGGTTGCCGGCGAAGCTGGAACGGAGCGCCATCGCGAGGTGAATGGGTGGAATGAGATATGCGACATATTGTTTAAGGAAGGACGCCGAGCCGCGCCTGGGTGTCATGCGAGGCGATCAACTGTTGGATCTTCGTACGCTGGTTGGCGGCCGTTGGGGAGGCTCCTTTCCGGCTGGAATGCAGGAGTTCATTGAGGCAGGGCCGGAAGCCTGGCACAAGATGGCGGAGTTGGCCGGACCCGCGGCCTCGCCGAATCCTCCGACTGACGCCATTGCCTCTCTTGACCATGTCCGTTGGCTCGCTCCCATTCCGCGTCCGCGAAAGAATGTCGTTTGTCTGGGCCTGAACTACGTCGCGCACATGCAGGAGTCGGCCAAAGCACGCGGGCGGCAAGCCAAAATTCCCGAGGTCCCCGTCTTCTTCACCAAGTCGCCGACAGCGGTGGCGGGGCCGTTTGACGACATTCCGTGGGATCAAACGGTCACGATGCAAGTCGATTTCGAAGCCGAATTGGGCGTAATCATTGGCAAGGGCGGGAAAAACATTCCGCGCTCCGAGGCGCTCGACCACGTTTTTGGCTACACCGTCATCAATGACTTTTCCGCGCGCGACCTGCAACTGAGCCACTTCCAGTGGTTCAAGGGAAAAAGCCTGGATGGTTTCTGTCCCATTGGGCCGCACGTCGTCACGGCGGAGGAATTCGGCGACCCGCAGAACAAGCGGGTTTCGCTCCGCGTCAACGGCGCGACCAAGCAGGACGCCTCGACCTCCCAGATGATCTTCAGCGTGGCCGTTACCATTGAATTTCTTTCGAAGGGAATGACGCTGGAGCCGGGCGACCTGATCTCGACGGGGACGCCGGAAGGCGTGGGCCTGGGCCGCACGCCGCCCGAATATCTCAACGAAGGCGACCTGGTCGAAACCGAAGTCGAAGGCATCGGCATTCTGCGCAACCGTATCGTGGTCACCCGCCGAGCGGGCGGATAAACGTCATGTGCCGAGCGGACGGTCTAACGTCAGGCGCATAGCGGGGGATCAGTTCCCTTAGCGACGCGGCCTTCAATCTCCCAGAAACTCCCGCAACTCTTCTTCCGAGATAAGACCCTCGCGGATGAGCCGCCACTTCGAGCCGGTGACGTCGATGGTGGTGGCGACGCCGTGGTCGGTGCCGCCGGTTGGGCCGTCGAGAATCAGCGAAACGCTCTTGCCGAGCGTGGCCAACACTTCGGCGGCTGTGGCGCAGGTGGGATGCCCGGAGACGTTGGCGCTGGTTGCAATCAGGGGCATGCCGCAACGGGTGATGAGCTTGCGAGGGATAGGTGAAGCTGGCTGGCGGACCGAAAGGCGCCCTGTTTTCCCGGTGACCTTCAGCGGGAGGCTGGCGGCGGCTTCGACAATGATGCTGACTTGGCCCGGCCAATATCGGTGGGCTAGCAGGTAAAACTGCGAGGGCAGCTTTTGCGCCAGTTCCTGCACTTGGTCGATGGAATCGACGATCAACGGCAGCGAGCGGTCCCAAGCGCGGCTTTTGGCCGCGAATACTTTTCCCACCGCCGCCAGATTGAACGGGTCGGCTGCCAGGCAATACAACGTATCGGTCGGGATGGCGACCAGCTCGCCCCGCTGAATCGCATTCGCAGCGTAAGCAATAACATCTTCTTCCGGGTCGTCGGCCCGGACCGGAATAACCTCCGCCATCCTGTGTGCTCCTATCAAACGGCGTGAAAGGCAGACTATCACGCCTCCCGCAGAGGGTCAAATTGCGAGCCATCTTGGAAATAGCCTCGGAACGCCGCCTCCTCCCGATGCCCCGAGTGCACCTTTGGTTACTCAGGGAGAGCCCTTAGTGTCCTTGACTTCCTAATTTTGGCAAAGGCAGAATTGGAGGTGTAGAGGTGTAGTATAGAGGTATCGGCTCTCGAATAACACGCCAGGCGGCCGGTTGGATGATGCTCTGCCACCCTCCACGCGAATGAGTGAGACTTGGTTCTGCGCATGATAAGGGCGGAGGCGGTCTGCGAATTGCGGAAGGCAAAGCCAGCCGCCCGGTGCGGGTCTGCCGTACAGTTCCGATTGACGTTACCTTCGATGCTTGAAAAATTCCGGATAAGGGGACGCATGAAATCACAATCGTTTGTATTCGTATTCGCGTGCTTCATTCTGACGGCAACGCTGCTGGTCCAAATTGGGAACCCAATCCCGCGCGGCAATGTCCGGAGCCAGACTCCGAGTGCGGCCGCCGACGCGGCCCGGATGCGCGTGCTCGAGTCGTTCGGCCGGCTGCCGCTCAGCTTTGAAGCGAATCGGGGACAGGCCGATCCGGACGTGAAATTTCTGTCGCGCGGAAACGGGTACCGTATTTTCCTTACCTCCACGGAGGCTGTGCTGAGCTTGAAACCGAGCCGCCCTTCGACTCCGCTCAGGGCCGTGAGCCTGTCGAACGGCGACCGAAAGGGAGCGGTTCATGCTGATCCGAGTCAACCGCTCCCTCTCGGTCGCGGCTCAGATCGGACGTCGGAGGACAGAGCGGTGTTGCGCATGAAGCTGGCCGGCGCGAATCCCGCGCCGCGGATCTCACCGCTGGGGGAACTGCCCGGCAAGATTAATTATTTTATCGGTAATGACCCCAAGCAGTGGAACAAGGACGTTCCGGCTTATGCCAAGGTTAAATATGCGGAGGTTTATCCGGGGATCGACCTGGTCTATTACGGCAATCAGCGGCAATTGGAGTACGACCTGGTCGTGGCTCCCGGCGCCGACCCCCAGGCGATCCGGCTGGATATCGAAGGCGCGGACAAGCTCGAGCTCAACGCTCAGGGCGACTTGATGCTCCATGTTTCCGGAGAAGAATCACTGTTGAAAAAGCCGTTCATCTATCAGGAAGAGCAGGGGGCGCGTCGAGAAATCGCCGGCGCGTACGTGCTCCAGGGGGATCATCGGGTGGGATTTCAAGTGGCATCCTACGACGCCGGCAAACCCTTAATCATCGATCCGGTCTTGATTTACGATATTCTTCTGGGCGCCAATGGGGTCGACAAGGCAATGGCCATCGTGGTGGACTCGGCCGGCGACGCCATCGTCACGGGGCAGACGAATTCCGGAGGCTTTCCGACCGTGAACCCGGTGATACCATTTAATTTCCAAAACGTCCAGATGGCGTTCGTGACCAAGTTCAATCCCAAAGGCGACACGCTCCTATATTCCACCTACCTCGGCGGCACCTCCACCGATAGCAGCGGTCAGGGCATCACCATCGATTCTTCCGGCAACGCGTATATCACCGGCTGGACTCAATCGGGCGATTTCCCGGTCCGCGGAGACGCCTTTCAAAACAGTCTGCAATCGTTTACCGCTGGTTTCGTGACGAAGCTAAGCGCCTCGGGAAATTTGGTCTATTCCACGTATCTTGGAAGCGTGGGCGTGTCCGATATATCGCAAGGATTGGCCATCGCAGTGGACTCCTCTGGGAGGGCCTACGTCACGGGATATACGAATTCTTCCAGCTTTCCCACGGTGAGCGCTCTGCAAAGCTTCCCTGGCGGCGGCCTCGACGTGTTTGTAACGAAGTTGAACGATAGTGGCACTGGTGCAATTTACTCCACGTTTCTGGGCGGGTTCGGCGACGACCAGGGATTCGGAATTTCCGTCGATTCGGCGGGCAACGCTTATGTGACGGGCGGAACCAGTTCCGGCAATTTCCCAACCGTCTCGGGCGGGTTGCAGGCGTTTTACGCAGGCGGCGAAGATGCCTTTGTGTCCAAGCTGAATCCGGCAGGGTCGGCGCTGGTGTATTCGACCTTCCTGGGCGGTGCCGGTCAGGAAGAAGGACACGGGATCGCGGTCGATTCGTCGGGCAACGCCTTCGTGACAGGAATGTCCGGCTCCAGCAATTTCCCGGTCTCGAATACTGCGGCAATCAAGCCGTTCCAGGCTTCGAACCGGGGAGCTTTGGACGCTTTTGTAACCAAGCTAAACTCTCAAGGCACCGGCGTCGTCTATTCCACATACCTGGGCGGATTCAACACCGACGTTGGTCAGGGCATCGCAATCGATGCTTCCGGCAACGCTTTCGTTACGGGATACTCCAACTCGCCCGACTTTCCGGTGGTGAATCAAACGACGCCCAGCAAAAACGGCGGTTCCGACGCCTTTGTGACGATGCTCAACGTGGACGGACAGACCTTGATGTACTCCAATATCATTGGTGGCAGCGGCACCGAAGTGAGCAACGGGATTGGGCTTGACTCCTCCGGCAACGCTTACGTGGCGGGCTATTCCGATTCAACCGACGCGCCCCTGACTCCGGGCGGACTGCGCTTCGGCGGGTTGAACACGGACGCCTTTATCGCGAAATTTGGGCCGCAGGAACTTCCGTTCCCAACTCTTACGTCCCTCAGCCCGGCTTCCGTGAACGCGGGTGGAGCGGCATTTACGCTGACGGTAAACGGAACGAATTTCGTCACAGCCTCCTCGGTGCGCTGGAATGGAAACAGCCGGCCCACCACGTTCGTATCGAGCACGCAGTTGACGGCTGCGATTCCCGCGAGCGACATCGCCAACGCGGGGTCGGGTCAGGTCTCGGTATTGAATCCCGTTTCATCCACGTCGAACGTGCTGACCCTGGCGATCAATGCGGTGATCGTGCCGAATCCCGTGCCGGTGCTCAATACCATCTCGCCGCTGAGCGCCCCAAGCGGAGGAGCCGGATTTACGCTGACGCTGATTGGCTCGGGCTTTGTGTCCGGTTCGGTGGTGCGCTGGAACGGAACCAGCCGCACGACCGCCTTTGTCAGTTCCTCGCAACTGACCGCTTCGATTCCCTCGAGCGACATCGCAACGGTTGGCACGGCCCAAGTCGCGGTGTTTAATCCAACTCCCGCGGGCGGGTCGTCTGGAGCGTTGATCTTCACAATTTCCGGCCCGGTGGTGAACCAGAGCGGAGTACTGAACGCAGCCAGCTTTGCGGCGAGCGCGGTAGCTCCCGGCGAGATCGCCACCGCCTTTGGCAACGGCCTGCTTCCCACTCCGTCGAGTAAAATCGAGGTGCGGATGAATGGCATCAATGCCTTGGTGTTTAACTTTAACAACACGCAAGTCAGCTTCCAGGTTCCCTGGGAACTGGCGGGACAAACGCAAGCCACGCTCACCGTGACGGTGGACGGCGCGGCGAGCAGTCCGGTGACGGTGAGCATTGCACCGTACAATCCGGGAATCTTCACGCTCAGCTCGACGGGGAGCGGACAGGCGGCCGTGTTGATTGCAACGACGAACGAGATCGCGGCGCCGTCGGGGAGCGTTGCAGGCGCGCAGGCGCGGCCCGTGAACCGGGGAGAGTTTATCGTCATCTACGCCACGGGACTGGGACCGGTGACGAACCAGCCGGCGTCGGGCGCCCGGGCTCCCGGAAACCCGCCATTCTCGGCCACCACGACGGTTCCCGTCGTGACCATCGGAGGAGCGACGGTGGCGGCGGCGGATGTATTTTTCTCGGGGCTGGCGCCGGGATTTGTGGGGCTGTATCAGATCAACGTGCCGGTGCCCGCAACCGCTTCGACGGGCAATGTGGTGCCCTTGTCGCTGACCATTGGCGGGGTGACCTCCAATCTCGTTAGCATCGCGGTTCAATAGCAAACCTAGTCACAGACTCGAAGGGCTACGCACGCGAAGGGGACAGGCAGGAATGCCTGTCCCTACTCATTCGCTTAGCATCGCGGTCCTATAGGAAATGGCCGCCGAAACCACATCAATTTGTCCGGAATTCCTTTGTTGCGGATCGCCAGAATGTAGAGCACAATACGCTCACTGCACGAAGATCACCCCAGCCGGGGTAGCTGCCCGTGCGCAGGAGATCCGATGCGGAAGCAACTGTTCGTAACGCTCTCGATCTTTCTGGTGGCTGTCGCTACTCTTGTTGTCGAACGCAACACGTCTCTGCCTGCGCCGCGGCGTAGCGCGCCTTTGCCGCAACAGTCTCAAGCGCGGGGCGTTGACGCTGTTGTCGAGGCCTACGGCAAACTCCCGCTCAGCTTCGAGACCAACCAGGGCCAGACCGCGTCCGAAGTGAAGTTCTTATCGCGCGGCAATGGCTACAGCATTTTTTTGACCTCAACCGAAGCGGTGCTGGCTTTAAATCCGAGCCGCGACAGTGATGGAGCGGTCCCCCAGCCTCGCTTGGAAAATAAAACCGGACCGCTTGCTCTCGCGCGCGGCTCGGATTGGCTTTTTCCGAGCCGCGACCGGGAGGGAGCGGTCACACCGGCAACAGCTAACACTGCGGTGTTGCGGATGAAGCTAGTCGCCGCGAATCCCTCGCCGCAAGTAACCGGCCTGGACGAACTGCCGGGCAAGAGCAACTACTTCCTCGGCAACGATCCCAAGCAGTGGCGCACCAACGTCCCCACCTACGCCAAAGTTCGATATGAGAACGTCTATCCCGGCATTGATTTGGTTTATTACGGCAATCAGCCTCATGGTCCTGAGCCTGTCGAAGGGCAGCAGTTGGAATACGACTTCATTGTGGCTCCCGGCGCTGATCCTGGCGCGATCCGGCTCGACTTCACAGGCGCGAAGAAAATCGAAGCAAATGCCGATGGAGATCTGGCCCTCCATCTCTCCGGAGAAGAGATTCATCTGCGCAAGCCAGTCGTCTATCAGGAGGTGAACGGCACGCGGCGAGAAGTTTCCGGTGGTTATGTGCTCGACGCCAGGAATACAATCGGTTTCCAACTCGCCCCATACGATTCTTCAAGACCACTGATTATTGACCCAGTACTAGCATATTCCTTGGCCTTTGGTGGTAGCCACGGCGATCAGGGTAATGCAATTACCGTGGACGGCTCTGGTAATGCTTATATTACCGGTGGGACCAATTCGACGGACTTCCCGACTTCCAATCCTTTCCAATCCACGTTTGGCGGGGGTGGGGCCTGCTGTGGCTTAGCGACTTATGGGGACGCTTTCGTTACGAAGATAAATTCAACAGGTACTGCAATTGTTTATTCCACTTACCTCGGTGGCAGCGGGGTGGACGTTGCTTACGGTATCAGCTTGGGCACATCCGGCGAAGCCTATGTCACGGGTATAACGTACTCCACCGATTTCCCGACAGCTACACCTTTTCAGCGGAATCTGAGAGGCACGCTTGACGCCTTCGTCACTAAGTTGAGCGCATCGGGATCAGCGCTTGCCTACTCTACTTATCTGGGCGGCAATGGCGATGACATTGCTCACGGCATCGCGGTGGATTTCGCTGGTAGCGCTTATGTCACGGGGAATACCCTTTCGTCGGATTTCCCCACGGCGAATCCTCTGCAAAGCTCTTTCATGGGTGGCCAAGAGAGGGTGCTGAGCGGCGGAGGTGATGCCTTCGTAACAAAACTGAATCCCGCAGGCACGGGACTTGTATATTCCACCTATCTCGGCGGCAGTGGAGATGAAGCGGGAATTGCCATCGCTGTTGACTCTGCTGGCAACGCGTATGTAACGGGGAGCAGCGGTTCAACGGACTTCCCTACCGTTAACGCGTTTCAAAAGTCTTTCCGTGGCGGCAGCGCGAGCTTTGTCGGCGGAGACGCCTTCGTAGCGAAGCTGAATGCTACAGGCGCAGCTCTCATTTTTTCAACCTACCTCGGCGGGAGCAGTGCGGACGGGGGGAGTTCTATTGCTATCGACTCGGCAGGAAATGCTTACGTGACGGGAATAACTCTTTCGACTGATTTCCCCACCGCGAAGGCTTTCCAGCCCTCGATCGGCGGCAGCATTAACGCGTTTTTAACCAAGCTAAATCCCACGGGCAATGCTTTGGTTTACTCGACCTACATAGGTGGGAACAATCAAGACTGGGGCATCGGACTCGGAATTGACGCGAGCGCAAACGCAATAGTCGTGGGATTCACCTTATCAGCCAATTATCCCCTCGTAAATCCGGTACAGATTCTGGACCTTCAGGGTTCTAACGGAAGTGCCTTCGTGACGAAAGTGAATCCTGCAGGAAGCGCACTTGTGTATTCAACCTATATGGGTGCATACGCTGCCGGCATCGCGACTGATTCTGTTGGAAACGCATACGTGACAGGCACTGGCGGTGGATCAGGATTTCCAATGGTGGGCCTGTTTCCGGCGACCAATGGAGGTGGCTCAGGCCCGTTCGTGGCCAAAATCATGGACGTGCCGGCCCCTGCTCCGGTGCTGCCGCCCAACTCCGTCGTCAACGGCGCCAGCTTCCGGCTGGCAACGGACCCTAACGGGGCCATTGCGCCAGGCGCGATTGTGGCGATATTCGGAACGGACTTAGCAGGCGCCACTTTATCCGCCGGACACTTGCCACTTCCGACCACTTTGATGGACACCAAAGTCTTTTTCAATGATATTCCCGCGCCCCTGTTTTACGTGTCGAATCGCCAGATCAATGTTCAGGTGCCATTTGAAATTGGACCGGGGCCCGTTCTGGTAAAGATTCAGCGAGGAAGCGCGACATCATCCCAAACGGTCAGCGTAGCCCCCTTTTCGCCGGGGATTTTTACAATTGCAGAGTCGGGCCGCGCCAACCGCGGCGGATTCATTTCAATCTACGGAACCGGTTTAGGGCCGGTGACGAACCAACCTGGTTCGGGAGTACCTGCCCCTGACAGGTTCGGTTGTGTCGTGTTCCCGTTTCAATGTCCACCCCTTTCCATCACCACAACGCTCCCGGCCGTGACGATTGGAGGCGTTTCTGCCACTGTGACCTTTTCGGGGCTTGCACCGACCTTCGTGGGTCTCTATCAGGTCAACGTACAAGTTCCGGAAAATGCGCCGGCAGGCAATGCCGTCCCTGTCGTGCTCAGCATTGGCGGCGTGACCTCCAACACGGTCACCATCGCCGTGCAGCCTTCGTTAGAAGCAGGGCTTGTCGCACCGAGCACTGTAACCGATAACCTGATGCCTCCACTTCCGCCCACGGTCCCCGTTTCCGTTCCCGTTACGGTGTCGCTCACCAACAGGGGAACTGCATCACAGACATTGACGGCGGCAACTCCATGCGACGTTCACACCTGGACATTGACCGACCTCACGGACAACGTAATTCAAACCGAGCCGCCCGAGAATTGTATTCAGGTCCTCGCGAGCCGGACCATTGCCCCCGGCGAGACCATCGCTGAAAATTCGACGGTGGTGCTGGATGGCAGGCTGCTGCGAGACAAAACTTCATACAAACTGAAATACCGGTTCTGGGGCGTACCGTCGGAAGCCACATTTGTTGTGCAAGTAGTCCAGTAAGAAGGCAGATCGCCCGATTACTGTCGCCTCTCAATGGTGCACTGTGCCATTGAGTGCGCGAATCGCTAGAGCATTTCTCGTATTGGTGTAGACCACGATCTACTGCGATAGAGCGACGAAGAAAGTGCAGATCCCTCGCTTTGCTCGGGATGACAGCCACTTGGTATGGTCTACACCAATTGTGGAAAAGCTCTAACCAACTATTCCGGTGACTTCTTCTCCGGTTCCGGCGGCACGGGGGAAGGTTCTCCAGAAGAAGAGGTCTGAGGTTTGCGAGGCCACAGGAAGGAGATCAGGAGCGACCCACCCAGCAATGCGCCCACGACGCCGAGCGATGGTCCGATGGGTATCACTACCCATTCACTGATGAGCATCTTGGCGCCCACGAAAATGAGCACCAAACCCAGCCCCCATTTCAGGTAATAGAAGCGATAGAAAGCGCCGGCCACCAGCAGATAGAGCGACCGCAGTCCCAGGATGGCGAATATGTTCGACGTGAACGCGATGAATGGATCGCGAGTGACGGCGAAGATCGCAGGGATCGAGTCGGCGGCAAAGGCAACGTCGGTCGCCTCGACCACCAGCAGCACCAGCAGGAGAGGCGTCGCATAGATGCGCCCGTCCCGGCGGACGATCAGGCTCGCCCCGGCGTCCTGGTGGGTGGTGGGAACAAATCGCCGGAAGATGCGCAGCACCAGATTGCGTTCCGGATGCACCTCCATCTCCTCCTCTTTCATCATCTTGAGTCCGCCGAGCAGCACTATGGCGCCGAATATAAAAACGACCCATTCGAAGCGCGCCAGCAGCGCCGCTCCCAGCAGAATAAATACTAGACGCATGATGAGCGCGCCCAAAATCCCCCAGAACAGAACGCGGTGCTGGTACTGCGCGGGAACCGAAAAATATTTGAAGATGAGGAGAAAGATAAAGAGGTTGTCTACGCTGAGAGTGTACTCGATGACGTAGCCCGTCAGGAACTCCAGGCCCTTCTGGCTCCCGGAATAGTGGTAGATGCCGGCGTTGAAAATCAAGGCCAGGGAAATCCAGACCAGGGTCCAGATCAGCGCCTCGCGGAAACTGATCTCATGGGCCCGGCGGTTAAAAACCCCGAGATCGAGCGCCAGCATCGCCACTACGAAGACGCCGAAGCCGATCCACAGAATGGGCGAGCCTATACTGGCTGGCATGATGCCTCTCTCCCGTTTCGATCGCCGCGTGATTCAGCGAGCGGCGGCTGACGGCTGTCGAACGATTGATGCTGGATACTGTCTCTCCCGTGGCTCCGATGTCTCCGTCGTTTGCGGCGGCAATCCCTCTGCGCAATGGAGCCGCAATGCTTGGCGGGTTCTTCCGAGGAACTACGAGTGATTCTAAATCGCCCCCTTCCTGGGGTCAAGCGGAGGCGTGTTGAAAGCGGGATTGGATTGACGGCGCAAAACCGGCAACGTACAATCAAATTGCGAGCTTCCGTTTGGCGGGGTTTCGCCTGCGAGGAGGGTCCGCCTGTGCCGAATTACGAATACGAATGCACTGTCTGCAAACATCGCTTTGAACTGTTGCAGAAGTTCTCCGATGAACCGGCGAAAATCTGCGTCCGCTGCGGCGCACCCGTCGTGAAACTGCTCTCTTCTCCCGCCATCAAATTCAAAGGGACCGGTTGGTACGTAACCGACTACGGGAAGGGCGGAGGAACTGCGGAAGCCAAGAAGCACGACAACTCCGAAAGCTCTGCGGAAAAAAGCTCTGCGGAGAAAAAACCGGCGGCGTCTCCTGATTCTTCATCGAAAGATTCTTCCAGCGCCACTAAGAAGTCTTCCAGCGCCTCCGCGGAACCGGCCAAGACCTAGCTTACCTCTGTCCCGATTTCGGGTCCGCGTTTTGGGAATCTGTTCCGGAAAGTCGAAACGCCATAACAACGGAGGGGTCAAGAAGGGTTTTGCCGCCGGTCCGTATTGGTTTTGCGGCGGTCCTGGCCGCTGCGGCGGTCGACAAAAGCGAAGGCCCAATCCGTCGTCGTATGGCAGACAAGGCAATGCTTCGGGTAGGTCTTGCCTTTCTGCAGCTGCGCGATGATCTGTTCATCGAGAACGGTTGCATGGCGGGTGCCGCACCCTTCGCAGTTGAGATAACAGGTTGGCATAACAAAGCTTCTATTTTAGCATCGGAGTGCAAGAGATATAGGACGATTTTCAATATTTCCGTTTTTGCAGTTCGATTTTTGCCGACGATGTCCGGCCCGGTGGCGGATTGGGAACGTTCCCGGCGCCGCACGGCAGAGCGCGGGCGGCTGGGTTATAATAGGCGTCGGACGTATCCGGCAAGGCCAGGCGGGCTGGAAATCATCGCCGACGGAATTTTGGACAGGCTTGGGAATTGCGAATGCGTAGTTTCCGGACGCCTTCAGCGGATTTCCCGCGAAGGCGATCCGCCCCGCTAAGAGAGAAGTTCGCAGGAGTCGCCGAATGGCAGTGCCCATTTCGCAGATGTGGACCGTGGCGAGCTATGTGCTGAAGCAGAAGCTCGCGGGACGGAAGCGCTATCCGCTCGTCCTGATGCTCGAGCCGCTATTCCGTTGCAATCTGGCGTGCGCGGGCTGCGGCAAGATCCAGTATCCGCCGCACATCCTGAAGAAGAATCTCAGCCCCGAGGAATGTTTCCGAGCCGCGGAACAGTGCGGGACGCCGATCGTGGTGCTGCCGGGCGGCGAGCCGCTGATGCACCCGGAGATCCACACCATCGCCCAGGGCCTGGTCGAGCGCGGTAAGTATGTGTATCTCTGCACCAACGCGCTTTTGCTGAAAGAAAAGCTCGACCTGTTCCAGCCGTCGAAGTATCTGACTTTCTCGGTGCATCTGGACGGGCAGAAGGAGCACCACGATTTTTCGGTCTGCCGCGAAGGAGGCTACGACCTGGCGGTCGAGGGCGTCCGGGAGGCCTTGAAGCGGGGCTTCCGCGTAACCACCAACACCACGCTCTTCGACGGTGCCGATCCCAACAGCGTCCGGACGTTCTTCGACGAGATGATGGATCTGGGCGTCGAGAGCATGATGATCTCGCCCGGCTACTCCTACGACAAGGCTCCCGACCAGCAGCACTTCCTGGGGCGGGCGCGCACGCGACGGCTGTTCCGCGCGATTCTTTCTAACCGCAAGCCCACCTGGCGATTCAATCAGTCTCCGCTGTTTCTCGAGTTCCTGATGGGGCGTCGCCACTACGCCTGCACTCCATACGGGATGCCCACCTACAACATCTTCGGGTGGCAGAAACCGTGTTATCTGCTCCAGGACGGCTATGCCGAAACCTTTCGGGAGTTCATGGATGCAACCGCGTGGGAGAACTACGGCACGGAATCGGGGAATCCCAAGTGCTCGAATTGCATGGTGCACAGCGGCTACGAACCCTCCGCCGTCGACGAGACCTTCGGCTCGCTCCGTGGGTTCCTGGCGGCGGCTCGCGCCACATTGTTCACGCGCTACCAGGATCCGTCGGCGCTCGAGGCATTGAAGGAGCCGGTCCATCCCGTTCACGCCTACAACCCCTTTGTGCAGATTCAATCGCCGATGGAATCGCCAATCAACGTGAGCGCCGAACCCGTCGAATCGAGCCGGGTTTAGTGGAATATTAGAACTTGTTGCATAACCTAGTCGGAGCGCCGTAAGGGCACGACTTCAGAGTGTGTGTGAAACCCTTGATATGTCGTCAGGGCACGACTTCAGTCGTGCCGTAAAATCAATGCTTGTAACGCGGCTTTAGCCGCTGAGGTACGTCCTTCGGGGTTATCACACACACTCTTCAGTCGTGCCGAAAACAGAGCGGAACGATGTGGGCTTTAGCCCCTGAGGTCCGTCGTTTGCCCTCAGCGGCTGAAGCCGCAGTTTTGGATAGCACCTGTTCGGCACGGTTAAAACCGTGCCCTTCCAGCTTCTCAAAACGAGTTATGCAACAGCTTCTAAAGGAAATTTGAAACTTTCGCGCTCTTAATGGGAGCGGACGGAACGTTTCTTTCGAGCACGTTTCAGGCAAGCATGGCAGAGGAGAAAAATTCAGGCCTTAGCCCGGATCTTCTGGAGGTGGCGCCGGGGTTTGCCCGCGAACGGCTCGAGGGATGGGTTCCGGCGCTCGCGAGCGAAGAGGAACTCCGCGACGCGCTCGACAAAGCCCTCGATTTCCGGGGCGATGTGACCATCACCCGCAAGGACGGCACGAAGATCGAGGGTTTCGTATTCGACCGGCGCACGGGAGCCTCGCTCGCCGATTCCGTCGTCCGTCTCTATCCCAAAGACTCCGAAGAAAAGATCGCTGTTCCTTACGCCGATATCGCCTCGCTGGCCTTTTCTGGAAGCGATCCCGCCGCGGGCCGTGGCTGGGAGGCATGGGTCCGAAAGTACTGGGAGAAGAAGATGGCCGGCGAATCGAATATCGGGCAGAGTCCCGATCCCATGGACTGACTCCATCGTGATTTCTCGGCCTCCCTCCGCGATTCCGCACAATTGATTCGCCTGCCGCATTCCGTCCGCGTTCCCGCATTAAATCAGGTACCGGGTGGCCTTTCTGCAACTCGGATAAACAGGTTTGAAAAGGCGTGGCCTTGGTGTATCTTGGGAACACTGGCGGGGAAAGGACCAACCGTCCGGTTCCGAATTCCGGTGATCCAGAGGGAGAGGCCGATGAAACTGCGTATGAAATGGGTATGCGTGATTTTATTGTTCGGCATGCCGATACGGGCAGCCGCGCAAGATTCGGAGGCCGCCAGTCAGCGAGCGCTCATCCAACAGTTGCTGGCGCGCATCGAGAAACTCGAAACCCGCGTGGAGGAGCTGGAAGGCGGACGAAATGCCGGACGCCAGGGCGGCGCCGCGCAGCCAGCGGAAGCGGGAATCGTCGCCCAAACCGGCCACGAAGGCATGCCAGGGATGCCGGGGATGGAGCCGCAGGCGATGAGCCCGGCGGACACGCAGCCCACCTATCCGAGCCTGAAAATCGCGGGATTCAGCGATTTGAACTTTTCCGCCACCGATCAGCGTGGTGTCCGGAGCGGATTCAACGAAGGACAGTTCGTTCTGCACCTCAGCTCGGCGCTGTCTCCTAAGGTCACCTACTTCGGAGAGCTCAGCGCCACGGCGCGGGCGGATGCGGCGACCGGAATGCCGCCGGCAACGGGCTTCAATTTGGAGATTGAACGCAGCTTCGTGCGCTTTGACGAGAGTGATCGTTTCAAAGTGTCCTTCGGGCGCTTTCACACGCCGATCACCTACTGGAACTCCACGTTCCATCATGGCACCTGGCTGCAAACTACCGTCGGCCGGCCGGAGATGATGAATCCCACCGGGTTCATCCCCATCCACTTTGTGGGAGCGATGGTGGAGGGCGCCTTGCCTTCCGGCGGCCTGAACCTGAACTACAACGTGGGCGTCGGCAACGGCCGCGGCTCCATCATCACGCGGGGCGGCGATGCCGGGGACAACAACAACAATCGCGCCTGGCTCGTCAATCTATTCACGAAGCCCAGCAGCTTGTTCGGCCTGGTGGTGGGCGGTTCGGTTTACCGCGATAAGATCACGCTGCCGACCGGCCGGGATTTCCGGGAATGGATCAGCGCCGGATATATCGTGTGGCAGAAGGAAAATCCCGAGGTGATCGCGGAGTTTACCAATGTCAATCATCACGAGATCGGCAGGATTGCCGACTCGAATAGTCAGGGATTTTACATCCAGGTCGCTTATCGTCTGCCATGGGTTGAAAGGCTCTGGAAGCCGTATTACCGGTACGATTACCTCCACATCCCCAGGAGTGACGTCGCCTTCCAGGCGATACCGAAGCTGGCCGGCTCGGCGGTCGGATTGAGGTACGACATATCGAATTTCGCCAGCATCAAAGCCGAGTATCGCAATCAGCGCAGGGTTCCGGGCCTGCCTCGCGTCAACGGTGCGTTTTTGCAAACCAGCTTCACGTTCTGAGGTTGAAAATGAATCGACGAATTCTTATCTGGAGCCTGTTGATCCTTCCGATGGCGGCGGCGGTGGATTCATCCCGGGCGGCTGCCGCGGCGAATGAAGACATTGCGATCGTGGCGCATCCCAGCGTCCCCGTGCAAGACTTGAACATGGCGGAGATTCGCAAGATATTCATGGGAGACCGCCAGTATTGGAGCCCCAACTTGCGCATCACGTTGCTCGTGCGCGCGCCCGTGGCGCGGGAGCGCGACATCGTTCTGAAGACCATCTATCAGATGTCGGAGGCCCAGTTCCGGCAGTACTGGATCGGCAAGGTCTTTCGCGCCGAAAGCGCCAGCGGCCCCAAGATTGTTTACTCGAGCGGTACGGCCACCGAACTGGTTTCGGGCATTCCAGGGTGCATCACATTCATGCTGGCCTCCGAAGTTCCCAAGACCCTGAAGACCGTGAAAGTCAACGGACTTTTGCCGGGTGAAAAAGGCTATCCGTTGCGATAGACCATTTTCAGGGTTGCTGTATAGCGATCCCGTTTAGCCCCGTAGGGGCGATTGAAAGTAGCCCAGGACTTAAGAGTCTGTGTGATAACTTCGATTTTTCGTAAAGGGCACGGTTTCAACCGTGCCGTAAAGCAATGCTTGCAATGCGGCTTTAGCCGCTGAGGTACGTCCTCGGGAGTTATCACACACACTCTTAAGTCCTGGGTCACTGGTGTCTTAATCCCGTTCAGTCCCGTAGGGACGGCTGAACCTTTGCTATACACCAACGCGAAAAATGATCTAAGCTGATATGAGAAAGCAATGACGATTCGGCGGCGTCTTACAGTTTCTTTTGTGGCGATTCTAATCCTGTTTGGCCTCAACCTGGCCGTTTACTTCTGGGGCAAGCATCAGCAGAACACCACCGTCGACGTGCTGCAGCGGGCCATCAACCGCCAGCTCTTGGTCTCCTCCATTCACCAGGACCTGACCAACGTCCAAAAAGAACTGGCGCTGTTGAGCGAAGTGGCGCCGGATGCCGCCAAAGGCGGCGCCGCGCCCGAGCAAATCGCTCAATTCGTCGGCAAACTCCAGGCCATCAAAAAACAACTTCAGCAATTGAGGAGTCTGTCGGACGCCCAGGAGCGGGTTACCTTGGAGGCGATGGACAAGGACTACGAGACTCTTGCCGGAGCATGGCGAACCTTTTATGAAAATTTCGGGGTGAATCAATCCAAAGCGATCCTGGCGCTGGCCACCGTGGCCGATCCGATCAGCCAGCGTCTGGTCCAGCAGGTGCTGCCGCAGTTGCAGGACGATGAAAAACTCCGCGTCGAAGTTGCCACCTCCAACTTCAATCGAGTGGAGGCGTTGACGGACCGGATCTCTCTAATTATGTTTCTGGTTCCCACCATCATTGCCGCACTGGTTGCTTTCCGCGTATCACGCCACCTTTCGAGCGGTCTGGAAAAATTGAAACAGGGAGCATCCCAGTTCGGACAGTTGCAGCTCGAACATCGCATCGATATCGATACCAAGGACGAATTGGGCGACCTGGCGCGCTCGTACAATTCCATGGCCGACAATCTCGAATCCGCCCGCGTCGCGCTCCGCCGCGCCTCGGCGGAGACCGAGCAACGGAACAAGGAGCTGGAGCAGGAACGCAGCACCTCCGAGAGGCTGTTGCTCAACATCCTTCCCATTCAGATCGCCAAGGAATTAAAAGAGAAAGGGAGCGTGGAACCGAAGTACTTCGAGGATGCCACCATCATCTTCACCGATTTTGTCGGCTTCACGCTGTCCACGGAAAAACTGGCCGCCGAAGACCTGGTCCACGCTCTCGATGAATACTTCACGATCTTCGACCAGATCGTCGGACGGTATCATGTGGAGAAACTGAAGACCATCGGAGACAGCTATATGTATGTTGCGGGGCTGCCTCTGGACCGGCGGGCACGGCGCTCTCCGTCGCACCCGGTCGATGCCGTGATGGCCGCCTTTGAAATGGTGAGGGCCGTGTCGGAGCGGGCCAAATCGGAAAAATCCGTTCGCTGGGCTGTTCGCGTGGGAGTTCACACCGGGCCCGTGATTGCCGGAGTGGTGGGCATCCAGAAGTTCGCCTTCGATATCTGGGGCGATTCCGTCAATATGGCCTCGCGCATGGAATCGAGCGGCGCGCCCAACCGCGTCAACCTTTCGCACCAGACTTACCAGCGCGTGAAGGATTTCATCGACTGCGAATATCGCGGCAAAGTCCCCACGAAAGACAAGCGGGATATCGACATGTATTTTGCGAACGGCATCCAGCCGGCGCTCCTCGGCGACGGGCAGATCAGCCCCCCGGAGCCTTTTCTCCGCCGCTATCGAGTTTACTTTCAAAAAGAACCCCCGGCGTTTCCCGACTTCCTTCTCCAGCCTTTCGACACGCCGGTTCCCAGCCCCGCTCCGGCCGAGCGTCACGGATAATACCCGCACGGCGAAACAGCCCGCTCGGCGCATATCGTGTTTCCCGCGCCCGGTCATACCACAAACAACCGGGTGGCCGCTCCGTCGTCCCTGCCCGCAGGACCAACCACCAAATTTTGATTCGATTTTCAAAGACCGCCGGAAACAGCGGTTCACCAGGGAAGGCTCAGCGGAAAGTTGGTGCGGGAGGGGGGATTTGAACCCCCACGCCTTGCGGCGCCACCCCCTCAAGATGGTGTGTCTGCCAATTCCACCACTCCCGCGGGTTTCGAATCGGACCTTGAATCACACAAGGAAGGAAGCTGACCGGCTGTGACCCCTCACTGGCCGGGCGGAGCAGCCGTTGGCGGTTCGGCGGGAGGAGCTACGTCCGGTGCTGGGGGCTGTGCCGGAGTCGGCGTCGCCTGCTTCGGAGCTGCTTTCGCGGCTGGCGCCGGCGTCGGTGCCGGAATCGGCTCTTGCGTAACCTGAACCTTCGGCGTGGGGCCCTTGAACCCCGGCGGCATGGTCACATTCACGCCTGATGGATTGCCTTGCGGCGCTCCGGCGGGTTGCTGCGGTTGTGGAGCAACCGGCACCGCCTTCTCTCCGCTCAATACCGAACTACCGTGGCGTTCCCGGTTCGAGAGAACCGAAAGCGAGAGGGAAGTCACCATGAAAACGGCCGCCAGCACCGCAGTCGTCTTCGACAGGAAGCTGGTCGTCCCGCGCGGCCCGAAAGCCGTCTGGCTGCCCATGCCGCCGAAAGCGCCCGCCAGGTCCGTCCCTTTGGCGCTTTGCAGCAGGACCACCAGAATCAATACCAGCGCGACCAACACTTGAATCAAGGTCAAAAATGTAACCATGGCGATCTCAATCCTTTACAGCTCGTTGACGGCCCACTAGCGGCCTTGATAATGGACGATGGCAGCGAACGACTTGGCCTGGAGGCTCGCTCCGCCCACCAGCGCGCCATCGATATCAGGCTGCGCCATCAATCCCGCAATGTTGTCCGGCTTGACGCTTCCGCCGTATAGGATGCGCACGCGCTCCGCCGCCGCGGGAGGAATCGCTTGCCCCAGGCGTGACCGGATAAACCGGTGCGCCTCCTGAGCAATCTCGGGAGTCGCCGTGCGCCCCGTCCCAATCGCCCAAACCGGCTCGTACGCTATAATGATACGAGAGAACTCCGGCTCGGTCAACCCGGCCAAACCTCCCGTCAACTGCTTCTCCAGCACCTTTTCCGTCTGGTTGCCCTCGCGCTCGGCGAGCAACTCGCCCACGCAGACAATCGCTTCGAGCTGCGCCGCGAGCGCCGCTTTGATCTTCCGGTTCACGCCTCGGTCGGTCTCGCCAAAGAACTGCCGCCGCTCCGAATGTCCGATGATGGCATACCGGCATCCCGCATCTCGAATCATGTTGGCCGAAACCTCGCCTGTCCACGCCCCTTCGTTCTCCCAATAAATATTTTGCGAGCTGATTCCCACGCCCAGCGGCTCGGCCAACTCCGCCGCCCGCCGCAGCGCGGTAAACGGAGGCGCAATCATCATATCGCAATGGCTCGCGTCGCCTAGAAGCGGTTTAAGTTCGGCGAAAAACTTCTCCGTCTCCCCAATCGTCTTGTACATCTTCCAGTTGCCCGCAATCATCGGTTTACGAATGCTTGGATTCAAAATGAACTCCCCTCTTATGAATGCTACTCACCGAAATACACGCTTCGTTTCGCAACCTATATCCCTTCCAAAACATTTTCAGGGTTGCTATATAGCCCTGTCATCCCGAACGAAGTGAGGGATCTGCACCGCGCTCTGTTCCTCGCGCAGGAGGATACACCAATTGTCAAAATGCCCTAGGCTCGCGCCTCAACCTCCTTCGCCAGCATGGGTCGTTTTCAGAACGAGGTCAAGAAAATTCTATCCAGACCGTTTTCACTTTCGCTGTATCCCTCGCTGCTCCGAAGCTGTCATTCCGAGCGCCAGCGAGGAATCTGCACGGATTGCTCGATGGCGCAGAAAGTGCAGTTCCCTCGCTGGCGCTCGGGATGACAACGCTCCAGGGAGAGGATACAGTTATAGAGCTTTTTCACAATTGGTGTAGATCATACCAAGTGGCTGTCATCCCGAGCAAAGCGAGGGATCTGCACTTTCTTCGTAGCTCTATCGCAGTAGATCGTGGTCTACACCAATACGAGAAATGCTCCAGAGAAAAAGCCTTTGAGAAGATAGAGAAGGAAGCATCCCGAATGTTCCAGGATTTAGGAAGGATTCGGGGAACCTTGGTTGCGGGACAATTTCCGGATAGCCGACAACTCGGGAGATGACGGCGGCAGATCGGTGAACGCTGCCCCGTTACTCAGGTGAAATGAGAATGCCGTAGTCAAGCAGGATGCGATATGGTATCAAAGAGACGCCAAAGGTGCGCAATGTAGACCGTCGGTAAAAAAGTTTTCTCCGTTCTTGACGAAACTCTTTGGTTTAGGATAACTTGTCAAACTCTTGCGGTGCTGGTGGACGACGGTGTGGCTAAGCGAACGCAATAACAAGGGAGAGATCATGGCGCGAATTCTGCTGCTAGGCTTGGATCCGGAGACGGTAGATTTTTCTGACCCTTCATTGCCGCCGGGTATGACTGTTGAGAAGGTTCACGCCGGCATCGCGGTTGCGCTGAAGCAGTTCACTGAACGCGGATGGGAGTCCGACGTTTGTTATCTCCGGCCGGACGAAACCGCCGGTCCGGCGGTGGAGCGTCAGTTACGTTCGGCGAATTACGATTGTGTGGTAATCGGAGGCGGCGTGCGCCTGCCGCCCCGGCACCTTGCATTATTCGAAGTTGTCATCAACACTATTCGTAAGGCTGCCCCAGGCGCGGCGATTGCCTTCAATACACGACCCGACGATAGCGCCGACGCCGCCGGTCGATGGGTAGCGGCTCCGTAGACCTTTTGCCATGCTTCTTCCTCAATGGGAAACCATTCCTCGGCGATTTCTAGGTCGCGCTCGGCATTTGCCATATAGCCCTGCTTGAGGCGAGCCCTCAGATTTTCGGTGCTTTCTGTCTTGATATAATGCAGCACAGCCGCTGCAATCAGCCGGCTGCGGTTACCCTTGCGCGCCACGCGGTTGAGGACGGCCACTGTGGAATCCGGCAGGATGACGTTAATGCGTTTGCTCATAATTCCCTGTTTCTCGGGCTCTTACTGCCCCTAGCTTACACATTCTAAGTGTGGCGGTCAAAGCCTTGCCTGACCAGTAGGGCCACGCCTCCTTGCCGATCCCCCTCTAGGAAGAAATACTGTCGCCGGTATTTATATTGTCGCACGATAGAGCGTGGCAGTATAATCTCCTCAGACCGGCGGCCGTTACCGAAAAATCCAATCGAGGGGAGTTCTTATGAACGCCATCTCTGTATCGAAGCCTGATTGTTCAGCCCGCTTCCGTAAACATTTGGGGCAAGTTGTGATCTTCTGTGCGGCGATTCTTTGCGCGACAACCTTCGCGTGGCCCCAGCAATTGCCCGAAGGCAATGGCAAAGAATTGGTACAGACCGCTTGCGTCCAGTGCCACGATCTTCAACGGGCGACGCGCGGCAGACGTACTCCAGAGGAGTGGAAAGAAGAAGTCAATCAGATGGTCACCAACGGCGCGGCGCTCACCAAGGATCAGGCCGCCATCGTTACCGACTATCTCGCCAAGAGTTTTCCGGCCGCTCCCAAACCCAAGGCCGTGGTGATTCCCGGCAGCGCCGAAGTTTCCATCAAGGAATGGACCGTGCCGACGCCCAACTCCCATCCGCACGATCCGCTCGTTGCGCCGGACGGCTACGTTTGGTATACGGGAATCCAGGCCAACCTGCTCGGGCGCTTCGATCCCCAGACCGGAGAGTTCAAGGAATATCGCCTGAAGACTCCCAAGTCGAATCCGCATGGGCTGGTTGCCGATAAGGAAGGCAACATCTGGTTCACGGCCAATGTAGGCGCTTATATCGGCAAGCTAGACCCGAAGACCGGCGACGTGAAGGAATACCATTTCTCCGATCCCAAGGCCAAAGACCCCCACACGCCGGTTCTCGATTCCAAGGGAATCCTGTGGTTCACGATGTCGGGCTCCAACATGATCGGGCGGCTCGATACCAAGTCGGGCGACGTGAAGTTCCTCAACGTGCCCGACCCGAAGGGGCATCCTTACGGCATGGTGGTCAACTCCAAGGGCACGCTCTTCTTCGCCGAGTTCGGGACGAACAAGCTGGCCAGCATCGATCCCGACACCTTGGCGATTCGGGAGTACGTGGCGCCGAACCCGGACGCCCGTCCCCGCCGCATCGCCGTCACGCCCGACGACGTAATCTGGTATACCGACTACGCCCGCGGCTACCTCGGACGCTTCGATCCGAAGTCCGGCAAATTCACCGAGTGGGCCTCGCCCAGCGGTCCCAACTCCGGACCGTACGGAATGATGGCCATCGGAAACGTGATTTGGTATAACGAGTCGGAGACGAAACCGAACACCATCGCCCGCTTCGATCCCAAAAGCGAAAAATTCCAGACCTGGACCATTCCCTCCGGCGGCGGCGTAGTGCGGAACATGAGCAAAACTCCCGCCGGCAATCTATGGCTCGCTTGTAGTGGCGTCAACGGCATCGCCGTGGTAGAAATCAAGGACAACCAGCGCGCCGCGCTGCAATAGAGGCGGAAATACGAATCACTAAAGCATTTTCAGGGTTGCTGTATAGCTCACATAAGGTGTCATCCCGAACGAAGTGAGGGATCTGCACTTCTGTGTTCTTTCCGCGAGCTAATTACCAACTCGAAAATTGCCATAGACGGCGCTTATCTGCGTGATGTGCAATAGGCTTCAGGAATTGTGCTCAAGCCGCCAGGAGATATCCCGCAGTACTCCGAGCGCGAGCGTGACCTCCCGGCTGGTGACGGGCCATCGTAGAAACATCCGCCGAAGACGAATCTTTTGAACTTTTGCGCTTCCCGACGCTCCCGGATTGGCTTTCCGCAGTTTCTCTATTTCGTCCACCAGCCGTTCAATTTCTCCCACCGAGGCCCGCGGCGCTTCCTCGTTTTTCACCCGTCTTTTGGCGCTCAACGTCCGTCGCAGCTCGTAACAACAAACGGCGACGGCCTGCCCCAGGTTCATCGAGGGACAAGCGGCGCTGGTGGGGATTCGGGCGACAAAGTGGCAGCGGCTCAGATCGTCGTTGCTAAGCCCGGTTTTCTCCGACCCGAAGACCAACGCGAGACGGGTTCCCTGCCGGACCTTTGGCATTGCAACAGGCAGGCGGTCGAGCGAAACGACCGTCTCCGCGACTTGGCGGCGCGAAAGCGAACTGGTTCCGATGACCAGAGTGCAATCCTCGATGGCGGCTGGCAGATCGGGGAAGGCGCGGGCGCGGCGCAACACTGCTTCTGCTCCCACGGCGGACTTCGCCTCCTGCCACACCGGCTCGTAGGGAGCGACCACGGCCAGATCGTCGAAGCCGAAATTCCGCATGGCGCGGGCGGCGGCGCCGATATTCAGCGGGTTCCGCGGCCGCACCAGCACCACCCGCACGCCAGGTTCACGAATCGTCACACTCCGATTGTAGCAGGCGGCGCTTGTACCGCGGCGCTTGTACCGCCAAGGGGACCCACGTATAATCTTGTTCTGAACGACGGCCGAAATCGAACTTTCCGCCAGAGGGAAAAGCTTATGAACACCGTCACAGGATTGAAGACCGGTGATACAGCTCACCTCCCGAAAGGGTTGTTGCTCGTGGCAGCTTTTCTGGTCCTGCTCGTCTCCGCCCGCGGCCAAAGCCCGCTGCCGGATGGAAACGGCAAGGAGATCGTCGAAAAGAATTGCGTGCAATGTCACGACCTCCAGCGCGTGACCAGGGCCGGACACGACCGCGACGAGTGGAAGAACGTTCTCGATATGATGATCACGCAGGGCGCAACGTTTCCGAAGGATCAGCTTCCAGTACTGACGGAGTATCTGGCGAAGAACTTTCCCAGCAAGTCGCCGAAGGCCGTTGTGATTGCCGGCAGCGTCGAAGCTTCGATCAAGGAATGGACCGTCCCCACGCCCGGCTCGCGGCCTCACGACCCGCTCGTCGCGCCGGACGGCTCCATCTGGTACACGGGGCAGCTCGCGAACGTCCTGGGCCGGTTCGATCCCGCGACCGCCACGTTCAAGGAATATCATCTGAAGACGGACCGCAGCGGGCCGCACGGCCTGGTTGCCGACAAGGACGGCAACATCTGGTTCACGGCGAACTTTGCGTCCTACGTTGGCAAGCTCGACCCCAAGACGGGCGACGTGACCGAGTACAAGATGCCCGATCCCAAGGCGAGAGACCCTCACACGCCCATCTTCGATAAGAACGGAACGCTCTGGTTCACCCTGCAAGGGGCCAACATGGTCGGCAGGATCATCCCCAAGACCGGCGAGGTGAAGGTAGTTCCGGTGCCGACGACGAAAGCCAACCCCTACGGAATGGTGGTCAGTTCCAAAAACGTGGTCTTCTTCTGCGAGTTCGGTTCGAACAAGCTGGCCAGCATCGATGCCGACACGATGGAAATCCACGAATATCCGTTGCCGGATCCCGGCGCGCGTCCCCGGCGCATCGCCATCACGCCCGACGACATTCTCTGGTACAGCGACTATGGCCGCGGATATCTGGGCAGGCTCGATCCCGCGACCGGCAAGACCGCCGAGTGGCCCTCTCCGGGCGGGCCGAGGTCCCAGCCATACGGCATCACCACGGTTGGCAACATCGTGTGGTATAGCGAGGCGGGAACCAGTCCGAATACGGTGGTTCGCTTCGACACCAAGTCGGAAAAATTCCAGACTTGGATCATCCCCTCCGGGGGCGGCGTGGTGCGCAACATGATGGCTGCCAAAGACGGCAACCTGTGGCTGGCCACCAGCGGCGTCAACGGCATCGCCAAGGTCGAAGTGAAGGGCGGCCAGCCCGCCGTAGCGCGTTGAGCATCGCTCCGGCCCCGGTAGGCCGCCAGCGGAGACAGAGCGCCGAACCAAGATGGTGATCCCAGCGATCGAGGCATCTTTTCGCCCGGTTCGGGAATCAGATTAGAAGGAATGTTTTCACAAACGTTTAGAAATTTATTGCAGGGAGTTTGTTCATGAGCATCACAGCATCGCCGCTTACGCCTTCGGAAGGCTCGCGAGGCGGCAACACATCGTACACGGCGCCCCCACCGGCGGGAGGCCCTCCGTCGCGGCTTCCCCTGATTCTATTGGGCGTCGTGATGGTCCTCGGGTTCGCGGGTCTGTTTCTCTATGCCAAGAGTCTCAACGACCGGCTGGATGAGACCAAGAAGTCGCTCGACGGCGCGCTGGCCTCGCAGGGCGAGACGCTACAACGGCTGAGCCGACGCCTGGAGCAGTCCGACGCGAAAACCACCGATCTGCAAGGCGCCTTCACGGTCACACAGACGAAGCTGGGCGCGACCCAAAGCGAAATCCAAAAGGCTCACCAGGCCGCCGCCGAGCTGGCTCGCAAGCAGGAGGAAGCCCAGCAAGAAGCCCAGAATACCGCTGCAAAACTGGGCACTCAGCTCGGGCAGCTCCAGCAGGAGCAGGTTTCAACCAAGGGCGCGGTGGGAAGTCTTTCGACCGACGTGACCGGAGTGAAGGGCGAAGTGCAATCCACCAAGCAGGAATTGGCCGCGACGAAAAACCAGCTTCAAAGCGTCATCGGCGACTTGGGCGTGCAAAGCGGCTTGATCGCTCACACCAGGGGCGACCTGGAAGAGTTGCGCCAAAAGGGCGAGCGCGAGTACGTCGAGTTTGACCTGCGCAAAGCTAAAGATAAAAAGCCGCAGAGAATCGCCGGAGTGCAGCTCCTGCTTCTCAACACCGACCCCAAGAAGCTGCGCTATAGCATCGGCCTGACAGTTGACGACAAGAACACGGAGAAGAAAGACAAAACCGTTTTCGAGCCGGTCCAGTTCTATCAGCAGGGCTACACGTTGCCGGCCGAGATCGTCGTGAACCAGATTTACAAGGACCGCATCGTCGGATATATCTCGACGCCCAAGAAGAAGGAATCCCGCACGCCGATGAAGGCGCAGTCGTAGGCGGTGACGGGCCTCCCGGCCCGTCACGGACGGGTCGGGAGACCCGTCCCTACTGGGAAAGCACTTTCCTCTTTCGGGACCGGAGGTAGCCACGGCATGCTTTTTATGCCGTGGGCACGTTCCGGTTTCGTTTCAGAAAAACCCACGGCACAAGAAGCGTGCCGTGGCTACCTCACCGGCACTTTCTTCTTCAACTCTTCAAACCAATTCAGGACTACGTTGATCTGCGTGGGGGCCGCTTCCTGCTCGGTGGGCTTCAGCATCAGAAAGCGCTGGCCGTCGGGGGAGACGTCGTAGTTGGGCAGGCTGCCCGGGGTTGGCAGGTAGGGGCCTTCGAAGAGCATGTGGGGGGCGCCGGCGGAGAAGGTGGTGGGGGCGGATGTGGCGGGATTTCTTTGGTTCGCACCCGCTCCCTCACGGACGCGGCTCTGAACAACGTCCACGGCCATGATTTTGCTG
>ORMF011134106.1_pt1 | contig 77567 bp, 51 predicted proteins | sample 1779871 | NCBI WGS metagenome assembly ORMF01 (sample SAMEA104232316, study PRJEB22302) | groundwater metagenome | biome: forest; feature: aquifer; material: groundwater | place: USA | collected 2011-08-07 | depth 5.4 m | reverse complement strand
CGATGTGCGATGTGCGATGTGCGATGTTCGATGCGGGATGAAGCCACCGTTAACTCCTCCATACTCTCTGCTCACCACTATCTGATGATCGTCATCATCCTCGTCTGAACAAAGTCACCCGCAACCAGGCGATAGAAATAGACGCCACTCGGGACGCCTTCGGCATTCCACGTAACAACATGTTCCCCTGCCTCCTTCCTGCCGTCCACCAGGGTTGCGACTTCTCTTCCCAGCACGTCATACACCGTCAGCGACACAAATGACGAAGATCGAATGACACCTCTGTTGTTGGATTAAACGGGTTCGGATAATTTTGATGGAGAAGGAACGTCTTAAGAATGCCTTTCGGCTCTTTGACATCCAAAGGATCTTGATATGTAAATTGAAACGTATCCTTGCTCGAAACCTCGGTGAACTCATCAGTGATCATCACAAACCATCTGTAGGATCCGCTCGCGAGTCGGCTCCCCGGACCCGGCAGCGTGAAGCTCGTATCGGTCGGTCGGAACGTCGTGTCGGATCGGCCGACCACTCGGCGACTTTCACCGAATTTGGAAGGCTGTCCAGTGCCCACACCTTTATATCATGCGTCGTTCCCCCGACCTCGTCGACAGTAAAGGCATAATGCCCGTCGATCGATGCCCACGCATTGTGGGTGCCGCTCCCGGTGTACGTGATCTTCCCCAGAAGGACCGGATTGAGCTTGTCTTTGACGTCGACAACATAGAGACCCCCCACGGTCGCGATGGCCGCACCGTAGAGCGTATCGTGACGGATGTAGGTATCGTGAAGATATTGTGGCTCATACGAACCGGCAAGTTCGGGGTTTTCCGGATCCTTGAGGAGCGAGAGGATCACCGTCCCGTCCGGTCCCCATTTCGCGCTGCCGTTGCAGTAGAGGTACCCGTCCGCGTATGATAGCGTATGTGACGTTCGGAGGTTTCTCGACGTATCGACCGGGTCAACATAAATTGTGTCCTTGACAAGAATGACGGTATCAGGAAGACCCGAGAGATCGAGTATCTGAATTCCGACATACGGCTGGAGCGTTGTCGGGTAATCCGTGACAATGTATGCATAATGTTTGTAGGTCTTCACCTCGCGATAACAATAACCGGACGGCGGCCCGAGAACAAACTGGATCTCTTTCATGGTATCTGCATTCAGATCGACGATCGATGTGCCCGTGTACGTGCTGACGAAGGCGTATTCTTTTCCATCAGGTGATACCCAGCCCCAGCAGCTGGAGAATTCCGTCTTCTGGGGTGATTTACCGTGGGGCGCATAGAGATGGCCGATGATGTGGAGCCCGTTGAGCTGGCCGTAGTCTGGGATGGCGTAGAACACGCACACTGAGGCAACCAATAGCGACCTCTGCCAGCTGCGTATGCCACGGCTCATTGCGAAAGAAGATATCACTTCCAAACCGACCATCGTTGCTGATAGGGAGTCATTTCATCAAAAGCATTTTTTTTGTTTCTACGAAATGATCTGCAGTAAGCCGGTAGAAGTAGACTCCGCTTGAGAGTTCGTTCGCATCCCACCTCACCACATATTCGCCCGGCTCCTTCTTCTCGTTCACCAGGGTTGCAACTTCCCTCCCCAGCACATCATGGATCTTCAACGTTACGAATGACGAACTACGAATGACAAATGACAGCTTTGTTGCCGGGTTGAACGGATTGGGGTAGTTTTGCTCAAGGCGAAAGGTCGCCGGCAAATTCGCTTCCCGCCCCATTCTTTCAACTCCCGATATGATGCCTCCGGTCGTTGTGTGGAGCACCGTCCCAAAATCCCCCACTGCTGTCGCACTGTTTACACTGTTCACGGCGATTGCATTAACATTGTACGGAGTCGCACCTGACTGGGACGTCCAGTTCTGCCCGCCATCTGTAGTCCGAATGATTAATCCAGCTTCACCGACGATCCATCCGACGTCCGGATTTGAAAATGAAACTGCCGATAAACGCATCCCCGCAACACCGCTGTTTTGGCTTGTCCAATGGACTCCGCCGTCGATTGTGCGGAGAATATCGCCCACGTCAGTTATGGCGACGCCGATACTGACATCCGTGAATGAGAGCCCGATGATCGATTGCGACGTTCCCGCATTCAGTTGTTCCCAGTGTACTCCTGCATCGACCGTACGAAACATTGTTCCTGCGGCGCCAGCGACAACAACTCTGCTTGAGTCAATGACTGAGAGGGACATGAAGTTGCTGCCAACGCCCGGCCATCGAATGAGCCAGGAAGTTCCGCCATCGGATGTATAAATGATCAGACCGGCATCGCCAACGGCATATCCAATCCGGGAGTTATAGAAGGTTACGGCCCTGAAAAAAGTGGAGGTATTCAGCGATTGGTCCGTCCAATGTGAACCTCCATCCGTAGTGTGAATGATGCTCCCTAATCCTCCAACGACGAATCCGTTTGTGCTATCGGGAAAGGAAGCGCCGTAAAATGGCACACCTGTTTTCTCATAGAGCGTTCCATCGAATAGACTTGTCCACGACTTTCCGCCGTCGGAGGTCCGGAGGACCGTGCCGCTGTCGCCGACCGCGTACGACCGATTGGGAACAGGAGATGAAACGCCATGCAGGTGCCGCGACTGAGCAGTGAAGGATTTTCGAGTCCACTGGCTGCCGCCGTCCGTGGTCAGGAAAATCGCCCACCGGTAACCGTCATTTCCCACTGCCATGCCGTTTTGCGGGGTCCCAAAATCAACCGACGTAAACGCAAATGAGGGCGATTCTGTTAACGTTGTCGACCAAGTGAGACCAGCATCGGAGCTTTGAACGATCGACCCCACTCCCGCAATAACCACGCGGACCGAATCCAGGAATCTGATATTTGTAACGGCGGTGGGGAATCCGGCGTTCGCGGTGTCCCATGACTCGCCTCCATCTGTTGAGCGAAGGAACGCGCCTTCGGCCACCATGATTCCCACGTTCGCGCCATTAAACGTGATGGAACCGAGTCCACCGGTCGTTGATACCGGTTGATTTTTCCACGTTTGACCACCGTCCGTAGTTCGAAGCAATTTGTGATCACGATGCAGGGTTGGATAATTCAACCTGTATGTACAAGAAATGAATCCATTGTTCGCATCCCGAAAGGCAACACCGCCGGGAATCGTATCAGCGAGGTTGAGAAGGTAATTCCAGGTACTCCCTCCATCGGTCGTGCCCACAACCTGGCCTTTTGCAAGATTTGGGTAATTCCAACCTATTGCGACAGCATGGGTTGGAGAGGCATAGGCAATTGAAGAAAAGCCTTCTGTTGTTTTGCTCTCCTGTTGTTGCCACGATGCCCCTCCGTTGGATGTGCTAATGATGGTGCCATAGGCGCCCGCCGCGAAGCCATGCTGCGGGTCGACGAATTGAAGGGCGTACAGGTCACCCATCGCACCACCCTGCCGATACCGGAGAGACCAGGTTTCAAACAAATCGCTCGTTGTCATCACTCCGCCGCTTTTGCCAACAAAGATTGCCGTCATTGAATCAACGAACCTGATATCCATCGGGGCCAGGAGTAAAGGATTGGCATTCTGCACCGACCAGCCAGAGGGAGGAATTCCGGGCATACCGATCCCATCGACAGTGACCGAATTTACGCCTCCCTGACTACTGTTGAAAAATGTAATGATCGCATAGTCATGCGATGTCTGGACCGGTAGATATATAATTTCAAACGCTTTTACTTCCCCGGGACCAACCGTTGCTTGAGGAGGTGTAATGTTGAACACGCCGTTATCGGAAGCAACTGGCGACACCTGCAAGGGGAGAACTCCGTCATTTTGAACGAGGATGGTCCCCGTTTTCCGTGTACCGACGGCGACGGATCCAAAATGTAAACTTGTCCTGGAGAGAATGCCGTAGGGGGAGGCATTGCCGCCCGTCTTCGTGGAGAGCATCAGTCCGCTGTCACCCACGACAATTGCGCTTCGTTCGTCGATGACGCTCACACCCAGGAGATTGAGTTCGGTTCCCGACAATTGTTTGGTCCAAACCGCTCCTCCATTAGTCGTCTTGAGAATTGTCCCGCTGTCGCCCACCGCATAGCCGGTAAGGCCGTCCAAGAAAGATACCGACCGGAGGGTGGTGGTCACCCCGCTCACTTGTGGCAGCCAATTCGTTCCTCCGTTCCTCGTCTTCATGATTGCGCCTTTTGCACCGACAACCCAGCCGGTATCCAAGTCAAAGCACACGGATTTCAAATCTACGTTTTGAAAGGCGATTGGTACCGATTGCAGCAGCCAGTTTAATCCCGATCCCTTCTTGAGAACTGTTCCGGAATCACCACATGCCCAGATGCGAACTGGAAATTCAACGAAAGCCAGCGATCGCACGTTTTTGAATGTCGGCACCACGGTTCTTGGCCACGAAACGCCTCGATCGATGGTTCGGAGTATTGTCCCTGAATCTCCCGCCACGAAACCAATTGACGTATTCACGGGCATTGAGATCCCGTGGAGCGACTGTAATGTTCCACTGTTCAAGAGGCGCCAATTCAGACCGCGATCGGTGCTCTTCGCTATTTTTCCTGCTTCGCCGGCCGAGTAAAGCGTGTCGGCGAACGGCAATGACAATGATTCAAAATTCATTTGAGGACGGGATCCTGACAATAGTTCCCATGACTGCCCAGAGTTCTCAGATCGCAGAACCGTGCCGCTGCCGCCAACCGCGAAAATGAGAGGATGAGGCGGATTAAGATACGACTGGACTCGAGGCCATGGGGAAACGGCATGCAATCTGTTGGCCGTTCCAGTCGGGACTGTCTCCCATCCTGACTGTCCAAAAGCCGAATCGGCCGAAAGCAAACAAAGGCAGATCCATAGAAGGCCGGAGAACAAGCGCGGTTTCATAAAGGGTCCTTTGGATTACTTCATCAAAAGGAGTTTTTTTGTTTCCACATGTATCTGTGTCGACTTCGAGGCATCAGTGTTGGCCGACATCCGGCAAAAATAAACACCGCTTGCCTGTTGACCTGCGTCCCATGAGATTTCGTAATGCCCCGGTTCTCGTCTTGCATCCACCAGGGTAACGACTTCCCTTCCCAGCATATCGAAGATGGTAATGTTAAGACCGACGATTGCTGGCACATCAAATTCCATTTTTGTGGACGGGTTGAAGGGATTCGGATAGGGATCGTACAAATAATATGATTTGGGGATAGCGCGGGTTTCCGGGCGTATGTCCACGATGACCTCATTGAAATCATTCAACACGCGCGCCAACATGCTGCTTGCGCCTGATGAATCAAGGTAGTAAAGCGGAAAGCTCATATAGTACGCTTTCATCGTTGTATCCAGAGCCCGCAGCCCGACCGGTTTTCCATCGGCAATTGAATCAAACGGATCCGAAATGTAACGATACAATACCCTGGCGGAATCGGCGCCGGGAAAACGCTCAACGTAATTCATCCTTCCGCCGGTGGAGATCAATTTTAGCGAATCTACTTGGAGACTTGGAAACGCTAGGGCTCCCTCTGCGCCGACAAAGGAAGCTGTGGAGTCGATTTCGGTTAAGGCATTAACCCCAAAGATATCTCTTAGGAAATTGAACCAGTGTGGAAATGACGATATGGTCAATTTTCTCCCCATAAACAAAAGCTTGCCGCCACCCAGCAGGTAGGCCTTCAAGTAACCAGGATAATTTCCTATAGGCAAGATATCAGAATACCTCGGCGGCATCCGTTCATAGAGCCAGATCACGGATGAGAATCTTGCAAGCTGATCAACGGACGGCGGAAACGGAGAAGTAAAAGCGAAAAACGAATGTTTGTATTTCTGTAGGAGCGAGTTGTAGAACGTTCTGGCCGAATCACTGAGGGAAGAGCCAGGGTAATCCATAAGATTCATCACGAGAATGCCTTCGGACATCGTCGCAGTCCGTTCGATGAGCGTTGAAGAGGGCGTACTGACAGCACTTGTTGTATCAACAGCTTCAAGATAGTAAGAGTAATCAGCACCCTGCTGAAGTGCACTGTCGACATAATCAGTTCCATGCCAGAGACCTCCGTTTAACATCACATAATTTGAGCCGCCTGTCGAGCGATAGATGTTATATCCGGCAAGGTCTCCCTCTTTATTCACGGCCCAATTGAGATGAAGAAAGGTTTTGCCTGGTCCAATAATAAACGCCGATGGAGCCGCCGGGGGGATCAGGTGGCCGCTTGCTTCATCGGAAAATTGACTTTCATGCCCATCCATGTCGACCGATGTGATCTTGTAATAATATGTTCGATCTCCCCAGACTTGCTCATCGAGATAAAATGCCGTGTCAATCAACGCAGGATTCAACTTCACGTCGATACTATCAAGTGAGCTGTGGCGATAGATATTGTAGCCCGCAAGATCGAGATCGCTGTTTGGGGTCCATTGAAGTTGTACGGCGAGCTGTCGACTAGCCGCTATCACGTTCCTCACCATTCCGGGTGAGGTCGATACTTCATCCGAAAGGGCGCTGCGATTCCCCTTGTCATCGATGGCGGCGACGGCAAAATAGTGGATCGGGCCGGGAAGGAGCCCGCTGACCGTAGCCCCGAGGCTATCTGTTGCGAGAGTATCCGTGTAGATCCCGGGAGCTGTTCCATGGTAGAGCCGGTAGGAGACAACCGGACCGTATGGTGAACGTTGAACCGCGTCCCAGAACACTCTCACGGGTGCGCCGCTGCTGTGATCATCAATATGTACGACCGGAGAGACAAAGTATCTGCTTTCATAAAGGCGGTGCGCGCGGCGGGCGGCGATCAACATGTCCTTTATTGTCATGCCACTGACAAAAGCAAATACACCGTTGACCGAATCGCCCGGTTGCATCTGGAAAGGTCCGAGACTCAACAGGACCTTACTGTCGGTAGGGTTCGTTGGGGACTGATTTGGCTTAATGAGTTGGAACGGACCGTTTCCGCTCAACAAAGTATACGTGATCGAATCGTCGGATCCGAGCTCACCTGTATTAAACCATTGAAAGATGAATTGTAACGAGTCGAGAGGTTTTGACGCACCGAGGAAGGTCAGCCCGAGAGGTGTGGACCCCCTGTCGATGGGATTGGCAATGTAAGCGGTATGCGTCAGAGAATCATAAGCGGCGTAATTATGAAAATAATAGCCGCTAACATTTATCGGTCCCACATCCATATCAGCGAACATGCCGACATACGTATCTGTCCAGGTATTTCGTCCAATATCAATGAAGGAATAATCGAGGAAAACCGTGCCGTCAACTTCGCGCCAGGCATAAGTCTTTGCAGATATTTTGGCCCCCATCGGCACATTAGTTGCAGGAACACCGGGTACGCCAGTGACCGTGTCGGTTGAACTCGTATAAAAATCTCTGTCGGAGACGGCGCCGTAATCTTCATCGACGTGCGGTTCGCCATGATCAGGAATCCCATTGCTTTCCGTATAGTGATTCTTATCGTTCTTGCGGAGTGGATTTCCAGTTATTGGATCAACACGACATTTATCGAACTGAACGGCATCGTAATTGTCTTGAGCCGGGTCGGGATTGGTTACAGGATCGTACAGTTGGCCGTCGCAGCTTGCTTCCAGACTGTCCGGCAATCCGTCAGCCCCTACGTCATCTGTTATTGGATTCCAATCACCATCATTATCCAAACCATCAAGCTCATCCTCATCAATCTTCCCATCGCCATCATCATTTTGAATTCTCCTATTGACCGTTGTGCTCAACGATCGCGGCGGACTCAGGTTGTAGTCCAGAAATGGATCGTCATTAATGGAAGTATACCAGATTTTGCTGCGAGCTGTGTCGATTCGCCGGGGAGCGAAGGCCTGATTGCCATCTTCAGAGTAAGCCTGAGAGACTCGGCGCACACCATTCACAATCGCCCCAACCATCGGGCCGGCGCCGAACAAATGCTCCATGCACGACCCCGTACCAGCTGGATAGTCGAGCCCCAGGCCGCTTCCGCAAGTTGGCTCAGGAGGCACATCGTCCCCCCCATTCCCCCAGGCCTCGATCCCCATGACAAGCTGATTACTCAGCCAGACCTGCATACTGAAACCTTGATGAACCCGTTTGGCCCAGGATACTCCTGACGCCGACGATAGGACCTGGGAATTTGACCGGAATTTAGGCTGCGCAATTATATCGAGAGGAACGATTATTGAGGAAGCAAGCCAGACAAACGGAAGGAGGCAATACTGAGCATGTTTTAGCATAGACCGTTCCTTTTCTCGATGTGGTTAGACAGCGCGAAACGAAATTGCTCGCCGAGCGGATATACGCAGGTTCGTTGAGCATGCACAACATCTTCAATGAGATGATTCCCCCGCAGCCAACTCACAAAAGTTACTACAATGCTGGGCGAAAGTCAAGATGTCAGCAACGATGCGTCGTCTGATGTCTGAGCCGATTATCGCTTTCTTACTCGTATTTGTGAATTACTGTTTTTCTCAGTATACTTTTGGAGTAAAGCGACTAAGATCCGCGATCTGCCTAACCACGAGCACATGATCACCCTGAGACCGCTGCAACTTGTTATCCTGCTTGTCCTCATTTCGCTCCTCACCGATCATCCGAAGGCGCAATCGATTGACTGCACGACGCACTGGGCCAATGTCCTTCAGGTATCGACAGATTCGGCATTTTACAACGAACCGCGAATTGCGGTTTCCGGTGACACGGTCCATCTTCTCTGGTTCGGCACCGATTTTTTCGGAACGGTATCACACGACGGCATTCAGTACAGCCACAGCTTCGACGCCGGGGCAAGCTTCGGTGCGCAGACGACATTGAGTTCGTTCGACACCGCAACGAGTCCGGGATTTATCTCCGCTTCCGGCACGAACGTCTGTGTGGCATTCGAAGCCGTCATCGACACATTTGCGGGGACTGTCATCATGCGAAGCTCGGATGCTGGTGTGAGCTGGCAAGCGGCACAGAGGCTTCTTCCCAACACAACTCCCCTCCTGCTTGAAACGGCGAAGGATCTGATCTATCTGCATTATTTGAACAAGCGGGCGAACCAGCACGGCCTGCTCGTCAGTTCGGACAGCGGGAGAACGTGGACGATGAGGAATTCCGACATGCCGGCCCTCTCATCGATGCACGCAACACCGACGAAGCTTCACGCCGTTGGCGTACCCGGCTCGGATCCCAAGGAGGTCATCTACTACACGAGCGAAAATTTCGGCGCGACCTGGCTATTTTCCGAGATCCTGTCGCGCGAGGATTTTACGAATTCACTTTTTCCAAAAATCACCGGCAACGGCGGGAAGGATCTCTACGTTGTGTGGAACGACAGCGGCAATATTCTGCTCCGGCACAGCGCCAACAACGGACTCTCCTGGCTTCCGGAAGCGAAGATCTCGGAGCAACGGGGGGCTGTGTTTCCTTCCATCGGTGCGAACCGGGAATTTGTTTCCGTTGTGTGGGATAACGATTTCGGAGGAATAAGTGCTCTGAGACTCCGGCCCAGCAACGATAAGGCGATTTCATTCTGTCCCATCGATGTTCCCTCTACGGACTCGGGCGCGGGCGGCCCGTCGATCACGATCTTCGGAAACCTGCTTCATGTCGCATGGTCGAAGCAGCTCGGCATCAGCGGCGCAATCTTTTACCGGCAGGGTGTCCTCATCGATAACCCAAACCAGGGCGATCGCCCGCCTGCGGCCTATGCGCTGAAACAGAATTACCCCAACCCGTTCAACGGAATCACGCACATCTCGTTCGACCTGCCGACTCCGGCGCGCGTGACGCTCACCATTTATAATCTCCTGGGACAGACCATAGCCACGGTGCTCGACGAGGATCGTGCCGCCGGGAGATACAGCGCCACGTTCGAATCGACGAGCATGACGTCGGGTCTTTACGTTTATGAACTGCGAACGCCCGGGATCATCGAACGAAAGAAAATGATCGTCGTGAAATAGGCCGGCGATCCTACTTCATCTTCTCGATTGTGTTGATCTCTCTGAGGAGGTCCTTCTTAGTGAATCGGGATTTGCTCATGATCGTCGAGATGAAGCCCTGCATCTGCTCCTTCGTATCTTCGTCGACATCCATGGAAGTAAGAATGATGATCGGCGTGTTTCGCGTGCGAGGGTTTTGTTTCAGCTGATAGGCCACGTTGAAGCCCGACATCTCGGGCATGATGAGGTCAAGGATAATGAGATCGGGCGATTCCGAGGCCGCCATCCTGACTCCGTCCCGGCCGTTTGTCGTCTTGATGACGTCGTACCCTTCGTTTTCCAGTATGACCTGAATAAGTTCCGCGGCGGTTGGGTCGTCGTCGATGATGAGCACCTTCGGGTGCTGTTTTTCCTTCGTGAGCGGGTAAGGGAGCTTCTGGATCGCCGCCAGGAGTTCCTCTTTGTTCACCGGTTTGACAAAATAGTCGACGGCACCCATGCTGAACCCGAGCTTCTTCTCATCCGTGATCGAGATGATGATGATCGGGATGTCCTTGCAGATCGGATGCCGTTTCAGCTCCTTCAGCACCTGCCAGCCGTCTTTGATCGGCATGATCATATCGAGCGTGATGATGTTGGGCTTGAGCTGTTTCGCCTTCTCCAGCCCTTCGGAGCCGTCTTTCGCGGTCTCCGTCCGATACCCCGCTTCCTTCAGATACATCTGGATGAGGTGGCTCGCCTGCAGGTTGTCTTCGATAATGAGGACGAGCGGCATCTCGCCGCTGGGGAGGAGCTGAGGCTGCTCACCGACCACGCGAAGCAGTTGATCGGCCGATTCAACGACTTCTCCCGGAACAACCATCGGAATCCGGAACCAGAACGTCGTCCCTTTTCCCCATTCGCTCTCGACCCAGATCTTGCCGCCGTGAAGTTCGACGAGCCGTTTTGTGATCACGAGGCCCAGCCCGGTTCCCTCTTTCTCCCATCTCGCATTTTTCCCCTGCTGGAACGCCGTGAACAACTTTGCCAGATCCTCCGGCTTGATCCCTACGCCCTCATCCTTCACCGTCACCTGGATCTCATTCACCAGCCGACGCATCGAAACGACGATGTGGCCTTTGGGGTTGCTGTACTTGGTGGCGTTCGAAACAAGATTCACGAGAATCTGCTTGAAGCGCGTCTGGTCGACGACGAGCTGGTCCAGCTCCTGAGCAATATCGAAGGTGAGGTTCAAATTCTTTTCCTGCACCGCTGCGTGCATCACCCGTTCCACGCTCTCTGTGAAATACGAGACCGGGTACGCTTCGACATGAAGTTCCATTTTCCCCGCCTCGATTTTGGAAAGGTCCAGGATATCGTTGATCAGCCCCTGGAGATGCTTTCCGCTGACATTGATGTTCTTCATGAAATCATGGACCTTTTCGGGCGGAAGGGAGTTCAGCTCGCCCGTGAGGATCTCGGAGAAACCGACGATCGCATTGAGCGGAGCACGGAGCTCATGGCTGAAGGTTGCCAGGAACCGTTTCAACGTGTCGTTCGCATCGTCGGTCTTCCGTTTTTCATTTTCCAGCTCGATGTTCTTCACCGTGATCTCGTCCATCAGCCGCTTGCGGCTCATCCCGATCGAGAGCTCGTTGGCAATGATCGAGAGCATCTTCAACTCTTCATTGACGTATTTTTCGACTTTCGGCGAAAGAACTTCAAGAACCCCCTGCAGCTCGTTCTGCACCATGAGGGGAATCGAGATCAGGGTCCTGAGCTTCAGGGCATCGGTCTCGCTCAGAAAATATGCCGCAATCGAGCTGCGGGAGAGTTCATCCGAGATGATGACCTTCCCTGTCAGCGCCGTCTGGACGGCGATCGTCGTTGACTTCTCGTGCACGATCTGATGCTCGACCTCAGGATCAACACGGACATCGACCATCGTCGGCGCCATAAGGTGAAGCATCGAAGAACGCGCGTCGTAGCGGTAGATGCAGACGAATTTCGCGGGAATATCCATGAACTGGGCGATTCGCTCGCCGGCGTTCAGGCAGAGCTCGTCGAGATGCTGCGCAATGTTGATGACGTGCGAAACTTCCATCAACATCTCTTTTTGCCGCTGCTGACGCTTCTGATCGGTGATGTCCTGAAAAAAAACGGATAATCCGCTGTCGGTGGGATAAATTCTTATGTCGTACCATGCCTCGAACCGCTCGTCACGATATGAGGTCTCGAAACTCTGAAACTGCTTTGTTTCCATCGCGACACGATACTTTTCACCGAGCTCGGCGTCTTTCGCGTTCGGGAAAATCTCAAAGACATTCTTGCCGAGAACATTCTCACGCTGCAAACCGGTCCCCTCTTCAGCCGCACGATTCCAATAGGTAAAGTTGTAATTATTGTCCAGAGCGAAAAATCCACCAGAAATACCCTCGAGTATTTCCTCGTATTTTTGGGATGATTTCATAAACTTCCTTAAACTGTTCTGACGGATGTGGCGAAATTCGGGGCTGGATGCACCCTACTAAAGACTCTCAAGCTTAAGTAAATTCTAAATAAGATGCAAGGAATTTTTTAAGAAGCGCTTTAGAGGAAGGTATTAATCCCTTATTTTACTGAAGGTGAGGATTTGTCAACATCTTATCCATATTCCAGACTATCCGAAATTGATAAAATTTCGCCACTTTTGATCCTCTTATCAACAATGATCGATTCCATGTCAGATTCGTCGAAATAGTACGATTCGAGTCCTAACGACCTCCGAGAAGTGTACTTTGGCTGAGGAAACAACCATCGACGCCACGATAGGTACACCTGGCACATTCTTGCACATTCCTTGAAAAATCACCTCGTCTGATCTTCCCGATCACCTCACTGACCGATCCTTCAAACTGTTTCAGATCGGCGGATGTGAAATCATGATGAATCGGACTAGCCGGAAACCGGAGAAAGACTAAAGAAGCTCTCACCTCAGGCTGGCGATAATACTTGCTGACGAGCAACGCATAGAACGCCATCTGAGGCTCATAGATGCGTGAATACGCCTGCAGCTGATCAGCTCTGACGCGATCCGTTTTATAATCAAGGATGTTCCAGCGACCATCAGTGCCGCGATAAAGCCTGTCGATCGTTCCGGTAAGATAGTCGTCTCCGAATGAGCTGCTGAGTGTGAATTCCGCCATTGCTTCCGTCGCGGCCAATGCCTGGCGCCCAAAGGAGGAGGAGACAAATGACGTTACGTTTCGGAGAAGCGGCTCCATCATCTCTTCTTCTTCGATGCCGCTCCCTTCGGTTGTGCCTCTGACGACCGATTGGATGACAGCGGAGATGTCATCCTCACTGATATCGGAGCGTTCGATGCGCTGCAGCGCTGCGTGGGTCAGGCTTCCTTCGAGTTCTCCCCGGAGCCTGTCGTTGGCATCCTCGTTCTCGTCATAGTCGAAGGGCACTCCGTACTGTTCCGGCAGGCCAAGCTGGTATTTCAGGTAGTATTTTGATGGGCATTCAAGATAGGTCTTGATATGGGTGGCAGAGAAAAATTCTCCGGCGTGCCTGCCGGCAAGAGGTTCGATCGAGATCTCCACCGGCTCATCTGCAGCAGCCGAGGATATCCCAGAATCTATGGCGGCACGCTCAACGGCTGTTTCCTTCTTCACGCCGATCTGAAGATCGAAAGATTCTTCCTGTATCTCATAGCCGTCAAGGTCAGCCTTCAAAAACCTGAGTTTTGTGGGAAACATCAGCAATTGGGAGGAAATCGAAGTTTCATCGAGCCTCAGGCTTTTCGCCAGCCAATTGAGCCATGACGGAAAAGATCCGGCGCCGTCCCATTTGCCGGAAATCACCAGCATGTCCCGCGCCCGGGTGCACGCCACATAGAAAACTCTCTTCTCCTCGGCTTCAGTCCGCCGGCGGCTCCTTTGCCGCAAATAATTACCCATTGGGGGAGAGAGTGCTTTGTCAAAATTCGCCGGATCTCTGACATTGAACCCGAGCCCGACGCGGGGATCAACGAACGGTTGTTCGTCGTAGCGAAATCGTCGATGTGCGAACGGGACGAAGACGACCGGAAATTCGAGCCCTTTCGCCGCATGAATCGTCATCACCCTGACGGCGTTCTCACCGGTGGCAAGAGATGCCTGTCCTTCTCTTTCCTCCTCCGCGATGAGCGTTAGCAGTCGTTCCACGAAGTCGAACAATACGACGTGCCCTTTCCCCTCGAACTCGCGTGCAATGTGGAGAAGTTTCCCGATGTTCGCCCGGTTCTGCTTTCCGTAGGCTAATCCGGCCACGGTCCCCACCCATCCGGTCTGGCGGAAGATGCGTCGGACGAGCAACGGGATGGGCAACCTATTTGCTTCCCGGAGATCACCGGAGAGAATCCTGGCGGCACGGATCGCCTGTGGAGAGGCACCAGGCCCATCGCTGTACGTCATGAATTTTTCCCAGAACGAGGCTCTCCTTTGGGCGAGTGAAGTCTGGAAGAGATCGACATCCGAAATCGAAAAGAAGGGGGAGCGGAGAATGCCGGCGAGCGCGACATCATCGTTCGAATTGAGGAGGAACTTGAAGTAGTTGCAGAAATCGAGGATCTCCTGCGTCTGGTAATAGCCGATCCCCCCGGCCACGACGTAGGGGATTTGTTGCCCGAGCAACGCTTTTTCAAGCGCGCGGACATGCGTCCGGTTCCTGAGCAAAATCGCGGCATCTCTGAACTCGAACGGTGCAGCAGCTTCGGTTGAATCCCTTGCGCTGAAAATGCCGTGACGTGATCCATGTAATGCCTTCAGCCTGTGCGCAATCATCGTGCATTCAGCCGCGACAGCGTCTTCTTTCCTGTCGCTGTCGGTCTCTTCGTTCTCTTCATCAGCGTTCTTCGATCCTGAGACGAGCAGCAATTCGACATCACCCCGGGCGTCGTTCTGCCGCCCCCGCACGAGGTCATCGTAATCAACTTCATAGAAACCATCTCGCGCCCTCATGAGAGGGGCGAACACCTTATTGATGAATGCAACGAGATTCGACAAGAGACGAAAACTTTCGGGAAGCGTGACCGCTCCACGCCCTCCGCGTTCAGCCGTTGGAGCGTTGGTCTCTGCCGCAGGGATGAGAGGAGCTTTCTTCTCCGCGATCTGCAATCGGGCCCGTTGAAAAATTTCCACGTCCGCGTTCCGGAAGCCGTAAATGGACTGCTTCGGATCGCCAACGATGAAGATATTTCCTTCGGAAAATTCAGCGAAAAGAAGATTCAGAATCTCATATTGCGCATGATTGGTATCCTGAAACTCATCGACCATGACGTACCGGTATTGGGCGGAGAGCGCGCGACGAACATCGGGCTGCCTCAGCAGCTCAACGGTCTTCAACTGCAGGTCATCGAAGTCCATCTGGCCGTACTCTTCTTTCCGACTCCCGTAGATCTGCGCACATTTCTCGTACAGTTTCATGAAGGTTCGACTCACCCGGAGGAGGATCGCATCCGCTTGCCGCGACTGCGGGTCGAGCGCAGCGGCAAGCAATTCGCGTATCGACAAGTGATGGCCGCACAGGACTTCGCTCGGCGCCCGGAGCCCGGGTGTGTCGGCAGCCGAACCGATGAATTTTTTCTGGAGCTTGCTTTCCTTTGTGAAGCAGAGATCCGATATTTCGGCGTACAGCCGAATTTTTTCGTCGGGGGAAAGATGACTCTTCCATGTGGCGGCAAGCGTTCTGACTTCAGCGGCCAGTTTCCCGTCGGCGGCCCTCAGGATCGCGACGAGGGCTGATCGCCAATCAGGAGTATTCAGTGTCGCGATCAATTCCCTGGAACGGAGATCGTGCCACTCGTTGAGGATCTCATCGTCCCCCCGATCCGAGGCGAGCATCCCGCGCAGGAGCCGCTCGGAGTCTTCCCTTTTCTTGAGCAGCACGAAGAGATACGATTCGACCTGCGAACGTCCGAACATTCTGACAAGGGTCAGAAACTCTTCGCGCTCGGTCTCAGAGGCGGCATCCGCCATGATCGCCTCGAATGTCCCCCTTAATGCTTCAGCTTCGAGAAACTGCCTGTCGATCCCTTCGAGCACGGTGAACCCCGCATCGACATTCGCCTCGACGGGGTATTCGCGAAGGAGCTGGGCGCAGAAGGAGTGGATCGTTCCGATCATCGCTGAGGCAAGATTGTCGCGGAGATGTTCGAGGCGGCGAAGCTCTTGAGTGTCGGTGCAGCGATCGACGCGTTCTTCAAAGGCCCTGGTGACCCGCGTCCGCAGATCGCCGGCGGCTTTTTCGGTGAAGGTGATGGCGACGATCTCGGTCAGCCGCGTTTCGGTCTTGAGAAGAATATCAAGGAACCGCTGAACAAGCACGGCAGTCTTGCCGGCGCCGGCATTTGCCGTCACCGACAGATGTCGTGTAAGATCGAGTGCTTGTTTCTGATTATCAGTTAACATTGTCACCATTTGTTCCGGCAGCGCGCCATAACGCCGGCCCGGCACACCTCGGCCATTATCTCAGCCACGCTCGGCAGGAGTTCTCGATTCCATTTTGGAATACCTCTGTCGCTCTACGGTTTTCCCCTGGCATCCTTACGCGCCTGATAAAGTCGTTCGGTGAAGCCGCCTTCCTGCAGGAAACTCCGCTCAAGGTGACGAAGCAGTTGATCCAACAGATAATTAGTTTGGTGGATGAGGCAGATTACCGTGTTTGCGGCAACTTCAGGAGACTCGCTTTCGACATAAGGCTTATAGGTCGTATACGACCTATTAGTCCTATACGCAAGTTTCCGAATTTCCCCTGCCCTTGAATTGTCTTTACCCCAGAGGGGCAGCCCGCGCTGCCGTAAGAAATCCTGGTAATCAAGCAGGAGCTCTTCCAAGCTGGCTCGTGCGACGCTAACCAGCTTTAATTCGAATTTTTTCGAAGTCCCCGAGGCCATGCTCCCTTCCGCGATATTCTGTTTTCCGCTTCGCGCAGCCTGAACCATTTGGTCGACGGTCCGCGACCTCGGATCAATGAAGCTGGCGCAGAACTTGACGGTCGCGTCGTACACGATTTCCGCCATTTGGTACGATTTCAAACTGCGGTAACCGCCGTGCGGCGTTATGATTTTATTGCTTTCGTTCATGGTGAACCCTCCCTTCTAGATCAAGGCGTGTGAAATTACCCCTTCATGACGGCAAGTGGTGTCATTCTCGCGACCTTCCGTGCGATCCCCGCGCCGTGGACGACGTCGACCACCTGGTCGACATCTTTGTAGGCATCGGGCTTTTCTTCCGTGAGCCCGGATCGCGTCTCCCCACGGACGATGATCCCCTTCTCTTTCAGATCTCTGAGCAGCTCGTCTGCCGTCGTCTCTTTTCTGGCCTGTGTTCTGCTCTTGGCGCGCCCGGCGCCGTGGCAGCTCGAACCGAATGTCTCTTGCATTGCCTGCGCGGTACCGACGAGGATGTACGAATGTGTGCCCATGCTTCCGGGGATCAGGACGGGTTGTCCCGATGCTTGAAGCTCCGCGGGCAATGCCGGATGATGTGGCGGAAATGCGCGCGTTGCTCCCTTGCGATGGACCAGCACGCGCTTGCTTCTCCCGTCGATTTCGTGGTCCTCGAACTTTGCGATATTGTGGCAAACATCGTAAACGATCCCGAGCTGGTGGTGACCGAACACGCGTTGAAACACCTCACGCGTCCAGTGCGTCATCATCTGCCGATTGGCAAAAGCGAAATTGGCGGCTGCCGCCATAGCCTTGAGATACTGCTGACCTTCCTCCGACGCTATCGGAACACACGCAAGCTGCCTGTCGATGACGGTGATCCCGTAGCGCTTCATCGCCCCCTGCATGAGATCGAGATAATCTGTGCAGACCTGATGGCCCAAGCCTCTTGATCCGCTGTGGATCAGAATCACCACCTGTTGTTCGCGCACACCGAAGCGTTCGGCGATCTCAGCGTCGTAGATCTCGTCGATGAATTGTATCTCAAGAAAGTGATTACCCGAGCCGAGCGTGCCGAGCTGATGATGCCCTCGTTCCTTCGCGCGCACGCTGACGCAGGCCGGGTCGGCATTCGGAATTCTCCCCTCATCCTCAATTCGAGCCGGATCGTTTGTCGTGCCGTAGCCGTTCCGCACAGCCCATTGGGCTCCGTCGACGAGCACCCGGTCAAGCTCGGATTTCGCAAGATCGAGCAATCCCTTTTTCCCCGTGCCGCAGGGGATGTCGCGAAAAAGCTCGTTGATCAGCTTTCCCAGATTCGGCCTGATCTCTTCGAGATAACATTCGGTCGCGAGGAGCCGAACGCCGCAATTGATGTCGAAACCGACGCCGCCCGCCGACACAATCCCTTTCTCCGCATCTGCGGCGGCGACTCCGCCGATGCAGAAGCCATATCCCTGGTGCGCATCCGGCATGGCAAGTGAGCGCCCGACCAGGCCCGGCAGGGAAGCAACATTCGCCACCTGCTCCATGGTCTGGTCTTTTTCTATTTGCCTGATGAGAACATCGTTCGCGTAGATCAGTCCCTCAACCTGCATCCCCTTCTTGTGCGAGGTCGGGATGAGGTAACGATATTGATCAAGTTTTTTCAACATGTCGCATGAGCCGGCGGGAATAGTGCGAATGATCGTTCAGATGTCGAGATAAACGCGGACACTGCATCCATCGCCATGATCGACAACCTTCAGCTGATGATAAGTGATCGCTTTGACGTCGAGACGGGTGCTGTGTACTCCTTGATCGAAGTATTCTCCCTCGATCGCCGCCCGGAGGGAAGTTCCCGTGACCTCATCGATGATAAATTTGTTCGCCACAAATTTTTCTCCATCGTACAAAAACAGGATCTCGGAAAGCCATTTCACAACGAGCTGTTCACGGTCTGAAGAAGTGATGTGAACTTTTCTCGTCGTCGTGCAGCGAACGGACGACGGGTCGACGATGATCGACATCAATCCCTCGGCAGCATGCACCAGCGCTTCTGCAAAGGTTCTTCCGCGTGCTTCGATACCGAGGTCGGCGGGATGCTCGAGAATCGTATACCCACTCCGCATGCCGTAAGATACAAATTCAACGAGGGAATTACCACTTGCGGATGCCGACGCTTGGTCAGGCAAAAGCATATTTCTCCAGACAATCCTGATGTCGAGGCACGAAACTCTGAATTTCGCTTTCACGAATTCCACTCACGAAGCGGAAACGAGAATGCTCGTTCCATCCTCCGGATGGAACGGCACAGGTGCGGGACAATCGCAAAAATTCTAAAGCTCAAGAACAACAACTGCCCAAGACATTGTCCAAGTGCTTCCGGCGGAGATAGGTCAGGATTCCCGCAGCGATCCGATGCCACGGACGGAAGCTCCTACAGCGACGTGCCCACTGCAAAATAGAACACGAGAGGGCCTGCGGTGACGGGGGAATTGGGGAGGTCCCTGCGGAAATAAAACGCCTTCCCGAATCCGAAGGCGGCGGGACCGATCGGCGTGTCGAGATCGATCTCGCCGCCGAGGCCGTGGTGGAAATTGGCGAATTTTAATTCCTCCGGCTGCAATGAGATCGTCCCAAAGTCGTATCGCGCCTTCAGATACGTTTCGAAAATAACCTTGAATGGGAGCCAGTAACGATATTCAAGATTGACAAGAAAAATCTGCCGGCCGCGGCTGTCGTCTTCATTCAGTCCGTAGAACGATTTGAAGCCGCCCAAAGAAAATTGCTCCGTGGTCGGGAGCGTCGCATCGGCAAATCCAAACGTGATCCTCGGGCGCACAGTGTGCCGCAGGCTGGGTGTGACGTACGTTTCATACGCCACAGCGATTTTACCGAACCCCACTTCGCTCCCGAGGTTCTTCATCGCCGACTCGTACGACAGAGTGATAAGCGTCCCGTCGGTGGGAAACCAAAACTTGTTTTCCGTGTCGACGGTGCTCTGCACCTTCAGTCCGACAAACTGAAACCGCTCCGGGACGTACCCCTCGCCCGAAATCGAGGCGATCTTTTGATTTTCGAGCCGCAGTTCCGCTGTGATATCGCCAAACCGTTCGACATGACTCCCAAATGTGAACGCCCATCCGTACTTATTTTCTTTGTACCGGCCGTTTTCGATCCGGTCCCAATGCCCGACGGCCAGCGTCGGATCGTCCGAATAGGTGATCACATCCCGCGACTTGAAGTAGGCCTTCATCCCGAACGTAAAGTAGCTGTGGAAGATGCGGTTGATTGTGTAGTCGAGCTTGATGATCTTGTCGCGGAAACCGTAGCGGGTAAACAGACTAAGATCTTCCGAGGCGCCTCGGAAGTTTGCGTCATGAATATCGACCGTGCTCACAAATTCGTGCTCGTTGTCGGCGTGAAGACCGATCCGGAGCAGTTCCGAACTTTTTTCCTTCACCTTGAAGACAAGGACAGGCTCGTCGTTTTGATACCTGACGTCGAGGAGGACATAGTCGAACAGGCCCGTGCTCTTGATGTTCACGATCCCCTGGTACGCCTCCTTCACATCAAAGACATCTCCCTCATCCATCGGCAGCTCACGGCGGATGACGTAGTCTTTCGTCCGCTCGTTCCCTTCGTATTTGATCTGGCGGATGCGGCCTTCGTGGAGGATGAACGACAATCCGCCGGTCAGGCTGTCGACCTGCACAGACTCGACTCTGGCCAATGAGTAGCCGCGATCACGGCACAGCGCAAGCGTCCGCTCCAGCGCGCACTGCAACGAATCGGCGTTGAACAGGTTGCCTCTTATGGAACCAAAGATGCGCTCGGACGCTGCAGGTGAAATCAATTCCCTCCCGTCGCCAAGAATCGTGACGGTTTGAATTCGCGGGACTCGCGATGCATGATAGATGATCTCAGCAGGACTTGCGTTCTCGATGACCTCCGCCCAGATCTGAGAGTACGTTCCATCTTTCGCAATGGCCTCAAGTTGTTCGCGGATGTCAGATGTCGATGTTTGGCCGTTTCGGTGCGCACGGGCAATGTTCTCGCGCATTGCGGCAGGGAGTGGAGTCCCAAGGAACATCACCGACGGGATGTTTAATTTCACGGTATCCTCTGATCTGTCGGTGCGTGCGTATTCCCTGACGCGCTTGAGCATCGCCGCCATCTTCGACTCCGCTTCGGCGACTCCTGCCTGGATGATGCCTTTCACATCGGAGAAATCTGAAACCAGCCGCCGGCCAAGATCGGGTGTGAAGACGAGATCGGCCGAAGCGAGCTGCCGCTTGTTTCCCTCCTGCATCATGATCGTCATGATTTGATCGGCGATCTCCCACGGCGCGCCGAGCTGGCCGGCGTTGCGCATCGGGCTCGTCGAGTTGACCACCACGACGATATCGCAGTTCAGCGATTTTGCCAGATCGACCGGGATGTTCGATGTCAATCCGCCGTCGACCAGGAACATGGAATCGCGTTCCAGCGGTGAATAGAGCAAAGGGACGGTGGCACTTGCCCGCATGGCTTCGGCGAGAGAGCCCCGGTCGAGAACGACGCGCCGGCCTGTGAGCAAATCCGTTGCAACCGCACGGAAGGGAATCTTCAGATCGTCAAAGCTCGGGCCGGGATGGTAGATCGCCTGAAGGGCGAGGTAGGAAAAGAAATTCGAGAGCCGTTGTCCGCCGGAGATGGCCGACGGGATGATCGGCTGTAACCCGTCGAACCGGATGACAAGATATCCTTCCGCCTGTGACTGCTTCTGGCCGATGAACAGATCGGTCCGCTTCGTCTCCTCCGAAAATGACAGAAGCTCCGACCAGTCCGTCGTGACGGCGATGCTTTCGATCTGTGCCGTCGAATAGCCCGATGCATACATCCCGCCGATCACGCTGCCGAGACTGTTGCCGACGATCGCATCGACCGGGATACGATGCTCCTCGAGAACCTTGAGGACGCCGATCTGCGCCAGGCCTCTTGCGCCGCCGCCGCTCAGAACAAGGCCAATCCTGGGCCGGCCGAGGTCAGAACGAGGACGAACGGAAAGTCCTTTAAACTCCTTCTCCGGTTCGGACGGATAGATGAAATATCTCGATTGTGAATGAAGCGAACAGATGGTACAGTGGAGCAGGAAGATAAAAATTGCAGATCGGACGATGGAGCGGCGACGGATCAAAACGTTACCCGGATAATTTTTGCTGATGAAAAATAGAGATTTTTGGCGCGAAAATCAACCTGCGACGCCTTTGCGTGAAAAAATTTCCCTCGTCATAACGTGATCCTTTCGGCACAAAGACACAAAGGTCCCTAAGCAGAGCGGATCCAAGATTACACGATGAAATGGTTCACTGCATTATCCACGTCCTCAACGTCAATCTGCTCCATGCAGTAACCGTCTGTCCGGTGGTACTCGAATCCCAAATCGAGGCAAGGACATGAGGGGCAGTTCGATGCTATCGTCACCGCGCGAGAATTGAGAGGTCCCCACTGGACCGAATTCGTCGGACCATGAAGGGCGACCTGCGGGATGCCGAGAGCGGCAGCAAGATGCATGGCGCCGTTGTTCGAGGAAATGAAAAGGGCTGCCATCGAAAGCAGCGCCGTGAAATCCGCAAGCGTTGAAATGGCGTAGAGCGATAAAGCGGCTTGAGTCGAGCGCCGAACCGCCTCCATGGCAGGCAGCTCGTCCTCAGTACCGGTGACAACGAAGAACGCCGGCCGATGTTTTGCCATTCGATCAATCAACTCGCCGTACTTTTTTGGCGGCCATTCCCGCGGGAAGCCGTGCGATCCGCAGCCGGGGTGAACGATCAGTAGCGGTGTTCCCTTCTGCCAGCCATGGGTCATCAGAAAACTCTGCGCTGTTACCAATCCACCTTCATTGATCCTTGCTTCAAGCGAGGCTTCGTCGGCTGTTCTCGTGGCCGGCATCGTCAGGGAAAGAAAATTCCACATCTCGTGCCGCGCCGCCGAACGATTCACGGCACACGTGAATCCCCAATGCCGATGCTGGCGCGCCGTGCGAAAACCGAGTCGATGGGGAGCACCCGAGAAGCGTACGAGCAGCGCACTGAGCCTGAGCCACTGCTCAAAATCCAGGGCAAGGTCAAATTCCAGCGATCGGAGCTGTTTGACGATCGAGATGAGGTACATTGGCCGGCGAAGAATCAATCCAAGGTCGAGCGAGATGAACTCACCGATGTATTCGGGAAAGGTGCAAAGAAACGGAATGGTGAAATTCGTTCCCACCAAGGTTATTTCTGCGTCAGGATATTTCCTCCGCAGTGATCGCAGTGCAGGCACAAGGAGAATCGCATCGCCCAGCGCAGAGAACTTCACGACGAGAATCCGCTTCGGCCTCAGATCCGCCAAATCGCTGCGCTTCCTGCTGAACAATGAGGCTGCGAAGAGGAGCGGAATGCCGGCGTAACGATCGATAAATTTGAACAGGTTGTTCCCGCGCATTTTCTTTTCCAGTGGCAGGAAATATACAAAGAATGAGCGAGAGATGGAACTCATATGGGCCTGCAGTTGATTCCAAGAATCCGTCTCTCTATATTTACACTTGTTGCAAAAAAAATCTCACGCAAAGGCGCAAAGGTGCTAAGAACGCGAACATCAGCCAAAAGTCTTCTCCTTCTCCGGGAGTCGAAATAGCCCATGAGTTTACTTGTTGCACTCCTTCTCACCGTCTTGCTTTTCCTCGTGAGCATCACGCTGGTCCTTTTCTTTGTCGGTCCGACGATACTGCTCCAACCGCGGCGGCGCGACGCAGCCTTTTACAAGGCGCTCGGCCTGCCGACATCCCCGGCGGAGCTGGAGCTTCCCTATGAGGAGATCATCATCCGCACACGGGAAGGATTGAAGCTGAGCTCATGGCTCATCAAATCGCCGATGCCGTCCAACGGCACCATCGTTTACCTCCACGGCGTTGCGGATTGCAAAATCGACGGGCTGCGATTCGCCCGGCTCATGCACGACCATCACTACGATGTGCTCCTCTATGATTCGCGGCGCCACGGCGATAGCGAAGGATCGTATTGCACATATGGGTACTTCGAAAAGCATGACCTGCTGAGAATCATCGACTACCTTCAATCGCGATCCGATATCTCGTCGACCGCCATCGGCCTCTTCGGCACCTCCATGGGCGCCGCCGTCGCCATCCAGGCGGCGGCCATCGACAAGAGAATCTCCGCGGTCGCCGCGGAGAATCCGTTCGCTACGCTCCGGACGATTTTCGACGACTACCAGAAGCGCATCATCAAATTGCCATTTCATTATCTGAGAAACGTCGTCATCGTTCGCGCCGAGCTCATGGCGAAGTTCAAGGCAACGGATGTTTCTCCGCTTGAAGCGGTAAAGACCATCGACATACCTCTCCTGTTTATCTATGGGACGATGGATCACCTCATCAATTACCAGTATTCGATCATGCTGCACGAGCTGGCACACGGCCCGAAGCAACTCTTCCGTGTCGAGGGAGCCTCCCACACCGACATCTGGCAGGTCGGAGGGGAATGCTATGCAAAAAAACTCGTGGAATTTTTTGAACGGGCTTCTTCATGAAAAACAGATTGAGCCTGACGCTGCTGATGTTTGTAGCTCACCTCGCCGTTGCTCAGACGGAATTCTCTCAGGAAAATGCGACGCAGCTTCTGAAGAAACTCTGCATCGAAATCGGCCCGCGACCGATGGGATCCCCGGCCGAACGCATGGCGCTCGATTTCGCCGTCGGGAAGTTCCGGGAGTACGGCTGCGATACAGCTTACGTGATGAGGATGTCCCACACAGACCGCGTGAACACGAACAGCGGCATCGCCGTCGGCATCAGACACGGAGCGACAGACCGGATGATCGTGGTCGGCGGGCATATCGATTCTGCCGGACCGGAGATCCCGGGCGCCGACGACGACGGCTCCGGCGCCGCGACGGTCATGGAGCTCGCGCGCGTCCTGTGCGGCAGAAGGCTTCAATCGACAATGATCTTCTGCTGCTGGGGCGGCGAAGAACAGGGCCTCGAGGGCTCGAAGTATTTTGTGAATCATTTCGACCGGCTCGACAGCGTGGTGCTCATGCTCCAGATCGATATGGCAAACGGCCAGGGACTGATCGATCTCGATCCCGACACGCACGGAGCAAGCGCTCCCCGATGGCTCGTCAGCGCCGCCGCAGAGGAATTCTCGAACCTCGGCTACGAGCATCTCCGTTACCCGACGCATTTTTTCTCGTTCAATTACGCGCGCGCGAGCGGCAGCGGCTCCGACCACGAATCGTTTCTACAGAAAGGGATTCCGGCAATTGATTTCTCGACCGACGTCAGTAACCCGATCCACACGCCGCGCGATAACTTCGATAATTTCGATCCTGCCGGATTGAAACGATCCGGCGACGTCATGCTGAAGCTCGTCGAACGCTTCGATCATGGAGTCCCATCCCGCGAGACCGATCGTTACTGGCTCTATCTCATCGGCGCGACTCCCGTATTTGTCCCGATCCCCGTGCTCTGGCTCTTCAACATAGTCGCTGTCGGTCTCAGCATCATCGCGTTCATCGCCGTTCGAAGGAGACGCGAACCGCCCGATTCACCCGACCGGGTGAAATGGTCAGGTGTCAAGATGCTGCTCTTTTCCGCTATGATCGCCATCTGTGGCTGGTTCGGCTCCGACATCCTCGGCGCGATAAAAGGGGTCCGCTATCCCTGGATGACGTCGATCCCGCTCTATTTCGTGCTCGCCTTTTTTTCTCTCTGCATCGGCGGATGGTTCGCCGTGCGGCTGTCGAAGATCCTGCGCCTCTCACGCTGTCCTTACGTGTTTTACAAACGAGCGATCATAGGCCTCTGGGCGTTCCTCATTCTTCTTGGACTCCTGAATATCAAACTCACGGTCGAGCCGGCCGCTGCAATCCTCTTGATCAGTCTGGCCCTGCTGTTGAGGTCGCCGATCTTGAAATTTGTTCTCGCTCTCTTCGCTCCGGTCTGGATGCTGCGGCTGGTGTTCTCAGAGTGGAGTTCGCTGATCTTCCGTCTTGCAGCTTTCAGCATGCCGTCAGATATGAGCACATGGATCCTGTTCAACGGAGGGGCCATCCTGTTTTTCAGTATATATCTTCTCCCCTTTCTCTTCACGGCGGCGGCCGTCGTTCGTGACTCGGGTTCTCTGCAAGCGATCATTCCTCGTCTCCGGTCCCCGCGAGCCGGCATGGTGCCCGCAATTGGATACGCGCTGATGGCCGCAATTCTGTTATCGCAGCCGGTGTATGATCGGTTCTGGTTCAAGAATGCCGGAGTGGAAGAGTCGTACGATATGGACAAATCAACGAAGGACGTGGTCATCCGGAGCGGCGAGTATCTTTCAGGACTTCATATCCGGCACGGGGGTGTCGACACGATCATCGACGCCCGCACGACGATTGCCAGGATCGCACCGCGGGGGGGATTTGATACCAGCTGGCTCACCGTCGGGCGCCAGGATGTCAGACAGCAGATCGGCGACACGACGATACATGACATCGAGCTCACCCTCTCCATGACGAGAAGGCCCTTCACCGTCGCCGTTTACTACGTTGGCGGGAAGGATAAACTCGCATCGTTCAACACTCCGTGGACATTTGCCAGCGACGAGGGGATCAGAAAGATCAGCTGGTATTCATTCCCCGACTCGAGCCTCAAAATTCCGGTCAAGCTCCGGACCGTCGGCAGCGACAGCATCAAGGAACGCATCGAGGTGACGTTCGCCGGGCTTGCCTATCCGATGGACGTGCAACGGGAAATGACGTACATGATTCCACGAACCCGGTACACGCAAGGGTTCGTTTACAAATGAAAAGCATAGGGTATATGAGTATGTGAGTATTTGAGTGTGGAGTGAGGATAATAGGTAAGAAGACGAAGGGCCACCGTTGCTACGCGAAATGCCATGCGCACGAAGGGCAATGCAAATCTCAAATAACCTCTAACCCCTAAAGTCTAACCTCACGACTTTTTCCTCGCTCGCTTTTTACTTTTTCATCTTCGCGAGTATCTTCTCCATGTCATCCATCACCCGGTTTATCTTCTGCATCGTCAGCTCGAGCGGCTTCGATGTCGTCATGTCAACTCCGGCCTTCTTCAGAAGCTCGATCGGATAATCCGAGCCTCCGGCGGAGAGAAATTCGAGATATTTCTTCGTCGCGGTCTTATCGCCGGCGAGCACCTTTTCAGAGAGGGCGGCCGATGCCGTGAACGACGTCGCGTACTGATAGACGTAGAAGTTGTAATAGAAATGGGGGATGTACGCCCACTCGCTTTTGATCTCGTCGTCGACGATGCAGATCCCCTGATCGTGTCCGTAGTATTTCTTCGTGATCCCCGCATAGACCTCGTTGAACTTATCGCCCGTCAGCGCCTCCCCTTTCTCGGCGAGCTCATGGATGGCGAGCTCAAATTCCGCGAACTGCGTCTGGCGAAACACCGTCGCTTTGATATTCTCGAGATAGCTGCCGAGCAGCGACAATCGCACCTTATCGTCCTTGATCGTCTTCAGCATGTAATCGATGAGCAGAGCTTCGTTGAATGTTGAGGCAACTTCGGCGACGAAGATCGGATAGTTCGCCGTCGGATAGGGCTGCGTCTTGTTGGAAAGGTAGCTCTGCATCGTGTGGCCGAGCTCGTGCGCAAGCGTGCTCATGTCGTTATACTTGCCGCTGTAATTGAGGAGCATGTACGGATGCACGTCATAGGCCCCGCCGTTGGAATACGCTCCCGAGCGTTTCCCTTGGGTGGGATACATATCGATCCACCGGTCGTTGAACGCCTTCTGAATGGTGGCAACATAGTCCTTTCCAAGCGGCTGGACGGCGTTGAGGATGTGCTTCTGAGATTCCTCGACCGAGTAGGCCAGGTCGACGCTGCTGAGCAGCGGCGCATAGAGGTCGTAGTAGTGCAGCGTATCGAGCCCGAGGATCCGCTTGCGAAGCTTCAGATAGCGGTGGAACGTTGGGAGATTCTTGTTGACGTTGTCGACGAGACTATGGTAGACCGATACGGGGATGCTGTTCGGATCGAGCGAGCTCTCGACGCATGATGAATATTTTCGCGCCTTCATGTAGAAGAGATGGTTGTTGACGTTGGCGTCGAGTTGAGTTCCGAACGTGCGGCGGTAGTCGTTGAGCTTATTGAAAAACGTCGGAAATAATTTCTTGCGATCCTCGCGGTTCGGGAGCAACCGGGAGACGCTGAACGTTGCCTGGTCGAGCTTCAGCGTCTTCCCGTCGGCCAGTGTCATCTCAGGATAAGGGAATTCTGCATTGGCGAAGATGCTATAGATATTTTGCGCGCCGTCGGCCATCAATCCGGCGTCGGCGATGATCTTCTCTTCCCCCTCGGTCCCGGTGTGGGCCTGCCTCCGCAGGATATCGTCGAGGTAATGTTTGTAGACGGTGAGTCCCTTTTCCTGTTGAATGAACGAAGCGATGGTCGCCTTATCGATTTTCAGAATCTCCGGCTCGATGAACGCCGTCTTTGCGCCGAAATCGGAACCGAGCTGGGTCATCTCCTGCGTCATCGCCTGATATTTCGATTCGCGCTTGTCCTGATCCGAAATGAGGCCGGCGTATATCTGAAGTCTTGCGAAATCCTTTGTCAGCTTTGTGACAAGTTCAAGACAGTCGAAGAGCTGTTTCGCGGAGCTCTTCAGCGTCCCCGGATATGCTGCGATAGCCGGGAGTCCGGCGATAAGCTGCTCTTTCGCGCTCTTCCACGCTGCGTCAGTTGGATAGATGTCTGCAAGATTCCATTTATACTTGTCCGGAATCTTCGTTCTGTCTTTTTCCTGGCTGAGCGTCACGGCGGCAACGGCAAAGAGAATGCCTGCGAGCGACAACGAGAGTTTGGCGAACATGATCATGGAGAACCTTTCAATTGTTGTTATGGTAAAGAGAACTGACTCAAAAAGATAATGTCGTACAATGAACCCGAACGAAGAAACGGAAGATGTTCATGAGATCCGGAAAGCTGGCGTTGATGCTCGCGTTCCTGCGTGCAGCAAACCATCACTTCAGGGCATTTTTCGCCATCAACAAATCGAGAATTCCTCTCATATCCTCCGGCAGCTCAGAATCGAACTTCATCTTCTCTCTCGTTGAGGGGTGGATGAACCCAATCGTCTTCGCATGAAGCGCCTGGCGGTTGATAAGCTTGAGGAGCTCATGGACCTCCTCTTTTCTCTTCTTGTCGGTCGCGCCCCAGGCGATCCTTCTGCCGCCGTACGTCGGATCTCCGAAGACAGGATGCCCGATATGCTGCAGATGTACGCGGATCTGATGAGTTCTTCCCGTCCGCAGTTTCAACTTGACGAGCGACAGATATTCGAATTCCTCCAGCACCGAATACTCCGTGACGGCATTCTTTCCTTCGTCCCTCACCGCGATCTTTTTTCGGTCCGATTTGCTTCGTCCAAGCGAGGCCTCGATGACGCCGGACTCTGATCCCTTGCGCTTTCCGTCGGTGAAGCGGCCCCAGACGATCGCCCAATATTCACGGTCGATCGTCCGGTCTGAGAATTGTTTTGCGAGCTTTGCGTGCGTCGTGTCGTCTTTCGCGATCACCATAAGGCCCGACGTCTCCTTGTCGAGGCGGTGCACGATCCCGGGCCGGGCCGTATCGTTTGCCGCCGATAATTTGTTCCTGCAATGATACAGCAGCGCGTTGACGAGCGTGCCGGTGTAGTTTCCGTACGCGGGATGGGTGACCATCCCCGCCGGTTTGTTGACGATAAGCAGATAATCGTCTTCGTACACGATATCGAGCGGGATTTGTTCGGGCACCACTTCCGATGCCGGAGGTCGGGGGATCGTGATCCGGATGATTTCACCGGGCGAGACTTTATGGCTCGATTTGATGCGCCTGCCGTCGACGAGGACAAAACCAGCGTCGATCGCTTCCTGAACTTTTGTGCGTGTGGCGTTCTCGACATGGTGTGTGAGAAAGAGGTCGATGCGCTCACGCACTTTTCCTGCGGGCACCGTCAGCTCAATCTCGCGGGACATCGTCCTTACGGCTGGGGCGTTTCACTACCGGATGAGGATTGAACGGATTCGTTGACAATGATCGACGGCGCCACCTCCGGTCCGATCCTGTCGCTTGCCGGAACGGTCTTCTTGTGGGCGAAGAGCATGAAAATGACCCCGCACGTCACCGACGCGTCGGCGATGTTGAAGACCGGCCAGCGCGACAATTGATAGCCGAAAAGGTTGACGTTAAAAAAATCAGCGTCGATGAAGTCCACCACCTTGCCGTAGAACAGAGGAGCCTCCTGGAACAGCACGCCGTAAAAGACACGATCGATGAGATTGCCGACCGCTCCTCCGAGGATGAGGGCGAGAGCGATGCGGAACGCGACATGCTCGTTCCTCGACCGGTAGAGGTAGATGAGGATCCCGATGCTGGCGAGGATCGAGAAGAGCGAGAAAAAGAGTTTCCCGCCGATATCGATGCCGAAGGCCATCCCCGGATTCTCGATGTATGTGAGGCGGACGAAGTCGCCGAAGATCGGGCGGCTCGTACCGAGCGGCAGACCCCGGATTTCGATCCCCAGCGCGGGAAGGCCGATCCCCTTCACCATCAATTTCGAAAGCTGATCTGAAACAACGATAAACAGGCTCAAATATAAAATGCGCACGGCGTCTCTTGAATTGGTTATTTTCCAAGCCGCAATTTACACTGCAGGCAGAGCTGAGCGTGCGGTACCGCTTCAAGCCTTTCTTTATCAATGAGTTTCCCGCATTCATTGCAGCGGCCGTATTCCCCCTTGTCGATACGGACGAGAGCGTCCTCGAGATAATTGAGGAACTTTCCTTCACGTGACGCGAAGAGAAACGTCTTCTCCCGCTCCATCGCGTCGGTGCCCTGCTCCATATGCGTCGAGTACATCGAATTCTCGCTGGCATATTCCCCGGTCGTCGAATCCATCATCGAATCGCGCAGTGTCGACATGTCCTCGACAATCTCCTTCTTCTTATCAAGAATGATCTTCCTGAAGTGGTCGAGATCGGCCTTGCCGTAGCTCGCTTTCTTCACGGAAGGTTCCACCTTCACCATCTTCGGCTTGACAGGGGGCTTCATCTTCGGCGGCGGCTTCCTCTTGAACTTCAACTTCGACTTTGCCTTCAGCTTGAGCGTCTTCTCTACAGCAGACGATATCTTTTTCGCTTTTCCCATTTGACCAATACCCCTTCTATGATTCGATAGTGATTTTTTTCATGCCGTTCGTGGTGACGATGACCCGTTTGATTTGACTCGTTCGATGGTGATCAAGCACGGTTCGCCGTTGATGTCCCACTCCGCCGAATACCCGGGCTGAGCCGCGGCCGCATCGAGCAATTCCACCGCCAGCGTTTCATTCTTGATGTAAGCGGCCTGTGCGCGGAGAATTCTTGCCAGCGTCTGCCGGCTCGACGCGTAGATGCGAATCCGGTCGGTGACCTCGTATCCCGCATCCTTGCGCATCTTCTGCACACGATTGACAAATTCGCGCGCGAAACCTTCATCGATTAATTCCGGCGTCAATTCGGTGTCAAGGGCCACCGTCAGACCGTTGTTGCTCTCGACAAGCCATCCCTTGATGTCTTCATGGAGAATCTCCACATCATCGCGGGAGACGGTGACGTCGCAGCCGGCGACGCTGAGCACGAGAGAGCCTTCCTGTTCCAGCCGGCGCACTTCATCCGGTCCGAAAGTCCTGATCGCGCCGGCCACCGCCTGAACCGATTTGCCGTGCTTTGGACCGAGCGCCTTGAAATTCGGCTTCACCGTTTTCTGAACAAGACCCGAATCGTCGCTCACGAATTCGAGCTGCTTCACATTGATCTCTTCGAGGATGATATCCTTCATTTTTATGATCTCAAGACGATCCCGCTCGTTCGACACCGGGAGAATGACTCGCCGGAGCGGCTGGCGGACCTTGATGCTCGATTTATTCCTCAGCGCCCGGACAAGCGAAACTATGCGCTGCGCCCTGTCCATTCTCCCCTCAAGCGCCCGATCGACCACCGACTCATCAACCACCGGCATCGAAGCGAGATGCACAGATTCGGATTCCTCCAGATGTGAGACGCCGTTGAGATTGCGGTATATCTCTTCGGTGATGAACGGAGCAAAGGGCGCGGCCATTTTCGTGACCGCGGAGAGGCATTCATAGAGCGTCTGATATGCCCCCAGCTTGTCGGGTCCGTTCTCATTCTTCCAGAACCGTCGCCGGTTTCTTCTCACATACCAGTTGGAAAGCTGATCGATCGTGAAATCACTCACGGCACGGGCCGCCTTCGTCACATCATACGAATCCATGGCAGCCGTGTACTCGCCGGCGAGCGTGTTCAATGCCGAAATGATCCACTGATCAATTTCAGCTCTCTTCGTCACGGGAATCCTCGGTTCGGCATGGCCGAACTTATCGATATTGGCGTACAGCGTAAAGAACGCGTACGTGTTCAGCAGCGTTCCAAGAAACTTGCGCTGGACTTCGACGAGCCCGGCCTCATCGAACAGCGTTGGCCGCCACGGAGGGCTCGTGGCGACGAGATACCACCGTGTCGCGTCGGCGCCATATTTCTCGATGATGTTGAAGGGATCGACCGTGTTCCCCTTCGACTTCGACATCTTCTGTCCGTCTTTGTCGAGGATCAGTTCGTTGACGATAAGGTTCCTGAAGGCCGGCCTGTCAAAGAGGAACGTGCTGATGGAGTGCAGTGAGTAGAACCAGCCGCGAGTCTGATCGATGCCTTCGCAAATATAATCGGCCGGGTGCCGGGCGTTGAACGTCTCGGTGTTCTCAAACGGATAATGCCATTGCGCGAACTGCATCGCACCGGAATCGAACCAAACGTCGATCAGCTCCGGCGTCCGGCGCATCGTGCCGCCGCACGCACAGGCGAACGTCACGGCATCGACGAACGGCTTGTGGAGATCGATCGGCTCCTGGACGTTCTGTCCCTCCCTGTATTCCCTGACGCTCCCAACGCACTTCTGCGCCCCGCATTTGTCGCAGAGCCAGATCGGCAGAGGCGTACCCCAGAACCGGTCGCGCGACAACGACCAATCTTTGTTTTCCTCAAGCCAGTTTCCGAATCGCCCCTCGCCAACTTCCGGTGGATACCAGTTGATCGTCTTGTTGAGCTCGACCATCCGCTGCGCGTACTTCGTCGTCGCAATGTACCACGACTCGCGGGCATAATAGAGGAGCGGCGTTTTGCACCGCCAGCAATGCGGATAGCTGTGGGTGATCGTTTCCTTCTTGTAGAGAAGATGCCGTGACTTGAGATTCTGGATGATGAGGGGATCGGCCTCCTTGACGAACTTCCCGGCGAAATCGGTGACTTCGCTGCCAAACTCTCCGCTCTTGTTGACCGGATGAATCGTCGGCAGTCCATATTTTTTTGACGTCTGGTAATCGTCTTCGCCGTAAGCCGGGGCCATGTGGACGATGCCGGAGCCGTCCTTCGTCGTCACGAAATCCGCAACGACAACATAAAACGCCTTCTCGCTGACAGGGTGATAACTGAAAAGGCGATTGTACGATTTGCCTGCAAGCGTCTTTCCTTTCTGCCGATCGACGATCTTCTGCTCCCCTTCGAGCACGCTCAGACGCGCTTCGGCAAGAATGAGCTTTTGGCCCTGATGCTCGACCGTGACGTAGTCGATCTCCGGATGCACGGCGAGAGCGACATTGGAGATCAAGGTCCACGGCGTCGTGGTCCAGACGAGGAAATACGTGTTCTCCTCCCCCTGCACCTTCATCTTCACGTAGACGCTCGGATCCTTCACGTCTTCATATCCGAGCGAAACTTCATGCGACGACAGGGGCGTCTCGCATCTTGGACAATACGGTTGGATCTTGTACCCCTTGTAGATCATTCCCTTGTCGAAGTACTCCTTCAGCGCCCACCAGACCGATTCGATGTAGTCATTCTCGAACGTAACGTACGGATCGGAAAGATCGACCCAGTATCCCATCCGCTCGGTGAGATTCTCCCAATCACTCTTGTACTTCCAGACCGACTTTCGGCACTCCTCATTGAATTTCGCGACGCCGTACTTCACGATATCGTCTTTGTGTTTGAAGCCGAGCATCTTCTCAACCTCAATTTCAACCGGGAGTCCGTGGGTATCCCAGCCGGCTTTGCGGTGCACCTGATATCCCTGCATCGTCTTGTACCGGCAGACAATATCCTTGAGGGCGCGGCTCATCACGTGATGAATTCCGGGCCGGCCGTTTGCCGTCGGCGGTCCCTCGTAGAACGTGAAGCCGGGTTTCCCGCTCCTGCTCGTGATGCTCTTCGAGAAGATGTTGTTCTCCCGCCAGAACCTGAGGATCTCAAGTTCGATCTGAGAGTAATTGATTTTATCGGTGAGCTCTTTGAACAACTTCTTCCAGTTATTTTTTATTGATGAATGAAATCAGCCACAGTATTGCACTCGCGATGAGACTGATGACGATGCTTGTTGTGATCGGGAAATACAACTGAAAATTCTCTTTCTTGATGATGATATCTCCGGGCAGTTTACCGAGAAACGGAACCTTATCGCTGAACATCAGCAGCGCCCCAACACCAACCATCACCAGCCCGAACACTACCAGGATTTTCCCCACGACCTGCATACATCCACCTAATCCGGAATCAACAATCCGCACTCCGCAATCGCGCCGCCTACATCCGGGCCACGACTTCCTTCATCATCTTCGTCAACTTCGGCTCGGCCTTTGTCGCAACCGCGATCACCTCCTGCACCGTCACCGGTTTCAGCGTGTCGGGAAAACATTGGTCGGTGACGATCGAAAAGCTGAGGACGTCCATTCCCATATGAACGGCGACGATGACTTCCGGCACGGTCGACATCCCGACGGCGTCGGCGCCGATCGTGCGAAGGAACCGGTACTCCGCTCTCGTTTCAAGATTCGGCCCCTGCACCGCGACGAGAACCCCGCGCTGAAGCTTCAGCTTCAAATCCTTTGCCGCTTTCTCAGCCAGCTTGATCAGACGATGCGTATACGGTTCGGACATGTCCGGAAACCGGGGACCAAGTTCCTCATCGTTCGGACCGATCAGCGGATTGTTCCCCTGCAGGTTGATGTGATCGGTGACGACCATGAGATCGCCTTTGCGGAATCGCGGGTTCATCCCTCCGACGGCGTTCGAGGTGATGAGCGTTTTCACGGCCAATCCGAGTTTCGCCCCCATGACGCGCACGGGAAACGTCACCTGCTGCATCGTGTAGCCTTCGTAGTAATGGAACCTTCCCTGCATCGCCACAACCTTCTTCCCGCTCAGCGTGCCGAAGATGAGCCGGCCGTGGTGTGATTCAACCGTGGAGACGGGGAAATGCGGGATGTCCTCATATTCGAGGACGATCTCCTTTTTGATCTCTTTCACCAGTCCGCCGAGTCCTGTGCCGAGAATAATGCCGACATCGGGCTGGCTGTCCGTGTGCTGGCGAATGTATGCTACCGCTTCGCCGATCTGGTCCCGGAGCGATTCCATCTATTCGAGGCTTTTGATGATCTCTTCGATCTCCATTTTCTCCTTCGACAGACCGAGCGAAAGCTGATCATTGTCGTGCAGTCGATCCTCGACCTCAAGCGCCTTGATGACGTCGAGTTCCGAATGGAGGAGCATTTTCAATCTGGAGATGATCGCATCTTTTTTTGCTCTCAGGATCGTCACCTGCTCGCGGAGGTTGATGAGCTCATTGCGCGCTTTTTCAGTCATCAGCGAAGCCTTCATTTCGGCCTCCTGAATAATCAGCTGAGACTCCTTCCGCGCGTTCTCCATCGCTTTTCCGCTTGTCTCCTGAGCCTGAACGAACGTCTGCTGAAGCGCCTGTTCGACCGTCTTGTATCCTTGCAGCTGAGTCTCCAATTCTGCCACGCGCTGCCGGAGTTCACCATTCTCATGCCGGAGTTCTTCCATCACCTGAGCGACGACAGAAAGAAAGGAATTCACTTCATGCGGATCGAATCCGCGAAAAGTTTTCTTGAATTCCTGCCGCTGTATTTCCACCGGAGTTAATTTCATCTTCGATTCAGTTCTTTCTCGCTGCACGCTCGCCAAAAATCGCGGTGCCGATGCGTATCATCGTCGCACCTTCTTCGATCGCAACCTCGAAATCGTTCGTCATCCCCATGGAGAGATGACTCATCATGATCCCTTCATCCTGCAGTCCGTCTCTGAGCTCTCTCAGTGATCTGAACGCGGGCCGCGATTTCTCCGGGTCGGGGAGAAAGGGCCCCATCGTCATCAGGCCGACAAGGTTGATCCCGGGCAAAGGGACAAGTTCCCTTGCAAGCAGCCTGCATTTGTCCGGCGCGACCCCATACTTCGACGGCTCACCCGTGGTATTGACCTCAATCAGCACATCGACGCTTCTGGCCGATTTGACGGCGTGTTTCGATATTTCCCTGCCCAGAGAGCCTGAATCGACCGCATGAATGCAGGAGATCCATGGGACGATAATCTTCACTTTGTTCGACTGAAGATGCCCGATGAAATGCCAGCGGATGTTCTCGTGACGCAGCATCTCATACTTTTTCTGAAGCTCCTGGACGTAATTCTCGCCAATATCGACCACGCCGGCTGCTGCCGCCTCACCCACCAGATCGGCGCCAAACGTCTTCGAGACGGCAATGAGGGTTACGTCTTCGGGCCTTCTCTTCGCACGCGCACACGCAAAAACGATCCGCTCTTTGATATTTTTGACGTTCTGCGCGACCATGAAGGCATTAAGAGAATTAATATACTTGATTTTCCCACAAAAAACAATGAACTTGCCTCGGTTTCTCGCTCTGCTCACTTGACTTCTCTTTGTTTTTTTCATTATATACGGTTAACGACCGGGCAGGCCCGGTCCGATTTTTCAACCGCAGAATGCAGATGAACCCATTGGACTTTGACAATATCGACGACGAACAGGATGAATCAGGGAAGAATGCCGGCGACCTTGACGACCAGATCAGGAAGCTGAAGGACCGGCTCGGCAGCACCGGCGGCGGTTCGACCAGCATCGAAGCGCTCGAGGCGATCGTCAATTTCTATTTCGACAACGAAAAATTTGAAGAGGCACTCCATTTCATCGACCTCCTCGTGGAATACCTCCCGTTCAGCGGCGAAACCTGGCAGCGGAAAGGCGTCATCCTCAACAACCTCCAGCGCCACGAAGAAGCTCTTCAATGTTTCGATAAGGCAGTGACGCTCAACCCCGTCGACAGTGATCTTCTCATCAACAGAGGCATCACGCTCGATTATTGCGGAAAGTATGACGACGCGATCGCCTGCTTCGACCGTGTGCTTGAAATCGATGGGTCGAACGACGAAGCGTTGTTCAGTAAGGGACTGACGCTCGAAAAATTGGATCGGCTCGTCGACTCGATCCGGATTTTCACCTATATGCTCGAATCGAACCCGGACCATCAGGAGGCGTGGTACGAACTCGGGTTCTGCTACGACTGCCTCAACAAGCTCGAGGACGCGTTGAAGTGTTACGATCGGCATCTCGACCTCGACCCGTACAATTTTAACGCATGGTATAACCGCGGCATCGTCCTGAATCGCATGGCGAACTACGCCCTCGCGATCGAAAGTTATGATATCGCCCTCGCGATCAGAGAAGATTTTACGGCGGCGCTCTACAATAAAGGAAATGCGTTCGCCAATCTCGGCAGACTCTATGATGCGATCGAATGCTACAAACAGACGCTCCGGCTCGACGAGCATGACGTCCCTGCATGGCACAACCTCGGAAACGCCTATGAAGAACTCGCACTTTACAAGGAAGCGATCAAATGTTTTTCGCAGGCCGTGAAATTCGATCCCAATCATTATGAATCGTATTACGGGCGCGGGAGCTGCTACGATTCACTGGAGCAGTACCGGAAAGCGTACACCGACTATAACAAGGCGCTTACGCTCTGCAAGAATTATCCGGAGCTCTGGTATGCAAAGGCGGACGTCGCCTATCATCTCGGCAAATGGAGAGAAGCGCTGTACGGTTACAAGATGGCGGTCCGTTTCGACCCGTTCAATCTCGACGCATGGTTCGATCTCGGTGAGACGCTGCTTGAGTACGGGTACTTCAGGGAATCGCTCAAGGCGTTCAACAAGTGCATCGAGCTCCAGCCCAAATGGGCAGACCCGTACTACTTCCGCGCCAAGGTGTTGTTCCTGTTACGAAAAACATTCGACGCGGTGGAATCGCTCAAGACGTCGTTCAAACTCGATCCCGCAAAAAGAACAAAGTTCGAGGAGGAGTTCCCCGGCATTCGCTCGCTGAAAGAATTCCAGGCCCTTTTGGAAAAATAATCGCGTTTTCGTACCTTCCTTGCGGCGCTCATGAGCAGCGCCTCTTCACAACAGCATGACGCCCGAACTCGAATCAAAATATCGTCGCCTGCAGACCATCGTCCGTGAACTCGGCAGCGTCGTCATCGGTTATTCGGGCGGCGTCGACAGCACGCTGCTCCTCAAAGTTGCGGTCGACGTTCTCGGCGACAGGGCTTTTGCGGTCATCGGGAAATCGGCGACCTACCCATCGCGCGAGTATGAGGAAGCGGTGAGAAACGCGCTGATCATCGGCGCGCGATACGAGGAGGTGGCAACGGAGGAGACGGACAACCTTAAGTTTCTTGAGAATCCGCCCGATCGATGCTACTTCTGTAAGACCGAGCTCTTCGGCAAGCTGCAGTCGATCGCGCAGGAGCGGGGCGTCCCCTGGATCGCGGACGGGACAATCACCGACGATCTCGGCGATTTCCGCCCTGGCTTGAAGGCAAAAAACGAACAGGGCGTGCGCTCACCTCTCCTCGAGGCAGAGATGAGCAAGTCCGACGTCCGTGCGATCTCCAGGCATCTCGACCTCCCGACATGGGAAAAGGGCTCGTTCGCCTGCCTGTCGTCGCGCTTCCCATACGGTTTCCCCATCACCAGGGAAGCACTTGCGAAAGTCGATGCGGCAGAAACCGTGTTCCGCGATCTCGGCTTTCGTCATTTCCGCGTCAGGCACCACGACGCGAAGACGGCACGAATCGAGGTCGGCGCTGAGGAGATCACACGCCTGCTCAACGACGATCTTCGCACTTCAATCGTCGGCCGGCTGAAAACCATCGGCTTCACTTACGTCACCCTCGACCTGCAGGGATATCGCACCGGATCGATGAACGAAGTTCTGGCAGAGGCTGTCTTTGCCAGGACGATCAAGTCGTGACCTCGGCCTTTTTTCTCGATCTGTCGGCTTCATTCCCGGACGATATTTGAGCCCGCCCAGGCACTTCTTTTCCCGCCATAACGTTTAAACTGTAGCGCGAGCGTCATGCTGCTCTTGCATTTTCGCCTCCATTTTGGTAACATGATATTGTTCTCCTTCATGAAAGCGCCATATATGAGATTGTTTTTCGGTTCTTTGATCGGTATCCTCCTGATCGGCCTCTCTCCGGCGTCGGCCCAGCCGACGATCTTCGGGAAGAACAAGGTCCAATACACAGAGTTCGATTGGTATTACATTCAGTCGGATCACTTCGATATCTACTTCAATCTTGGCGGCGAGTACATCTCTAATTTCACCGCCGACGTCGCCGAGTCGTCCTACATGCAGATCGCCAGGTCGTTCCGCTATCAGATCACGAGCCGGATCCCGATCATCGTTTACAATTCCCACAATGATTTTCAGCAGACGAATGTCGTGAATTCCTATCTCGACGAAGGGATCGGTGGAGTGACTGAACTCTTCAAGAACCGTGTCGTGCTCCCGTTTGAGGGAGACTACAAGAAGTTCCGTCACGTCATCCATCATGAGCTCGTTCATGCGGTCATCAATGAGATGTTTTATGGCGGATCGATCCAGTCGATCATCACGAACAACATCACGCTTCAGCTTCCTCTCTGGTTCAATGAAGGTCTCGCCGAATATGAGGCGTTGAAATGGGACGCCAACTCGGATATGTTTCTCCGCGATGCGGCGATTCATGAATATCTGCCGCCGATCGATTTCCTCAACGGCTATGCCGCATATCGCGGCGGGCAATCCGTTTGGAATTACATTGCAACGAAATACGGCGATCAGAAGATCAGCGAGATTCTCATGCGCGTCAAGACATCGCGCAGCGTCGATCAGGGGTTCCGCAGCTCGATCGGTTTGAGCGTGCAGGAGCTCTCCGACCGGTGGCAAAAAGAGCAGAAGGTCCTCTACTGGCCCGACATCGCCAGGCGTGAGGAAGCGGCTGATTATGCGCGGCGGCTCACCGACCATACCAAGGACGGAAGCTTCTATAATACAAGCCCTACCCTGTCGCCTCAGGGGGACAAGATCGCGTTCATATCGAACCGCGACGATTATTTTGATGTCTTTGTGATGAACACCATCGACGGATCGGTGCGCGAGAAGATCATCAAAGGACAGCGTGCCGCGGACTTTGAAGAATTGCATCTCCTCACGCCGGGGATGGCGTGGTCGAGCGACGGGAAGCGACTCGCTCTCGCGACAAAGAGCGGCAGGCAGGACGCTATCATTCTCCTCGACGTTGCTTCAGGGAAGGAAGAAAAGATCGAATTCGATCTGGATGGGATCTTCTCGATCGATTGGTCGCCCGACGCATCGGATTCCCTCGGCCGTCCCGGCAAGCTCGCGTTCGTCGGCAATAAGAACGGGAGCGCCGACATCTATGTCTACGACCTCGATACGAAACGGCTCACCAATGTCACCGACGATGTCTTCAGCGATGCGGACCCGGCCTGGTCCGCCGACGGGAAATCGATCTACTTCTCATCCGACCGCACAACGTATCTCGATCCGAAGACGCTCCCGCCCGGATTCAAGATGCAGAACTACAACTTCAGTCAGGTGGATATCTATAACATCGATCTCTTCACGCGGCAGATCTCCCGGATCACGAACTGGCCGTCGAGCGACGAGACGTCGCCGGTGATAACGCCCGACGGGAAGCACCTCCTCTTCATCTCGGACGCGAGCGGGATCAACAACGTCTATGTCGCCGATCTCGATTCGGGAAAATTCCGCCCCATCACCAATTCGCTGAGCGGAGTGTACCAACTCTCGATCTCCCATGACGGCACCAAGCTGGCGTTCAGCTCGCTCACGAACGGCGGATTCGATCTCTTCCTCATGCGGAACCCGATCGGAAGAGATCTCAAATATGCCGAACTCGAAAAGACGGAATATTTCAGACGAATGTCGGATCGAAACCGGACATCGCCGTCGACCGACATGAAGAGCGATACGCTGAAGCTGGCCGATGATATCGTCATCACGCGGGAAGCAAGGGACACGTCGAACATTTACGGTAACGACGTCAAGATCGATCTGCGGAACTACGTATTCAACGATGCCTTCAGGGAGAACCCGGACAAACGGGCGGATACCGCGAGGCTCCAGCCCGTCACCGACAATGTCGACCAGCACGGGAACTATAAGATCAACAAATACAAGTTGAATTTCTCACCCGACATCATCTACGGCAACGCCGGCTACAACACCTATTACGGCGTGCAGGGTTCGACGGTGTTTGCGTTCAGCGATCTCCTCGGTAATCACCAGATCTATCTTCTCACGAATCTTCTGTTCGATCTCAAGAACAGCGATTATGCGATCGCGTATCTCTACCTCCCGAAGCGCATCGATTTCGGCTTTCAGATCTTCCATAACGCTCGTTTCCTTTTCCTCAACGATGACGCCGGCAACGAATATCTTTATCGTTTCAGGAACTACGGCGCCACGGCGCTCGCCACATACCCGGTCGACAAATTCAACAGATTTGAGTTCGACCTCTCCTGGTACAACGTCTCAAAGGATAACCTCGATATCACGGCAACGCCGACGCTGCGCCGGAGCATCGTCGTCCCGGCCGTCAGTTATATTCATGACACCAGTCTCTGGGGCATCATCGCGCCCGCGAACGGAGAGCGGTACAACATCGGTCTGATGGCCAGCCCGAAATTCGATGACGAATCGCTGGGATTCTGGACGATCACGGCTGATTACCGGAGCTACCTGCGTCTCTGGAAAAACTACACCTTCGCGCTGCGTCTTGCCGGCGGGGGCAGTTTCGGCAGCGAGCCCCAGCGCTTCATTATCGGCGGGGTCGATAACTGGATCAACCGGCAGTTCGAGAACAACCGGATCCCCCTTGATCAACCTGAAGATTTTATCTTCCTGACCTCCGGCATTCCGCTGCGCGGCTACAATTATGCGCAGAGGATCGGCACAAAGTACGGCATCGTCAATATGGAATTCCGCTTCCCGCTCTTCGGGTATCTCGCCGCAGGACCGCTGCCGCTCTTCTTTCAAAGTTTCAGCGGCGCGCTCTTCTTCGACATGGGAGGCGCGTGGACCCGGCGGGGAGATTTTAAAGGGATCGACAGAAACGAGGCAGGCAATCTGTACCTGCGCGATCTGATGGTGGGCGCGGGCTACGGCGTCAGAATGGTGTTCCTCGGATTTCTCCTGAAGCTCGACGTTGCCTGGCCGATCAACCTCCAAGATTCGTTCGCACCGAAATACTACCTCTCCGTCGGCGCCGATATCTAGTATCGCGTGTCGCAAGTAACGCGGCGCCGTACAAATGCAACAGTTTTGCGAACCTTAACATAGACAAATGACCACGTGAGTCCGTCCCACCCGACGAAGTCGGGGGGGACGAGATCTCGTCCGCGTACGGCGAGACGGACAAAAGTGTTGAGCTTCATCGGCAGACGTTGAATTCTTTTTCTTTGAAAAACTCAGTGCGTCATTTTTACGGTTCCTGTTAGTTGCAGTTTCCGCTAAACAGATCTAGAGATTTCTTCGCCAAACTCCTCCTTCGTGAGCGCCCGCAAAAAGATACGTTTCGTTGGTAGTTAAACTCCATATGTGGTCAACTGACAGATTCCGCCTAAGCGGAAACCAACGTGCACCCAGGTTAGACGAAGCAAACACACCATCGCCAGCAGAGAATATAATCGAATTTCTGGCGGTTAATCCGGGAATACGATATGCCTTTAGACTTGTGTCTACTGGTGCCCAACTTACCCCGTTATCTGAGGAGAAATGAACGCCAATGAATTGAGTGCCGGCAAATAAGTAGGTCTTTCCTGTATTCATCGTGATGTAAGCAAGAGACAAAACGTCCTCATACGAGCGATTTCCGAAGTTAGATTGGAACCAAGTTGAACCGTTATCAGTAGAATGGAATATTCCAGACATTGTTCCGGCAAATAGGTTAGAGTCGTACGCGACCAAGGATTGAACATATGGGGACGTCAATCCAACATTTGCCGCCGACCAACTTGAGCCGTTATCAATATAAGGAACATTTGGACTTATAGGATTCTCATCCCTGCATGCGAAAAAAGTAACGAGGATGATTGATAAAGTACCAATAAGACCATTGATTCCCAATCGACAGTGGGAAACAATCGACAAGTGAGTCAACTTGAGCGGGACATAACCGGGGCCAAACCAAAATGATTCCGATTTGCAATATGATGAGCAAGGAAAGGCCTCGTTTCATAGCACAATGTTCATTCTTTTCATGTTAAACTCCGCGCGTCATTTTTTCGGCTCTGTTACGCGCCGGGTGCCGCGAGATTTGACTTTCTCATATAAATGATATTATATTGATATTAACACATTGGAGAAAATCAATGGCTCTTATAAAATCCATTTCCGACCTTCGGAATCACGCAAATGAAATCTCTGCACTCGCCCATGATTCTGATGAACCAATCTTTATCACGAAAAACGGTGAAGGCGATTTGGTTGTCATGTCGCTGGCTCAATATAGCAAATTGCAATTCAGACTGACCCTTTTCAGCAAATTGGCTGCTGCTCAAGTGGAGCGGGCGAAAGGTGATAAAGGACGATCATTGTCCAAGGTCATGAAAGACTTACGGAAGCGCATCCGTGAGTCGGCCTAAGTACGCTATTCAACTTCTGCGACTGGCAGAAGAAGATTTGGCGGAAATTGTAATGTACGTTGCGGCGGATAAACCGTCGGCTGCCCAAGGGTTTGCGAACAAGATTGAAAAAAATATTTCTCTCCTATCAGCAAATCCATATCTTGGTCGGATTCCCGCTGAAGTAGAGCTTCTGCGTCTGGGCTACCGTTACCTGGTTGTTGACAATTATCTGATATTCTACACAATCGATCGCCAGATAGTCTACGTACATCGCATTCTCCACGGCGCACGTGATTACCTAAGTTTGTTCTGATAGAATCCAGAGGTATCTGGCGATAACGTCTGGCGGCAGTTGAGTTGACTTTGAGTAATACATTTGTTATAATATACCAAACATCCAAAGGAAATGCTAATGCTCAAAACAGCCGTTCGTCGTGTGGGAAACAGTCTCGGAATTACTTTGCCAAAGACAATTGTTGAAAACTACCATCTCGCTGAGGGTGATGAGTTGCACCTCGTTGAAACTGGCGAAGGAGTCGTGCTGACCCCATTTAATCCAAAATTTGCGGAATGGGCTAAAGCGTATAAACGCACGAACAAGAGATTTCGTAACACGCTCAACGCTCTCTCAAAATAATGGCGATCCATTTTATGCCCAAAGACATTGTCTTGATCATTCACGCTGACCTTCTCCAGCGTTATGGGGGTGCATCTGGTCTCCGGGATACAGGATTGCTCGATTCTGCGCTTGCTCAGCCAAAGATGACATTCAGTGGCAAGTACACTCACAAGACACTGTTCGATAAAGCCGCCGCATACGGTTTCCACGTCTGCAAGAATCACCCATTTGCAGATGGAAACAAACGAGTTGCGTTTGTATTGATGGACATCTTCCTGCAGAAAAATGGTTGGGACATATCCTCATCAGAAGAAGAAGCATATGCAATGATGATGGATCTCGCCTCTGGAAAATTACCGAAATCCCAATTGTCCTCTTGGCTCAAAGAACACTCCTCAAAGTTACCCCGCCGCTAAACTGCCGTTGCGCATAACGTGTGCACAAAGCACGCCGTGCCGCACTCCACGCTTTTCTATGAATGAGTGCGGCACGGAGCGAGTTCTTTACATTTAGCCAATCTTGAACCTCCCTTGCCTATCCTGAGAGCGAGCGCCGGTTTGCCGTTTGTTATGCGCAGACAAAGTTCTACATCGATCGCGTTTTGCGGCACAAAACCAAAGCCAGAATGATTTAGGTTTTCTTGTCATGTTCCAAAGTTAATACTACTTTTCCTTTGGCATGTCCTTCTTCAAGATAACGGAGAGCTTCAGCCACCTCGCTTAACGGGTAACGCCTATCTATGATGGGCACAATTGTTCCGGCTTCAAGAAGATTTTTCAGAAGGACCAAATCCTTCTGGTTTATCCTCGTCACAAAGAAACAAATCTTCTTGCTCCCAATCCGTGAAAGTAATGGTCCCAGTAACATAGCTTGGAGCATTTCGTCCAATTATTGAGCCGAACTGAGTTCTCTACACCGCCTCAGCAAATGAGTGAGCGTCGATTGTGCCGCCTGTTATAGGACGTTGGTTTGCGATTCGACACGATCATCACCTTTTGTGAATCTTGATCGTATTCACCCCGGTTACAATCAGGCTGGGAATGCGCAACTCACTGACTTTGTTCTTGGGCAGGTCCGGGAAGGGCTCGGAAGATCGGGTGAGAGCTCCGATCGCTCTGGCATTACGCATGATGACTGAACGAGCTTCAGCCGCAAGATCATCGAACGTGCGAGTACTCGAGAGGCCATTCACGAATACTCTCATCGCCTGAACTGTGTCTCCCTGCTGGAAGGCCTTTCTGACAGGCTCCCAGAAATTTGTCATGAATTCCTTGTAAAGGACATCCCCGCCTGGAACATCCTTTACCCACTGGTGCACGGGAGGTTCTGCCAGAACCAGACTCTTGACCATTGACGTGAACCTTTGTTGGCGTTACCTTTTGGCTAACAGCTTGCGCAAACAACGATACGAGTAAGGCTGCCAGCCAAGCATGAGGTTTCATAGTGGATCCGATAATGTTGAAAAATCAGTGCAAACCAATGTTAGCCGCAGCGGCACCGGGTGTTGTTCATTTCAGCATCTTTTCGATTATTGGCTTCAGCGACGTAATATTGATCTGACTCTCGAGCCATTCGGCACGATCGAAAAGCGCCTGCGGATCGTTCAGCTCATGTCCTGTGTCGTACCACTTAATCGTTTTGGGTTCGCTGGCAGCGTCGTAATACCGATTCATTGCCGATAACGAAAATGCTTGTTCCTTCATTGCGAACTGAAAGAAGAGCGGAATTGGCTTTGCGAAAGGGACATAGCTGATTGCCGCGAGCGGCATGGTTGCAGTGCGCAAGTAGTTCGCAACATCTTCTTTCTTGGTGCTCTCTCGATATGCAACGACACCAGGGTCGGTACTCTCGACCCAAAACACAGAGTCACTCGGGACGCCAGCCATAAGCACAGACGTCTTCATACGCTTATCGACGGCGGAGAGAATAGCTCCCCACTGTGCGCCGTAACTATGACCAACATACGCAATCCGACTTGTATCGACATCCTCACGAGACATCAGTAGGTCGATGCCGCGTCGAAGGTCAACTACTGCCTGCGAATAGGCGGCGAGATCTTTTTCCGCTTCTCCAAATCCCTGTCCCTGATTCACTCGATACGGAGCGGGACGCACCCACGGATAATCAATCATCAGCGAGATGGCTCCTGCCTGTGCGTACAACTTGGCTTCGGGAAGAAACTCCGTGCGGTTTCCTGGTCCCCAATGACCAAAAAGAATTCCTGCGTAACGGCCTTTCTCCGCCGGTGTAACGAGATACCCCGTTACTCGTCCGATACGAGGACTTTTGTAAGAAATATAGTAAACCTTCCATTTACCTGTCGTTTCAAGTAACGAATCACGTTCATCGAGAGGGGCGGAGCGATCATACCGAAAAAGTGTATCCGCTCCTCGAGGAAGCTGGGCGGATGCAATGATGGAAAGAATGAATATAGATGCCAGTGTGAGCAAAAAGTATTTCATACGAGTAATCCTCGAAAATGATTTGATAGATTGAATATGACGTTTCGCAAACTATGCCGTGCCGTTGCGGCTGCGGGATTAAACTGGGCGGTGTCACTAAACACTCAGCACCGTACGACACGAGTCGATCATGAAGCCAAAATAGCCCGCTTCGTACACCACACTGATCTGGTATTCCCCATGCTTATCCAATAACTTCTTCAAAGCGTCCCACCGTCCTGGAATTCCACCTGAGAACAATTCGACGTCTTCTGTCCGAATCGTCATATGCCACGTGACGCAGTGAAGATCTATTCCGATGAAGAGCAAAAACTTCCTCATCGCTGTGTCAGAGCGATTGCCTTTGTTCCTAGATATTGTGTATCTTTTCATACTGAGTCTCCTTTCGAGTGTTAAGCGCCCGTGCCGCGCGCGTTATTGAAAAAGGCCACCAAAATGAGTATCTTAGAGTAAAGGAGCATCACAATGTCCAGCACCGTTGCCCAAATGAGTAAGCAAGAACTTACCCAGATCATTTCCAATGTGGTCGAGCAGAAACTCGTCGAGCTGTTTGGGGACCCCGACGAGGGTCTCTCGATGAAAGAGAACTTACGTAAACGACTCCTCCGCCAAAAAAGGGCCGTCGCAAGGGGTGATCGGGGAACCGATCTCAATTCCATTCGCAAGCAGCTCGGCCTGTAATTGTACTCCGTTCGACTCCTCAAGACCGCATCCAAAGAGCTTGAGAAGCTCGATCGAACCGTCGCCAAGCGCATCATCCATCGACTTGAATGGCTCTCCTCAAATCTCGATTCCACGAAGCTGTTTCCGCTCAAAGGTGACCTAAGCGGTCTTTACATGCTCCGCGAAGGCTCGCACCGCATCATTTTTGAAGTCCTCAAGTCCGAGAACACGATCATCATACACGCCGTCGGACACCGTCGCGAAATCTACAAGCGACGCTGATCTCTCACAGATTCACCGAACACTCACACGCGCGGCATGGCGTATAACGCGGCGCGGGAAGTATCCCGCCTGTGGCGGGAGGCGAACGTGAGCATCTTTTGACCCGCACGCATTGCGTGCTTCCTGTAGTTCCGCGCCGTTCGCGCAGCTACACTTCATGAAACGTTCCGTGTAGTGAAGCGAACGGATGTTTCGCGGAACAAGGGTGCAACCCGCGCCGCGTTCGTTGTGGTGCGTGAATGTTGCACTATCGGTTGTTGTCTTATCCGTGTGGCACGCTTATCTCGTCAATTGGCTGCATATGATTGAGAGCTCTCATCCTTTGATCGGAACTGAAACCTCGGACTTCCATCTGATTGGAGCCGCAATGAGTACGGCGATGCCGACGTAAACTAGCAGCGAAGTAGGTGACGCAATGTGTTCGGAACCGAGTGTCCATCCGACTCCGTATGATGAAGCCCCTAAGACCACAGGTACAAGGCCAACATCAACCCAAGCCCCTGGCTTGCGGCGTGCAAGCGTCAACACAGAAATCGAGAAGAAAACTGGCATTGCAAGATTCCAAGGATTCTCGTGGGTCCCCTCAATGATTATACCTGCTACCACGATTGCTGCAGCAATCAATTGTATGAGCACGGGTACGATGCGCTTCATTTGGTCCTCCTAGTTTTGATTATTTCAAGGTTGCAATAGACTCTCTTTGAGTTGTCGTTTCACTGGTTCGCTCATTGCGAATCGGCCAACGTTGCATAATAGGAAGATAATGGCCGGCGTGCCACACGTTTTTTCGGTTTCACTACTCTTCAGATGTTCAACACTTACACTACCGCAGCACCACAATGACGCATAACGCGGCGCGGGAAGTACGCAGTGCGCGCGAATCCCGCTTGTTGTTGAGCAGGACTCGTCCGCCGCCGGCGGACACGCATTGCGTGCTTCCCGTAGTTCCGCGCCGTTCGCGCAGCTACACTTCACGAAACGTTCCGTGTAGTGAAGCGAACGGATGTTTCGCGGAACAAGGGTGAAACCCGCGCCGCGTTCCGTCGCCGCTCATGAGCGCGCACATGGGGGAGGCTCGTCCCGAATTCCTTCTTCGGGACGACCCATGTGCTGCGCGAATGGCGACGGAACATCTGTAAGTACGCACAATCCATGCGTACTTACTCTTTATCTCTTAGAAAATTGTTCTCAGATACTCCCGGATTCAATAATTTCTCACCAGCAATGTAATCTAAAGGACTCCTAATTTTTCCGATACTCTTATTACTGACATGTGTATAGATTTCTGTCGTTTTAGAGCTTTCATGTCCTAACAATGCCTGAATATAACGTAAATCTGTCCCATGTTCAAGAAGGTGCGTTGCGAATTTAGCCCGTGAGATAACAGCTTAATCGGTTCTTTATAAATCGTTTACCCCATGCAGTCTTCAGATACTTTTCTCGTCTGGTCGCGTCCTGTTGATTGAGACAACCTTCCCAATAAACCAAAGTTAGGGGTAGTCTATTCCTTGTCGACAGAATATTGCCGCTCTTATGCTCTTTCAATCGTTCTACAAGGTTAGAAGAATATCCGGTGTAGAATCGGTTGTCTTTTGCAGAGAGTAATATATAGACATAGAAGTGTTTCATGCTGCCTCCGCAATTGACTGTATCTCACGGGCTGAATGCCGTAGAGTGTGCATCGAGACAGGTTTAGTAATGTCGATATCCTCTATTCGTAGGTTGATCACTTCTCCAACCGGCAGGCCGCTTGCGTAGGCGAGCCGAATTGCCCTATAAAAAAGGTAACCGAAGGGGCTTGAATACTGATTCGTTGCCTCATCATTGAGGTAACCCAAATGCAGGAACGAAGTTATATGAATGAACTATGTACTGCGAGGTGGGACAGACACTTAAAGGAGAGATCGACGCGCCATTGAGATCGGCGAGCAAGCCCTCATTCATCCGCCAATCATCATGGCGGAGATCGATGGTGGTGGCCAGTGAAGTAGATCTCAGGATCAGCGGCGAAGTTGGCGCTCATTTCACCAGGAGCATTTTCTTCACGCTCGTGTACGTTTGTAGAAAGCCATCTGTTTCATCCTCGCGTGTTGGCTCCATTATGAGGCGATAGAAATAAACCCCTGAAGCAAAACGCTCCGCGTCGAAATCCACGCTATAATTACCTTCCTCCATAAGATCATGATCAACCAACGATGCAATTTCCTGACCGAGAATGTCATAAACCTTCAGTGAGACCATGGCCTGTTGGGGCAGATCGAATTCGATGGTCGTGAGCGGATTGAATGGATTAGGGTAATTCTGGTACAAAGCAAATTCAGCCGGGAGCTCATTCCCTGGCGTCATGATTGGATCAATTTTCAGCGGGATGGCGTTTGGATTTGGTCGGAGAAATGCTACATCGACAACCGGGCGCACGCCCTCGATGACCATTTTTGCAGCATACTGTTCCGTGTCCACCGCTCCATCAAAGGCACGGTTGATCTTCGCGAGGGTTGAGTCAAAATTGTCATAATTCCACCCATGCAGGGCGATACCGCGCCAGAGAGTCAATGCTGAATCAACGCGAGCCGCAATTTGGCTCAGGGTAAGGCCGCTGAGTGGGTTGCCCGGTCCCTCATCATAGATAAGCTCTCCAAATCCGTTCGGAGTGATCGCCAGCGCGCTTGACGTGATTGCAAATTTGAGAACGGCTATCTCACCGAACAGATGATTGTTCTGCTTTATTGGACGCAAAAATTTTTGCTCTTTCACGAATGGCTGACCGTTGATGAATCTATCGAAACCACGGGGGAAATTGACGTGGTAACCTGATCGGTCGAGCAGCGACTTCTGCAGCGCCTTGCTTGATCGCATACGAACCCAGCCAAACGTTTTCACGCTGTCAGTCCTCGGGATTCCTATCACCATCCCGTCCGCCCGTGGGAGTGAAAATCCTCCCTGAGTAAAGACCTCATTCCGGATATTTGCGAAATTTGGCATGGCCAGCATCGGGGTCTGGTCGGCGGGAGCGAAACCCGGCCGGCGAGACTGGGGGATGCCATTGACCATCCATTTCCATTCAATGATGTTCAATGTCCTGGCGAAGTTGCTGATGCCGCACACGAACACCGTCTCGAGGTTCGCGATCGATGTGCCTGTAAAATCCCACAATCGGCCGTCTAAGGAAAAAGAGTTCGGAAACGGAGCACTGTTGGTGATATTGACGACAACCGAAGCAAGGGAATTTCGAGTAAAAAATATACGGAGCCCGTTGACGGGCTGGCCGGTCGTATTGACAAATTGTGTGCAAAATCTTCGGGCGACTGCTTTCTTCTTCGTCGGTATGAGCTGGGAAAGACTTTGCGGACTGAAACTTCGATACGTCTTGTAGAATGCGGATCGGGCATTAATGAAATCGACTGTGATGTCGGCGCCATTGCTCACGACCACCCTTAGAGCATTGTCACTGCCGGAGGTGTAATTCCCATTCAGCGCATATCCCAAATGCACCCAACCGGCGCTGTCCGCTTCGACACAGTAATAGACACCATCACCGAGATTGGAGGCTGTCAACGAAGAGCCATTGCCGGCAGAGAGGAGGGTCCCTCGGAGTGAGTCTTTTCGAATCTCAAGATGCCATGGTTTTGGATTCTGGTCTCCTGTTGTTGCGAATATGCCGTCCCTGTCTTCAAATTTTCGAACGATGATGCCGTTCATCTTGAAATTGATGAATGTATCAATCTTGCTCGACGCGACAATCATGATGGTGTCGTACCTTGTGCGATTGCCGTTGATGCGCGTCCAACTGGGAGAGCTGTCGGCTTCGCAGGCAATGTACATCCCAATTTGGCCGACTGGCGTGCTGAGGGCAGTGCTGTCTGCTTCTGCAACGATAGTGCCGGGAGAAACTGAATCGCTGTACAATATCAGATGCCAGGGCCACGGCTGTCGGTCTGCTGTGGTCGATGTGCTGCCATCGGCATCCTTGAATTTGAGTATGGTGACATTGACGACACCCGTTCCATTGATCGGGACCAGGTTTGGAGTTGCGGCACCATCATGAGTGAAGACCACGTTGCCGCTCTTCAAGCCGATACTTGTCGGAGCAAAGGTGACCAGAAATCTTTGGATGGCACCGGGAGGAAGAACGCTGCTTGCCGGAGAAACGCCGAACTCAGCGTTATCCGTGACCACGGAAGAAATCGTCAGGGTCGTTGCACCGCTGTTTTGGACATCGATGCTGTCCTCTTTCGAAGAACCGAGCAAGACCTGGCCGAAGGAAATACTCGTTAAGATCGAGAATACCGGGGCGACCCCGGTTCCCTGCACGAGAACAGTGTCGGGCGATCCGGCAGCTGTGTGGGTGAAGATGATGTTTCCAGATTTTGAGCCGACTGCTGCGGGACTGAAAGTGACGTAAAATTTCTTGCCCGCCCCCGGCATGATCGTCCCGCTGCTCGGTGTGACGTTGAAATTACCATTGTCCGACGATGCAGAGAAAACGGTCAGCGTGCCTGTCCCCGGGTTTGTTACGGTGACGCTGTCGTGCCGTGTCGCTCCGACCAGCGAACTGGGAAATGTAAGAGTCGTCGGTGCAAGGCTGAATCCAGGGGTGGAACCGACAGAGAGCGCGTAAGACTGGCTTACTGAACAACCGGCGGCGTCTGACGCGGTTATCGTGATGTTGAAATCGCCGCCGACAGTTGGAGTGCCGGAGAGTATTCCCGCGGCGGAGAGCGTTACCCCGGAAGGAAGCGCCCCGCCGGCCAGGCTAAAGGAGTAAGGAGAAATTCCTCCACTTGCAGTGATGGTCTGATTGTAGAGAATCCCGATGGAGCCAGAGGGTAGCAAGGACGGACTAACGGAGATGTTCGCACAGTTCGTCGTGAGTTGATAATTAATGGTTCCGGCACATCCCTGTGCGTCCGTGGCTTTCACGGTGAAGGAATATGTTCCTACAGTCGAAGGTGTCCCTGCCAGTAAGCCGGACACAGACAGTGTTACGCCCGAAGGAATTATGCCGCTCTGGAGTGAAAATGTGTACGGTGCCGTTCCCCCACCCGCTGTAATTGTTTGGCTGTAAAGTGAACCCTCCGTCCCCGCAGGCAATACTGCCGGAGTGAACGTGATGGGAGGACACCCAATGATGAGAGTATAGCTATGATTGCCCGCGCAGCTCTGGGCATCGGTCGAGGATATCGTAAAGTTAAACGTTCCCACCTGTGTTGGCGTTCCACTTAACACTCCGGTTGGAGATAACGAGAGACCCGGCGGAAGAGATCCGCTCGACACGGCACAACTGTACGGTGATGTTCCCCCACTTCCAACAAAGGTCAGGTCATAATGAGACCCCACGATCCCGTTTCCCAGCGTTGAAGGTGAAATGGAGATGACGGGGCAACCAATGGAGATGCTGTAACTTCTGTTAGCGCTGCAATGGTGAAGGTCAGTTGCCGTCACAGTGAACGTAGAACTCCCTACGGTGGTCGGTGTTCCCGTGATGACTCCACCGGCCGTCATTCCCAACCCGCCCGGTAGTGATCCACTACTGATCGAGAAACTATAGGGGCCGCTTCCACCGCTGGCTGAGACTGTCTGGCTGTATGCGCTTCCAGTTGACTCATTCGGTAACGACAAAGGAGCAATGGTTATTGTCGGACAACTGATCACGACGGTGTAACTTCGTGTTCCCGTGCATGCTTGCGCGTCTATTGCAAGGACTGAGAACGAGAAGTTCCCTGAAGCCGTCGGGGTGCCTGACAGCGCGCCGGAAGAGAGCAAAGTTAAACCGTCCGGTACCGAGCCGCTCGCCAGTGTGAAATTATATGGGGCTGTACCTCCTGCTGCAGTGATTGTTTCCGTATAGGTGGATCCAACTGTTCCAGGTGGCAGAGCCGTGGGAGCGAGGCTGATAACCGGGCAATCAATAACCAGTGTGTAGCTCTGACCCGCACTGCAGCCATGTGCGTCCGTCGCCACAATCGTAAACGAGTAGGAGGTCGCAGTCGTCGGTGTTCCGGAGATCAGGCCGTTCGAAGCAAGAATGAGGCCGGCTGGCAGCGTACCGCCGGAGAGTGAAAAACTGTACGGCGCGGTTCCCACACTCCCGAGCATGGTCTCGCTGTAAGACACCCCAACACGCCCATTCGGCAATGTAGAAGGACTGATCGCCACCGCCGGGCAATCCATTGTCAAGGCATAACTACGACTCCCAGTACAGCCATTTGCGTCTGTCACATCTATTGTGAATGAAAAACCGCCGGCGTTTGTCGGTGTTCCCGATAGTATACCGCCGCTTGACAGCGATAAGCCGGTTGGCAGCGTTCCAGAGGTCTGCGCGAATGAAAACGGTGCTGTTCCACCGGTCGTCGCCACGGTGCCGCTGTACGATGTCCCAACAGTCCCGTTTGGCAGAGACGACAAGTCGATGGTCGAGCAAATAATCAGCGTATAGCTCCGGGTGGCAGTACATCCAATATTATCAGTCGTCGTCACCGTGAACGTATAGCTTCCAGCTGATGAAGGCGTGCCGGAGAGCCCACCAGAACCCGACAGACTCAACCCGGGCGGGATCGTACCTCCCGCCTGCGTAAATGAATACGGCGCCGATCCTCCGCTTGCAGTGAATGTCACGTTATACAACACTCCCAGTGTGCCGTTCCCCAGCGAACCCGGAGCAATCGAGATCGTTGGACAGCTTCCAATGGTAATGGAATATCCTTGTGTCTGTGAACATCCATACGTGTCTTCGACGGTCATATCGAACGAATAGACGCCATCGGTGGTCGGTGTGCCGGTGAAGTTGCCGCCCGAAGAAAGCGATAAGCCCGGCGGCACGGTTCCGTTCGATGTCGTGAACGTGTAGGGTGCCGTTCCTCCACTCCCGGTCATCGTCTGGCTATATCCAATGCCCGCCGTGCCATTGGGAAGTGAAGCAGGACTCAGTGTCACGGGATTACAGCTGAAAGCAACGGTATATGTCTGAGATCCATTGCAGCCGTTACCATCCGTTGCTGTAATGGTGAATGTGTAACTTCCCGCGCTACTGACAATGCCGGACAGGTTACCCAATGACGACAAAGATAGCCCGGGCGGCAAGGTTCCAGCGCTGTGAACATACGTGTAAGGAGGCGTACCGCCCGTGCTGGTCACAGTCTGGTTATAAGAGGCGCCAACAGTCCCATTCGGCAAACCGGATAGTGAGATGGTTGGACAGTTCATACTGACTGAATAGCTCTGGACGCCAGTGCAGGCGTGTGCATCCGTTGCAGTGATGGTAAAGGTGAAACTTCCCGGGGCAGTCGGCGTTCCCGAAAGGACACCAGCCGATGATAACGTCAGTCCAGGTGGGAGAGCACCGCCGGTAACGCCAAACACGACAGGGTTGGTCGCGTTCGTGGTGGTAATCGTATGACTATACGCTACACCGATCGTGCCGGTCGGGATCGACGATAGCGAGATCAATGGGCAGCTCACCGTGAGGATGTAACTGTGACTTCCGGGGCATCCATGCGCGTCGACTGCCGTCACGGTGAATGTAAACGTCCCCGACTCCGACGGAGTTCCGGAAAGCAGCCCGCTCGAGGATAAGCCAAGTCCGTTTGGCAAACTGCCGCTCGTGATATTGAACGTATATGGTGCAAACCCCCCGGATGCCGTAAAAGTCGTTGCATATGAGATCCCGACAATTGAGCTTGATATCGAGGCCGGCGATACGTCGATTGTTGGACAATCGATGAGCAATGTGTAGCTCCGTACACCTGTGCAGCCCTGGGCGTCCGTTGTGGTCACTGCGAAGTTATAATTTCCCGGCGTCGTCGGTGTGCCAAAGAGCGTTCCGCCTGCAGACAGCGTGATCCCTGGAGGCAATGTCCCGCTCGAGACTGCATAGGTATAGGGAGCGGTTCCACCGCTCGCGGAGAGGCTCTGATTATAGGCGGCTGAGATCGTTCCAGCAGGGAGAGATGACGGAGTGATGCTGATGACGGGGCAGTCAATGATCAGCGTGTACGAATGATTTGCCGTGCATTGTTGAAAATCCGTGCCGGTCACAGTGAAGGCAAATGATCCCGCCGCCGACGGTGTGCCTGATAATACACCCGACGAGCTGAGACTTAATCCGGCCGGCAACGAGCCAGCCGTGACAGCGAAGGTGTAGGGTGAAGTACCGCCACTTCCTGACATCGATTGATTGTAGGCGACTCCGACCGAGCCGCCCGGAAACAATGATGGCCCCAGCACAATTGCCGGACAATTGATTGTGATCGCGTAGGTCTTGCTCGTCGTGCACGCCTGAGCATCGGTCGCCGTGACGCTGACGGAGAAAGAACCGACGGACGTGGGTATCCCCGAAAGTACACCTGATGAACTCAAGGCCAATCCAGGAGGCAGTGAACCGCCAGTGACCAGGAACGTGTAGGGTGCCGTCCCTCCGCTGCCGGACAGTGTCTGACTGTATGATGCGCCGACGATTCCGCCTGGTAAGGATGCGGGAGACACCGTCATGGTTGGACAATTGACGGTAAGCGCATAGCCTTTGTTCGCGCTGCACAGTTGAGCGTCAGTCGCAGTGACGGTAAAGGACGAGGAACCTACGGATGTCGGCGTCCCGGAAAGCACTCCTGATGCACTCAAATTCAATCCCGCAGGAAGTGAACCGGCCGTCACCGCAAAAGTGTAGGGTGGGGCGCCACCGCCGGCGCTCAAAGATTGGGTATAGAAAGTTCCCTCGGTGCCGGTCGGAAGCGCGGCGGGGCTGATTGTGATCAAGGCACAAACTATGGTGATAGAGTAGCTCCGGTCTCCGGGACATCGGTTATCGTCTCGCGAAGTGATCGTAAATGAATACGTTCCTGCAGTGGACGGTATGCCTGAGAGAGCTCCCGTGGAAGAAAGGGTCAAGCCGGTCGGCAGCACCCCGCTGGTGACCGAATACGTGTAAGGGGCAACGCCGCCGCTGGAGATAATCGTCTGACTGTATGCGGTCCCGGCATTCCCATTGGGCAGTGAGAGTGGGCTGAGGGTGATTGTGGGACAAATTATACCTCCGGTCGTGGTACGGAGAATTTTCCCGCTGGACCCGACCGCATTCCCGGTGTTATCGTCGGAGAAATGCACGCCAGACAGGTCCTTCTCTGTCCCGCTTGATTGAGCAGTCCATGTTGTTCCTCCGTTCGTTGTTCTCAGAATTGTTCCGTCTTCACCGACTGCGGTCCCCTTGGTCTGGCTGGTAAAGAACACTCCTCTGAGTGCTTCACCCGTGCCACTGCTCTGCGCCAACCAGTTCGCACCGCCGTTTGTTGTTCGATAGATGATACCTCCTGCCCCCACCACTGTTCCGGTGTTTGCATCTGTGAAGGAAACACCCATGAGATTTGATGAGGTCCCCGCAGATTGTGCGGTCCACGTAGCACCGCCGTTTGTTGTTCTTAGAATTGTGCCGCCATTACCGGCAATAATACCGACGGAGGAGGTCGGGAACACGACTGCGCTGAGTTGGTTTGAGCCGATCGATGCGTTCGTCCAGAGCCCCCCTCCATTTGATGTCCGCAGAATCGTGCCACTGCTCCCGACGACAGTCCCGTTGTTCACGTCGGTGAAAAAAACCCCATTAAGGTTCTGACTTGTCCCGCTGGATTGAGTTGTCCAGGACGCACCGGCATTTGTGGTACGGAGAATGGTCCCCGAACTTCCCACAACAGTTCCCGTGGCGGCACTCGAAAAAAAGACTCCGTTAAGAGATTGGGAAACCCCGCTTGACTGAGTGGGCCAGGTCAGGCCACCGTTTGTGGTATGAAGAATAGTGCCGGAAGTCCCTGCAACCGTGCCAGTGTTGGCATCAGTAAGGAAGACTGCATTGAGAGAGTTCGAGACTCCGCTCGATTGAGTGTACCACCCCTGCGAACGCGCCTGGGCGGCAAGAAGAAGGACAAGAACAAAAACGACGAGTGACAAGTTAACAAGAGATTTCACACACCCTCCATAATAATAAACACTGAATCTTGACTCTGCCTCCTCATGACACCAAGAGATGGTTGGATTAGTTATTAATGCTGGTTGAGCTACGCGATATGGTCTCTCGATAGCCCAAGCATGTGTATTGAATTGTACGAGCCGTATGCAAGACAAGTGGTTGGTGGTTTCATCTTCCTTCCACTGGCTTGAAAATAACAAGATTCAATAAATGGTAAGAACGGCGTGCCCCGAATAGCTTGTCTTTATTGTACTTATCTTCGAGGTCAAAGTCAACAGAAAAATTTCGCGACACTTAGCCGTAAGAATGGAATTCCAGGAATGGGTCAAATTCAGCAATTTGGGCAGAAAAGCCTGGCCGGCAAGGGTTTCTGGAATTTGCGCTGGGTAAAACGAGCAAGGTCCGTGGCAGCACACTCAGGAACCATTTCGAAGGTGACTTCCAAAATATCATGCGTCTCACATCGTCAGAGCCATGACTGCTTTGCAGGTGTGCAGTCTGTTCTCCGCTTCGGGAAACACCCGGGATTGCGGTCCGTCAATAACCGCATCGACGACTTCATACCCACGATCGGCCGGCAGGCAATGCATATAGATGGCGTCCTTGTGCGCAAGGGTCATTTTCTCTTCATCGCAAATCCAGCTCCTGTATTTCTTGGAGATCTCTAACGCTTCCTGCGTGTTGTGGAACAGCGACTCGATCCCCCACGATTTCGGATAGACAATGTCTGCGTCTCTGAATGCGTCAGACATGTTATCAACAACTTCAAACTTCGTCCCGTTTTCTCTTGCGGCCTTCCGGGCATATTCCATTTCGCTTTTCATGAGCGTGTATTCCGGCGGATGAGCAACAACCACGTCGAGCCCGAAGCGCGGCATCAACGTGATAAGCCCCTGGGGCACCGACATCGGCTTGGCGTAGCTCGGAGCATAGGCCCACGAGACCGCGATCTTTAGTCCGCGAAGGTTCTTCCCAAACTCCTCCCGGATCGTCATCAGATCAGCGAGAGTCTGGAACGGATGATCGATATCGCACTGCATATTGAGGACCGGGACCCTGGCATGTTCTGCGACCTGGCGCATGTACTTGTTGCCTTCGCCCGGGACGAGATCGTGCCGGACCGCGATGGCATGCCCATAACTTGAGAGAATGATGCCCATGTCCTTTGGCGACTCACCATGAGCGACCTGCGAAGTTTCGGCGGAAATGAAATGCGCATGCGCGCCGAGCTGCGTCGCACCCGCTTCAAATGAATTGCGTGTCCGGGTCGACTTGTCGAAGAAGAACAGAAACACCGTCTTGTCAGACAGATAACGGTGCGGCTTCCCATTCTTGAACATCTTCTTGAGATCGCCTGCGGTCTTTAATGCGAGATCGATTTCTTTGATCGACCAATTCTTCGTTTCGATGTAATCCTTGCCCCGAACGGTATTCGGGAGTTTGCGAAGTTTGGTGGCCATTGTTTCTCCTCGGTTAAATTGCTGTCGTCTGTTATCTGTACATGGTTATAGAGCGAGCTCCGTAGGAGTTCAACTCCTACGGAGTTGCGCCAGTTTTTTGGGTAATTTTTATCTACAAACTTTCGACCCCTACGGGGTCGTCAGACCTCGAAAACGTGGAGATACCTCCGATGCATTCTTCGCAATGAGCAAGCGAGTTCGTCAACGAATCTCTTTACGCCATCCGCTCCGTCAGGAGCTGAATGTTCATAGATAGATTTCAAAAAGATTAGGGGAACTCCGTAGGAGTTGCGCCAGTCTTTGGGGCAGTTTTCATCTTTCCATATCTTCAATTAAACATGAGAATTAATATAATGACATTGCGGGCAACTACTATGGAATTCATCAAGCCAGATAGTAACTTTATATCGGTGATGACATTTATTACAAAACATGTCATAATCTTCTTTGGAAGCTTCTTCTTGCTCACTGCCCATCGTACGACTAATGCCTGGAATTCGATAATCAGATGCGATTTCAGAGATAACTTGAACCGCATGTCGTAAAGGCGTCCTGAAAAACTCGCGTCCACTGTTCAATCGAAATTCTTTGAGCCTCTCGTGGACTAATTTCTCTACTTCATCGCAATCTGATACCTGCGCTGAATAGGCAACAATAAATTCTGTAGGCATTCCCGAATTCCCAGAAAGCTCGGCCGCTCGCTCTTCCGGCGAACGAGAGGTTTTCCCAATTTTCAACATATCCCCAAAAGATGAATTTACCAAAACATATATATATCCTTCACTCATAGCAGAGAAAGGATTGAAGTCTTTCTATTGTTAAAGTGTCCCAACATCTTCACCCCAAATAGATGGATTTTTATTGATGAAGTCCTTCATCATAGTGACACATTCTTCCAAATCAAGATTTACAACTTCGACATTGTGCTCACGCATAAACTTCTCAGCACCGGCGAATGTACGTGCCTCGCCCACAACAATTTTCGGAATATTGAACTGGACGACGGCACCTGCGCAAAGATAACAGGGCATCAGCGTTGAATATAAAACAGTATCGCGATACGTGCTGACCCTGCCGGCGTTGATCAGGCAATCGATCTCGGCATGTTTCAGCGGATTTTTTTCCTGCACGCGACGGTTGTGTCCCCGGCCGATGATTGTTCCGTTTCGAACCAGCACCGATCCGATCGGAATCCCACCTTCTGACAATCCTTGTTTCGCCTCGGCCAAAGCTTCCAGCATGAACTTATCCATGCTGCGCCAGCGCAAGAGAATTCTTGAAATTCAGATTCACGAACCGCATGTGGCCTATGCCGTATACATTGATTGCGAATAAATCTCAAATCTACACCCAATGCCTAAAGCAATTGTCAATTGTTAATGGTGAACGGTCAATTGTCAACCAGCTTCGTTCACAATTGACAATCCACAATTAACAATTCACAATTGACAATTCACAATTGACAATTACCCCTTTCCACCTCGTGCCGTCCCGATGCTGGCACTGATGATTCTTGCAAGCTGTGTACACTCGGTCATTGCGGGAGCCACGACTTCCGTCGGCGCTAATTTACTTCGCTTCGCGATTTCCAGCCAGATTCCTGATTCATTTAATTCCTTTTGAACAAGCCCAAGTTTATGAATGAAATCGCGGCGGCTCTCGGCCCCTCGTGCTTCACCATAATTGGAGGCCGACGACGTGCCGCTACGAAGCAGTTGGTCTGCGAGATGATTGCCCGCATGATCATGTGGTAAGTGCTCACAAAGCCTGATAATGCTCACTGAAAAATTGATAAGCCTCTCTTGAATATCATCGCCTTTTGCCATTGATACCTCCCCTAATGAATACACTCATTGTAGATCGCCAATGACTAATTGTCACCCGGCTTCGTTCACAATTAACAATTGACAATTCACCATTCACCATTTTCTTGTTTCTTGTCAAGTCGCCCCGCATATACCATTGGAAACGCGGCGTACCATGCGCTCGCTTTGACCAGATGGTCGATCGGGATCTGTTCGGTCGCCATATGCGCATAGATTTCGTTGCCGGGACCAAAGCCGATGCAGGGAATGTTATGCATGCCCATGATGGCAACACCGTTCGTGCTGAAGACCCATCGACTGACCTCCGGCTTCCGGCCGAAGAGTTTTTCGTAGGCGCTCACGCCGCCGGCAAGCACGGGATGGTCTTCCGGCAGAAGCCATGTGGGATAATATTTTTTCGTCGGATAGGTAAGCCCGCGCCAGCTCGGCACGGCATAATCGAGAACAACAACTTCTGCCTCGGCTTTTCTGACGCTGTGCAGGTTCTCGATTTCTCTCACTGCTGATTCGAGCGTATCGGTCGCAGCAAGACGCCGATCGAGATGGATGGCCGAAGAGTCAGCAACCGCGCAGAGAGAAGGCGACGTCGAGCGAATCTCCGAGATTGTTACCGTCCCCTTCCCAAGAAACGGCTCGCCGGTCAATCGTTCGTTCAACTGTTCGATCTCCTGGACGATCGGAGCCATCTTATAGACCGCATTCACTCCGCGTTCCGGGGCCGACCCGTGACAGGAGATCCCTTTCGTCCGTACTTCAATCTCCATGCGTCCCCGATGTCCCCTGTAAATGGCCAGGTTCGTCGGCTCAGTGATCACCACTACTTCCGGGACAAGCCTGTCCTCATTGATGATGTACTGCCAGCAGAGCCCATCGCAGTCTTCTTCCTGCACGCTGCCGACAATATAAAGCGTGTAATCATCTTCGAGGCCGAGGTCCTTGATGATCTTGCCGCCGTACACGATCGATGCCAGCGCACCTTTCATGTCACATGCGCCCCGACCATAGATGATACCGTCCTTTTGCGCACCCTTGAAAGGGTCGATCGTCCAGTTGGCGGGATTGCCGACGTCGACGGTATCGACATGTGCATCCAGCGCAATGATGTGCTTTCCCTTGCCGATGCGTCCGAGGATATTTCCCATCGGATCGATCATGACATCGTCAAATTTACACTTCTCCATCTCCGTCTTGATGCGATAGATCACCTGCTCTTCCTGTGAGCTCAGCGATTTGATCGCCATGATGTCGCGAAGAAACTGTGCAACCTGCTTCTCGTTGTTTTGTGCCGCTTTCAAGATGTCATTGAACATATGATTGTCATTCTCCATGTTACGTGAACAACTAGATAATTTCCGACAACAACTCCGGCCTCGGCTGCGCGATGACAACCTTATTGACGAGCAATCCTTTCTCCGACACCACTGCCGCGCCGGCGTCGACAGCCGCCTGCACCGCAGCCACCTCGCCCGTCAGCGTCAGAAACGCTTTTCCTCCGAGCGCCATGGCGAGACGAATCTCGATCAGCTCGACCCTTGCGGATTTCACTGCGGCATCGGCCGCCTCGATGAGCGACGCCACCGAAAATGACTCCACGATCCCGAGAGCCTCAAGGAGATCAACCTTCGATGTGCCAGCGATCGCAGGGAAAACTGCAGCGTGCACGTTCGGAATGACGAACGAATCAATGACGGAACCGCGTCCTGCGGCGCATCCGGCCTCCACGCTTGCGGTCACTGCGGCGACGTCTCCGGCAATGAGCACCATGTATTTCCCCGAACATATCGTCCGGGAAAGAACGATCTCGACCTCTGCTGTTTTCAACATCGCGTCAGCGACCTGAAATCCCGCCGCGATACTCGTCAATTCAATGAGACCGATGGAGTTTTTTTTCATAAATCCTTTCAATGCTGAAGTCAGATTTTCTCGATGACGATCGTCTCGTTCACGCTTCTCACAACGCCCGCGATGCTCGCATGAACTCTCGCGCCGAGCGCGCCATGGGGGACTTCTCCGATGCACTCACCCTTGTGGACCGTCTGGCCGACAAGGACGGTCGACTGCGCTGGGGAACCGACATGCTGGAGCAAGGGAATTTCGACCTTCCCGGGCCGTCGCTCCGTGCTGGAAAACTCCGACGGACGATCATATTCGGCAACGCCAAGCCGCTTCACCAATTGTTTCAGCGGCGTGCGGCGTCCTTCATACATCGGATGAGGTGCAACTTCCATTTTCCCCGACCATTTGATTCCTTGTTCCCTGAGATCGCGTTTTCCTTTGTCACATGCTTCCTTCGGAAACAAGCTTTCAGGGCACGCATAGAGTGTGCAGAGCCCGCACGCACAGCAGAGCTGAGCATACTGGTTCCAAATCTGTTCACCGGTCGATGTGAAGCTCAGACTCCGCATCACCTTGTGCGGCTGGACATCGTAGCCGAGGATGTAGCGCGGGCAGAGCTCGGTGCAGTAAGTGCATTGATCGCAGGCAGATTTGCCGATCCGATGCATGACCCTCTCGGGCTGGCTGCGCCGCTGAACGAGCGTGTGATCAACCGGAAGCACGATAAGAGCGGCGGTCGTTTTGGTGATCGGGAGATCGAGATTCGTTTCGAGTTTTCCCATCATAATGCCGCCGACGAAGAGGGCAAACTCCCGGACATTTGCTCCACCGGCGCCTGCGATCGCGTCCCGATAGCTCATGCCAACAGGCACAGCACACGACTGTGGATTGTCCACGGCGCCGGCAACAGTGATGAATTTTTCTGTCACCGGCTGATCATCGGCGGCCAATGCAATATTGTACAACGTCTCCACATTATTGACTACGATGCCGACGTCGATCGGGATACCCTGCGGAGGGATCAGTCGCTTCGTCGCTTCGTAAACCAGGATATACTCATCGCCCGACGGGTAGAAATCGCCAAGAAGATGGAGCCGGATATTCTTTGTATCGATGGCGGACGAAATGGCGTCGACGGCGGCTTTATTTTTCTCCTTCACGCCGATGATGCCCTGCTTCGCACCCGTCGATTCCATGATCAGCTTCAACCCGTCGACAATTCGTTGAGGATACCGAACCATCAGCTCGAAGTCCTTGTGCACCAGCGGCTCGCATTCTGCCCCGTTGGCGATCACACAATCGACACGGGCCGCAGCTTTCGCATGCGCCGGAAATCCTGCGCCGCCCGCGCCGACGACGCCGGCCTGCTGGATCTTATCCTGGATGGTCACTATATAAATTAAAAATTCAAAATTAGAAATTAAAAAAACTGATTGCCGCTCAGCGCTTACCGCTCCACACTCTCTGCTCTGCCCTCTCGCCTCTCTGCTCTACGCCCCGACCTCACGATTGAACTGCTCGATAAGTCTGTCGAATTTCACAACTTCATCTTCAAACAACTCGCGCCAATATTCCGCGTCCCATTGCGCATCAAGCTCCTCGGGGGTTTTGCCCTGCTGTTCGACCCACGTGAAATATTTCAGATTGTGAATCGCTTTCCTCTCGTAATAGGCCAGCTCTTTGAAGTAATCGATGCTTTGATGGGCGAGCGGTCCGGCATGATCCTTCGCCGCATCGATCCGGGAATACGTGCCGCGTTCTCTGGCGAGTTCTTTCAGTCGCGACCGATAGAGATCGCTTGAATCCGTGAAGACGGTGAAGATCACCTGCTCCCCGCTCATCTCAAAATATTTTGCGGTCTTGATCGCGGCAAGGAGATTGCAGATGCTCGAAATGCCCAGAAGCGAAAGTTTTTCGACCTCACTGCGAGCAGCCCCCAGACTCTTCAGATATTTCTTCCCTTCGGGTTCGTTGAACAACCGCAGGACTCTCATGCAATCTTCATCGTCGATGGCGGCAACGGCGTCGGTGTTCTTCACGTTATGTACCCACGGCACATGCTTATCTCCGATCCCTTCAATCCTGTGGGCTCCGAAACCATTCATCAGCAATGTCGGACATTGGAGCGCTTCCGTCGCCACAATTTTCAAATCGGGGAATCGTCTCTTCAGATAGTCTCCGGCAGCGATTGTTCCCGCAGAGCCGGTGGCGGAAATGTAGGCGGACGCTTGCCCCTCTGTCATCCTGAGTGAATGAAATACCTCTTCGATGGCAGGCCCGGTGACATTGTAGTGCCAGATCGGGTTGCCGAATTCTTCAAACTGATTGAAGATGATGTTCGTCGGATCCTTTCTGAGCTCCCAGCATTTGTCATAAATCTCCTTGACATTCGATTCCGTGCCCGGGGTGGCGATGACCTCGGCGCCGATCTCCTTGAGCCAGGCGAATCGCTCCTTCGACATCCCTTCGGGCAATATGGCGACGGCGTCGCAACCAAGGAGGGCGCAGTCAAATGCCCCGCCCCGGCAGAAGTTACCGGTCGAAGGCCAGACGGCTTTATGCTTGTCGGGATCGAACTCCCCGCTCACAAGGCGCGGCACGAGGCATCCGAATGCCGCCCCGACCTTGTGCGCGCCGGTCGGAAAATACTTTCCCACAAGCCCGATGATACGCGGCCGCACGCCCGTGATCGTTTTCGGAATCTCGATGTAATTCGGAGCTCCGTACAATCCGCTCACCAAATCGTTCTTCCAGGTGATGCGGAAAAGGTTCAGCGGGTTCACATCGCCTAAGTCGATCTGCGTCAGTTTCTTCCGGACCGCTTGCGGGATGAGTCTTGGATCTCGCATTTGTGCGAATGTCGGGATGACGATCCCGCGCTCCTTACATCGCCGGACAGTTTTCTTGATGACGGCGGGATAAAGTTTCTTGATTATTTTTGAGTTTGCCATTTTTTTTCTTTGTGAATGAATCATTGCCGGGCGAGAGGGATCAAATGATGAGGCTGACAAACGGCGTCATTCGATCTCATGTGAGCTCTAACGGGCTGTTGAAATATGATTTTTTTCAACACCTTGCTAATGACCCAGAATCGCTCTCGCGGCCGCGGAATCCTTCATCGGCAGACTGTAGCGGCGGATGCCGTCGAACTTGTAAAGTGCAGCGGCAACGGCACCGGCCGTAGGGACGAGTCCGATCTCTCCGACGCCCTTTGCTCCGAAGGGCCCCTCCGGTTCATGTTCTTCGACAAGAATAATTTCGGTTTCGGGCATATCCTTTGCCCGCAGGAGTCCGAGCGAGCGCAGCTTGAATGATTCCGGAACGCCGTTCTTCAATTTCAATTCTTCCGTGAGCGCATACCCGAGTCCCATATGAATCGAGCCTTCAAGTTGCCCTTCAAGCAGTTTCCGGTTGATGACCTTTCCGACATCATGGGCAGCAACAAATTTCTTCAGCAGTCCGTTGTCGTCGAGAATGCACACCTGCGTCGCAAAACCGAAGGTCATATGAGTGATCGGCTTATCCGTCTTTGCATCGAGGGACGTTGTGTAATCGATCAGGACTTCTCCAAAATATTCCTTGCCGACAAGGGCCTTCAACGTCCTGCCGGCGTCGAGGTCTCGCTTCATTTTCTCGGCGGCCTTGATGACCGCCCGGCCTCCGAGCACGGTAGCACGGGAAGCCGTCGTCATCCCGCACGGCGTCGGTTGGGTCGTGTCGATGTCGACGCGGACTCTGCGCGGATCGATCCCTGTGACGTTACTGAAAAACTGGACCATCACCGTGCAGAACCCCTGTCCCATTTCCGTGAACCCGGTGTTGACCGTGACGGATTCATCCGGATGAACTCTGATCAGCGCATGTCCATGCTCGGGCATTCCGTTGCCGATGCCAACATTTTTTATTCCACAAGCGATGCCGGCATATTTGGAAGAATAATAAATGTCTTTCACGGCGAGAAGGGTTTTCCTGATGCCGACGGAGCGCTCGAACACCTGTCCAGTGCAAAATGTATCTCCGACGTCGACGACATTCCTCCACCGCATTTCCCACCCGTCGATGCCGACCTTTTCGGCAAGGATGTCGATCATCCCCTCGATGCCGAATGCCGCCTGGTTCGCGCCGAAGCCGCGCATCGCACCGCAGGGAAGATTGTTGGTGTAGACTGCGAGAGCCTCGACGTCAGAATTCGCAATGTTATAGGGGCCGCCCGCATGGCCCGCAGCGCGCTCAAGAACTTTTGTTCCGACGGACGCGTACGCGCCCTTGTCTCCGATCATCCGTGCGCGAAGCGCAGTGATCTTTCCATTCCTGTCACATCCCAACGTAAAGGTCATGTGGATCGGATGCCGTTTCGGATGAAGTCGAATGCTTTCCTCACGTGTCAGCGTCGCCTTCACCGGCCTCGAGGTCAACATCGCCATCAGCGCAACCTGCGCCTGAATGCTGAGATCTTCCTTGCCGCCAAATGCTCCGCCGTTTGAGACGAGCGTGACCTTCACTCGCTCTTCCGCCAATCCGAGAAACGATGCAATCTGTTTGCGATCATCAAAGATACCTTGTCCCTGACTGAAGACCTCGATGATTCCATCCCGGAGCTGAGCGATGGCGCTTTCCGGCTCCAGGAAGGCGTGCTCGACCATCTGGGTTCGAAACGATCGGGTCTCAACGAACGCGGATGCCTGCAGGGCTCCGTCGACATCGCCTCGTTTGATCACAGAACGTGAAAGGAGATTTTCATGGTGGGCGTGGACCTGCGGCGCTTCCGGTTTCAATGCTTCCTCCGGATCAAAGATACCAGGCAGGATCTCGCTTTCGAGTTGTATTGCTTCAACGGCTCTCCGCGCCGTCCTCGCATCAACCGCAACGACACCGGCGAGGATATCACCAATGCAGTGGGTGATCTCGCCCTGAGCAATAAACGCGGGCCAATCTTTGTAGACGAGCCCCTGCCTCCGCTCGCCCGGGACGTCCCTGGCGGTGATGATGCGGACGACGCCGGGATGCCGTTCTGCTTCGGCAGTGTCCAACTTCAGCACTTTGATTCGCGGGTGAGGGGAAAAAAGAAATGCGGCGTAGAGCATCCCCGGAAACTTCATGTCGTCGATGTACGGTCGCTCGCCCATCGCGAATTTTTCGCCGTCCATGCGCGGGAGACTTGACCCTATTTTCGCGGAATAGTCGGGCTCGGGAAGCGGCTCACCGCGGATTGCGCGGGCCGCCAGCTCGACGGCATCGATGATCTTGACGTAACCCGTGCAGCGGCAGATGTGATTGTTGAGCGATCGCGCGATCTCCTGGCGCGAAGGATTGGGATTCCGGTCGATGAGGTTCTTTGCACGCGCCACGATCCCCGGGATACAGAAACCGCACTGCAATCCGCCGGAGAGCGTGAATGCTCTCGCATATATATCGCGTTCCCGTTCATCAAACCCCTCGAGCGTCAGAACGTTCTTCCCGGCAACATTTCCGGCAGGGACGACGCACGAGGAGAGCGCCTTGTCGCCGACGATGACCGTGCAACAGCCGCATGAGCCCTGCGGCGCACAGCCGTTCTTCGGCGAGATCAGGCCGGCCTGCTCACGAAGGAGATCCATCAGTGAAGTCTCTCCGCTGATTTCGGCGCTAAACGGCCGGCCGTTGAGGACGAAGCTTATCGTCTTCGCCTTTCGAGGAGCTTCACTTTTCAAGACGTCGTGCATCATCTCACGGTTGCGTTATGCCAACGTTCACGAAATGTACCCGGCCTCGATCTAACATTCCTTTCATCAACGTCTTCATGGTAAGATAATACCTCATGTCGACCGTCCGACTTCCCTGACCGTCACGCCGTTCGATGCCGCGGACGGTATTCGATTTCCCATCGACCGTCACGATAACATCGCCATCATGGAAGAGATACTCGTCTCTCTCTTCATCGAGACTCAACAGAACGAGCTTCTCTTTGAATCTGCCGTGGAGAACCGGCCTGTTGTTCTCCCGATGAAGGACAAAGCCGCTCAGCGATTTCTGTCGACTGAACGTCTCGACCGTTCCAAAGAACCGTGGTTTCTCGATATATGGTCCCCCATCCTCGGGACAAAACACATCGCAGTTGCCGCAGTCGTTGCAGGCATCGGCGAAATTTGCGATCTGGTGCGATTCGTCGATCGTGAACGTTCCGCCGTCGATCTCACGCCACCGGTCATCATCAATTTCGATATTTCTGTATTGAATTACAACCGGTTCGATCTCAAAATAAAAATTCGCATCGTTCGGACAGACCGGAATACATTTATCGCAGTTGATGCAATCCCACAGATGCAGATGACTGTCGATCTTTCGCGGCGGCCTCCGGTTGTTCTCCGAATGATAACGAGGGTCCTCAATACTGCGCTTCAGCAGGTCGGCGGTGTTGGAGAGAATGGACTCAGAGAGAATTTCGGATTTCTCCGCCGAAGGCGGATGCGCCTCTGGCGCAGGATTTGCGATTTCGGATTTGAGAGATACATGGTGGGATGATATGATAAACTCATTGATTGTTGTAGCGCCGACAGATTGCATCTTCTTTTCGAGGTTGAGAAGATACTGCGGCAATCTGGCGTAACCGCCCGGCCGAAGCAGGTCGGTGCACGTCGTGACGGGAACAAGCCCGGCGCTCACACAATCGGCAAAATTCTGCGCATCGACTCCCGCTGCGAACGAAATCGGGAAGCCGGCGCCAAACACGTTCCGCCATTCATTCACCAGATCAAGGTGGAGAATATGCAGCGGCTGTCCCGAAAGATACTGAATTCCTTCCTTGAGAAATCCTCCTTTGCTCAGGATTTCAAGCGTATTGCCAAACTTCACTCCGATAGTTTTGTGGGTCGTTGAAGCCACACTCTGTAACCTCCGAACCACCTCGACAGCATCAGTGAATGAGATGTTGACGTCGTACATTTTCTCATTGACCTCAATATCAGTATAGCCGAGTCTTTCATGGAGCAGGTATTGGATTTTCTCCTTCCCAAGCATCGGCGGATTCATCTTGATGATGACATGATAATCCATCTCGCTCAGAAGGAATTCGCAGATGCGCTCGATTTCATCCGCCGGCGTCCCATGAAAGGTCGAAAGCGTGATGCTATTTGACACTTCGGGCTTAAAAGGAAGATCACGATACGCCTTGAACTCGGGAGGGATCTCGTTTCGATACTCTTCAATCAATCGGCGGGCATTGCGCATCGTCTCGAGCCAGTCGCAAATGGACCGGCTTCGGATGCCGGCAAGATCGTAGCCGACGCTCACGTCGAAAATAGTTTCGAGGTTGACCGTGGTTGATGCCGGCGGGCGGCGAAACGTTAATTCCCGACCGTGCAACGAATGTTTCAGCATCTCGACGATGACGCTGGCCTTCACGTACTCGCGGAGGGAATCATCGAGCCGCAGTTCCTGCGACCATTCAGTGTTATAACCGACAGTCGCCATGTCGATGCAGGGACGCACGAGCTGGAGTCGGTCATTAATCTGCACGGTCTTCAATTCGAGGATTCGGGACCCTGCCAGCCATGAGAGGACAATGTTTTGCGCAAGCTGTGTCTGCGGTCCCGCTGCCGGTCCAACAGGGTTCGCCGCTCTGTTCCCGCAGAATGAGACCGACATGTCGACGTCGCCGCTTGGACGATAAAACTTCGCGGCGGGAAGATCGAAGATCGCCTCGTTCCTTTCGTATTCGTAATAGATACGCTTGAGAAGATCTGGAAAAGATATGGGGATAAGCTCAGCCACAGCAGATTATTTGTGGAAAACGCTTCCTCGGATGATTTGCATCCATAATTTTCTGTCGATATTTCCGCATCACCCGTTATGCCTCAGGCTTTTGAGATCCTCTCCCACAACCTTTTTGCCACCCTTGCGGCTTTCTGGTAGATCTTTCGCGTGTCGACCCCGACCACCTCCCCATTTTTCACGACCCACTTGCCCCCGACCATGACGGACCCGACCATGGAAGACTGCATGCCGAACAGGAAATGGGATGTCAGATTCTGCGTCGTGACAGGTGTAGGCGAATCGTAATCCAGGACCACCAGGTCGGCGGCAGAATCCGCGGCCAGGGTACCGTATGTCACACCAAATAGTTCAGAGATCATCCGCTGACCCCCTTGAAGCAGCCGTGTCATCTCGACGGTTTCTTCCTTATGGGAATCGTTCCGTTTCAAGAATCCGCACTTCGCCTCTTCAAACATGTCGGCTTGAAGGCCATCTGTTCCTAAAGCGGCGCATTGGCCAAACATCTCGACGGGCGCGGAGCCAACGCGGTTATTCATGTTTGACCGGGGATTGTGGACCAGCCAGCACTCGGCGTCGCGCAGTCTCAGAAAATCGCGCGTATTCAGGTGGACGCAGTGGGCAAGGATGGATCCTTTCCTCAGAATCTTGTGTTCTCCCAGGCGGTCTACCACCGTGCAGCGGTAGTTCTCCTCGGCATCGGCCACGTCGCATTTGTCCTCAGCCACATGAATGTGCACACCGGTTTTCGTCGTTGACGCCAATTCACCGCAAAGCCTGAGTGATTCGTCGTTAAGGGTGAACGATGCGTGAGCTCCGACGAGTCCCCTGAAATGACCGTCCTTGCTCTGCGAACAAATGAACCGTTCGTTCTCATCCAGCCCTTCGTCCCGCTCCTTCTTCCCGCCCCGATCGGTCACTTCGTAGCAGAGCACGCCGCGCAGACCGACTTCATGGAGCGCGCCCCGAACGATATCCAGCGAGCCTTTGATAACCCTCGGCGAAGCGTGGTGGTCGACGAGCGTCGTTGTGCCGCGCCGGACGGCTTCGATCGCACCGACCATTGCGCTGTAATAAATGGCCTCGTCGTCGAGCGCCCGGTCGAGCTTCCACCAAACTTTCAGCAAGATTTCCAGAAAATTTCTTGGCGGCTCCTTCGGAGCAGGCATCCCGCGTGCGAGGCTTGAATAGAGATGAGTGTGAGCGTTGACAAAGCCCGGCATGAGGATCTTCTCTTTAAGGTCTTCGACTTCTTCGCCACGCCTGGGGCGAAGATTCTTCCCTCGTTCGAGGATCATTCCATCCCGGATGCGCACATCCGCGGATTCCATCGATGGGGGAGAGAGCGTAACACACCGGGCATTTTTAAGGAGGAGAGCCACGGCGGGGGCCTAAGGCGTGATCGATGAATGTGCAGCCAGCGCTTCAGCCACGGCGTCGAGGTTCGGTTCAATGCTCGATACGTGACCTGCTGCCTGTTTTGCCGATTGAATGTCTTTAAGACCGTTACCCGTAACGACGACAATTGCGGACTCGCTCGATTTGATGATGTTCTGCTCAAGGGCTTTCTTCACCCCTGCAATTCCCGCGATCCCTGCAGGCTCACCGAACACGCCGCCGAGCCGGGCAGTGATGCGCATCGCGTCAAGAATATCAGCATCGGTGACTGCGACCATCTCTCCGTGGGACGACCGAATCTGCTGCATAGCTCTGCGCCAGTTCCTTGGCGTGCCAACAGCAATACTGTCCGCGAGCGTGTTCGTTTCGGAAGGAACGAGGTCCTTTCCGGAGAGAAATGCGTCCACGATCGGCCTGGCGCCTTCAGCCTGCACACCGAGCAATCTCGGGATACGATCGATGAAACCGAGCTGCTTCATTTCATGAAGACCTTTCCCGATTCCGCCGATCGTGCATCCATCGCCAACCGAAACGACGACCCAATCAGGAAGACTCTTCTGCAATTGCTCCGCGATTTCGAGCCCCGCGGTCTTCTTCCCTTCGACAAGGAACGGATTGGTTCCACTGTTGCGATTATACCAGCCAAACTGTTCGCACGCGCCGCGGCAGAGGTCAAAAGCATTTTCGTATGTGCCTTTTACCTTCAGGACGGTCGCTCCGAAGATGAGAAGCTGAGTGATCTTCGGCTCAGGTGCCCGGGCCGGAACAAATATGTAGCTTCGCAGTCCGGCAGCGGCGGAAAGTCCGGCCAGTGAAGACGCCGCATTGCCCGTCGAAGCACAAGCTATACTCGTAAATCCGAACTCCATGGCCTTCAGGACTCCAACCGAGCTCGCCCGATCCTTGAACGAATTCGTCGGATTTCGTCCGTCATCCTTCAAAAAAAGTTTTCGTACGCCGACCGCGTGTGCGAGTCTGGGAACGTCATATACGGGCGTCCAGCCGATCTGAAGATAGGGATGATGGAGAACCGGCGAAACGGGGATCAGTTCCTGGTATCGCCACTGGTGAAGAGGTCGATTCGCGATTTGAGACTTGAATTTTGACTTCAGTGCATCGTAGTCGTAGCGGACATCCAGGATCCCCTCGATACCGCACCGTGGACAGGTGAACAGATTTCCGTATTCATATGACGAGCCGCAGAGCAAACATTCCAAACCGGTCACATATTCTGGAGGGGAAAACTTCATGGATGAACCTGGGATGTAATGTGATGGGCAACCCGTTTCGAGATTTTGTTCCTGAGCTCTTCAAGCGACAGAAGGATCACTCCGTTCGTCGCCGGTAATGAAAATTCCGGCTCGAACTCATGACCGCCGACGGCTGAAATCGCGTCTTTGATGGCAAGCCAGCACGACAGCGCAAGCATGAAAGGTGGTTCCGCGACGGCCTTGCTCTTTCGAATCGTGTTGGGGTTGGGAACTCCCTGCAGCAGGGCAGTTCGAAAGTCCCTCGGAATATCGCGGACGGTGGGGATCTTATACGTATCCGGCGAGTGATTCAGGAGGTTTCCGCTCTGGTCCCATTTGATCTCTTCCGTCGTGCACCATCCGACCCCCTGGATGTAACCTCCCTCGATCTGGCCGACATCGATTCCCGGATTCAGCGAATCGCCGGCATCATGAAGGATGTCCGTTCTTAGGATCTCATGACGGCCGGTGAGCACATCAAGCATCACTTCCGTCACCGCCATGCCGAACGAATAATAATAAAACGGCTTGCCGTTCCCCTTCTCTTTGTCCCATCCGATGGTTGGGGTCGTGTAAAAGCCGGCCGCACTCAGTGGAACTTGTCGCAAATGGAGAAGAGGGATCGCATCGGCGAAGGCAATTTTTCGTTTGGAATGTTGAGAATCGACGATGAAGGCGTTTTCAAACATGACAAGATCTTTGTCCGTCACGACCCCCGGATCTTTCTCGTTCCAGATGCGCGCAAGCGTCTCCCGTATTCTCGATTTCAGGATATCGATGGCGTTCTTGACCGCCATCCCGTTAAGATCCCCGCCTGCCGATGCCGCTGTCGCAGACGTGTTCGGAACTTTAGCAGTATTCGTGGCATTGACCTTTACTCTCTCCAACGACACGCCGAATTCTGCAGCTGCGACCTGCTGTATTTTTGTGTGGAGCCCCTGGCCCATCTCCGTGCCGCCGTGGTTGACAAGGATCGTTCCATCTTTATACAGAAGCACCAGCGCGCCGGCCTGATTGAGATATGATGTCGTGAAGGAGATGCCAAATTTCACCGGACTGATGGCGATCCCTCTTTTGCAGAACTCGTTGGTTGAATTGAACTTGTTGATTTCCTGTTTCCGCTTGGCATAGTCCGATGAGTTCATCAGCTTCTCGTACATCGCCGGCAGGTGATTGTTCTCCACGACCTGCCCGTAATGCGTGGTGTTTCGTGTCCCGGTGCCGTAGAAATTCCTGGATCGGATTTCTGACGCGTCTTTCCGGAGATGCCGGGCGACGCGATCGATGACCGTCTCGATCACCGCCATCCCCTGTGGGCCTCCGAATCCCCGCATCGCTGTGTTTGACGGGAGGTTCGTCCTCCAGACTTTCCCGGCCACACGGAGGTTCGGAATATAATAAGCGTTATCGACGTGGAGCATTGCTCGCTGCATAATGGCGAACGACAGATCGGTCGCGTATCCACCGTCGCTGTTGAGTTCAACATCGAGCGCCAGGAGATGTCCTTTATCATCAAAGCCGGCGGCATAAGTTGTGAGGAAGCGATGCCGCTTACCGGTGATGATCTGATCATCGTCGCGGAAGAGGCGGATCTTCACCGGTCGCTTCGTCGCCTGGCAGAGCAAAGCAGTCCAGCACGCCGTATGGTTTGCCTGCGTCTCCTTGCCGCCGAACGCTCCACCCATTCTCCGCACCTCGACGACGACTTCATGTTTACCGATGCCGAGAACTTCGGCAATGAGCGCCTGTGTTTCAGACGGATGCTGTGTAGAACTGTGGGCGAGCATCTCCCTCCCCTCGCCGGGAATGCAAAGGCATATCTGTGTTTCAAGGTACCAGTGCTCCTGCGCTCCGGTCCGCAAGTCGCCGCGGATGACGTGCGGCGCGTTCTTCATCGCTTCGTCGACCTGGCCGCGCTCGATCTTTGCCGGCGGTCCCATCAAACTATTCCTCTCTATCGCCTGCTCGATGGTCAGGATTGGTGCCAGGATCTCGAACTTAACGTTGATCCGGCGCTCGGCTTCCCGGCATTCATCTTCCGTCTCCGCAGAGATCAGAAACATCGCCTGCCCGACGCAGTGCACCTCATGCTCCGCAAGACACAGCTCGTCTTTGACCACCGGTCCCATCTGGTTATGTCCGGGAATATCCTTGTGACAGAGCACCGCATGGACTCCCGCTACCGTCTTCGCTTCAGTCAGATCGAACGACTTGATCCTTGCATGTGCGTGTGGACTGTAGACGACGCGTCCGACCAGCAGCTGCTCGTTGACGAGGATATCGTCGACGTAGACCGCTTCGCCGCTGACGTGCTTTGCAGCAGATTCGTGGGGAATGTTCGTGTCGGGTGCCATAAATACGTTGAATATGCCTGCTATATATCAAAAATCAAAATTACAAATTAAAGGTCAAATATTGTTCAGGCTTTCACATTACGTAGTAAAGTATTTTTGATTTTTTCATTATAATGGTGAAACGCGATACTAGGAAATAAGATTTTGAAACGCGGAGGCGTCCCGCCTCCGGCGGGATAAACGCCGCGCGCAGAGGTACGCAGAGCGTTTTGCCTAAAAAGAAGTCCTAATTTACCTCTGCGATTCTCTGCGACCTCTGCGTCTCCGCGTTAAAAACTTTAATGCTGTGTTCTTCAACAGCCTGCTAGTGTCCATTGAGCTGCGTCTCAGTCCAAAACTTCAGCAACAAATTCCTCGCGGCGATCCTTCTCATCCCCGCCTCAGCCCGGGCATCCGAGATCGGTGTAAATTCGGTGTCGATCAGCGGCATCGCCTCTTCGACGACGGATCGCTCCCATGAACGTCCGACAAGGAACGACTCAGCAGAACTGGCACGTTTCGTTCGTTCGGCCATGCCGCCGTAGGCGAGATTGACAGCATCGACGGTTCTACCGGCATTCAATTCCAATCTGAATCCGGCGCTCACCGTTGAGATGTCGAGATCTCTTCGATTCGAAACTTTGTACGCTTTTACTGTCACCCCGTTCGTGAGCTTCGGAATGATGATCGAAGTGATAAGCTCATCGGGCTTTCTCACAGTCTTGCGATAACCGATGAGATAATCGGCCAACGGGACCTCTCTCTGTCCATTGAGACTTTCGAGCACGACCCGGGCATTGTATGCCATGAGCACAGGCAGCATGTCGCCAATGGGCGAGGCGGTCCCAAGATTGCCGCCGATCGTCGCCACATTTCTGATCTGCTGCGATCCGAACAGAGTCAGCATTTCATACAGTGCAGGAAAATATTTTTCAATCTTTGGCATGAGATCGCTCAGCGTAGTTCCAGCTCCAATGCGAACGGACGCCTGGTCTTCTGAAATGTTCCTGATCTCATCAAGGGCCGAGATGTCGATGATGTGCGGCAGCGTCTCATGCATCTTCGTCACCCGCAGGGCGATGTCCGATGCGCCAGCCATAATGATCGCATCAGAATATTGGTGCTTAAGTGAAAGCGCTTCTCCAAGACTGGCCGGCCGGATGAAGAGCTGTTTGCCTGTCCGCAGGGAGAGCGATCCTTTCGGGATCGATGCGAGCAGTTTGGCGATGCGCGGCTCATCGTCGGTGAATTGATCGATCGAGTTGTGCGCGCACGATTTTGCTGCCGCTTCAACGATCGGCCGATAGCCGGTGCAGCGACACAAATTGCCGATGAGCGCATGATCAATGAGGTCGCGGGAGGGTTTGGGGGAATTCTTGAATAATGCGAAGAGCGACATCATGAATCCGGGCGTGCAGTAGCCGCACTGACTCCCGTTGCACTCCACCATTGCCTTCTGCACGGGATGAAGATCGCCCGAATTCGATCGTAAATTCTCAACGGTGATGAGCTGTTTGCCGTGAAGAAAGGGAAGAAAGACAAGGCAGGAATCGATCGACTTGTAACGGATTCGACCATCGGGAGTCAATTCGCCAACCACGACCGTACAGGCACCGCAATCTCCCTCCGCACACCCCTCCTTCGTCCCTTTGTGGTCCGGAAGGGAGCGCAGGTAATTCAAAACCGTCGTCGTCGGCGCTGCTTCAGCATCGGCATCGAAGTGGAGATCTGTGATCTTCCCGTCGATCACAAAAGAGATCGAGGATCTCTTCTCAGTCATGTGCGCGGCTCATTCGGTTGTTATTCCGAAAGTTAGCGAATCAGGAGGAGAGATTCAAGGGGAGGAAGGGCCGTTAAATGGTTAATTGGTTAAATGGATAATTGGTTGGGACCGTTTGTTACCTGAAACTTGAAACCAAAAGAGTTAATGTCAATAGTTGTGTAAACTTTTTTCAAGCGGCTTTCCGTGTCTTGAAGTCTTTTGATCGTAGTTCATCGATGGTGTCAGCGACAAGTGTATAGGCTCGAATCCTTCGAAGTCGTTGTTCGCTATTCTTGATG